>ERZ857629.3115-NODE-3115-length-14434-cov-17.273385_pt1 | contig 14434 bp, 9 predicted proteins | sample MGYA00519700_ERZ857629 | MGnify/ENA primary metagenome ERZ857629 (study PRJEB31778, sample SAMEA3449351) | human gut metagenome | biome: human gut; feature: human-associated habitat; material: faeces | place: United Kingdom | collected 2010/2012 ... | reverse complement strand
AACCAACTTTACAATTAAGACTGAAAGTAGTCAACTAAAAGCGTTAAACTACAATTTGCCGATGTTACCACGCACTGGTAACCGTGTTTTTGCTATGCGGTAACGATGTTACCGGTTTGCGGTAATGGTATTACCAGTTTGCGGTAAATGTGTTTTTTTTCAGTTTCTCAGGCAAGGTTTCCTATCTATTGCGATTTAATGGGTTGAAACCGATTCTTAAATCGGCTGAAACAATAAGCATAAAGATAGAAAACCAATAAAGAAAAGTGATATGAAAACAAGAAAACTCTCTGTTTTAGTCTTGGGCTTCTTAGCCTCAGTGTTCGCTCTGACTTCCTGCGATATGGATTCGGACAACTATAATGTGCAGCGTCCTACGGCGCTCGTCACCGTATACCCCGTCACCTCCGAGTCGTTCCGCATGCAGCTCGACGACCAGACCGTGCTCTTTCCTACCAACATGAAGGCTTCGCCCTTCGGCGATAAGAAGGTGCGTGCGCTCGTGAGCTACGAGTACGAGGAGGGCGCCACAGGCAACCTGCGCAACGTGCGCGTCAACTGGATTGACAGCATACGCACCAAGCAGCCCGTCGTGTCGAAGGGCAGCGACGACGAGAAGCTGTACGGCAACGACGGCGTAGAGATTGTGCGCGACTGGGTGACGGTGGCTGAAGACGGCTACCTCACATTGCGCCTGCGCACCATCTGGGGCGGCGGCAAGCACATCATCAACCTCGTGGGCGGTGTAAACAAGGATAATGTATACGAGTTCGACCTGCGCCACAACGCACAAGGCGACATCAGCGGCGTGCTGGGCGACGCGCTCATCGCCTTCGACCTCAACAGCATGTGGCCCGACCATCCCGAGGAAGTGAAGATAAAGCTCAACTGGAAGTCGTTCAGCGGCAAGAAGTCGATGGAGTTCCCGCTGAAGATGCACAGCGACAAGAGCGTGATTGTAACAGGCGACATAGCGAAGTCGCGTTTCGTCGATTAACCTTTCACCACATAAACCCTCAGAATGTTCCGATTCTCATTTCACAAGTCTGATAGCGAGGAGCGCCTGCTGCAACGCATGCAGCAGGGCGACACGTCTGCCGCGGAGCCGCTCTACCGGCTCCACGTGCGCTATCTGTCTGCCTTGTGCTCGCGCTATCTCACCGATGATGAGGACATAAAAGACGTTCTGCAGGAGTCGTTCCTGAGGATATTCTCCTCTATAGACTCCTTCGAGTATCGCGGCAAGGGATCGCTGAGGGGATGGATGGCGAAAATCACGCTCAACGAGACACTGAAGTTTCTGCGCGCCCGTAGCCGGCTCGACTTCGTAGCCATAGCCGACCTGCCGCACGACGTGCCCGACACCGACCTGCAGACCGAAGGCATACCCACCGACGTGCTCCACCGCTTCGTGCGCGAACTGCCCGACGGCTACCGCACGGTGTTCAACCTCTACGTCGTCGACGACAAGAGCCATAAGGAGATAGCCTCGCTGCTCGGCATAAAGGAGAGCACGTCGGCATCGCAGCTGCACAAGGCGAAGGCGATGCTCGCAAGAAAGATAAAACAATACAGAACCAGTAATTCCTTTCTACTATGAAGCGAAATTGGAAAGAAGACATACACGACCGCCTCGGCAACTTCGAGACCGATGCTCCCGACGGACTTTGGGAAGCCATACACCAGCGTATGGCTCAGACGGAGCCTGCCAAGGCAGAGAAGCGCCAGACGCCTTTCGTCCTGCAGCCCGCTCTGCGCCGCACGGCGTGTGCAGCCGCAGCGTGTCTTGCCCTTGTTGCGGGATACCAATATTTCGCCGACGGCGGAAAGGAGACTGCCAGCGGAGTGAAGGTGGCTCAGAGCGGAGTAGCCGATATTCCGACGAACCGATATGTGGCGAAGAACGCCGTCGCACCCGCCGCTACGGTGTATGCGCAGACGCAGAACAGCCCTGCCGTTCTGCAACCGAACGGTAGGGTAGAGCAGACAGCCGACGCTATCGCGCAGCCGATGCAAAACGGCGAATCTGCACAAATCTCAACACCTCAACATCTCAACACTTCAACATCACAACCCCACAACCCCTCAACCCCTCAACCCCTCAACATCTCAACCCCACACCCCCCCAACACCTCAACCCCTCAACCCCACAACCCCTCAACATCTCTGCTTGCATACACGCCATCCGACAACAGTCGGGGCAGGCATGAAGGCGCGGCTCGCTGGACACTATCCACAAGCGCCATGACCGGCATGGGCTCCTCGTCCGTCACCAATTCTACCGCTACGTATGTCGAAGCGGTAGGTCCGGACGACGTGATATGGGCAGACAATCCGCAGCTCGGCATCGGCATCTTCAACCAAGGCAAGAGCGTAAAGACCGAGTACAAGCACCGGCTGCCGGTGCGCGTAGGGCTCAACGTGGCTTATCGCCTTACAGACCGACTCAGCGTGGAAAGCGGCGTGAGCTACACGCGACTCTCCTCTGACATGAAGGACGGCACGAAGAATAACTACTCGTCGAGCAGTCAGAAGCTCGACTACATCGGCGTTCCGCTCAACGTGAAGTATCGCGCCTTCGGCTATCGCCGACTGAGCGTCTATGCCTCTGCCGGACTGCTAACAGAGAAGTGCGTGTCGGGCAAGGCGACACACGAGTACGTGATAAGCGGCGAGAAGAAGAAGCACGAGGCGGAGGACGTGGCTGCGAAGCCTTGGCAGTTGTCTGTCAACGCAGCCCTCGGAGCACAGTTCGACGTGCTCCGCAATGTGGGCGTCTACGTCGAGCCAGGCGTGAGCTACTACTTCGACGACCGCTCCCCGCTCAGCACGATATACAAGGAGAAGCCCCTCAACTTCAACCTTAATCTGGGCGTTAGATACACGATAGGCAAATAGCCATGAGCTTATACCCTCTTCGTATTTTGCTCGTATTTATTGCATATAGCATAAAAATGTTATATATTTTGTTGAATTTGTAACAAAATATTAGCTTTCGATGTAAAAATCTGTCTTGATATTTGCGTGTTTTGATTGATAGTCTTACTTTTGTAGCCGAAAACACATTTTATAAGTTCCTTCGAGTAAGAAGATGTTTTAAGGTATCAACCAAAATAATATTATGGACGCAAAACAAGGATTGTATACCTCAGCCTACGAGCACGATGCGTGCGGCGTAGGCATGGTGGTGAACATACATGGAGGCAAGAGTCATGAGCTGGTGGATAACGCTCTGCGCGTGCTGGAGAACATGCAGCACCGTGGAGCCGAGACTCGTGACAAGACAGGTGATGGTGCTGGCATAATGGTTCAGATTCCACACGAGTTTATTCTGCTGCAAGGCATTCCCGTACCCGAAAAGGGACGTTACGGAACAGGCTTGGTGTTTCTTCCGCGAGACGAGAAGCTGCAGAACCGGATTCTGAACATCATGATCGAGGAGATAGAACGCGAAGGCCTCGAACTGACACACCTGCGAAACGTGCCCGTCAACGAAGACGTGCCGGGTGTGGCAGCACGCGAAGTGATGCCCGCGATACGCCAGATGTTCGTGGCGCCTACGCCCTCGCTCTCCACTTCTTCGGAAGGTACCGATGCCGTTTCGCTCGAAACCAAACTCTATAAAGTAAGAAAGCGCATCGAGCGCAGAATCCTGCCGCTTGGTATCGATTCTTTCTATATCTGCTCTTTATCTTCAAAGAACATCGTTTACAAGGGTATGCTCACCAGCGGGCAATTGCGCCGCTTCTACCAGGACCTGACCAATCCTTACTTCACCTCAGGACTGGCTCTTGTGCATAGCCGCTTCTCAACCAATACCTTCCCGAAATGGAAACTGGCTCAGCCCTTCCGCTTGCTCTGCCACAACGGCGAGATAAACACCGTACGCGGCAATCGTGCGTGGATGAAGGCACGAGAGAGCGTGCTCAGTTCGGGCGCTTTGGGCGACATCAAGGACATCCTGCCCATCGTCGAGGAAGACATGAGCGACTCGGCCTCGCTCGACAACGTGTTCGAGTTCCTTATAATGAGCGGCATGAGTCTGTCTCAAGCCATGGCTATCCTTGTGCCCGAATCGTTCAACGACAAGAATCCTATATCGGAAGACCTCAAGGCCTTCTACGAGTATTACTCCATCCTGATGGAACCATGGGACGGACCGGCAGCGCTTATGTTCTCTGACGGCAGGTACGCAGGCGGTATGCTCGACCGCAACGGTCTGCGCCCGTCGCGCTACACGATAACCAAGAGCGGCATGATGGTGGTGGCAAGCGAGGTAGGCGTGATGGACTTCGAACCGTCGGATGTGGTCAGCAAGGGACGTCTCGAGCCAGGCAAGATTCTGCTTATCGACACCGAGGAAGGCAGGATATATTACGACGGCGAGATAAAGGACAGGCTGGCTCACGAGCATCCTTACCGCCAGTGGCTTTCTACCGGACGCATTCAGCTTGAGAACCTCAAGAGCGGTCGCAAGGTAGCCAACTCCGTAGCCGACTACGATACGAAGCTGCGCGCTTTCGGCTTCGGAGAAGAAGACATCGAACGCACCATCATACCTATGTGTACAAAGGGGCAGGAGCCGGTGGCTGCCATGGGCAACGACACGCCGCTCGCCGTACTGAGCGAGCGCCCGCAGCTGTTGTTCAACTATTTCCGTCAGCAGTTTGCGCAGGTCACCAATCCTGCCATCGACCCTATACGTGAGGAACTGGTGATGTCGCTTACCGAATATATAGGACGTGTGGGCAGCGGAATACTTACTCCCGACGAGAGCAACTGCAAGATGGTGCGTCTGCCGCAACCCGTGCTCACCAATACCGAACTCGACCTGCTTTGCAATATCCGCTACAAGGGATTCAACACCGTGAAGCTGCCCATGCTCTTCGAGGTGGAGAAAGGCGAAAGCAGTCTGCGCAGCGCTCTCGACAATCTGTGCAAGAAGGCAGAGGAGAGCGTGGACGAGGGTGTCAACTACATCATCCTCACCGACCGCGACATCGACGGCAAGCATGCTGCCATACCGTCGCTCCTCGCTGTCAGCGCCGTTCACCATTATCTTATCTCTGTGGGCAAGCGCGTACAGACCGCCATCATCGTTGAGAGCGGCGAGATAAGGGAAGTGATGCACGCCGCCTTGCTGCTCGGCTACGGAGCCAGCGCCATATGTCCGTACATGACCTTCGCCATTATAGACCATCTGGTCGCAACGCATAAGATTCAGGAAGAATACCATACCGCCGAGCAAAACTATATAAAGGCTGTGGATAAGGGTCTGAAGAAGATCATGTCGAAGATGGGCATCTCTACTATCCGCTCTTATCGTGGCGCAAAGATATTCGAGAGTATCGGCATATCAGAGGCTCTGCTCAGAAAACACTTCGGCACGGAGCTTAGCACCATCGGCGGTATCGGACTGAAGGATATCGCAAGAGAATACACGGAGCTTAATCAGAGAGCTTTCTTCCCGTCTCCGGTTGTGAAGGCAGAGGAGAAGTATTTCCTGCCGAACAACGGTCTTTTCAGTTATAGAAAGGACGGCATAGAACATGCGTGGAATCCAGAGACTATCACGAAACTGCAGCTTGCCACACGCTTGGGCAGCTATAAGCAGTTTAAGGAGTGGGCAGCAATCGTTGACACCCATTCAGCTACGGGAGACACCGCAAAGGGTCAGCGCCCCATCTTCCTTCGCAATCTGCTCACCTTCAAGAAGGCTGCAACGCCTACACCGCTCGACGAAGTGGAGCCGGTGGAGAGCATCGTACGCCACTTCGTTACGGGTGCCATGTCGTTCGGAGCGCTCAGCATCGAGGCTCATGAGGCTCTTGCCTTGGCGATGAACCGTCTCGGAGCACGCAGCAATACGGGTGAGGGTGGCGAGGACAACGCCCGCTACCACACAACGGTGGACGGCGTGTCGCTTAGCAGCAAGACAAAGCAGATTGCTTCTGGACGTTTCGGCGTTACAGCCGAATATCTTGTCAACGCCGAAGAGTTGCAGATAAAGGTGGCGCAGGGCGCAAAGCCTGGTGAAGGCGGACAGTTGCCCGGCTTCAAGGTGAACAAGATTATCGCCAAGACACGTAACGCCATACCAGGCATTACGCTTATATCGCCCCCACCGCATCACGATATCTATTCTATCGAAGATCTTGCCCAGCTGATTTTCGACCTTAAGAATATCAATCCGACAGCCGCAGTCAGCGTTAAGCTTGTGGCAGAGAGCGGTGTGGGCACCATTGCAGCCGGCGTGGCAAAGGCGAAGGCCGACCTCATCGTCATCTCAGGCGCTGAGGGCGGAACGGGAGCAAGTCCGGTTTCGTCAATGCGTTTTGCCGGCATCTCGCCGGAGATAGGTCTTGCTGAGGCTCAGCAGACACTCGTGCTCAACGGCCTGCGCGACCAGGTTCGCCTGCAGACTGACGGACAACTCAAGACGGCACGCGACGTAATCGTTATGGCTATGCTTGGTGCAGACGAGTTCTCATTCGGTACGTTGCCGCTCATCGTGCTAGGCTGTCTGATGATGCGCAAGTGCAATACAAATACATGTCCGGTAGGTGTGGCAACGCAGGACGAAACCCTTCGCGCCAAGTTCCGCGGGCGTGCCGAATACGTGGTCAACTTCTTCACGTTCCTTGCTCAGCAGACGCGCGAATACCTGTCTGAGATTGGCGTAAGACATCTTAAGGACATCATCGGTCGCACCGACATGATAGAGGTTATACCGCAGGACAAGGCGTCAAAGTTGGGAACCATCGACTTCAGCCGACTGCTCCACCGTCCTGATACGGAGAAGGCTCTGTATTGGGATCGTAGCGAGTTCACAAAAGTGAGCGGCGTAAAGGACGAAGACATCATAAGCGCCTGCGAGAAGGCTATCGAGAACAAGGAAGAGGTGAATCTCGACTACGCCATCAAGAACACCGACCGTGCTGTCACGACCATGCTCTCGGGCGTAATAGCCAAGCGATATGGCGAAGAAGGACTGCCCGATTCTACAATCAACATAAAGTTCAAGGGTTCGGCAGGACAGAGTTTCGGAGCTTTCGCCGTACGCGGTCTCAATGTGCGTCTGGAAGGTGAGACCAACGACTATTTCGCAAAGGGACTCTCCGGCGGACGCATCAGCATTCTGCCTCCGTCGCGTTCGAGTGCAGACTTCGTGGCTGAGGACAATATCATTGCCGGCAACACAGGACTGTACGGCGCAACCGGTGGCGAACTGTATGTGAACGGTCGTGTGGGCGAGCGCTTCGGTGTACGCAACTCGGGAGCCACAGCCGTAATAGAAGGTGCAGGCGACCATTGCTGCGAGTATATGACCGGTGGTCGTGTTGTTGTGCTCGGACAGATAGGACGCAACTTCGCAGCCGGTATGAGTGGAGGTCTGGCTTACGTCTGGGACCGCGAACATACTTTTGATTATTTCTGCAATATGGATCAGGTGGAGATATCGCTCGTCGAGGAAAGCTCGGCACGCAAGGAACTCCACGAACTCATTCGACAGCACTATCTCTACACAGGCTCAGCCTTGGCACGTCGCATGCTTGACGACTGGAACCGCTACGTAGAGGACTTCATTCTTGTCACTCCAATCGAATACAAGCGAGTGCTTCAGGAGGAGAAGATGCGCCAGCTTGAGGAGAAGATCGCCAATATGCAACTAATAAACAACTAAGAAAAAGATGGGAAAACTAAAAGCTTTCATGGAAGTGCCCAGGCTGGAAGCCGGGTATCGTCCTTTGCACGAAAGAATACACGACTTTGGCGAGGTAGAGCAGACTCTCAACTCGCGTGACCGCATGGCTCAAGCCAGCCGCTGCATGGACTGCGGCGTGCCGTTCTGCCATTGGGCTTGTCCGTTGGGCAATAAGGATCCGGAATGGAACGACGCTCTCTGCAAGGGCGACTGGGAACTGGCTTACCGTCTGCTCAATGCCACTAACGACTTCCCCGAATTTACCGGCCGCATCTGTCCTGCGCTCTGCGAAAAGGCTTGCGTGCTCAATCTTACCGATCATGCTCCGGTCACCAACCGCGAGAACGAGGCTGCCATTACAGAGACAGCATGGCACGAGGACTATATAAAGCCGATGATCTTCCCGCGTAACGGCAAGAGCGTTGCGGTCGTTGGTGCCGGACCTTCCGGTCTTGTGGCAGCCAACCGCCTTAACCGTATGGGCTACGCCGTCACCGTGTTCGACAAGAACGAGGCAGCTGGCGGCTTGCTGCGTTACGGCATTCCAAACTTCAAGCTCTCGAAGCATATCATCGACCGTAGACTCGACATACTCGTAGAGGAAGGCATACGGTTCGTATACAATACGGTAGTGGAAACCAGTTCGCTACCCGAAGGTTTTGACGCCTATGTCCTTGCAACAGGAACGCCCGAGGCTCGCGATCTAAAGAACGTGCCCGGCCGTGAACTTAAAGGTGTGCACCTCGCCTTGGAGCTGCTCTCGCAACAGAACCGCGTCCTATCTGGAGCAGAGTACTCGAAGGACGAGCGTGTCACCTGCAAGGGCAAGGACGTTCTGGTCATCGGCGGTGGCGATACCGGTTCGGACTGCATAGGCACAGCGCATCGTCAGGGATGCAAGAGCGTAACTCAGATAGAGATTATGCCACGCCCCGTAGAGGGGCTCGACGATCCGAAGAATCCGTGGCCTAACTATCCGCGCGTGCTCAAGACCACGTCGAGCCACGAGGAGGGATGTACGCGCCGCTGGAACATCAACACGCTGGAGTTTATAGGCAAGAACGGCAGATTGTGCGGTGTTAGAGTGCAGCCCATCGATTGGCAGCCAAACCCTGAAGGCGGCCGTCCGACGATGGTTGAGGCTGGCGACCCAGAGGTGATAAAGTGCGAGGCTTGCTTCCTTGCGATGGGATTCCTCAAACCGCAGCATCCCGACTATCCGGAGAACGTCTTCGTCTGCGGCGACGCCTTGAACGGAGCCTCGCTTGTGGTGAGAGCTATGGCAAGCGGTCGCGATGCGGCGCAGAAGGTGGATAGCTACCTGCAGTCGCTTTGAGTGAATTGAATGTTTTTGTAGTTTTTATTTACAATTAGAGAGAGAGTATTATGTGCGGAATAGTAGCAATATTCAACGTTAAAGAGCAGACGCCAGAGCTGCGCACCAAGGCGCTTGGCATGAGCAAGAAGATACGTCACCGCGGTCCTGACTGGAGCGGCATTCATTGTTCGGGAAGCGCCATACTGGCTCACGAGCGACTGAGCATTGTCGACCCGGAGAGTGGAGGTCAGCCTTTGTTCTCGCCCGACGGCAAGCAGGTGCTGGCTGTGAACGGTGAGATATACAACCACAAGAAGATAAGAGAAAGATACAAGGGGCGTTATGATTTCCAGACGGGCAGCGACTGCGAGGTTATTCTGGCGCTTTATCGCGAAAAGGGCGTCAACTTTCTCGAAGATCTGAACGGCATCTTCGCCTTCGCTCTTTATGACGAGGAGCAGGACGCTTTCCTCATCGCCCGCGACCATATAGGCGTCATACCTCTTTATATCGGATACAACGCCGACGGAAAGGTGTTTGTGGCAAGCGAGCTTAAGGCCTTGGAGGGTGAGTGCGAGCGTTATGAGCCTTTTCTGCCGGGCCACTACTACTGGAGCAAGGACCCAGGAATGAAGCGTTGGTACAAGCGCGACTGGATGGAGTACGACAACGTGAAGGACAACACGGCGAGCAGCGACGCAATACGCAAGAGTCTTTGCGCTGCCGTGAAACGCCAGATGATGAGCGACGTGCCCTACGGAGTGCTGCTCTCGGGCGGACTCGACAGCAGCGTTATCAGCGCCATCACCGAGAGCTACGCCGAACGCCGTATAGAGACCGACAGCAGAAGCCGTGCCTGGTGGCCGCGTCTCCACTCGTTTGCCGTGGGACTCAAGGGAGCGCCCGACTTGGCGAAGGCGCGTCTGGTAGCCGACCACATAGGCACGGTGCATCACGAAATCAACTATACCATTCAGGAGGGACTGGACGCCCTGCGCGACGTTATCTACTTCATCGAGACCTACGATATAACCACCGTGCGTGCCTCCGTGCCGATGTATCTGCTGGCGCGTGTGATAAAGTCGATGGGCATAAAGATGGTGCTTTCGGGCGAAGGAGCCGACGAGATTTTCGGTGGCTACCTCTACTTCCACAAGGCTCCTTCGGCAGAGGAGTTTCATAAGGAGACCGTGCGCAAGCTCTCGAAGCTGCATCTGTACGACTGTCTGCGTGCCAACAAGAGTCTCTCGGCGTGGGGCGTGGAAGGTCGTGTGCCGTTCCTCGACAAGGAGTTTCTTGATGTGGCTATGCGCACCAATCCCAAGGCTAAGATGTGCAGCGTTCTCCCAGCATCTCGGTCGGGCGAAGCCGACCCCAAGGCGTCTATAGAAAAGCGCATCGTGCGTGAGGCGTTCGAGGACATGCTGCCTGAGGAGGTGGCGTGGCGACAGAAGGAGCAGTTCAGCGACGGCGTAGGCTACTCGTGGATTGACACCTTGAAGAAGATAACGTCAGAGGCTGTCACCGACGAGCAGATGGCGCATGCTGAAGAGCGTTTCCCCATCAACACGCCGCTGTGCAAGGAGGAGTATTACTACCGTTCCATCTTCGAAGAGCATTTCCCGAGCGAGAGTGCAGCCCGCAGCGTGCCTCACGAGGCAAGTGTGGCTTGCTCTACAGCAGTGGCTCTGGAGTGGGACGAGGCGTGGAAGAACATGAACGATCCGAGCGGTCGTGCCGTCTCTGGCGTCCACGAAAACGCTTTGCAGGGTGATGCCCTAAAAAGCGTGAATGATATAAAAGACAAAGCGTGAATGGCAATGTAAAAGACAAGCGTTAATAGTAATGTAAAATAGAAAAAGCGGAGACCTTTACAATGAAGGTTTCCGCTTTTTATGCTTTATAGAGTGCTGGACAGCCAGCAATAACTTTGCTTAGAGGCAATGCTTCAGACCGTGTATCGTAGCGATAGGGTCTGCAGCCTTGAACACGTAGCTGCCGCTCACGAGCACGTCGGCACCTGCAGCCACGAGCAGCGGAGCCGACTTGTCGTCTACGCCGCCGTCTATCTGTATGAGCGCCTTGCTGCCCGACTCGTCGATGAGGCGGCGCAGGCGCTTCGTCTTCTCCACCGAGTTGGGTATGAACTTCTGTCCGCCGAAGCCCGGGTTGACGCTCATCAGCAGCACCATATCCACGTCGCATATGATGTCCTCGAGCATGCTCACCGGAGTGTGCGGGTTGAGCGTCACGCCAGCCTTCATGCCTGCAGCGTGAATCTCCTGAACGGTGCGGTGCAGGTGAGTGCACGCCTCGTAGTGTACGTTCATCATCATGGCGCCCGTAGCAGCCACCTGCTTGATGTAGTTCTCCGGATGCACAATCATCAGGTGAACGTCGAGCGGCTTCTTGCACTCCTTTGCAACAGCCTGTATGACGGGGAATCCGAACGAGATGTTAGGCACGAACACGCCGTCCATGATGTCGAGGTGCAACCAGTCGGCCTCGCTGCGGTTTATCATGTCGATGTCCGAACGCAAGTCGATGAAGTTCGCTGAGAGAAGCGAAGGTGATATGAGAGTTTCCATTCCAGTTTATTTTATTTACTTTCTTTATTTACGTTGTTTTCTTTTTTTAGAGTGTTGTTAGAGGTGTTGTGTTAGCTAACGCAATAAGGCTTATTGCGGTTGTTAGCCTGCGCCAGTCTGTAGGAGTAGGCTATCTGTCGGATAAAGCTCAGCGTCTTTTCCGAAGGCTGTAGTTCTTCTTTAGTAAAATACTTCATAGGCAGAGCTATTTTATACGTTTTAGAGATGTTTTATATTTAGTAAACGCAAGCCTTCGGTGTTTATTACATATTGAGGCGAATATTTTTATGCGTGATTCGTTCTCGTGTTATTCCGGCGGCGCTGGAGTGCTGTTTAACGCAAGCAGCGAGCACTCGGAGATATTCATTTTTGTTTTTTATCCAAATTGGCTTGTAATTCGGAAATTTTATCTAAATTTGCCATTGCATATAAGAGTTTTGCTTGTTGAATTTTGCGACACTAAGATAAGTGAAAATTCTGGCATGACAAAATCCTGAGTCGCTCGGCTTTTCCGCTTAGCTAGTCTAAGAACTTTTTGTTGCTCAGGTGCTTAAAAAGTTTAATTTATAATAGTGTTGCGTAATTAAGGCTTATGAAAATGCTTTTCAGTTTATTGGCTTTTTTGTTTGCAGCATGCGTCCATTCCCAAGAGGTGGTGGACACGGTAAGTGTGCGTGTACAGTATCGTGCATTGTATAAACATACGCAGGAGCAAAAGGAAGCGTATGATGATATAAATCTGTTGGATATAGGGAGACATTCGTCTCGGTTTTATAGCCAACGGTTTGAGCAGTTTCTGCATCAGCGTGATTCTGTGAAGAGTGTGAATGCCGACCCTATGAACTATTTGCAGTTCCTGGCAAATACGTTTGGCTCTAAGAAAGGACGCGAGTATGAAGTTTATAAGCACATTCCACAGAAGGGCACTCTCACTTATACGGATGTCCTGCACAATGACTTTTTCTTCTGTTATGAGGAATCCATTCCGACGTTTTCTTGGGAACTTGCCGATGGTGACACTATTATTATAGGTTATCCCTGCCATAAAGCCGTTTGTCAGTTCCGTGGGCGCACTTGGACAGCGTGGTATTCGTTGGACCTGCCTTTTGATAATGGTCCATGGAAGTTAGGTGGTTTGCCCGGACTCATATTGGCGGCTTCTGAAAGCCGACATGAATTCTCGTTTGTTGCTACAGGCATAGAGCAGATGCGGCAAACTGCAACCATCAGCTTTCACCCCAAGCGTTACTTGCGTTCAACTCCTGCCAAGTTGCAACGTCTGCTTGAAGATTACTGGAAAGACCAATGGAATACTACAAACCGCTTGCAAGGCAGTGAATATAGCGAACCGCCTAAGGCACAACGGATATTCAATGCATGTTTAATGGACAAATATGAATAAGTGATATGTAATAACCATTTGGAAAGCAATGAGATATGCCATATTTTTCATACTTCTGCTAACAAATCTTTCGCTCTATGCACAAACCTTCACAGGAAAGGTGAAGGGTAAGAAAGGAGAACTCTTGGTAGGTGCCTCTGTTGTGGCATCGACTGAGAGCAAGTCAACCGTGGCGTATTGTCTCACAAGCGATAAGGGTGAATATAAGCTGACTATTCCTAAAGGGAAAAATCCTGCAAGCATAACGGTAAGTTATATTGGTTATCAGAAGAAGACAATGCCGTTTGCAGATTTGAAGGATGGCATGACTATCACGTTGGTAGAAGGTGGCTTCAAGCTAAAGGAAGTAAAGATAAAAGCGGAGCGTATAAAGAGTACGGGAGACACGCTCACATATTCGGTTGCTGGTTTCCGCCAGGGGCAAGACCGAAGCATTGCCGATGTAATAGCCAAGATGCCAGGTCTTGAAGTAAAATCTGACGGCAAGGTGGAATACCAAGGAACACCTATCAATAAGTTCTATATCGAGGGACTTGATTTGATGGGGTCGCAATATGGTGTAGCCAACCAAAACATCTCAGCTGATAAGATAAAGAGTGTGCAGGTGTTGGAGAATCATCAGTCGGTGAAGTCGTTGCGTGGCGTAGCATTTAGCGAGCAAGCTGCTCTCAACCTTGTATTGAAGGATGATGCCAAAGCTGTTTGGACGGGGACGGCTGACATTGGTTTGGGTTATGGTGATGATTTTCTATGCGACTGCCGACTGATGGGTATGCGTTTCAACAAGAAATATCAGACGCTGATGATGTACAAGAACAACAACATAGGCAAGCAACTTGACAATGAGGTGCTCGACCTTGCTGCATTGTTGAAGGGAAGAACAGGCTCTGAATCGGGCTTTCTCTCAATGATGTCGGTCGCAGCTCCCGACCTTGCAGACAACCGCTATACTTTCAACAATAGTCATCTTGTTGCCGGCAACTGGCTTTGGAAGACTGGCAAGGATTCGGAACTGCGTGTGCAAGGCAATGGATTTATTGACAAGACCGATATGCAGGACTATAGTTCATCCACCTATCTCACTCTTGCCGACATGCCAGTCATAGTTGAGGAGCAGAATGTCAGCAACACCCGAAGCGAATGGAAGGGTGAGGCTAACTATCAGTACAACGGTAGCAAGAGTTTCATCAAGAACAACCTTAAAGGTTATATTGACTTCAACAAGAGTGTCGGCACGATGATGTACAATGGACAGCGCGCCGACATGATGGTGAAGCCGCACAAGCGCAGTATTACTGAGGATTTTCAGATGTCGCACACAACGGCAAAGGGCAACATATACAACATTGACAGTTATTGGACTTACAGCTATCTGCCAGGACAGTTGCTCACCATTGGTGGAATGACAGAACGGCTGAATC
>ERZ857629.3109-NODE-3109-length-14457-cov-3.543397_pt1 | contig 14457 bp, 12 predicted proteins | sample MGYA00519700_ERZ857629 | MGnify/ENA primary metagenome ERZ857629 (study PRJEB31778, sample SAMEA3449351) | human gut metagenome | biome: human gut; feature: human-associated habitat; material: faeces | place: United Kingdom | collected 2010/2012 ... | reverse complement strand
CACAGATTCACGCCCAGATACCGGGGGTCAAAGCCATGACCGCTGAAAATCCCCAGAAACATGGTGAAGGAAATCAGAATGGATGCCGGGATGTAGATGGTAATGCCGCCCGTGACCCACAGGTAGATACCGCCCAGCAGCATTCCGGCAACGGAACCGCCGATGACATCGTTGGAAAGGCCCAGAAACGCATTCAGAATATTCACATCTTCCCCGGCTTCCAGCTGCGCAAGGGGCGTGGCGCTGGAAGCGACATCCACAGCCTGTCCCATGGGGCCGACCACGGCGTAGTTCGTCATGACGCTGCCGAAGGAGATCAGCAGGAAGCACCGGGCGGCGAGGGCAGGGTTCATGAAGTTTTTGCCAAGCCCGCCGAACAGACACTTTACAATCAGGACGGCGAAGATGCTGCCCATCATGGGCACGTACAGGGGTACGCTGCCGGGCAGGCACAGGGCCAGCAGCATACCGGTCACGGCGGCGCTGCCGTCCTTTGCGGTATTGGGCTTATGCGTTGCCAGACAGAACAGCCACTCCGTCACAACGGCGCTGAACATACTGACAAAAATAACCAGGAATGCGTAAAATCCGTTAAAATACACACCTACTGCGGCAGCGGGCAGCAGGGAAGCCAGTACCTGCCGCATGGCGCGGGCCGTGGTCAGGGGACTGCGGATATGGGGGCTGGCGGACAGATTGGGTATTAGAACCGCAGTACGGTTTTCTTCGGTAACGGGACTCATTTCGCTGCCTCCTTCCGCTTATTTGCAAGAATTTCCGACTTGGTTCGCTTAAAGGTCTGCATGAGCGGGCGCTTTGCCGGACACACAAAGGTGCAACTGCCGCAGGCAATGCAGTCCAGCCCGTACAGCTTCTTTTCGTACCGGACATAGTCGTGTCTGGCGGCTGCGTCCGCCAGCATCTGGGGCACCAGTCCCAGCGGGCAGGCAAGACTGCATCTGCCGCAGCGGATGCAGGCGGTTTGCTGCTCCAACGCCTTCTCGGCGCCGTCCTCCCGGAGAACGGTCAGCGCATTGTTGTTTTTACAGATGCCCGCTTCCAGATTCCGCATGGCAATGCCCATCATGGGGCCGCCGCACAGAAGCTTTTTGGGTGGCTCGCCTTCCGTAAAGCCGCCTGCTGCCTCCAGCGCCCGAAAGAAAGGCGTGCCGGTCTTGACAATCAGATTGCAGGGCTCTTTCACGCCGTCGCCGGATACGGTAAAGGTCCGTTCGGTTACCGGTTCATTGTAGCGGACAGCCCGGTAAATGTTGCGGACGGTGCCTACATTTTCCACAATGCACCCCACGTCCGCCGGGAGCATGCCGGGCTTCATGTACCGCCCGGTCAGGGCGCTGATGATGGAACGCTCGCCGCCCTGCGGGTATTTGGTTTTGACAACCTGTACGCGCACCTTGGGGTTCCCCTCGCAGGCGCTCATAACGGCGGCAATTGCCTCGGGTTTGTTTTCCTCAATTACGATGATGCCCTCCGCTCTGGGAAGAAGCCGCAGCATCAGTTCCATGCCGCCTACGATCTCGGAAGCCTTTGTGCGCATGAGCTGATCGTCACAGCAGATGTATGGCTCACACTCGGCACCGTTGGCAAGCAGATATTCAATGGCGGCAGGATTTTTGGGCGCCAGCTTCACATGGGTAGGAAAGCCCGCACCGCCCGCACCGATAATGCCTGCTTCCCGCACTTTCCGGAGGATCTCTTCCGGGGTCAGAGAAGCAGGATCGGTTTTGACCCCAATGCCCTCGGCCCTTTCATACAGTTCATCATTTTCAATGACGATACAGGGGACATTGTTTCCGAAAACATCGGGACGATTCTCAAGATTTTTGACCTTACCGGAAACGGAGGAATAAATGTTTGCCGAAACAAATCCGTCCGCTTCCGCAATCTTCTGCCCCGCAAGCACCCGGTCGCCCTTGCCGACGATGGCTTTGGCGGGTTTTCCGATGTGTTGGCTCAGGGGATAAATCAGCTCCGCACCCGGCGGGCAGTCCCGAAAGGGGATATTCCGGGCAAGTTCCTTTCCCTCGGGCGGGTACACGCCGCCCCGAAACGTAAGTTTTCTCATAGCCTTCCCTCTCTTTGCGGGAGCCCTGAAATCGGACTCCGGCAGTGTTCGGATATTCCCTCAAAATTCACTCAAAAAGTATCGATAAAACAGTAACGGTGGAGCTTTTTCAGAGGAAATTCCCTAAAATACTTCAATATCATAGTACGTTCTTCTTTTTTTGTCAATAGCAAAATAACGAAGAAACGGTATTTTACTATCGATAAATTTGTACAGTTTGCCATATATGAACGATTCGGATTTCCTGTGGAAAGGATTGATTTTGAAAGACAGCTGAGATATAATTATTTCCGGTTAAAAAGAGAGAAAGGACAGCGGATTTGGACGCCCGGAATGTCAGACCGGCTTTTTGGACAGGACAAATCGGAGGTGTCCGGTTCCGTACATGAGAAAGGATTTTTTATGGAGAAACAAAAAAAGCCGGTCCTTTTACAGCTCTTCCTGTCCACCCTGTACATCAGCGCCTTTACCTTTGGAGGCGGCTTTGTGATCATTACATTCATGAAACGGAAATTTGTGGATGAACTGCACTGGATCGATGAACCGGAAATGCTGGATCTTGCGGCCCTTGCCCAGTCCTCCCCGGGGGCAATTGCGGTCAATGCCGCCATTTTGGTAGGCTGGCGGGTGGCGGGATTCCCGGGCATGCTGATTTCCGTGGTGGGTACCATTCTGCCGCCCATGGTGGTCCTGATCGTGATCTCCTTTTTCTATGCCGCCTTCTGCACCAACCCCTACGTGTCTCTGGTGCTTCGGGGCATGCAGTCCGGCGTTGCGGCGGTGATTTTTGACGTGGTTGCCGATCTTGGCGGAAAAGTGGTCAGAAGCCGGGAGGTGCTCTCCGTTGTCATGATGGCTGCGGCGTTCATTGCCTCCTATTTCCTGAGTGTAAACGTTATTTACATTATTCTGGCTGCGATTGTCATTGGCGTCGGCAAGGTGCTGGTGACCTCCCGGAAGGAGGACGCGAAATGATTTACTGGGAACTGTTTCTGAGCTTTCTCCAGATCGGCTGTTTCAGCATCGGCGGCGGCTACGCGGCCATTCCCCTGATCCAGAGTCAGGCGGTGGAAACCTACGGCTGGCTTTCCATGTCGGAATTTACGGATCTTATTACCATTGCGGAAATGACACCCGGGCCCATTGCGGTGAATTCCGCGACCTTTGTGGGCGTACGGGTGGCGGGAATCCCCGGTGCTCTGATTGCTACTGCCGGCTGTATTCTGCCTTCCTGCATCATCGTTTCCATCCTCGCTTGGCTGTACTATAGGTATAAGGGTCTGACTACTCTGCAAAGCGTGCTTGCCTGCCTCCGTCCGGCCGTGGTGGCGCTGATTGCGGGTGCGGGTGTGTCCATCTTTGTGCAGGTGCTCTTTAACGGCACGGCTCCCAGCCTGTCCGGGGTCAACTGGGTAGGGCTTGCACTGTTTGCCGGTGCCTTCTTTCTGATTCGGGTGAAAAAATGGAATCCGATTCTGACCATGACACTGTGTGGCGTTGGGAACCTGGTGCTGTCCCTGCTTCTGCAGGCGCTGTAGACAAGACGATATTCAATCAAAAATCCGCCCGGGAGGGCGGATTTCAGAGTGTCAAAAAAGTCTCGCAGAGTTTGCCGCCCGCAGGCGGCAAAGAGATTCTGATCATTTTCTGTCGGGGCGTGTACCTGACAGAAAATACCTATCAGGCTGCAAGTGTGCAATTTGTACGCCAAGTGCGTACAAATCGTGCGCACGGCAGACTGCAATCCTTTTGTCAAAAAAGGGCAAAGCCCTTTTTTGACAGTCTCAAATCCGCCCGGGAGGGCGGATTTTTTTGACTCAGACTGCGAAAAACCATGTCAGTGCGCACGGCAGCACACACGACTCCGCGCTAAGAACCGGCTTCGCCGGTTGCGCTCTGTAACGAAAAGCGGGCGTAGTGCCGTGGGAGCGAAGGGAATGACAACATATGTTTTGAATTTTTTTTGACTGTTTCTGCCGGAAGTGTGATCTTACAGGCTTTTTTCCAGAACCTGTCCCAATATGGCGGCAAATTCTTCCAATCCCAGCTGATCCGCTTCCGAAAAACGGCCGGGAACAGGACTGTCAATATCCAGCACGCCCCAAAGCTGTCCCCGGACAAAGAGGGGAATCACAATTTCGGAATTGGAGGCAGAGTCACAGGCGATGTGCCCCGGGAAGGCGTGGACATCCGCAATGCGCTGAGTTTTTGCCTCCTTTGCGGCCGTGCCGCATACGCCCCTGCCCACGGGGATCAGAATGCAGGCAGGCTTCCCCTGAAAGGGACCCAGAACCAGTTTATCTCCGTCCAGCCTGTAAAACCCGGCCCAGTTGATCCCGGGAAGGGTCTGCCACAGCAGAGCGGAGGTGTTTGCAAGATTTGCCGTTTCGTAGGGGATCTCATCGGTCAGCGCCAGAAGTTCTTGCTTCAGTTCCTGATAATTGAAAGCTTTTTCCATAATTTCCTCCGGAAGTTGTTCCGCATGCACAGAAGCCCCGCATGCGGGATTTTTTCTATACTCTATCCTTTTTTTGGCAAAATGCAAGAAAAATCTGGGCGAAAAACCAGCCTTGTCCTTATTTTTCGACTTTTTCAGCGGTTACAATCCGCGTCCGGGCGGAATATTAAGAGAGCAGAGAAAAGGAGGGGAGAAAAATGAAAAAATTACGAATGTTGATTTCGGCCATTGCTCTGCTGCTCCTGCCGGTGAATGCGCAGGCTTCCGAGCAGCTGATCCCGGTGGGAAGGATCGTGGGATTGCAGCTGCGGAATCATACGGTAACCATTGCGGCCTTTGATGATACCATGGGTTCGTGGGCGCAGAACGCGGGACTCCGGATCGGGGACGAAATTGTGCAGGCGGGGGAACGGGAAATTCACAGTCCGGAGGACCTGAAAAATGCACTGCGGGATTGCAATGGTACGTTGCCGCTTACCATACGCCGGGGAAGCCGCAAGATGGCTGTCAAATTGCACCCGGAAAAGACCCGGGAGGGCTATCGGCTGGGTGTCTTTCTGCGGCAGGGCATTGCGGGAATCGGAACGGTCACATTTCTGAACCCGGAGACCGGTGTATTTGGCGCTCTGGGACACGGCGTCAATGAACCGGGCGGCTGTCTGCTGCAAATGACCGGCGGGATGATTTATTCTGCCGAGGTTCTTTCCGTCAGGCGGGGAAAAAGCGGAAATCCCGGACAGCTGAAGGGCACGGCAGACCCTGCCCATCCCTGCGGAGAGCTGTACCGAAATTCGCCTCGGGGCGTTTTCGGAATCACGGAGGAACGCTGGCAGGGAACGCCGGTGGAAACCGCGGAACGTGAGGAACTGCATACGGGAAATGCGCAGATCCGGACAACGGTAAACGGAGCCGAGCCCCGGGATTATTCTGCGGAAATCCTGAAAATTTATCCGGAGGGACGGGAAAACGGCAGAGATCTGCTGCTGAAAATCACAGATCCGGAGCTTCTCGCGGCAACCGGCGGCATTGTGCAGGGAATGTCCGGAAGCCCGATTTTGCAGGATGGGAAGCTGATCGGAGCTGTCACCCACGTTCTCATCGGAGAACCGTCCGTGGGCTACGGGATCTTTATCGGAAATATGCTGGAAGCGGCGGGATGAAAAACAGCTCTCCCGGAGAGGTTTTCCGGGAGAGCTAGTTCGATAAACATGAAGTTATCTATTCGCATAATCAATCAAAATCTTTTTGCAACTACTGCAACGATAAGCTTCACAATGAGGGATTCCTCCTGAACCTTTACTCAATTCCAGATCGTCCGATTTTTTAATGCGAAAAACTTTTATCGGATTATCAACTGCAAAAGTAATGTCTCGTGAGCTCATTAGGTATCCTCTTATCATTTCTTCACCACAATATGGACATTTCATTCTGTTTTACCTCCTATAAATTCCGATTTATGAATGCAGGGACAGCAAATGTCATCCCCGTGAAATGATTCCCTTTGGATCCGTTTTTCAATGTCTTCAATCGATGGCAGTTGCCGTTGCAGTTCTTCCGGCAGGCTGCTGGTTACTTTATACGCACTGACGCCCATGGGCTTGGACATATCCTTGAGTGCATATTCCGCCACCAGGTCATTTTTGCTCTTACACAGCAGCAAGCCAATAGAGGGATGATCATTTTCTTTTTTCCACGCCTCGCAATGACACAGTTTTTCGACAGTCTGAGGCCCGGGAAAACCGGGTCTTACACTGTTCAAAATCCGTTTTATGGTTAAGTCCGCTCAAATCCAAGAAACCGCGTGCCCTGGAAGGTGAGTTTTCCTTTGTCACCCTCTGCCAGCAGTCCGTAAGCGCTTCCGTCCAGCTGAAGCTCCATGCGGTCCCCGCTTTCCACCTGAAAGGCCGCATAATATGTTGTGGAGGTGCGGTAGGGTCCCACGTTATTTCCGTTATGATGATGTGTGATATTGGTTCGTTTGGAGACCACCATCGCCGGCACTGTCAGTCTCGGCGAATTGTTATTTTTATGCCATTGGCGCAGGCCCCGGACAGCCGTTACGATAAAAAGAGCGGCAATCGCCACAAATGCGACTGTAAATAAAATTTCAAACAGACCATAGCCCATTCCAAAAAACATAAAACACCTCCATTCTGCATTGTTCGGGCCTTCAGCATAGCATGAACCGGGAAATACGTCAAATTAAGATTTCCTGTTGTTTGTCCGGATTACGCACTGGACGCCGGGGGAGAATCATTCCCGCTCTTTTCTGCGGTCGTTCAGCCGGTAATACGCCAGTTTGTTCTGATACATTTCCGCGTCGATCCGGTGCATGAATTCGTCTACAGACAGTTTGCCGAGGTCCAGAATTGCGTAGCCCATGGATGCGGACAGGCGGTAGGGCTTCCGCTGCTCCGTGTTCCAGTTTTCAAATGCGGTGTGCGTGCTGCGGATCAGAGCGTTCACAAAAGCTTCGTCGGAGGTGTTCAGAAGTACGACAAACTCGTCTCCTGCGTAGCGCATCACGACTCCGAATTCTCCGAATACGCCGTTGATGATTTCCGCGGAAATTTTCAGAGCTTCATCTCCGGCAGAATGCCCGTACTGATCGTTGATCTGCTTGAAGCTGTTGAGATCCAGCATAATGCCGGTTACCATGATTTCCTTTTTTAGGAGGATCTGTTGCCAGAGAAATTCCAGATAAAGGCGGTTGTACAGCCCCGTCAGACGGTCCATAAAGATGATCTCATTTTTCAGAGCGGTCATGACTCCCGCAATGGCAATTACCACCGAGGACCAGATGGTGGGAATATCGTAAAACAGGACCTGAATGATAATTCCGACCACAATGGGCAGAAGAAATACCTGAACCGGAAAAAACTTCAGAATTCCGACCAGATTCTGGCAGCGGATATACAGGTACAGGCTGTCCGTGATATAAAATACGGCAATTGCGAGGAAAATCCAGTAGCCGCCGGAGCGGCGGTATACATTGTCCACCGTGGTAAAAACGAAGGGGAAGAACAGGTTGACCGCCAGACAGATACAGGCAAAGCACAGAAGACCGCGGCAGAACTTTTCCCGGCGCGCGGAAAAGGGAATGTGCAGGTGGGTGGTCAAAAAACGAAGCCACTGGTAGCCCAGACAGGCATTGGCAAAATAGAGCCATGATCCGCTTAGAAGCAGCAGAACCGTAATGAAGGTTCCCTGTACCCCGCTGAAAAGGGAAACCAGCGTGTCGGCCACATTGGAAAAGAAGGCGATCCCCATCATCCGGGTAATATTTTTCATATCTGTGTCATGATGCATGCGGTGCCGGTTACTGAGATAGAGCGTAACAATCAGCATGATGCTGAGAATGTTTGCGGTAAGTGCGGAATACGCAACATGCGTGGTCACCGGAATCCTCTCCTTCCGCGGTTGGCTGTTTTTTTCTTATTATACACGATTCCGGGAATCGTCGTAAAGACATTTCAGAAAAATTTTTTCTAAGGCAGCATCGCGCAATTCGGCAAAAAGACGGCGGAGACTTGCAGACGCAATTGTGCGGTGTTGCCCTAAGGAACCGATGAAATTCGGTTTTCTCCGGACGCGTTTCTGCTGAAGACCCGGAAGATACAAAAAAGTTATTCTTGCATATGGAAGAAAAAAGCCCTATAATGAAGCTGCAATTTTGTGCAGACTGCATAGCAGCGTCTGCGGGGAGGGGCAAACCTTATGAAAACGGAAAAACGATCCGGGTTGAATTTCTGGCTGCTTGTCTGGGGACTCGGAATCGCGGGACAGCTTTGCTGGAATATGGAAAACCAGTGGTTCAATACCTTTGTTTACGCCCGGATCGCCAAGGATCCCACCATCATCTCCTGGATGGTGGGGGTGTCCGCGGCGGCGACGACCCTGTCTACCTTCCTCTTTGGCTGTGTGTCGGACCGGACCGGCAAACGCAGAATCCTTGTGGCGGTGGGGTACATACTCTGGGGTGTGTTTACCATCGTTTTCGGCCTGACCCAGTTCCTTTCGGCGGAGACTACGGCGGCTTTGACTGCTGTAGGTGCCGCTGTAGTGGCGGCGGATGCCGTTATGAGCTTCTTTGGCTCCATGGGCAATGACATCGGCCTCAACGCCTGGGTCAATGACCACATGACGGACGGCAACCGGGGGCAGCTGGGTGCGGCACTTGCGACGCAGCCCATCATCGGCACCATTGTGGGTACGGTTGTGGGTGGAATCCTCGTTGGCAGCGACGATAACTATCTGCGGCTGTTTGTGGTCATGGGCCTTGTGGTAATCGGGTTCGGCGTTTATTGCCTGTTTGCCATGAAGGACAGTCCGGACCTGAAGCCCAGCCGCCGGGGCAGCTTCCGGGAGCAGTTTTTCAGCATTTTTGATTTTCACGGGTACCTGAAAAACACGGAGCTTGCCTGGGTGAATCTGGCGCTTGCGGCGTTCTTTATTGCATTTAATGTGTATTTTACCCACATCGGAAACTATATGATCTATTATCTGGGGTTTACCCCGGATATGATGGGCTTTGTGGAAGGAATCGGTCTGATCCTTGCCATGCTGTTTACCATTCCGGCGACCCGTTCCCTGAATCGCGGAAAGGCACCGGCTCTCTGCCTGCTGGCTACCGGAATCAACAGTGTGGGTGTTGCGGTCATGGGCCTGTTTGTCCGCCCGGAGAATGTGAATCCTGCAAGCCTCTGGAATCCGGTGCTTCTTCTGGGCGTTTTCCTGATGGGACTGGGGTATGTTCTGTTCCTGCAAAGCATTACCGTCTGGAGCAAGCAGCTTTATCCGGAGGATGCCCGGGGCCAGTTTGAGGGGATTCGGATTTTGTTTTTCGTCCTGATTCCCATGCTGATTGCGCCGCTGATTTCGAATCCCATTATCAAATCCAGCGGTGAGTTTGTGGACGAAAACGGCTTCCCGGCATATCTGCCGACCCATACGCTGCTCCTTGTCAGCGCGGTGCTGGTTCTTGTGACGATTCTTCCTCTGCTGCGGGCAAAGAAATACCATGACCTCCGGATTTCGGCTGGACAGACCGGGCAGTGAGGCGCGGAGGGGCGGAAAACGGAACTTGTCGGAAGAGAAAAAAGTTTTTTTAAAAATTTATTTGATCTCTGGCGACGATGGATGAAACGTGATTGATTGAAACGAAAAAATCCGGAATTTTTCCGGGAATAAACAGTTCGCTTTCTCCAAAAAAACGAGAGAAAGCGAATTGTTCGTCATTTTACACAAATTTTACAATTGATTTTTTACAATTGACTTATCCTGAAAATGGTGCTATGGTAACCATACATTCAAGCCGAAAACGGCGGGATGAAGAAATCGGCGCGTGTTTGGAAGCCCTTTGTGGCAACCGGGTCAGCCCTGCGGAAAAGAGAAAGGCTCCCTTGGGTGCCTTGTTTTTACAGCCGGGCGGTAAACCAGTTTTCCACAGAGAGCCAGGAGACATGTGCTGATTTGAAATCCATAACAAGGAAAAGGAGAACGCAACATGAAAAAGATTCTTGCTCTGCTTCTGGCTGCTATGATGGTTCTGTCCATGGCAGCCTGTGCTACCGAGAAAACCACCGAGACCTCCGCACCTGCTCAGAGCGATGCCGCTCAGGAGAGCACCGAGGGCGAAACTCAGGCGGAAGCCACTGTGGATCAGACTACCTTTGAGCAGCTGCTGGAGGCCGGTAAGGCCAACGGCAATAAGCTCACCATTTACTCCACCCACTCCGTGACCGTCAGCGCGGTTGAGGCCTTTGCCAACAAGTTCGGCATTGACATCAATCTGGTTGAGGGTACCCAGATCGGCGATAACGATCAGATCACCCAGGTCGCTACCGAGGTCAGCAACAATGTTGCCGGCGCGGACGTGATCTTCATTCAGGACGGTGCCCGTACCGTTTCCGAACTGGTTGACGAGGGCTATGTCTACAACTGGTATAACCAGGAGATTCTGGACGCTGTCGGCGATGACTGCGAGCCCCTGCTGGTTTGGGATTACTGCAACAAGGTCTTTATCTACAACACCGACTACGTGAACGAGGGCGAGATCACCAACATCTGGTACGCGACCGATCCTCAGTACGCCGGTACCCTGCAGATGAAGGACCCCGAAAAGGAAGGCGTCAACATGAACTTCCTGGTCATGCTGACCTCCGATGAGAACGCAGCCAAGATGGCTGATGCTTACAAGGATTACTACGGCACCGACATCGTGCTGGATTCCGATTGCCCCAACGCCGGCTATCAGTGGATCAAGATGATGTATCAGAACGGTGCGGTTCTGGGCGATTCCGACGGCAACATTGCCAAGGCAATCGGCAACCCCGAGCAGGAGAGCGATACCAAGTGGTCTGCCCTCATTACTCTGAACAAGTACGTCAAGAACCGCAAGGATTCCACCAAGAATCCCGGCAACTACACCCTGAACTATGTTGAGGATATGACCCCTGTTGCGGGCTTCATTTATCCCATCTATGGCCTGATCACCAAGAATGCCGATAACCCCGATCTGGCAAAGGCATTCCTCGTGTGGCTGTTCACCGAGGAAGGCTGGAAAGGCGACGGCGTTACCACCCAGCGTGACGGCTCCGTTTACAAGGGAATGTCCGGCCGTATGGGCGATTACTCCGGCAACCAGTCTCTGGGTGTTGAGGAAGGCGACAAGCCTGTGACCGAGTGGAAGCAGATTCTGATTCAGGAGGATCCCATCTGGGCTGCTGCGCACCGGGCCGACGTGGAAGACTTCATCAAGACGATCAAGTAATTTCTTCCGCTACTTACAGATTCATGCATTGGAAAGGGATGGCCCAGTGCCATCCCTTTTCTTGAAGTTCCGCGGGCAGGCCTTCTGCCTGCCGGATTTCCCGTTTACTCGCGGTTTGTGCGGCAGCCCCGCCGTAACAAAGACGCATCTGGGGGTTTAAAAATGAACAAAACTTGGAACAAGATAAAAACCTTTTGCAGCAAGCCCTATAATATCCTGCTGATCGTTCTGCTGGTCACTCTGACCTATCTTGTGATCCTGCCGCTGTTCTCCATCGTGGGGGACACCTTCCTTGTTCACGCGTCCGAAAAGGCGCGGATCGGGCAACCTGTCGGCAGCTTTACACTTTACCACTGGGCCCGGGCTTTCTTCAGCGATTACAGTAAGATCCTGATCTGGCAGCCCCTCTGGCACAGCCTCTATACTTCCGCGCTTGCCTGCGTGGTTGCGATTCTGATCGGCGGCGGCTTTGCGTGGCTGGTCACCCGTACCGACCTGCGCTGGAAGAAAGTGCTGACGAAGCTTTTCATTTTCCCGTACATCATGCCTTCCTGGACTCTGGCACTGGCATGGCGGAACTTCTTCAAGAACGCTGTCGTTGGCGGCGCGCCCGGAATCTTCACCGCCCTGACCGGAATTGAGATTCCCAACTGGTTTGCCTACGGCCCGTTCCCCATCATCGTAACCACCGGCCTGCATTATTCTCCCTTTGCTTACATTCTGATTGGCGGCGTCCTGAGAAATATGGATGCCAATCTGGAGGAAGCGGCCGTTATTCTCCGGACCAATAAGTTCCGGATGTTCTCAAAAATCACCATTCCTATGGTCATGCCCGCCGTCATGAGCACCATCATTCTGGTGTTCTCCAGCGGTATGAGCTCCTTCGCGGTTCCCCAGTTCCTGGGTCTGCCCGTCCGGTTCTACGTTCTGACAACGGAAATGTACTCGACCATTCAGGGCACGAACCCCGGCGTCGGCTACGTGATCGCCATCATCATGATGGTGATTTCCGTGACGATCATGCTGCTCAACCAGCACATGATCGGCACCCGGAAGTCCTACGCGACCGTGACCGGCAAGAGCGCCAATATTTCTCTGTTCCATCTGAAGGGTGCCCGGACCATTCTGTCCGTGTTTGTTGGCATTATCGTGCTGTGCATGTCCGTGATCCCCATGATCTCCTTCGTGCTCCAGTCCGTGATTCTGACCGACGGTAACTACCATCTGTCCAACATGACACTGGACTTCTGGATCGGTGTTTCCAAGGGCGGCGACGTGTATCAGGATAAGGCCGGTATTCTGCGGAATGCGGATGTGTGGAAGACCCTGCTGAACTCCCTGAAGCTGTCCTTTGCCTGTGCTCTGGGCGCCGGTACGGTGGGCTTCCTGGCGGGCTATGCCATTGTCCGCCGCCGCGGCAGCAAGCTGAGCCGCCTGGTGGAGAACCTGACGTTCATTCCTTACCTGATCCCCTCCATGGCGTTCTCCGCAATCTACCTGTCCATGTTCTCTCAGCAGCGGGGTCTCATCCCGTCTCTGTATGGCACCTTTGCTCTGCTGGTACTGATCGGCACCGTGAAATACCTGCCCATGGCATCCCGGGGCGGCGTTAACTCCATGCTCCAGCTGTCCCCGGAAATTGAGGAAGCGGGTGTCATTATGGGTGTGCCCTGGGCAAAGCGCATGACGAGAATTATTGTTCCCATCCAGAAGGCGACCATTCTTTCCGGCTACCTGCTGCCCTTTGTATCCTGCATGCGGGAACTGAGTCTGTTCGTCATTCTGGTGACTGCCAACAACCGTGTGCTGACCACCCTGCTGTTCTTCTATGATGAGAAGGGCTGGTCTCAGTACGGCAACGCAATTAACCTGCTGATTATTGTGATCGTCCTGCTGGTGAACTTCCTTGTGGAAAAGCTTACGGGCGCATCCATCGAAAAGGGCGTAGGAGGAAAATAACATGCCAACCATCAAACTTGTCAATATTACCAAGCAGTTTGCCAAGGGCTCCAAGGCCGTGGATAACCTGAATCTGACCATCGAGGACGGGAACTTTGTCTCCCTGCTGGGCCCCTCCGGCTGCGGCAAGACCACTACGCTGCGTATGATCGCCGGTCTGGAGACTCCCACCGATGGCGAGATCTACTTTGACGATACCTGTGTGTTCTCCAATGAGAAGGGTATCAACGTTTCCCCGGATAAGCGGAACGTGGGTTTTCTGTTCCAGAACTATGCCCTGTGGCCCCACATGACGGTTCGGAAGAACATTTCCTTCGGACTGGAAAACATGAAGTGGGATAAGAAAAAGATCGAGAGCCGGGTGCAGGAGATCTGCAAGGCCATGCGGATCGAGGAGTACATGGACCGGTATCCTGCCGAGCTTTCCGGCGGTCAGCAGCAGCGTGTTGCCATTGCCCGAACGTTGGCCCCCAATCCCCGGGTACTGCTGATGGACGAGCCTCTCAGCAATCTGGACGCAAAGCTGCGGAACGACATGCGGGCAGAGCTGAAGCGGCTGCATCAGTCCACCGGCGCAACCTTCGTTTACGTGACCCACGATCAGTTGGAGGCTATGACCCTTTCCACGAAAATCTGCCTGATGAAGCTGGGCGTTCTGCAGCAGTACAGCACTCCTCTGGAGCTCTACGGCAAGCCCGCGAACCTGTTTACCGCGGACTTTGTGGGCAATCCCAGCATCAATCTGATCTCCATGGAAGGAAAGCTGGAGAACGGGGAAGTGAAGCTTGCGCATAAGGATGTGAAGCTGACCTTCTGCCCCAATGAGGAGATCACGCTCCCCGCAAGCGGGAAGGTGGTTCTGGGTGTCCGTCCCGAGTTCCTGAAGCAGCAGGATCATAACTCCATTCAGGCAACGGTAGAGTCTTCTCTGCCCTCCGGCATGGAAACCATTCTGGTCACTACCCGGGGCGACCTCCGTCTGACCTCCGTGATTTTCGGTGACGTGGACTATAAGACTGGCGAGGTTCTGAACATGGGCTTTGATGGCGGCAAGTATCAGCTCTTTGATGGCGATACCGGCCTGCGCCTTACCAGCGGTTCCGTGCGCGTCTGACGCCTGATCTGAAATTAGGGCAACACCGCACAATTGCGTCTGCGAGTCTCCGCCGTCTTTTTGCCCCA
>ERZ857629.3108-NODE-3108-length-14469-cov-4.403566_pt1 | contig 14469 bp, 16 predicted proteins | sample MGYA00519700_ERZ857629 | MGnify/ENA primary metagenome ERZ857629 (study PRJEB31778, sample SAMEA3449351) | human gut metagenome | biome: human gut; feature: human-associated habitat; material: faeces | place: United Kingdom | collected 2010/2012 ... | reverse complement strand
ATGTATTTCTGGTTTTTCAAACTGAAGAAGTGGGGCAAAAAGACGGCGGAGACTCACAGACGCAATTGTGCGGTGTTGCCTTAGTATTGGCGCTCCCTTTGGGAGATCAGTCGCGGCGGAACGCCGTGACTGAGAGGGCCGTCCAACCACTCCCCTGTGTAAGGGGAGTGGTTGGTTCCGAGTCGGTACATGGTACCTTTCAACCGGGAGATTCTCACGCCAGTGACGTCGGCTCAGAATGACACCTGGTCGGGAGAGGCTCCCACACCACTTAACAACTGTTTCAAAATGGCATTGCTGTTGGAGTGCACGTTGCTAAATTCCAAATTATGGCGTATTCGGACAGATACATACCTGTAAATCCCTTCCCCGGGCTGGATTTTCCTGCGGTAATATGATACAGTAAAGAAAAACGGCAGGGGAGAGCGTTTATGGAGAAATGGAGCGCGGTTGCGCGGATTGTGGTGCCGATTTTTACGGCGGTAGCGCTGGGCGCTCTGTCCCGGAAAAAGAAGCTGCTGACACTGGAAGAAAACCGGGGCCTGCAGGACTTCGTGGTGAAATTCGGACTGCCCTGCGTGCTTTTCAACTCGACCATCACGGCGACGGTGGGAACGGAAGCAATCCTCCCCATGGGTCTGTTGCTGGTGCTGATGCTGATGGGTACCCTTGCTGCTTTCCGTGTCCGGCGGAAGAGACTGCCCATGCACAACCTGCCCATGTTTTTTGCCGGGAAAGAGTCCGGCATGATGGGTCTGCCCCTGTACATCACCCTGTTCGGTACGGCGAATGCCTTTTACATGGGAATGCTGGATCTGGCACAGGCGTTTGTGGCAATTCCGGTGCTCAGCCTGCTGGCGGCAGATCCTGGGGATGATTCCACCGTGGGAAAGCTGATTTGGAAGGTCCTGCGGTCCCCACTGCTGATCATGGCGGTGCTGGGGCTTGTCCTGAATCTGTCCGGCGCGGCGGAGGCACTGGAACGGGTGCGGCTGCTGCCCATTCTGACGGAGACTACGGGGTTTCTTGCTCAGGGAGTCAGTTCGGTCATGCTGTTCAGCGTGGGCTACAGCTTTTCCCTGAATCGGGAGAACCGGCGCCTTGTGATGAAGCTCAGCGCGGCTCACCTTGCGGTATTTGCCCTTTTCTGCGGGATCCTGGAGCTGGCACTGCTGCTTCTGCCCGGAACGGTACCGCAGACCCGCTGGGCGGTGGCGCTGTACTGCGCACTCCCCGTAACCTATCTGGCACCCTCGGTGGGGCACACGGAGAAAGAATCTGCCGTCGCATCCGGCGTGTGCTCGGCACTGACGGTCGTTTGCCTGCTCGTGTTCTGTATCATGGCAGTTCTGATTGCCTGACAGCACTGGCGGGCATTCGCCCAGCCCAATTTCCGCTTTTCGCCCTTCTGCTTTTCCCCCCATGGAAAAAAGCCAGCCGGTCCGAAATTTTGGACGGCTGGCTTTTTTCGTATGGATGTTCAGTCCTCGAAGGTCAGGACATCCTTGTAGCGCTCCTTGAAAATATCATAGACCGCATCCAGAATGGCTTCGTCTTTGACGGAGAGATAGTTTTCGTTCTCTTCGTCCACAGGCTCTACTTCCAGAATCACGATCTGGGTCTCGGCCTCGTCGGAGGGCATCAGAACCAGATACTCCTTGCCCTGATAGTCCACGCTGTCCAGATATTCAAAGGAAACGTCCTGACCGTCCTCGTCGGTGAGAATAAGGACGCCGTTGTCTTCTTCTTCCACAATGTTTTCGTTTTCCATGGTAATTCCTCCTGATTCGGATGTGATATGGATCTCACTGCCGCGGCAGCCGGATGGCTTTGCGCAGGGGGATGAAGAGAATGATGCCGATCGCGCCGCCAATCAGGGCGGTGATCAGCTGCGTCAGCCCAAAGGTGACGGGCAGAGCCTTCAGCATGGGTGCTTTCAGAAGCCCCTTCGCCAGCAGGCCATCGGCAAGCACGCCGCAGACTACCTGATTGATCAGCAGATACAGCATGCCGAACTTTCCGGCGGCGGCAAAGGGCAGGGTCAGGACCCGGGAGAAGGTCAGTCCGGGGCGGCGCCAGTCCGCAAGATTCAGCACCAGAACAAAGGTGAGATTTCCCAGCATGATGACGGGGACGGTAATGACACTGGGGGCAATGCCCAGAAGAAACGCCAGCAGGGGAGAGAAAAGGGCCACCACACTGCCGCAGCCGATGCCGCAGAGGGTGACGCTGAGGGCCAGAACCGCATTGACGCAGGAGCCGGTGACCAACTGTCCAAGGGGCTTCGTCAGTGCCTGCAAAGCGATGAGGACCGCCAGCAGAACGCCGGTCCGTACGATCCATTGGACCTTTTTGCTCATGGAAATTCCTTCTTTCTAAACGGCGAATTCGGAGATCAGGCAGCGGAAGCGCTCTGCCCTTCCGTCCGGATACCGACTTCATTATACGAAATGCGGGACAAAAAAGCAAGACCGGGTTTTGGCAAAAAAACGGAGAGATTCACCGGCACTTCTTGACCCGATGGGGGAAATGTGATAAAGTGGGGACAAAAAGACAAGTAACGGAGGAACCGCTCATGCGTATGCGGAAAATGAAGAATCTGGAGCCCAGAATGGCGGCCTGCGCGGCACTGCGGATCGCAGAGCCAATGGCCCGGAAGGGAGTCTGGCGGGAGTTGAAGCCCGGCTGTACGGCCCTGTGGGTGGAGCTTGGCTGCGGCAAGGGCAAGTTTACGGCGGAGACGGCAAGGGAAAACCCGGATGTGCTGCTGATCGCCGTGGAGCGGTGCCGGGAGGCTATGGTCGTGGCCATGGAAAAGGCCCGGGATATGGGGCTGACCAATGTGTTCTTCATTGATATGGATGCCGCCGGGATCGAGGAAATCTTTGCACCCGGAGAAATTGACCGGCTGTTTGTTAACTTTCCGGATCCCTGGCCCCGGAAGAAAAACGCCAAGCGCCGCCTGACCTTCCGCTGCTTTCTGGAGCACTATTCTCAGGTCACTGCTCCCGGCGGCGAGCTGCACTTCAAGACGGACAACGCGCCTCTGTTCGAGTTCAGTCTGGAGGAGTTTGCTTTCTGCGGGCTGACGGTGAAGAATGTGACCCGGAACCTGCATGAAAACGGACCGGTTGGCATTATGACAGGCTATGAAGAGAAGTTCTACAGCCTCGGCACGCCTATTAACCGGTGCGAGGTGGTTTTGCAGCCCTTCCGGCTGATGACGGAGGAAGCGCCTCAGGAGGCGGAAGCGTGAGCACCTATCCCATGGGAAGCTGCGATGTGGCAGTGATCGGTGCTGGGCACGCAGGAATCGAGGCGGCGCTGGCAGCTGCCCGGCTGGGCCTGCATACCATCCTGTTTACCATCAATCTGGACGCGGTGGGGAACATGCCCTGTAATCCCGCCATCGGCGGCACCGGCAAGGGCCATCTGGTCCGGGAGCTGGACGCACTGGGCGGTGAAATGGGACTGGCGGCGGATCATGCCTGCATCCAGTACCGGATGCTGAATCTGGGCAAGGGCCCGGCAGTCCATTCTCTTCGGGCACAGGCGGACCGGCAGGCTTACCGGCAGTACATGAAGCATGTGCTGGAATTGCAGGAGAATCTGGAGCTGAAGCAGGCGCAGATCACGGAGGTTCTGACCCGGGAGGGGGCAGTCTGCGGTGTCCGCACGCAGCTGGGGGCAGAATATGAAGCCCGGGCAGTGGTCATTGCCACGGGCACGTACCTTGACAGTACGGTCATCACGGGCAGCAGTGTGATCCCCTCGGGACCGGACGGAATGCACCCAAGTGTGGGATTGGCGGATAATCTGCGGGCACTGGGGCTTTCTCTGCGCCGGTTCAAAACCGGAACGCCCCCCCGGGTGAACCGGCGGAGTATTGATTTTTCCAAAATGGAATTGCAGCCCGGGGATGAAAAGGCAGAGCCCTTTTCCTACCGGACCCACCACCGGGTCAATAACACCGCCGTGTGCTATCTGACATGGACAACGGAAAAGACCCACGAGATCATCCGGGAGAATCTGTACCGCAGCCCCATGTATGACGGCACCATTTCCGGGGTGGGTCCCCGGTACTGCCCCAGTATCGAGACAAAAATCGTCCGTTTTCCGGATAAGCAGCGTCACCAGCTGTTTGTAGAGCCCTGCGGGCTGGACACCGAGGAAATGTATATTCAGGGCTTTTCTTCCAGCCTGCCGGAGGATGTGCAGCTGCAAATGCTGCACACGGTACCGGGACTGGAGCATGCGGAGATGATGCGCCCGGCCTATGCCATTGAGTACGAGTGTGTGGATCCCACCCAACTGCTGCCTACGCTGGAGGTGAAGTCCGTTCCCGGGCTTTACGGTGCCGGACAGTTCAACGGAACCTCCGGTTATGAGGAGGCGGCGGTGCAGGGGTTTGTGGCCGGTGTCAACGCGGCGCTGAAGCTGCAGGGGAAGGAACCCCTGATTCTGACCCGGGATACCAGCTATATCGGCATTCTCATTGATGATCTGGTGACCAAGGGAACCCGGGAGCCCTACCGGATCATGACCAGCCGATCGGAGTACCGGCTGCTGCACCGGCAGGACAACGCCGACGCCCGCCTGACCGCCATCGGTGCCCGGATCGGGCTGGTGAGCGAGGAACGGCGGAAGCAGGTGGAGGAAAAATATGACTCCGTACGCCGGGAGATCGTCCGGCTGGAAAAAACCGGCGTGGCGGAAAGCCCGGAGCTGAACCGGATGCTGGAAAGCAGGGGCAGCGCCCCGGTTTCCGGCTCGGTACGGCTTGCCGATCTGCTTCGCCGCCCGGAACTGAGCTACGGGGATCTGGCCCCCTTTGATGAAAACCGTCCGGAGCTTCCGGACAGCGTGGGGGAGGAAGTGCAGATCCAGCTGAAATATGCCGGATATCTGACCCGGCAGGAACGGCAGGTGGCGGAGTTCCGCCGGGAGGAGGGACGGCTCCTGCCGGAGAATCTGGACTATAACGCCATTGGCGGACTGCGGCTGGAGGCCCGGCAGAAGCTGTCGGAGATCCGTCCCCTGTCTTTGGGACAGGCGGGAAGAATTTCCGGCGTCAGTCCGGCGGATCTTGCCGTCCTTATGATCTGGTTGGAACAGAACGGCTGTTGACCCACCGCCTTTTTGCGGGCGGCCTGCCGCTCTGCACGATTCTGCCGCCGCGCGCATAGAATACCCGGAGGCGATGCGTGTGGCGATCGTAAAAACCGATGTACCGATGACGGCAGAGCTTTGTGAGGAAACCATCCTTGCGTTGGCGGAGAGCTACCCGTTCCTGAGCACGGAAGTCCTGACAACCACCGCCTACGGGCGAAATCTGCGGACACTGGTTCTGGGAACCGGCGGAAGACAGGTGCTGTTTTCTGCGGCTCACCATGCCAATGAATGGATCACAACTCCGCTGCTCCTGAAATTTGCGGAGGAACTTGCGGGGGCGTTTCAGGACGGAAAGCCCCTGTTCGGTGTGGACGCAGGCGTGATTCTGCGCAATTGCCGGATCCATCTGGTACCCATGGTGGACCCGGACGGGGTGGATCTGGTGACCGGCGTCATTCCGGTGGGGACCCTTCCCTATGAGGCGGCACGGACCATGGCGGATTTTTATCCGGCCATTCCTTTCCCGGATGGATGGAAGGCGAATCTTCTGGGGGTGGATCTTAACTTGCAGTATCCCGCGGGTTGGCTTCAGGCCCGGGAGATCAAGTTTTCTCAGGGCTATCCCCGCCCCGGCCCCCGGGATTATGTGGGCAGAGCACCCCTAAACCAGCGGGAGACCATTGCGCTTGCGGACTATACCCGACGGGTAGCCCCGGCATTGGTGTTAGCGTACCATACCCAGGGAAAGGTGATCTACTGGCAGTATCAGGATATTTCGGTTCCGGGTGCGGAAGAACTGGCAGCAGAATTTGCCCGGCTCAGTGACTATGAGGTGGAGGATGTACCCTATGCCTCCGGGTTCGCGGGGTATAAGGACTGGTTTATCCGGGTATTCCGCCGCCCCGGCTTTACCATTGAAGCAGGGTCCGGAGAAAATCCCATCCCAATTGAACAGTTCCCGGAAATCTATCGGGATAATCTGGGCATTCTGGTAACTGCCGCTCTGGGCCTCCCGGGCGGAGTATAAAAGACGGCGGATAACGGAAGGTAAACAGGAATTTAGCGGGGCGAAGTCCCCTTGGCTCCCCCAGAGGGAACGCCAGGAGCGCTTCGCGCTGTGCACTAAATTTCAATTTACCTGCCCAAAACCGGTTTCAAAAGAGGAAGAGAAAGATGGACTACATTATTTTTGATCTGGAGTGGAATCAGCCGTCCTCGGAGTGTGCGGCGGTGATGGAGCCGGTTTATCTGACGGGTGAGATCATTGAAATCGGTGCGGTCAAGCTGAACGAGGATTTTCAGAAGGTGGACGAACTGCGGCTGTATGTTGCGCCCAAATACTACACGAAAATGCACCGGAAGGTGGCGTCCCTCACGGGGATCCATGACCGGGATCTGGCAGGACGGGGCGTTCCCTTCCCGGAAGCGTTCCGGCAGTTTTCCGACTGGTGCGGCCCGGAGTTCTGCTACATGACCTGGAGTATGAGCGATCTGCCCATGCTGGTGGAGAACATGCAGCTCCACGGCATTTCTACGGAGAATCTGCCGGACTGCTGCGATATTCAGAGAATTTTCCTGCGGGAGATCCTCCGTTCCGACCGACGGGTATCGCTGGATCACGCACTGGAAATTCTGGGAATTCAGGGGGATACCGCCCATGATGCGCTGAACGATTCCCGGAATACGGCCCTTGTCTGTGACCGGCTGGACCTGAATGAATACATATCCGAGTATGTGGGGGCAGTATTTGCTTTTGCGCCCATTACCAAGGCCTACGAAAGCCCCAGGGCGGTACTGGAGGACAGTGCCATAACGGATTTTTCCTGCCCGTGGTGTGGAAAGCCGGTCACGGCGGAAAGCTGGCTCCGATATTCGGCAGACACCTATATGACCATGGTGTCTTGTGCCGACGGAGATGAGCTCTTTCTGTATCTGGAAATTGCACAGCACGCTTCTGCTGACTACCGGGCAAAGCTGCTGGTTTACGAAATGACCGATGACCTGTACGAGGTCTATCAGGACACCGTGGAGGAAGCGGCTGCAAAGGCGTAAGCAGGCATGGGAAATTGTTGCTTGGCAGGGACTTTGCGCCGCACACAAAATTCCCGCTTATGGATCTGAAACGAAAAAAGCCCCTGCGGTACCGGGTTCATTATCCGGCACCGCAGGGGTGCGTTTTTTACAGTGTATGGAAGGCGGAAAGACTTTCGAGAACCAACGCCTGAAATTTTGCGCTGACCTGATCGGCGGTTTTCTGCACTTCCTCGTGACTGAGGGGCTGGGGAAGAATGCCGCTTGCCATGTTGGTGATGCAGGAGATGGCGCAGACACGAAGTCCCATGTGCCGGGCGGCGATGGATTCGCATACGGTGCTCATGCCCACCGCGTCCGCACCCAGCGTCCGGAACATGCGGATTTCTGCCGGGGTCTCGTAATTGGGCCCCTGCCATTGGAGATAGACGCCCTGCCGGATGGTCTGCCCCAACTTTTGTGCGGAGGCCAGCACGGCTTCGCACAGCTGCCGGTCATACACCCGGCTCATGTCCGGGAAACGAACGCCAAGCTCTGCCGGGTTTTCGCCCCGCAGAGGGCTGGGAACAAAGGCGGAAATGTGATCGGTGATCAGCATCAGGTCGCCGGGGGTAAAGTCCAGATTCACGCCGCCTGCCGCGTTGGTCAGCAGCAGCTTTTTCGCACCCAGCATGCCCATCAGACGGATGGGGGCGACCACTTGCTCCATGGAGTAGCCTTCATAGTAGTGCACCCGTCCCTGCATGACCACCACGGGGACGGACCGTACCGTACCGAAGATCAGCTTCCCGGCATGACCTGCCACGGTGGAGACGGGAAAGCCCGGCAGCTCTCCGTAGGAAATTTCTGCCGCTTTTTCCACAAGACCGGCAAAATCTCCCAGCCCGGAGCCCAGAACAATGCCGATCTCCGGTACAAAATCCGCCCGTTCCCGGACGATTTTGACCCAGTGCTTCAAAAGTTCAACAGACGCAGACATGATGTGTCCTCCTGATAATTTACGGATATAGGGAAAACAACAATTTGTGAGATTGGCCAATCTGTCACCGGACGGCTCAGTCCACTTCTACCAGTGTGTATTCCCGGCTGCCGACGCCGAGGGCCGCGGCGGCTTCTACGGTGTGGACACCGTTGCGGCTTTCAATCCGCTCCAGCAGATGATCCCGGCCGGGATCCTTGCTGGCATAAACCAGATCCAGGCACGCCTGATCCACAGCTACGGGGTCGGTGGATACCAGAATGCCAATGTCGGCCATGCAGGGGTCCTCCGCTACCTCACAGCAGTCGCAGTCTACACTCATGTTCTTCATTACGTTCACATAAACCGCGTTGCCGCCGAAGTAATTTACCACGGAGCTGGCAGCGTCTGCCATGGATTCCAGGAAGGAATCGTGATCCGCCGTCCAGAGCTTTGCCGGGTCACCGGCGCCGTGGATCAGTGCCTTGCCGTGGGAGGAAGCAACGCCGATGGACAGCTGCTTCAGCGCACCGCCAAAGCCGCCCATGGGATGACCTTTGAAGTGTGACAGTACCAGCAGGGAATCGTAGTTTTTGAGGTCCCTGCCTACATGATTTTCATGGATGACCTTTCCGTTGGGGATGGGCAGCACCATATCCGGGCCCTGGGCATCCAGAAGGTCTACGGTGAAGGCGCGGCTCCAGCCGTGCTCTTCCAGCAGCCGGGTATGCTTTTCTGTGGTGTCCCGCTGACCGGGATACGCGGTGTTGCACTCCACGACGGTGCCGCCGACGTGATCAATCACCGGCTTCCAGAATTCCGGACGGAGAAAGTTCTGATTGCCCTTCTCGCCGGAGTGCAGCTTGTTGGCAATATTGCCCGTAAGCTTCTTTCCGGCAAGCTCATACAGCTCGATGACCTTTTCCGGGGTGATCGTTCTTGTAAAGTAAACCTTAGCGCCCATAAAAGCGTGCCTCCGTTATGAATTGCGCTCCTGATCCGGAGAGTCCGGCTGCTGTTTTGCAGCCTTTTTTGCTTTTTTTACGCGGTGGAGCTTCCGGACGAGCAGGGACAGGCCCCACAGAATCAGACCGTAAACCACAAGGTACGGCAGCTTGATCACGACCCAGGAGAAGAAGTCCACAAGGCCCTGCCAGAGCCCTTTCAGACTGGACACAAAGCCGGTGCTGATTTTCTTCCACAGGGTCTGTTCCTGAACCGGTGTGTACTCCTTCACTTCCTGTACGGACAGGTAAACAGTAGCGTAATCCACCTGATTATCCATGGTCCGCAGGCGGGAGGTGTAGCGATCCAGTTCATAGTTTACGTCCGTCAGACGATCCTCAATTTCCAGCAGGTCGGACATGGTTTCCGCCTGTTCCATCAGCTCCAGCAGCCGGGACTGCTCGGTTTTCAGCATGGAGATCCGGGTTTCCGTATCGGTGTAGGACAGGGTAATGTCCTCGGCGCTGCGGCTGGAAGAGACTACGTTGGAAAAGCCGTCAAGACTCTCCGTGAAGCTGTCCAGCTTGTCCGCCGGGATCCGGAGGGTCAGGCTGGCATTGCGGTAGCGGGTGGAAGCGTAGGCGCTTCCGTTGCGGACGTTCTGCTCCTGAATGTAGCCGCCCAGGGCACCGACCTTTTCCCGCAGAGCCTCCATGGCATCGTCCAGATCTTCGGTTTCGGTGTCAATGTCCATGGTGATGACCCATTTCCGGTTTTCGGGAAGCACATCACCGGAAGTGGCGGTATCCTCGGCGGAAGCGGCTTCGTTGCCGGTGCCGACATCGTAGCTGCGCATGGCTTCGGTCTCGGCGCAGACCGCGTTCTGCTCATAGTCGGATTGGGCGGACATGGATTTGCTGCCGCAGCCTGCCAGCAGGCACAGCAGCGCGGCGAGAAGAAGGGAAACGCATCTTTTTCGGATAGACATATTCTTTTCCTCCATTTGACCGCCGAAAGAGGGCGGCGTGATATATTTGTCACTGCTGTCCTGAAAATATCCAACCCAGAGTATCTTCAGTATAGCAGAAACAGGACATTTTTGCAAGCGGCGAATGAATGCCGCCGGGTTCACTTGGTGGATTTGCTGAAAAAGACTTGCAAACGGGAGCTTTTTTCTGTATAATGGGGGGCGAACGGAGGGATCAGCCAGTGGCAAAGCTCTACTTTAAATATGGCGCCATGGGGTCCAGCAAAACGGCGCAGGCACTGATTACCAAATATAATTACGAAGAAAACGATCTGAATGTGTGGCTCCTGAAGCCCAGCGCCGACGCCCGGGACGGGGTGCAGATCCTGCGCAGCCGGATCGGACTGGAAGCGGCAGCCGACATCATTTCTCCGGAGGTCAACATTTTCCGCCGGTTTGAGACGGAAAAGCTGGGGAAAATTGATGTGATCATTGTGGACGAATGCCAGTTCTTTACGGAAAGGCAGATCGATGAGCTGCGGGAGATCGTGGATGCCTACAATCTGCCGGTCATGTGCTTCGGTCTGCGGACGGATTTCCAGACCCGGCTTTTCCCCGGAAGCCGCCGGCTCATGGAGGTGGCGGACAGCATTCTGGAGATCAAGACCATCTGCGACTGCGGCGCCAAGGCAACGGTGAACGCCCGGATCGACGGGAAGGGACACATTGTTACGGAGGGCGCGCAGGTATTTCTGGGCGGCAACGACAGCTATATCGCCATGTGCCACAAGTGCTATACGCGGGGTATCCGGGAAAACCGGGTCATCCGGCTCCACGGCCAGAACAAAACCAACAAAGGAGAACGATAACAATGGAAATTTCTGAAATTCTCAGCAAGTGCGATCACACCCTCCTGAGCCAGACGGCCACCTGGGAGGATATCCGGGGAATCTGCGACGACGGTATGAAGTATCACACCGCATCCGTCTGCATTCCCGCTTCCTTTGTCCGGCAGGCGAAGGAATACGTGGGGAACCGGCTCCCTGTCTGCACGGTCATTGGCTTCCCGAACGGCTACGACACCACCGAGGCCAAGTGCTTTATGGCAGGGGACGCGGTGGATAACGGCGCGGACGAGGTGGATATGGTGATCAATCTGGGTTGGGTGAAGGAAGGAAAGTACGACGCCGTCCGGGACGAGATCACGCAGATCAAAAAGGCCTGCAAGGGAAAACTTCTGAAGGTCATCATCGAGACTTGCCTGCTGACGGACGAAGAGAAGATCGCCATGTGCCATGTGGTGTCCGAGTCCGGAGCGGATTATATCAAAACCTCCACCGGCTTTTCCAAGGGCGGCGCGACCTTCCACGATGTGGAGCTCTTTGCCGCAAATGTGGAGCCCCATGTGAAGATCAAGGCGGCGGGCGGCATTTCCAGTCTGGAGGATGCGGAGAAATTCATTGAACTGGGGGCTTCCCGGCTGGGAACCTCCCGGATCGTCAAGCTTGCCAAAACTATGGAATAAGGAGGAATATTACATGCTGCATACGCCTACTCCCCATATCTCCGCCGCTCCCGGCGACTTCGGAAAAACCGTACTGATGCCCGGTGATCCTCTGCGGTCGAAATTTATTGCGGAAAACTTTCTGGAAAATCCTGTCCTTGTAAACAATGTCCGGGGCGTTCAGGGCTACACGGGCCTGTACAAGGGTGTCCGGGTGTCCGTGATGGCCTCCGGCATGGGCATGCCTGCCATCGGAATTTACTCCCATGAGCTGTTCAACGGCTACGTGGTGGAAAATATCATCCGGGTCGGCTCCGCCGGTTCCATTCAGGAGAACATCCACCTGTACGATCTGGTCATTGCCCAAGGCGCCTGCACCGATTCCAACTGGGCGTCTCAGTTCCATCTGCCCGGCACCTTCGCCCCCATTGCCTCCTGGGAGCTGGTGAGCGAGGCGGTCAAGGCGGCGGAAGCCAACGGCGCCCGGTACCATGTGGGCAATGTGAATTCCTCCGATGTGTTTTATGGCGACCACGTAGGGGTACCGGAGGGGCTGGACAGTGTATACGGCCTGAAAAAGATGGGAGTCATGGCCCTGGAAATGGAAGCTGCCGCTCTGTACATGAATGCCGCCCGCTACGGTAAGCGGGGCCTGTGCATCTGCACCATTTCCGACCACGTGCTGACCGGTGAGGAGACCACCTCCCAGCAGCGGCAGGAGTCCTTTACCACCATGATGAAGGTGGCACTGGATGTGGCTGCCGCCATGGAAAACCGCTGAGAAAAACATTCGGCACGGTGCCCTTTCAAATAAGATACGTTTGACGGGCGGAAACCGCTGCCGGCAATTGGGAATTTTTTCCCGGGAGTGCAATATGAAACGGATTTTTTTGATCGTACTGGATTCCTGCGGCATCGGACAGATGCCGGACGCGGCGTCCTTCGGGGATGTGGGGGTGAATACCCTTCGCTCCTGCGCCGGTTCTTCTAAATTCTCCGTCCCGAATCTGCTGAAGGCGGGACTGGGAAATCTTGACGGCGTGGATTATCTGCCGAAGACGGCGGCACCCACGGGGGCAGTCGCAAGATTGACGGAAGCCTCCATGGGCAAGGATACGACCATCGGTCACTGGGAGATTGCGGGCGTGGTATCGCCCAACCCGCTGCCCACCTATCCGCATGGCTTTCCCAAAGAGGTACTGGATGAATTTGAGCGCCAGACCGGACGGGGCGTTCTGTGCAATCTGCCTTATTCCGGCACCGATGTGATCCGGGACTATGGTGCGGAACAGCTGAAAACCGGAAAGTGGATCGTCTACACTTCCGCCGATTCCGTTTTTCAGATCGCTGCCCATGAGGAGCTGATTCCTCTGGAGGAGCTGTACGATGCCTGCCGGAAGGCAAGAAACATTCTCCGGGGAAAGCACGGCGTGGGCAGAGTCATCGCCCGTCCCTATGTGGGAACTCCGGAAACGGGCTTTACCCGTACCCCCAACCGGCATGATTTCTCGCTGGAGCCTCCGGCGAAAACCATGCTGGACGCGGTGAAGGAAGCCGGTCAGGATGTACTGGCGGTAGGAAAGATCCATGATATTTTTGCCGGACGGGGCATGACGGACTTCGTTTATAATAAGAGCAATGCCGACGGCATGCAGCATACGCTGGACTATGCCGGCCGGGACTTCCGGGGGCTGTGCTTTGTGAATCTGGTGGATTTTGACATGCAGTTCGGACACCGGCGGGATGTGGACGGCTACGCGAACGCCCTGACGGAGTTTGACACCTGGCTGCCGAGGCTGTTGGAGCGGCTGGGAGACGAGGATATGGTGATGATCACGGCCGATCACGGCTGCGATCCGGCTTATCAGGCCACTACGGACCACACCCGGGAGTATGTGCCTCTCTTGATGCTGGGGAAGCGGGTCCGTCCCGGAAATCTGGGAACCAGAGCCTCCTTTGCGGACATTGCCGCCACGGTCACGGAGCTGCTGGGCGTGCCCTTTGAAACGCCCGGAAAGAGCTTCGCGAAGGAACTTTGTGAGGAATAGGCCATGACGAAAGAAAAGCTGATGGAAATGGCGGTGGAGGCCATGGGGCATGCTTACGCCCCTTACTCCGGCTATCAGGTGGGAGCGGCGCTGCTGTGCGCCGACGGCAGCGTGTACTGCGGCTGCAACATTGAAAACGCAGCCTATGGCCCTACCAACTGCGGCGAGCGCACTGCCTTCTTCAAGGCGGTCTATGACGGGCACCGGGATTTCACCGCAATTGCGGTCTGCGGCGGAAAGCATGGGGTTCTGAGCGGCATTTTCCCGCCCTGCGGTGTTTGCCGTCAGGTCATGCGGGAGTTCTGCGGGGATGACTTCCTTATTTATATGGTAGGGGCGGACGGCTATTATGAGACCCGCACCCTTGCCCAGCTGCTGCCGGACGGATTTTCCGGGCAGGAATTTATGAAGGACTGAGGAACGGATCATGGATTATCGCAGATTTGGAAATCAGGTCGTCGTCCGGATGGACCCGGGCGAGGAAATACTGGAACAGCTTGCCGCCGTGGCGGCAAGAGAAAAAATTACGCTTGCGTCGGTGCAGGCGTTGGGCGCCGTCAATGACTTTACGGTGGGGGTGTTCCGCACTGCCGAAAAGAAGTATGCGGCCAACCGCTTTCAGGGAAATTTCGAGATCGTCTCTCTGACCGGCACCATCAGCACTATGGACGGAAAGTATTACGCCCATCTGCACATGAGCGCCGGGAACGAGCAGGGGAATGTCTTTGGCGGGCACCTGAACCGGGCGGTTATCAGCGCCACCTGCGAAATGGTGATTACCTGCATCGACGGTACGGCAGACAGAGCCTATAGCGAGGAAGTGGGCCTGAATCTGTTCCGCTTCCAGTAAAGGCAGCACCGCACAATTGCGTCTGCGAGTCTCCGCCGTCTTTTTGCCCCACTT
>ERZ857629.3104-NODE-3104-length-14480-cov-2.382946_pt1 | contig 14480 bp, 7 predicted proteins | sample MGYA00519700_ERZ857629 | MGnify/ENA primary metagenome ERZ857629 (study PRJEB31778, sample SAMEA3449351) | human gut metagenome | biome: human gut; feature: human-associated habitat; material: faeces | place: United Kingdom | collected 2010/2012 ... | reverse complement strand
CGGGTGCGCAGTTTTTTTCGACAGCAAAAACTTTAACCCAAGTTACAACTTCAAAACTCCTGCAAAAATAGGATTTTTTTTCGGCATATACCTTATTATCACGATTTCTTTTTCGCAAATCGCAACCTTTTGCCGCACACGGCCTTTACCGGAATTGCACGATAGCGGCAAAAAGAGTATTTTTGCATGAAAAAGAGCACCGACAGATGATAAGCTACCGCACACGGACTCTGGACAACGGGCTCAGGGTTCTGGCGCATCGCGACCCGAACACCTGCATGGCAGCCGTAAACATTCTTTACTGCGTAGGCGCACGCAACGAAAATCCCGACCATACGGGATTCGCGCACCTTTTCGAGCATCTGATGTTCCGCGGCACCAAGCAGGTCCCCGACTTCGATTTGCCGCTGCAAATGGCTTGCGGCGAGAACAACGCCTTCACGAACAACGACTACACGGACTACTACATCACCCTGCCGCAGGACAACATCGAAACCGCCCTTTGGCTCGAAGCAGACCGCATGACAGGACTGGACATATCGCCCGACGCCCTGCAAACGGAGAAAAACGTGGTAATCGAAGAGTTCAACCAGCGCTATCTGAACCAGCCTTACGGCGACATGTGGATGCTGCTGCGGGGGATGGTCTACAAAGTGCATCCGTATCGGTGGGCGACCATAGGACTGACGCCCGACCACATACGCAGTGCCACGATAGAAGATGTCAGACGGTTCTACAAACGTTATTACCGCCCCTCCAACGCGATACTGTCAGTAGCCTCGGCGCTCGACGAACAGCGCGTTTTCGACTTGGCAGACAAGTGGTTTTCCGACATCGATGACACTCCCGCGACAGCGGATGCGATTGCCGACGAACCGCCGCAGACGAGCGCTCGCAGAATGGAAGTGCGGCGCAACGTTCCGGCCACGGCAATCACGATTGCGCTGCGCATGGGACGGCGCCTGAGCCGAAACTACTACCTGTGCGACATGATGACAGACCTTCTGGCCGGAGGCACCTCGGCAAGGCTCTATCGGGAACTGGTCAGAAACCGCCGGCTTTTTTCGGGGGTAAACGCCTACATCACCGGAGATTTGGACGAGGGAATGCTAATCGTAACCGGCAATCTTCTGCCCGGAACACCGGTAGAGACGGGAGAAGCCGCCCTTTGGGAGCAGCTGCACGAGCTTTGCGACAAACCGGTTTCGGAGTACGAAATACAGAAGATAAAGAACAAGTTCGAAGCCGAGCTGACGTTCGGCGAGACCAACATAATGAACAAGGCCATGAATCTGGGGTATTACGCCATGACGGGCGACCTTCCCCTAATCAACCGCGAGAACGAGATTTTCAGTTCGATTACCCCCGAGCAGATAATGGAAGAAGCAAAGAAGATGTTCCTGCCAGAGAAAAGCTCCACGCTCATTTACGCCTGCGAATAAAACGAAATCCCTATGCACAAGCAACCGCCAATAGTAATACCCGAAAGCATCAATATCCCGAGACCAGAAATCGTCACGGCGGCCAACGGCATGAAAATCCATGCCTTCAAGAACCGCAATCAGAAAGTGGCGCGTCTGAGTTTCGTGCTCCGCGCCGGCTCGTCGTACCAAAGCGTGCCGTTTTCCGCCTCGGCCACGCTCAACATGCTCAGCGAAGGCAGCAGCAGGATGACCGCGCAACAGATTGCCGAAAAGCTCGACTACTTCGGCTCGTACTTCGAAGTCTCGGCCGACAGGGATTATGCGGTCGTCACGTTCTGCTGTTTGGAAAAATTCTTCGACGATACTCTCGAACTGGCCCGCCAAATCATGCTCGACCCGATTTTTCCCGAAGAGGAGCTGCGAACCTACTGCGACAAACGCAGGCAGGAGCTCGCAATCGAACGCAGCAAGGCAGGCACCAAAGCCCGCGAACTGTTCGCCCGGACACTTTTCGGCGCCGCACACCCATACGGCATATCGTCCGACGAGACGTTGTACGATGCTCTGAGTCGAGAACATCTGGCGGAATTCTACTCGAAACACTACACGGCAGACTCCTGCTTCGCGGCATGCAGCATAGCCGACGATGCGCAACTGGAAAGCATCATGCGCCTTGCAGAGGATTTTCCGACCTTAAAAAGTCCCGACCGCAGGGTCTTTCCTATGCCTGAAAGTTTGCCCTACGGATTCGCCCTGCAACCCGACGCCGTCCAATCCGCAATCCGCATAGGCCGCAGGCTTTTCCCGCGTTCGCACCCCGATTTCATCGGAATGCAGGTGGCCGCCACTGCCTTGGGCGGATACTTCGGATCAAGACTGGTCCAGAACCTGCGCGAAAGACACGGCTACACCTACGGCGTATTCGCCTCGATGGTCAATTTCGAGAAAGAGGGATATTTCGCCATCGCGACGCAAGTCGGCAGTGCAGTTACGGCAAAGGCCATCGAACAGATATTTCTCGAAATCAGACGACTTGCGACATGCCCCGTGGAAGGACAGGAGCTCGAATGCGTGAAAAACATGATGTTCGGCGAAATCATGCGCATCCTCGACGGACCGTTCGGCATCGTGGATGCGGCAATAGAAAACGTACAAAACGGCACCGGCATGGAGCACCTCGACCGAACCGTCGAACGCATACGCCGAATCACCCCGCAGGAGGTTTCGGAATTGGTCTCGAAATACATGACACCGGAATCCATGACCGTCGCAATCGCAGGTGACGAGACCTCGGACATCGGAGCGTAGTTTATCCGCAAGCTGTAAGCACTTATTCGGCCGCATGGCACCGTTAACCGGTTACGCCGCCTTCATTCACAAATGCGTGTGCCCGTCTTTTCCATACTAAACCGCGCAAATGTCTGACGTATGCCATGAAATACGGCCCGAAGGACGGTTATTCACAAAATATAATTCGCCGCGTAAAGACGAATCCGCGGCAATGATTGAAAAGGTGCAGATTATAGCTGACGAAATGCAGCCGCACAGCCGTCCGGCACGAATCATCTCGATGAAAGACGTTGCAATTACGATTCTGTCCGAATGATGCGCGGCAGGACTCGAAATACCGGAATACGAGCTGCCCGACAATACATTCTTATATCCGTGAAACGGCCAAACAGGACAGATGAGTACACGGTAGCCGAAAATAAAAAAGTATAATCTGCAAAACAAAAAAGAACACTTCCCCAAAAAGGGAAGTGTTCTTTTCATTTAGAGAAATTCTCGCAATTACTCTACGGTTCTACCTGAGAGAGCAATACTTCCACAGAAGCACTACCCTTAACGGTACATGTATCATACAAAGGAGAAGCTCCGCTAATAGGATAACCGACGACATTATAATCCACGATATACGTTGCATCGTTCACCAAAGTCTCTTCGGAGGTGAAGCAATACGAATCCACTTTGTGAGTAGTTTTCTGCTCACGAGGAGTTCCGGCATATTTGACGTTCACCGAATCGAGAGGCAGCGACATTTCACTACCGCTCGTAATCTCGCGACCGTTGAGCTCTTTCAGAGAATAACCGACAATGCCGGCCCATTTCGACCAAGTATTAGTAAGATTGCTTATCTTGAACGTAACGTTTCCTTTATCCGAAGTCGGCTTGATTAAAGTCTCGCTTACATTCTGGTTCTTATCCTTGATGAATACCACACGTCCCTCGCTGGGCTGAACGCCGTCCCAAGTGTCGTAAGTTCCCTCGGCATAAGTAACGACATAACCATTGGAGCCTTCGGCCGTCTTACGAGTCATTGGCGTTACCATGGTCGATACCGTAATACTCTTGTTAGAATCGATATCGAGCGTATATACGTTGAACGTATATGCAGCATCGTGTACCAAACCGTCGATGACAGTCGAGTCGAGAGTGATACGACCGTTTACGAATACGTCGTCATACAGTTTTTGGTAAACAGTGTCCTCGTATGCGTAATACTCGATCAAAATGCTTTTTGACTTGTAATCCACCGGATTGTTCCATGCCAGATATACTTTTTCGATACCTGCATAACCGCGAAGGTTTGAAACCTTACCCGAATAGATAGTCTCATTACGGTACTTGTCATGGATATCGTTCATTCGTCCGCAAGAGGCGATGGAGACGATAAGTCCAAACACACCAAATAATATCAAATATTTTTTCATAGTTCTAAATTCGTTTAACGGTTTTATTCACCTACATTTCTACCGTACAAAGCAATCTCGGACATGGTTCCCTGATAAGGGCTGCCAGCAACGGCCTCCTCATCCTCGGCATTGAAACCGAATCCGGCAATACCTTTGAATCTCAGATAACGCAGCGGTTTGGAGAAAGTAGGATCTTCGCTGTCGAAAATCGTGAAAGAATGTCCAGCCTCAGCTTCGGCAGCCTGCAAATCGGTAGAGCTCGGCGTATTGATAGTATAGGTGCCTATCTTGAACCATCCGGTCAAACGGTTGCTGCCGGCGGCTCCCGCCTCATGGCTGTCGCCGGCCCTTTCGGGACGGCCCCACAATTCGAAAGTTTTGGTATTGGAACCTGCATAAGGTTGCATGCCGCCGCTTACGCTATGCTGCCATACGGTTACTCTCGAAAGCTCTACGGTTCTACCCAGGTCTATGAAGTAACTGTACGGATAAGCCCAGTAACCGGTGATTCTCGTAGTTCCAGTCTCTGTCATAATACCCTGAGTGGTAGGGCCGGTGCTGAAATAACTTACATTATTCATACCGTCGGTTTCAGTCACACCATCCCAGAAATACTCGATTTTAGCGTTGGTATATGACTCGGATGCATTTTTCATCGAATCCTTGGTATATGTACCCCTGTAATCGACCATAGGCTGTAAAGCATCTATATCCCAATATTCACCGTAGAGTTTTGCGTTGTCGAGGAAAGTCCACTGATACTCGTCTGTATCGTTGGAACCCGTTACCAGATATTCGTCGGTAAGAGGGTGCATCGGATCGAAAATCTCCGTCGTATCGGAATAGTTGTTATACCTATCTTTCGTGTATGTGGCAACGTAGAAGTCCTGCTCTGCAAGATTGTTTATCGTGATATGAATAAGCGAATCGCGCGAAGAAGTTACTCGGGTGACTTTGTTCTTATAGTCGGGATCCGATGCCAGTATGACACATACGTCCACATTATCCATAAGAGTATTCACACCGTTCACAATCAGCGACGAGAACGAGTTTTTAACAGACAATGTCTTGCTTACCAGCGAGATATTGGGTTCCAAAGGATTTACCACTATCGGTGTAGGTTCCGACTTTGCGCCGCCACGGCTGACCGCTCTGAGCTCCACTTCGTATTCGTACTCTCCGAAAGCGTTCTGGCGTTTTCCCAATCCGTTGATGAACAGAGTATCCGAGTACGCACTCATGGTCTTGGTGATATATTCGCCATGATCAACCTTGTAGCGCGCTTCGACATAGAGGAAGTTGGGATCCTGCGGCAACTCGCTGAATACTATAAACGCTCCGCCGTGAGTACCCTGAACCAACTTGACCCAGCTCTCATCGATTCTTTCGGGAGCCTTGTCCTTATCATTAACCAGACGTCCTTCCTTGTCATCGCAGCCGACAAAACCGACAGCCATAACAGCAAGAGTGGTTAAGATATACAAAAATTTATTTTTCATAGATGTTATAAACTTTTTATCAGGTTAATAAAATTCTACCACCATGGGTTCTGAACCAAGTTGGGGTTCTTGTTCAACTCGGCTACCGAAATCGGCCACAAGTAGTTCTTGTTAGACCACTGAGTGGTATAGTAAGTAGTGATTCTATAAAACTCGGTAGCTCGGGAGCCGTTATAGTTCCAACCTTGGAAAGGTTTGGTGAAATACTTGTCGGCTTCCATCCAACGAACAACGTCGAAATAACGGGCACCCTCGAAGCAAAGTTCTACGCTGCGCTCCTTCTTAATAATCTCCATAAGTCCTTCCTTGGTCGAAGGTTTGCCAGGATCGGTAGAGAAGTTCTGCCACGATTCCTCCACGCCTTTCAGACCGGCACGTGCACGCACCTTGTCCACGCAATCTCTGGCTGTTTGGAGATCTTCGCCGAGCATACAGTAAGCCTCTGCTTTCATCAGGTACAAATCGGCCATACGGATTATCGGCAGAGCATAGGTAACCACGCTCGAAAGAAGTTTGTTCTTCGAGGAGGGGTGTACGAATTTCTTGATACCTATACCGGAAGCGATATAGTCGTGTGCCGTGGTACCGCCTACTCTTCCTCCGGCCCAACCTCCATTACGGAAATCGACGTTGGGTATCAGTTTGTCGTAGTCGCGGTACTGTCCCCTGTCTACCAGAAGCCATGCATAATAACGCGGTTCGCGGTCCAGATGCAGTTTCACGGTTGTTTCGCCAACAGTCATATAGCTTCTGTAATACGGATCGTCAGGAACAGTCACCAGCGATGTACGACGTGCGTAATCGAAAGTCTTGTCTTCGTCGATGGGCACACCGTTCTTGGTATAGAAAGCCTCTTCCATGGCATACGAAGCACCGGTATATCCGAACGCAAAGCCCGAATCCTGGTTTCCATCGTCGTTGTAGTAGTTGCCGGCAGCATCCGTCATCGTGAAAGTACGTACCTGGGTAGCAGTCTGCATCGTGTAGCTTGCAGAAGCCTGATTTGTGGAACCCAATACCCATACCACCTCTTTATTGTTAGTAACGTCCGGCTCCCCTATCATGTATCTCAGATTATAGCAGTACTGGATGATTTCGCTACCGCCCTCTTCCGGAGACTTGAAGTTGTTTCTATCCCAATCGGGAGCAGTACCTGTAAATTCATACAGGCCCAAACCTGCTTCTTCGGCAGAATTGACGGCCGCATCTATGGCATCGCGGGCGTCTTCCCAACGTTTTTTCCAAACGCCGTCTGCTCCACCTTCATAATGAGCGGCATCAATCATAAGTCTGCCACGAGAATCCTTGAAATTCTCGTACAGATTGTTGCCGTTGAACAGCTTGCTGGCTCTGAGCAGATATGCCTGAGCTTTCAGTGCACGTGTAACCACTTTGTCGATAAGAGTATTCTCAGTTCTGGACTGACGGCGGTTGTTAGTAAAATCGTTCATTGCAAGAGCCCTGTCATACTCGCCGATTACGAACTTGAAGCAATCTTCCAAAGGAGTACGGAAAGAACGAATCTGTTCCGGAGTGGACGACAAGTCCAAAGAACTTTCATAAATGAGCACCGGACCGTAGCAACGCATGAGCAGATAGTGGTAATAGGCCCTGAGAACTATCACCTGAGCAGTCCAGTCGTTCACCATGCTCTGAGGAACGCCGGTAACGTTGCTGATGTTTTCAAGGAAAACGTTGCAGTAACGAATACCCTCATAGAGATTCTGAGCGCCATTACCGCCTTCCCAATAGTTCAATACGGGAGAGGCTGCGTTCTGGAATCCACGCGTAAGCGTATGTCCTCTGGTATAGGCGCCGGTAAGGAAACCGGATATTTCGGGAAAGCCGTACTCGTCTCCCGCCGTAAGGGTGGTGCTGTGCACGCTGTTTAGAGTCGGCATGTAGGAATAACATGCACCCAATGCAGCACGCACACCCGCCTGATTGGAAAACTGAGTCTCAATCTCCACGACGCCGTCAGGTACCACATCCAGATAGTTACATCCGGAAAGTACGAAAGCGGCGGTCGCCATCAATATCAATTTTATTTTTTTCATAATTCTCTGTTCTTTTTTAGATTAGAATGTAATGTTTACACCTATACTATATACTCTTTGCAGAGGATATCCGAGACCGTTGTCTGCCATCTCCGGATCCCAAATCTTGAATTGCGAGAAGCAAAGCAGGTTGGTGCCCGAGAAGTATACGCGGAATCCTTTCAAAGGAGTCTTCTTCAAAGTCTTTTCGGAGAGAGAGTATCCGAATTCGAGAGATTTCAGACGCAGGAAACGTCCGTTGCGCAACCACCAAGTAGAATACTGCTCTACGTTGTTGGAGCTACCGTCGGCCGAAAGACGCGGCCAGAAAGCATTCGATTTCGGGTCGTCAGGACTCCAATGGCTGTCTGCGATATATTGCAGAACGTTGCGTGCTCCTACAAGAGGAACGATATTGTTCGGGTTGATGAAGAACGACGAACGATCCTGTCCCTGGAAGAAGAACGAAAGGTCGAACCATTTGTAACCCATCGAAAGACCGAAACCGTAGTTGATTTCAGGCGTTGTGGGATAACCCAGAGCCACCTTATCATTAGAGTCTACAACACCGTCTCCATTGATATCCTTATACTTGATATCACCTGGTTTGAGCACTGCATCGGTACCGACATTCTGCTGAGGAGCATTGTCTATATCGGCTTGGTCGATGAACAGACGCTCGGCGATATATCCCCACTGCTGCTTCACCGGATGACCCACCTTGCTCAGGTATTTCAGATTGTCCTTATAAGGAGCCTCGTCCTGCTCGACAACTTCGCTGTGAGAATAAGTGTAGTTGAAACGGCCTGTGATGTAGGCGTCTCTTCCGATTGCGAAATTGAGGTCCAACGAAGCGTCGATACCGTGCGCCTTAGCCTGACCGACGTTACCGTAAAGGTCCTTTCCTGCAAGACCGGTCGAAGAAGGCATCGACTGACGGAGCTGGTAGATACCGGTACGTTTCTCGGTAAAGTACTCGACCATGATATCGGCTGCATTGAACAGGCTCATGTCGATACCGATATTCTGCTTGGTCGCGATTTCCCACGTAATGAGCGGGTTTGCCATACGAATAATATCGAAATAACCGAGCGAAGAGGAGAACAGCGAGTTGGCATAGTAACCTCCGCTCGTGTGAGATTCGATCTGGGAGAGGAATTTGAAACGATCGACATCGTCGCCGATATTATCGTTACCGACACGTCCCCATGAATAACGCAATTTCATCTTATTGACCACTTTCGATATCGGCTTCCAGAACGGCTCGTTCGATATCATGTAACCCACGCCGACTGCGGGGAACAGACCCCAGCGGTGGTCGGCGTTGAATTTCTCCGATCCGTTGTAGGTCAAGGATGCTTCGAGCATGTAACGGCCCTTGAACGCATAGTTCACACGACCGCGGATACCCTGATTTCGCGAAGGCAGAGACTCCTGAATTGTTCTTGTAGTGGAGCTGCCCGATTTTTTCTTCTCTTCCTGAGTGTAGATGAGCACGGCTCCCACCTCGTGAGCGTCGTTGAAAGTGCGATTGTAGCTTGCACCTGCCTCGAAATAGAGGAACGAGTTGGTCAAACGCGTTGTCGAAGCGTCACCGAGGTTGGTATTACCTTCCACCACGTTCAACAGATTGTAAGTATTGCTGAACTCGTCGTAACTCTGCATCGTATAGTAATACGGAGTGTACGAACGGCGGCTCTCATAGGACGAATAGTTCTTGATAGACACCTTCGCATTCAGCGCCAGACCTTCGGTAACGAACGGAAGCTGCTGGTTGAGTTTGAACTGGGACACGATAGTGTTCTGGAAACCATCCTTATAACCTTTCACCATTTCGGCATACGGGTTGGTCATCGTTCCTGCACCATCTTTACCGAACAGGGTATGACCGGCGAGTTTGAGTTCATCGGCCTGCGTACCGGTCAGATACTTGGTCGAATAATATTTCGGGAACTCTACGGGGTTACCTGCCATTACATTGTTGAATACTACGGTAGCATCCGATTGATTCGTATCAACATCGCCTTCGAGGTCGGTACGAGTCGAGTTATTGGGGCCCTGATAGTTCTTGAAAGTCGATGTCATGTTCACCTCCAACTGGGTGGTCTTGGTGATATTGACATTGACCTTGGCCATGATATTGAAACGGTCTACGTTGATGTTGTTCTTGAAGTTGTTCAGACGGTTGTTTTTCAACACACCCTTATCGTTGGTATAACCGCCGGATACATAATATTTTACGACCTTACCACCACCGCTGACGTTTACCGAATAGTACTGGTTGTAGGAGAATTTGTCGAACATCTCGTCGTACCAGTTCACGTTAGGATAGGCGTAGTCGTTGAGTCCGAGCTGCGTATTGAGGATTTTCTGAGACGAATAGCGCGGCGTCGAATTCGGGTTGTCGTTGTACATAGCCTCGTTGTACATGTTCATGTAGGTGATACCGTCTACCGTTTTGGGAAGTTTGGTAGGGGTCGAAAAACGAGACTCGTGACGGAACGACACCTTGGCGCTACCTTCGAAACCCTGCTTGGTGGTTACGGTGATTACACCGTTGGCACCCTTCGATCCGTACAGTGCGGCAGCCGTCGCGTCTTTCAGAATGGCGAACTGCTCGATGTTATCAGGGTCGATTGCCGCAAGGTCGTCGGAGTCGATTTCGAATCCGTCCAACAGAATCAGCGGCGACTGCGAATAACCGAAAGAGGTTACGCCTCGCACGAAGAACTCGGCGTTGTCGGCGCCAGGCTCACCGCTTCTCTGATAGGAGATAAGACCCGAAGCACGACCGGCAAGGGCCGTGGTAAGGTTACTCGAAGGTACCCTCAGTTCCTTTGCGGACACTGTCTCGATTGCGGCAACGACGGACTCTTTCTTCTGAGTACCGAAAGCGACCACCTGCACGTCTTCGAGAGCAGTGGCGCTGGAAATCATCTTGATTACGATTTCGGACTTACCGCCGACCTCGACAATCTGGTCTTCCATACCGAGGTACGAAACCCTAAGTTTGTCGTTATCAGCAACTGCCACTTCGAACGAACCGGTTGCATCGGTGATGGCACCCTTCGTCGATACCAGCGCCACGACCTGTGCACCGATAAGTGGCTCGCCCTGTTCGTCCAAGACTTTACCAGACACTTTCTTCTGTTGCTCCGCCATCTCTGTTTCGGAAGCGGGGTTCGCAAACGCGCTTTCAACGGAAAGCAACGTGCAAAGACCTACGCAGCAGAAACAAAGAACCGCTTTGCGCAACATAGCAATGCTCAAATTGGTGTTAGTTTTGTTCATAGCGATTTTAGAATTAGTTATAAAAATTTATGTAAGTAATTTTTTTTGTGTTTCCAATCATATTTTTCGTCTTTCCGAATAGACGAACCGCGATATTGCACTACAATATCCGGCCACCCGAAGACACGTCGAGCAAGTCGATAATATACATTTCCCCAATATCGTCTACCTCCTTTTTTTTCAATATGTTATAAGCCTAAAACCTGTACGGTTTCCTCTTGCGAACGGCTTTCGAAGAGAGAGAAAACGCACATGTTTAATGTTCAAATTTAGAAAATATATTTAGAACCTCCAAATTTTCCAATCTGTTTCACGGTCCGGATTTCTCGAATCAGGTACGTTTTTTCTACGATTGCAAACAGGTTCCGGCATTATAGTTATGCCGGAACCTGTTTCGTCTCTGTTCCGCAGACCGGTTAATATCCGAAAATGGTCTTCTGGGACACAATCTCCACCGGCCCGAGCGTGCGCAGGAACTCCATGTCCAAATCCTTCGCATCGCCCAAAATGCAATAGGTATACTTTCTGTCTTTCACCCATTGCTGCTGAAACGCCTGCACGTCATCGAGCGTAAGCGAGGGAACGGTCTCGTAGATATTGCGGCGACGGTCGTAGTCTATGCCCAAATCCTCGGCGGTCAGATAGCTGTACAGAACGCTCGCCTTGGTAATGCGCTGAGTACGGATACCGGCCAAAACCGACTCTTTGGCTATGTCGAACGCGGCCTCGCTGCGCGGCATGTCGTTTATAATGTCATCGAACGCCCTGATTGCCGTCGGCATCTTGTCGTTCTGAGTTGCGATGAATGCACGGTAGTTGTACGTCCTGTCCTTTTTGTTGGGTGCGCTCATCACGGCCCACGCGCTGTATGCCAGTCCGCGGGCTTCGCGCATCTCCTGAAAGACTATGGCGTTCATTCCGCCTCCGAAATAGGAGTTGTAAAGCGAACGGACGGCATCGGTCTGCGCATCGTACTTCTCGCCGCGGTTCGAATATTGCAAATAATAAATCTGCTTGGCGTCGTACTGAGCCACGAGAACCTTGTTTTCGGGCGTCTGCTGCGCAGGATATACGACCTTTTCGTCCACTGCGGCGAGCACCTCGGGCACACGATGATTCTCGTTGAGCACGGAGAGCATCTGCTGCTCCGGCATCGGGCCGTAATAGAGAACGCGGTGCTGCATTCCAAGCAGCGACTTGATTTTGTCGAGCAGCTGGGCCGAAGTGAGCGCCGAAAGCTGCTCGTCGCTCAAAACCGAAGCCTTCACGTAAGGTTCTCCGTATATGGCATAAGAGGTCAGACGGTTGAAATTGGCGTTCTGGTTGTGTTTCGAATCGGCTCTGCTTTTGCGGATGTCGGCTTTGAGGTTCTGCAATACAGCCTCGTCTGCTGCCGCTTCGGTCATGAGTTTCTCGGCAAGACGGATGGCCTTGTCCATATTTTCGCTCAAACCGCTTATGCTTATGCTCATGCGTTCGTCGCCGGCCGATATGGAGAACGAACATGCGATGTTGTAGAACTCGCGGGCCAAATCCTCGGCGGACATGTCGGCCGTTCCCAAGTAGTCCAGATAATCGGAAGCGATGTTGATAATCGGGTCGTTGTTGGTTCCGAACTCGTACAGATAGGTAAGAGTGAACAAATCGGTAGTCTCGTTGCGCTTATAGAGAACCGGAATGTCGCTTTCGGCTGTAAAACGGCTCATGTCACGGTCGAAATCGAGGAACACGGGTTCTATGGGCTCCACCTCGGTGTTGGTGATTTCGGTAAGGAAGTCGCTCACGGCATCGCGGTTGGTAACTATCGGGGTAATCTCCGGCTTGGCGATTTTCTGCACGTTGGGGTCTGCACCCTGACGTTTGTACACAATCGCATAGTTGTCGTCGCGCAGCTTTGCATTGGCGAAATCCACCACGTCCTGTTTGGTAATCTCCGACAGACGGTCCAAGAGCGTAACCTGATTTTTCCAGTCTATTCCGTTCACGAAAGTATTCACATACAGGTCGGCCCTGCCTTCGTTGGAATCCAGATCCTGCATGACGCTCAACTTGTAGTTGTCCACAACGGCTTTGAGCAGTTGCTCGTCGAAGTCTCCGGCACGCAGCTTGGCCACTTCGGCAAGAAGCAAATCCCTTACCTCGTCCAAACTCTGGCCCTGCTTCGGGTCGCCGCCCATCATCAGCATGCCGTAATCCGCAAGGCCCCAATAATAGGCAAACGCATTCAAGGCCTTCTGCTTCTGGTTTATGTCCAAATCTATCAGACCGGCCATGCCGTTATACAATATTCCGTTCACCAGAGCCATCATGTCGTTGTCGCTGCTCGAAGCACCGTCCAGACGCCATCCGAGACTCACGTATTCGGATTCCAGACCGTACACCTCGCGCACGACTGGCCGCGTGATTTCCGCCTCTTTCTCATATTCGAGCACGGGCAGCTCCGGATTCGGCTGCATGCCTCCGAAATATTTGTCTATCAGGCGTATGGTCTTGTCCGGATTCAAATCGCCGCTCATACATATAGCCATGTTGTTAGGCACGTAGTATGTCTTGTGATAGTTCTTTACGTTGGTTATCGAGGGGTTTTTCAGGTGCTCCTGCGTCCCCAGCACGGTCTGCGTACCGTAAGGATGATTCGGGAACAGGGAGTTCAGCATGCTTTCGGTCACCTTGCGCGAATCCTTGGTGAGCGACATGTTCTTCTCCTCGTATATGGTTTCCAGTTCGGTGTGGAATCCGCGCACCACGCAGTTCTGGAATCGGTCGGCCTCGATTTTGAGCCAGTTCTCCACCTGATTGGCAGGAATGTCCTCCTCGTAAACCGTCTGGTCGTAGCTGGTATAGGCATTCGTTCCGTCAGCTCCGATAGCCGCCATGAGTTTGTCGTACTCATTCGGTATGGCTATTTTGGAAGCCTCGTAGCTGATGCTGTCGATACGCGCGTAAATGGCCTTGCGGGCGTTCTCGTCCTCCGTATTCCTGTACATCTCGAACAGGGCCTCGATGCTGTCGAGCATCGGCTTTTCGGCCTCGTAATCCTGCGTACCGAATTTCTGGGTACCCTTGAACATGAGGTGTTCGAAATAGTGCGCCAGTCCCGTGGTCTGTGCGGGATCGTTCTTTCCGCCCACGCGGACAGCGATGTAAGTCTGAATGCGCGGGGTCTCCTTATTGACATTCAGATAGACTTTGAGTCCGTTGTCCAGCGTATAGATGCGCGTCTGCAACGGGTCGCCGGCCACACTCTCGTAAGAGTATTTCGAGCCGCACGAAGTGGCGAGAATCACAAAGAGGATAAACGCCAGAAAGTTCCTTGTTTTCATAAAGTTCGGTATATAATGTTATTTATCTCTAAATTACCATTTCGCGAATCGTATAGTATAGCATCAACGCGCATGCAATCAGTTTTGCCCCCGTTCCGAATACGAATGCCAGAAAGGCGCCCGTCGCAACCCGAAAGGCCTGCACCCCTCCGCTGCGGCCGGTCCATATTTCTCCTATAAACGCTCCGAGGAACGGACATATTATTATTCCCCA
>ERZ857629.3101-NODE-3101-length-14487-cov-5.190202_pt1 | contig 14487 bp, 11 predicted proteins | sample MGYA00519700_ERZ857629 | MGnify/ENA primary metagenome ERZ857629 (study PRJEB31778, sample SAMEA3449351) | human gut metagenome | biome: human gut; feature: human-associated habitat; material: faeces | place: United Kingdom | collected 2010/2012 ... | reverse complement strand
CGGACCCGCGTATCCAGCTTGGAAGGCTGGTGTTCTACCATTGAACTACACCCGCGTTAAGCCCTTCTTCGACGGTTTCAGCTTGAGAATTTTAACACAAAACCTGCCCAATGTCAAGAATTTCTTTTCAGAATTTCCGGGATTTTTTTGAAAATCACATCTGCCACCGCGCCATCCGCACAGGGGCACACATTGGGGTACCGATCCGCCACCGCACCGTCCGCCGGGCAGAAGCTGTAGTCCGCCATTTCCAGCATGGGAAGGTCGTTCCGCTCATCGCCTATGCACACCAGCAGCTTTTTCCCCAGCATGGTCTGAAGCTCCCGGGCCGCCTTGCCCTTGGATACGCCGGGAGCCACGATGTCCAGCGTCCGGGGTGCTACCCGCAGAACGGTCGCCGCACTGCCAAACAGTCCCCGCAGCGCCGCCTCTGCCTGATCCATCCGGGCAAGCTCCTCCGGGGTAGCATGGAACAATCCGTCCACCGTACTGTCCCGCAGTCCCTCAATGACGCAAAGCTTCAGGAACGGTCCCAGATCGTCGTCCATGCCTACGACCTCTCCCCGGACACCGCCCCTCCGGCAGTAGCTCTCCCATACGGGATTGGGTTCAAATACGTAGTGGGCGCTTACGCCCTGCAACTCCACCAGCCGTCCGGGGCACAGCCGGATGATCTCCCGGAGCGTCTGCCCCTGCGGCAGCGGAATCTCATGCCGGAAGACGAATTCCTCTTTCCGGGTATCATAGGCGGCGCCGCCGTTATACACCAGCAGCGGCGCGTTCAGCGGAACCTGCTTCAGGAAATCCCGGGACATGGCAAGACTCCGCCCGGTATTGACCGTAAACGCGCCGCCCTCTGCCATAAAGTACCGGATTGCCTCCAGATTCCGTTCCGGAATGGAAGAGTCCGCCGCCGTCAGCGTCCGGTCAAAATCCACACTCAGCAGTACATCCGAGAAAAGTCCCATGATTTCCCCTCATTTCCGAAACCCCGGAATCCTCCCGGGCATTTCTGTATTCTCCCGCGACATTATAGCATAGGGAGGAATTCTCTGTCAAGAAACGGCGGCTTTTGGAAAACCAATGCGTCAAAAATTCCCACCGCTGTTTCGAAGCGGCGGGAATTCGGTATGGCAGGAATCGATATATCCTTAATTTTGCAGCTTTTTCTTACGCGCGATCCCGGATTACAAGCTCTGCGATCTGCACCGCATTGGTTGCGGCGCCTTTGCGGATCTGATCGCCGCAGCACCACAGGCACAGTCCGTTGTCATCCGTCAGGTCCGGGCGGATTCTTCCCACAAAGACCGTGTCCTGATCGGAGGTATCCAACGGCATGGGGTAGCTGTGGGCGGCGAGGTCATCCACCAGCCGGCATCCGGGGGCCTCTGCGATCACCTTCCGCGCCTGCTCCACGGAAACCGGCACCTCAAAATGGCAGCTTACGGAAATGGAATGGCTGCGCACCACGGGCACCCGAACACAGGTACAGCTGACCCGCAGCTTGGGAAGATGCATGATCTTTCTGCCCTCGTTCTGCATCTTCATCTCTTCGCTGGTGTAACCCAGATACTGCTCGGAACCGATCTGGGGGATCAGGTTATAGGCGATCTGATGGGTAAACACCCTGGGCTCCACCGGCTTTCCTTCCCGCAGAGCCTCTACCTCATCCATCAGCTCAATGGGGCCGCCGGCACCGGCGCCGGATACCGCCTGATAGGTGGAAGCCGTCATGGTGCGGATGGGAGCAATGGAATTTAGGGCGTTGACGGCGGTGATGGTAATAATGGTGGAGCAGTTGGGGTTTGCGATAATACCATGGTGCTGCTTCACGTCCTCCGGGTTCACCTCCGGCACCACGAGGGGCACGTTGGGATCCAGACGGAACGCTGAGGAGTTATCCACAAATACCGCTCCCGAAGCCACAATGGCAGGGGCAAACCGCCGGGCAATGTCGTTCTCCGCTGCGCCCAGCACCAGATCCACCCCCCGGAATGCCTCGTCCCGGGCTTCCTGAACGGGGACCTCCTGTCCCCGGAAGGTCACGGTCCTGCCCACGCTCCGGGCACTTGCCAGCGGGATCAGCTTTCCCACGGGAAAGTTCCGTTCTTCCAGAATCTTCAGCATTTCCCGCCCCACGGCACCGGTGGCACCCAGAACGGCTACGGTACAGGTTTTCATGGATGTATCCTCCTTACTCTTTTACAAAGCTGTTGTACAGGACCCGGATGGCATTGGCAAAATCCCGGTTATCCACACCGAAGATAATGTTCAGTTCGTCCGGTCCCTGATTGATCATACGGATATTGATGCCCGCCTGTCCCAGTGCGGCGAAGATCTGACCGGAAATACCGGGACGGAACGCCATTTTCCGACCGACCGCCGCTACCACGGCGATCTGATCGTGGACATCCAGCTGATCCGGTTCCACTTCCTTCTGGATTTCTCCCAGAATCGCGTAAAGGCTGGAAGCCACGGACTCTGTCGACATGACGACAGACACATTGTCAATCCCGTTGGGCACATAGTCCACGGAAATTTCGTGCCGCTCCAGCACCGTCAGGATCCGGCGCAGCACACCCACCTGAGAGCCCATGCCCCGTTTGTTTACGGAAATCACGGTAAAATCCTTCTTGCCCGTAATGCCCGTAATGAACCGATGCGGGTCGCTGTCCTGCTGGAACTTTTCCTGAATCATGGTGCCCGGATCCTCCGGGGCGTTCGTATTGCGGATATTCAGCGGGATGTTCTTTTCCCGCACCGGGAAAATAGTCCCCTCATGGAGCACCTGCGCGCCGGAATAGCTCAGCTCCCGGAGCTCGTCATAGGTGACCTCCGGAATGGTCTGGGGATTCTCCACGATCCGGGGGTCCGCCATCAGAATGCCGGACACATCCGTCCAGTTTTCGTAAACCTCCGCGTCCAGCGCCGCCGCTGCCAGCGCACCGGTAATATCGCTGCCGCCCCGGGAGAAGGTACGGATCTTTCCGTCGGGCATCAGCCCATAAAAGCCGGGGATCACCACCCCAGCGCCCCGGACCAACCGCCGCAGCGCTTCATAGCTGGTCTCCTGATCCACGGTGCCGTCAAACCGGAACCGGACCCAGTCTGCCGCGTCCACGAACTGGAAGCCCAGAAAATCCGCCATCAGCTTTGCGGAAAAATATTCGCCCCGGCTGGCAAGCTCATCCTGGGAGACGGTTTTGGCGTCCAACCGCTGCTTGAGCGCGGCAAACTCCGGTTCCAGATCCAGCGTCAGCCCCAGCTCCTGCTGAATTTCCCGATACCGGGACACGATCATCTCAAAAACGCCGGAGCAGTCCACGCCGTACTGGGTGTGGGCATAGCACAGGTAGAGCAGATCCGTGATCTTGTGATCCGCCTTGTTCCGCTTTCCGGCAGCGGAAACCACCACCACCCGGCGATCCGGATCCGCCAGCAGAATGTCCCGGACTTTCCGGTACTGCCCCGCGTCCGCCATGGAAGAACCGCCAAATTTTACAACTTTCATATTCTATCCTTCCTCTCAAGAGGTGGGTATATTGTTTTTGGCAAACAGGAATTTATTGCACAGCGCGGAGCGCCAAATTTCAATTTATCTCCCCGCCAGGTTCAGTCCTCCGCGATGGCTGCGGCGAAGGCTTCGGGGGTTTCCTTCAGCCAGCGGTGCATATCCGCCACGCTGACCTGCTTCACCAGTGCCCCGGCGCCCCAGCTCTCCGCTGCCGGGAAGGGGCTGCCGCCCCGGACGTACCAGTCAAGAGCCACGCCATTGGTGGCCCGCAGCTTCTCCCCGCAGGGGGCATAGAAGCCTCTGCCCCGGATGAAATCCACACAGTCCTGCACCACATTATATGCGGTGGGGTACCGCCCGGCGCCCTGTCCGAAAAAGCTCTGCCGTCCGGACACATCGCCTACCAGTGTGATCAGGTTGTAGTTTGCGGGTACCGCCGCCTCCGGTTTTCCCAGGGGATAAAGGGTAGGATTGACCCACGCATGGACCCCCGCCTCGTCACACCGGGCAGAGGACACCAGCTTGCACACATAGCCCCGGCTGCGGAAGCTGTCCACATCCGCAAAGGTAATGCCGCGGATTCCCTTCACCGGCACGGTGTCCAGCTCCAGACTCGCCCCAAAGGCAATGTTTGCCGACACGATCAGCTTGTGCCAGGTGTCAATTCCCTCCACATCCGTGGAAGGATCCGCCTCCGCATAGCCCAGAGTCTGGGCCTGCTCCAGTGCTTCGGCATAGTCCAGATTCAGCCGGGTCATGGAGTCGAGAATATAGTTGCAGGTGCCGTTCATGATGCCGCCCACCCGAGTCACCGTTTCCACCCGGCGAACCCGCTCCAGCTCCGACAGCCAGCCAATGCCGCCGCCTACGGAAGCGGTGCAGCGCAGATGCACGCCCTTCTTCTCCGCCAGCGGCACCAGCTCGTCATAGCAGTGCGCCATCAGGGCCTTGTTGGAGGTCGCCACATTTTTTCCGGCCAGAATGGCCGCCCGGACATATTCGCAGGCGGGATGCACTCCCCAGATGGCTTCCACCACCGTATCAATGGACGCGTCGTTCAGAATATCCGCAAAATCATGGGTAACCCGAACGTCCCTCAACGCCAACTCCCGGCGGCAAAGGACTGCGCCGATCTCCATATCCGTCCGGCGGGAAACCAGTTCGTATACGCCCCTGCCCACCGTGCCGAATCCAAGCAAACCAATCCGCATATTTCTTTCCTCTCTGCGTCTTCCCCGAAAAACGGCTGTTCCCCACGGAAAAACACTTGCTTTTTTCTTGGCAACAGTATATCATAGACCTACAAAAAAAGCAATTCCCACAAAAAGCAAAGGATTCCCCGGGATCCCGCCGGTTTTTGTGCATTATTAGGAGGAAACTATGCTGTATCGTTCTACCCGCGGGGCTTCCCCTGCTGTCAGCAGCGCCGAGGCGGTGCTCCGCGGCATTGCACCGGACGGCGGTCTGTATCTGCCAGAGGCACTGCCTGCCTTTGACACCCGCGCCTGTCTGAAAATGGATACCATTTCCATGGCATCCGCCCTGCTGAGCGCCCTGCTGCCGGACATTCCGGATATGGCGGAATTGACCAGCCGGGCTTACTGCGGAAAATTTGAAACAGAGGACCTGACCCCTACGGTCCCCGTGGGGAACGCCCATGTGCTGGAGCTGTTCCGGGGGCCCACCTCCGCCTTCAAGGATGTTGCCCTGTGCATGCTGCCCCAGCTGCTCACCGCCGCGAAGGCGCGGCTGGGCGTGGAAAAGGAAACGCTGATCCTCACTGCCACCTCCGGAGACACAGGTAAGGCGGCGCTGGAGGGCTTCCGGGATGTACCCGGAATCAGAATCTGCGTGTTCTACCCGGACGGAGGGGTATCTCAGGTCCAGCGGGCACAAATGGTGGCGCAGGAAGGCGGCAACGTAACCGTCTGCGCCGTCCGCGGAAACTTTGACGATGCCCAGACCGGGGTAAAAAATATTTTCTCCGTTTGTGCGGGCAGAACGCTTCCATGGCAGCTTTCCAGTGCCAACTCCATCAACATCGGCCGTCTGGCGCCCCAGCTGACCTATTACTTTGCCGCCTACCGGGATCTGCTGGCCCGGGGTGCGATCCGGATGGGCGATCCGGTGAACTTCTCCGTTCCCACGGGTAATTTTGGGGATATTCTGGCCGGGTACCTTGCCAAACAGCTGGGACTGCCCGTGGGCAGACTGCTGTGCGCTTCCAACGCAAACAACGTGCTGACGGACTTCATTTCCACCGGCGTGTATGACCGCCGCCGTCCCCTGCACAAAACCCAGTCCCCCTCCATGGACATTCTGGTGTCCTCCAATCTGGAGCGGCTGCTGGCACTGCTCAGCGGCGACCCTGCCCTCGTGGCAAATCTCATGGAGCAGCTGCGTGACAAGGGCTTCTACCGGGTGCCCGACCGGCTTCTTTCCCGGATTCAGGCGGATTTCTTCGCCGGGTACTGTGACGACAGCCGGGGAAGCGACGCCATTGGCCGGGTCTACCGGGAACTGGGCTACCTGATGGATCCCCACACTGCGGCAGGCTGGGTCTGCGGGGAGCAGTACCGGGCAGAAACCGGGGACACCGCGCCGCTGGTGGTCCTGTCTACCGCCTCCCCCTACAAGTTCCCCGCCGCCGTCCTTGCCGCCATCGGGCAGGAAGCCATGGGCGATGAATTTGACCAGATGGAGCAGCTCTCCGCCTGCACCGGTATGCCCATTCCCCGGAACCTTACCAATCTGCGGCAGAAAAAGCAGCGTCACACTGCCGTTGTGGACAAAGACGCCATGCTGGATTTCGTACTGAGGCTGTAAAATATCCCGGCGCTTCAGAGTCTCTGTTGGATATACACCATGCAATTGCAATTTTCCACCCACTATCAGAAACAGGAGATAGACAATTATGAAACAGGTAACCATTCGGGTGCCCGCCACCACCGCCAATCTGGGGCCGGGGTTTGATGCCTTTGGCTGTGCCCTGAGCCTTTACACCGACGTGACCTTTACGGAAACGGAAGCCGGTCTGGAAATCACCGGCTGCGACGAAGCCTATACGGGGCCGGACAACCTTGCCTACACCGCCTACTGCGCCGTGCTTGCCTCCATGAACGAAGAGCTGCGGGGACTGAAAATCCACATTGACGCCCATATCCCCATCTGCCGGGGACTCGGTTCCTCCGCCGCCCTGCTGGTAGCCGGTGCCATGGGTGCCAACATTCTGCGGGGCAACAAGCTGTCCACCCAGGGCCTGCTGAATATTACCAACGCCATGGAGGGGCATCCGGACAACCTTGCCCCCGCCTTTTACGGCGGCCTTACCGCCTCCATGGTGGACGGCGGTCTTCCGGTGACCGTGAGCTTTCCCCTGCATCCGGGCTGGGAATTTCTGGCGCTGGTACCGGACTTTGACCTTGCCACAAGCCTTGCCCGAAGCGTACTGCCGGAGCAGGTATCCCGGGCGGATGCCATTTACAACATTTCCCATGGCGCCATGGTCCTGAAGGCACTGGAGCTGGGGGACGAAAAGCTGCTGCGCAACGCCATGCAGGACAGGCTCCACCAGAACTATCGGAAAAAGCTGATTCCGGACTACGACCGGATCGAGGCGCTGGTACGCACCACCGGTGCCGCCTTCTGCCTCAGCGGCGCAGGCTCCACCCTGCTGTGCATCACCCGCAGCGAAACTGCCGCCGACAGGATTGCCCAAAAGCTGGACTCCGTCACCACCGCCCACTGGGAAATTCTCCCCCTGCACGTAGAGTTCCAGGGTGCAAGGATCATAGAAGCAAATTGACCGGCAAACAGGTAAATTGAAATTTAGCGCACGGCGCCAAGGGCGCTCCGCGCTGTGTACTAAATATCAATTTTCCCCCACGAGCCGAAAAATCCCTCTCCATTTTGATTGGAGAGGGAACTTTTTTCAGTTCTTGTATCTGGGCTCGCAGGTCAGGTTCACACCCAGACGCTTGAAGGTTTTTTCGTCCACGGGGGACAGGATCACGGAGGAGTGGACTTCACAGCCCCGGAGCTTGCTCAGTTGCTCCATGGCAAGCTCTGCCGTGGGGTTGGTCGCGGCGCTGATGCTCAGGGCGATCAGCGTCTCATCGGTATGCAGCCGGGGATTCCGGTTGCCAAGGTGCTCCACCTTCAGGTGCTGAATAGGATCCAGTGCCGCGGGAGAAATCAGGTGCCACTCATCCGGCATGCCGCCCAGCACCTTCAGCGCATTCAGCAGCAGTGCGGAGGAAGCGCCCAGCAGATCCGAAGTCTTTCCGGTGACGATCCTTCCGTCCGGCAGCTCCATGGCGGCGGCGGGTCTGCCCGTTTCCTCTGCCCGCCGCAGAGCAGGCTCCACCGTCCGGCGGGCGTCAGGCGTCACGTCCGCCTTGCGCATCAGCAGCTCCAGCTTCCGCACCACGTCATCCGACACCTTGCCCTGCTTCTGGTCGCACAGCGCCACGTAATACCGGCGGATGATCTCCTGCCGGGATGCCTCCTTGGCAGCCTCGTCGTTCAGGATGCAATTGCCAACCATGTTGACGCCCATGTCCGTGGGGGATTTGTAGGGGCAGTACCCCAGAATCTTTTCAAAAATCGCCGTCAGCACCGGGAAAGCTTCCACGTCCCGGTTATAGTTCACCGTAGTGACCCCATAGGCTTCCAGATGGAAGGGGTCGATCATGTTCACGTCGTTCAGATCTGCCGTTGCCGCCTCATAGGCAAGATTCACCGGGTGGTTCAGCGGCAGATTCCACACAGGAAAGGTCTCGAACTTGGCATAGCCGGCGGTTCTGCCCCGCTTGTGCTCGTGATACAGCTGGCTCAGGCAGGTAGCAAGCTTGCCGCTGCCGGGGCCGGGTGCGGTAACCACCACCAGTTCCCGGGTCGTCTCAATATATTCGTTCTTGCCGAAGCCCTCGTCGCTGACCACGTGGGCAGTATCGGAGGGGTATCCCTCAATGCTGAAATGGTGATAAACCTTTACTCCCATGCTCTCCAGCCGCTGCTGAAAAGCAGAAGCCATGGCCTGTCCCCGGAACCGGGTCAGTACCACGCTGGAAACATACAGTCCGAAGTCCCGGAACACCCCGATCAGCCGGATCACATCCCGGTCATAGGTAATGCCCAGATCCCCCCGGATCTTGTTCTTCTCAATATCATCGGCATTGATGGCAATAACCATCTCCACCTGATCCTTCAGCTGTAACAGCATCCGAAGCTTGCTGTCGGGCTGGAAGCCCGGAAGCACCCGGGACGCATGGTTGTCATCATAAAGCTTACCGCCGAACTCCAGATAGAGCTTGCCGCCGAACTGGGCGATCCGCTCCCGGATATGGGCCGACTGCATGGACAGATATTTATCGTTATCAAAAGCCAATTCCCGCATACCGTTCCTTCTTTCTACATAATTCCTGTGCCATTATAGCGGATGCGGCACAAAATAGCAAGGACAATTCCGCCGTCCGGCATCCACGGCAGGTTTTTCCTCTTGACGTTTTCGAACGGATGTTCTATAATCTGAACAGGACGTTTGGAAGTAAATTGTTGTTTAGCGTACGGCGCACGCCGTGACAGTTCCCTCAAAGGGGGGAGCCAGGAGTGCTTCGCGCCGTGTGCTAAACAACAATTCACCGTTCTCTTCCCCCGAAGGTAAAATCCCCCGAAGGCGTTTGCCTTCGGGGGATGGGTAAAATTATTTTGCGAACTCTACCGCCTTGGTCTCGCGGATCACGTTGACCTTGATCTGTCCGGGGTATTCCAGCTCGGACTCGATCTTCTTGGCGATGTCCCGTGCCAGCAGGATCATGTTGTCCTCGGTGACCACCTCGGGCTTTACCATGATCCGCACTTCCCGGCCGGCCTGAATGGCATAAGCCTTCTCCACGCCGGGATAGGAGCCGGTCAACTCCTCCAGCTTTTCCAGCCGGCGGATATAGTTCTCCACATTCTCCCGGCGGGCACCGGGACGGGCTGCGGACACCGCGTCGGCGGCCTGCACCAGCACCGCAATCACGGTCTTTGGCTCCACGTCGCCATGGTGGGCCTCAATGGCGTTGACCACCACCGGGTTCTCCTTGAACTTCCGGGCAAGATCCGCGCCCAGCTGTACGTGGCTGCCCTCCACCTCGTGGTCAATGGACTTGCCCAGATCATGGAGCAGTCCTGCCCGCTTGGCCAGCGCCACATCCACGCCCAGCTCCGCGGCCATCAGGCCCGCAATATGGGCAACCTCAATGGAGTGATTCAGCACGTTCTGACCGTAGGAGGTACGGTACTTCTGCCGTCCCAGGATCTTCACCAGCTCCGGATTCAGGTTATGCACACCGGTCTCATAGCAGGCGCGCTCACCCTCCTCACGGATGGTCCGATCCACTTCCTTCTTTGCCTTTTCCACCATATCCTCAATGCGGGTAGGATGGATCCGGCCGTCTGCGATCAGCTTTTCCAGTGCCAGCCGGGCGATCTCCCGGCGGACGGGGTCAAAGCTGGAGACGGTGATTGCCTCGGGCGTATCGTCAATGATGAGATCTACGCCGGTAGCGGTTTCCAGAGTCCGGATGTTCCGGCCCTCCCGGCCGATGATCCGTCCCTTCATCTCGTCATTGGGCAGCGGCACCACGGAAACCGTGGTCTCCGCGCTGTGATCCGCGGCACACCGCTGAATGGCAGTGGCAATAATCTCCCGGGCCTTCTCGTCCGCCTCATCCTTCAGCTGCTGCTCGATCTCCTTGATCTTCATGGCAGCGTCATGACGGACATCGTCCTCCACGCTTTTCAGCAGGAACTGCTTGGCCTCGTCCTGAGTCAGGCCGGAGATCTGCTCCAGCGTGGTCAGCTGCTGCTTGTGGGCAGCCTCTGCCGCCTCCTGGGTTTTGGCGGCGTCCGCAAGGCGGCGGCTCAGTTCCTCTTCCTTCCGCTCGTAGGCTTCGGTCTTCTTATCCAGCGTGTTTTCCTTCTGTTCCAGACGGCGCTCCTGCTTGGTCAGCTCCGCCCGACGGTCCTTGACTTCCTTTTCGAGATCTGTGCGAGATTTATGGATTTCATCCTTGGCTTCCAGAAGCATTTCCTTCTTCCGGTTTTCTCCGTTTCGGAGGGCCTCATTGATCAGCCGGGTCGCCTCCGCTTCCGCAGAACCGATTTCCCGCTCCGCGATTTTTTTCCGGGCGGTAAAGCCCACCGCGTAGCCGATGCCGATGCACACCAGAGCTGCCAGAATGATCAACAGGTATTGATACCATTCCATAATTCTTCTGCACACCTCCTTCCTTAAATGTATGGGCAGGAGGGGTGCGCATTGTCCCCATGTGAAATTTGACGCAAAAACCGGCCGGGGCACTGCCCGGCGGCAAAGATTCAAAAAACGCAAAGACGCAAAACGCGCTCCCCGGCCCATTCGCCGGTTATCTATGAAACTCCGTCCCGACCGGAACCGGGCCAGAGTACACATTACCACTCATATTGTACTTTCCCGGGATGTAAAAGTCAAGGGAATTTCCTGTGATTTGTTTCCCGGTAAAAAGTGGATGCGGAAAGCGGGATCCGTCCGCGGATTTTCGTTTTCCGGCATCCGGGAGGTCCTTATGTCCAGAACCTATGTTGCCATTGACTTAAAATCCTTTTACGCCTCCGTGGAGTGCACCGCCCGGGGGCTGGATCCGCTGTGCACCAATCTGGTAGTCGCGGACGCGTCACGGACGGAGAAAACCATTTGTCTTGCCGTAACGCCCTCTCTGAAGGCCTGGGGGATCCCCGGGCGGGCACGGCTGTTTGAGGTGGTACAGAAGGTGTCGGAGGTCAACGTCCGCCGCCGTCTGGCCGCCCCGGGGCAACGTCTGACCGGATCCTCTGCCGATGCCAATGCTCTCCGGGAGCACCCGGAGCTGGCCCTCGACTATCTGGTCGCTCCGCCGCGAATGGCGCTTTACATGCAGACCAGCGCCAGAATCTACGGAATCTATCTGCAATACGTGGCACCGGAGGACATTCACGTGTATTCCGTAGACGAGGTATTCATCGACGCCACGCCCTACCTGCACACCTACCGGGTGGACGGGGCAGACTTTGCCCGGATGCTGATCCGGGAGGTTTATGCCAGGACCGGTATTACCGCCACCGCCGGGATCGGAACAAATCTGTACCTGAGCAAGGTTGCCATGGATATTGTGGCCAAGAAAGCGCCTCCGGACGAAACCGGCGTGCGGATGGCATTTCTGGATGAGCTTCGCTACCGGGAGCTTCTGTGGTCGCATCAGCCCCTGACGGATTTCTGGCGGGTAGGCGGCGGCATTTCCAAAAAGCTGGCCCGGTACGGTATGTACACCATGGGAGACGTGGCAAGGTGCTCTCTTGGGAAACCGGGAGAGCTCTGGAATGAGGATCTGCTGTACCGCCTGTTCGGCGTCAATGCCGAACTGCTCATCGACCACGCCTGGGGCATCGAACCCTGCACCATGGCAGACATCAAGGCTTACCGTCCGGAAAACAACAGTCTCAGCACCGGGCAGGTTCTGAGCTGCCCCTACAGCTGGGAAAAGGCAGGACTGGTTCTCCGGGAAATGGCGGACGAGCTGTCCCTGCGTCTGGTGGAGCGGAGGGTGGTCACGGATGCCATTACCCTGACCGTGGGCTACGATGTGGAAAGCCTTACCGGAAACAGTGCCTATTCGGGAAGCGTCACGGTGGACCGCTACGGACGCACCGTGCCGAAGAGCGCCCACGGCAGCATCCGCCTGCCCCGGCAGACCGCCTCTACCCGGCTGATCCTTCAGGCCGTGGACACGCTTTACCGGCGCATCACGGACCCGGCCCTGCTGGTGCGGCGAATGACACTGGGTTGCGGCCTGATTCCCGAGGAGGAAGCGGCATCGGTCTGCATGCAGCTGGATCTTTTTGCCGATCCGGCTGCCGGCCGGCGCGAGGAAGAAGCCCTTGCCCGGGAAAAAAGGCGGCAGCAGGCTTTGCTGGACATCAAGCAGAAATTTGGGAAAAACGCCATTCTCCGGGGCATGGATCTGGAAGAAGGCGCCACCGCTCCCGTCCGAAACGCCCAAATCGGCGGCCACAAAGCGTAGCGCCGTACACGAAATGCCCGTCCGGCAAGTTCCTTTGCCCCCGGAGTCATCATGAAAAGGAGAATTTTATGCAGGCCGACCGGAACCGTTATGCGGATATGCTTTTTCTTCAGCGCCCCATTTCCGGGCGGCACGCCCGGATGGAGCGGGCCGCCCGGGGCGCGCAGTTTTCCCCCTTTTCCGCCCTGACCGGGCTGGAGGATGTGCTTCTGGAATCCGGGCGGCAGACCGGCGCCGCGCCGCTTCTGGATCCGGACGAAATCGCCCGGCTGGATCGCCGTCTGCGCTGGCTGGCGGATCACCCGGAAACGGAGGCCATTTTCTTTTGCTTTGTCCCGGACGAACGAAAATCCGGCGGTGCCATCGTCCCCTACCGGGGAAAGATCCGCAAAACGAACCCCATCGCCCAAACCGTCCAGTTGGATACCGGCCTCACCCTGCCCGTATCCGCGATCCTGCAAATCGCAGATGCTGCCCGATAACGCATGCAGAAAGCGGCATGATTGTACATTTCCTTCGGTAAATTCCCGTTTATCCCTGTCTTGCCCGCAAAAAATCCCGCCGCAGTCCGGATTCGGACTGCGGCGGGGTGGAAAAGCAGGGGGATATTTTTATGCGGGGACAACACCGGAAGCGGTGATGATGGGCGCCGCGTCGGCGGAGAAGGCGAAGTCTACGAACGCCTGAGCGGTCTCACTCAGGGGAACGCCCTCTTTGGTCACCAGCACGAAGGGACGCTGGATGGCATAGGAACCGTCCTTCACGGTTTCCTCGCTGGGGGTCACACCACCGACCTGCAGAGCCTTCACGGTGTCCTTCACGGAAGCCAGAGAGGCATAGCCGATGGCGTTGGGGTTCTGGGAAACTGCCGCGATCACGTCGCCGGTAGCGCTGAGCTCCTGACGGTACCGGCACTGATCCACCACGCCCGCGATTTCCTCGAAGCCGCTGCGGGTACCGGAACCGGCTTCCCGCCCGATCAGGACGATCTCGGCGTCATTGCCGCCAACCTCGGACCAGTTGGTGATCTTGCCGGTGTAAATGCCGGCGATCTGCTCCAGCGTCAGATCGTTCACGGGGTTCTCGGGGCTGACGATCACCGCAATGCCGTCATAGGCAAGAACGGTTTCCTTCAGACCGGCTTCTTTTTCGGAATCCTTCAGTGCGCGGGAGGAAAGACCAATGTCGCAGCGGCCTTCCTGTACGGCCTGAATGCCGGAGCCGGAACCCGTGGGGTTATACGTAAAGTTTACACCGGAGTTATTCTCCATGAAGGCCTCGCCCAGAGCGCCGATCACCTTCTCCATGGAGGTGGAACCGTCGGTGGACACGGAACCGGACAGCGCCTTGGGGGCAGCCGTCGTATCCCCGGCAGCCTTGCTGTCAGACGTATCGGAAGAAGCGGCAGGGGTCTCGGGGGAGGCACAGGCTGCCATACCAAGCACCAACATCAGCACAAACAGAACAGAAATCAGTTTTTTCATTTTCTTGAATCTCCTTTATCATATTCGGGACTTTCATCCTACGCCCCCATCTTATCGCCGCCATGTAAAATCCGAAAGACCACCCATGTAAAGAACAGGTCAAATTCTCCCTTTTCCCGGATCGTCCGAAAAATATTCCGCGGCCTGTTCTGCCGGGGCGCCTCCTCTGAGCTTTCTCCGTCTTTGAAATGAAACGTTTCATTTACGGCTGGGGCTCCATCTGGGTGCAGAACGAAACCCTGACATGCTGCTTCCCGAGCTTCTACCGGGCAATGTGCGTCAGGTACCGGCATGCAGCAGGTAAATGGGAATTTGCCGGGGTGAAGTCCCCTTGGCTCTCCCTTTGGGAGAGCTGAGACTGTCAAAAAAGGGCTTTGCCCTTTTTTGACAAAAGGATTGCAGTCTG
>ERZ857629.3094-NODE-3094-length-14514-cov-4.093921_pt1 | contig 14514 bp, 12 predicted proteins | sample MGYA00519700_ERZ857629 | MGnify/ENA primary metagenome ERZ857629 (study PRJEB31778, sample SAMEA3449351) | human gut metagenome | biome: human gut; feature: human-associated habitat; material: faeces | place: United Kingdom | collected 2010/2012 ... | reverse complement strand
TTTGCATCTGACGAAAAATCCATTCGCCGGCCGGCCACCTCATTTGTGCGGCGTTACACGGGGTTTTATGAATCGTCCGTCGTTTCCGCGCCGGACGATTTCTACGAAAACAAAGGAGCGATTTTTCATGGGCTGGCAGTTTCGCAAGAGCATCAATCTGGGCAAGGGCTTTAAGCTGAACATCAGCAAAAGCGGCGTAGGTCTTTCCGGCGGCGTGAAGGGCGCGCGCGTGAGCGTCGGTCCCCGTGGCGTGCGGCGCACCTTCTCCATCCCCGGCACGGGCATCAGCAACACCAAGACCTATTCCACCAAGAAGATCAAGCAGAAGGCGCAGTCCGGCTGCGCGACGATGCTTTTGTCCCTCATCGGGCTGATCGTGCTTTTGCTGGTATTCATCCTGCTCTGATCAAGTTTACACAAATGTTCTTGACAGGCCGCCCGCGCAAGACTATAATCCATTTCAATCCGACGGAAAGACGGAGTTCTGTCCCCCGCAAGGCGCACAAGAGAGCGCGCGTCGCAGGCTGAAAGCGCGCGCGGCACACCGCGGAACGGACGCACCACCTCCCGACTGTCGGCGCGAAAAGCGCGATACAGCTTTCAAAAGCGGCGCGGCATATCCGCGTCAGTTGGGTGGAACCACGGGCATCACCGCTCGTCCCTTCATGGAGGGACGGGCGTTTTTGTTTCCGGAAAAACAGACATGGGAGGCAATCACATGAAAATCACGTATCAGGGAGGAATTCGCGAGTTTGCGGACGGCATGAACGCACTGGACATGGCCGGTGAAATCGATAAGGAGCTGAAAAAGGCGGCGCTGGCCGCGCGCGTAAACGGCGAGGTCGCCGAGCTGGTAAAGCCCGTTCCGGACGGCGCGACCGTTGAGTTCCTCACCGGCAGCGACGCGGACGGTCTGCGCGTGCTCCGCCAGCCACGTGCTGGCGCAGGCCGTGAAGGCCGTCCGCCCCGAGGCGAAGCTGGCCATCGGCCCCGCCATCGACAACGGCTTCTACTACGATTTCGACGTCGCCACCCCGTTCACAAACGAGGATCTGGCCGCCATCGAAAAGGAAATGACCCGCATCATCAAGAAGAACGAGCGTCTGGAGCGCTTTGAGCTGCCCCGTGCGGAAGCGCTGGAACTGATGAAGGACGAGCCGTACAAGGTCGAGCTGATCAACGATCTGCCCGAGGACGCGACGATTTCCTTCTACCGTCAGGGCGATTTCACCGACCTGTGCGCGGGCCCGCATCTGCCCTCCACCGGCAAGGTGAAGGCCGTGAAGCTGACCAGCATCGCCGGCGCGTACTGGCGCGGCAGCGAGAAGAACAAGATGCTTCAGCGCATCTACGGCACCGCCTTCGCCACCAAGGAAGAGCTGGACGCCTACGTCGCCGAGCGCGAGGAAGCGCTGAAGCGCGACCATAACAAGCTGGGCCGCGACCTTGAGTACTTCACCACCGTGGACGTGGTGGGTCAGGGTCTGCCGATCATGCTGCCCAAGGGCGCGCGCGTGATTCAGCTTCTGCAGCGCTGGGTGGAGGACACCGAGCAGAAGAAGGGCTACCTGCTTACCAAGACGCCGCTGATGGCCAAGCGCGACCTGTACCGCATTTCCGGCCACTGGGATCACTACCTGGACGGCATGTTCGTGATGGGCGACCCGAACGACGAGACCAAGGAATGCTTCGCCCTGCGCCCGATGACCTGCCCGTTCCAGTATCAGGTCTACCTGAACCGCCAGCGCTCCTACCGCGAGCTGCCGATGCGTCTGGGCGAGACCTCCACGCTGTTCCGCAACGAGGATTCCGGCGAAATGCACGGCCTGATCCGCGTGCGCCAGTTCACCATCTCCGAAGGCCACCTGATTCTCCGTCCCGATCAGCTGGAGGAGGAATTCAAGGGCTGTCTGGAGCTGGCGAAGTACATGCTGGACACCGTCGGCATGCTGGAGAACTGCACGTTCCGCTTCTCCCAGTGGGATCCGGCCAACCCGAAGAACAAGTACGAGGGCACGCCCGAGCAGTGGCATGAAGCGCAGGAGATCATGGGACGCATCCTCGATCACCTGGGCGTGAAGTACACCATCGGCATCGACGAAGCCGCGTTCTACGGCCCGAAGCTGGACATTCAGTACAAGAACGTCTTCGGCAAAGAAGACACCATCGTCACCATCCAGATCGACATGCTGCTGGCCGAGCGCTTCGGCATGGAGTACGTGGACGCGGACGGCCAGAAGAAGCGCCCGTACATCATTCACAGAACGTCGCTGGGCTGCTATGAGCGCACGCTGGCCTATCTGATTGAAAAGTACGCCGGTGCGCTGCCCACCTGGATGGCGCCCGAGCAGGTACGCGTGCTCTCCGTTACCGACCGCGCCGCCGACTACGCGAACGCGCTCGTGGCCAAGCTGAGCGAGCTGGGCTACCGCGCCGAAGCGGATATTACCGGCGAGAAGATCGGCAAGAAGATTCGTCTGGCGCAGATGGACAAGGTGCCCTACATGCTCGTGGTCGGCGACCGCGACATGGCCGAAAACACCGTCTCCGTGCGTCACCGCGCCGAGGGCGATCTGGGCGCCATGAGCTTTGACAGCTTCGCCGCGCTGCTGAAGGACGTTGTGGACAGCAAGGCAAAGAAGTAATTGATCGATTTCATATCGGAAGAAGGAGGATCATCCGCATGAACGTTACCGTAAACGGCGCGCCGCACGAATTTCCGGACGGCATGAACGCGCTGGACATAGCGGGAGAACTCGACAGGGATCTGAAAAAGACTGCGCTGGCCGCGCGCGTGAACGGCACGGTTCAGGATCTGGCGAAGGCCGTTCCGGACGGAAGCCAGCTTGAAATTCTCACGGCGGATGACCCGGACGGTCTGCGCGTGCTCCGGCACACGGCCAGTCACGTGCTCGCGCAGGCCGTAAAAACCCTGAAGCCCGAGGCGAAGCTCGCCATCGGCCCCGCCATTGACAACGGCTTCTACTACGATTTCGACGTGGACGAGCCGTTCACGCCCGAATTCCTCGCGGCCGTCGAAAAGGAAATGGCGCGGATCATCAAGAAAAATTCCCGTCTGGAGCGCTTCGAGCTGCCCCGCGCGGAAGCGCTGGAACTGATGAAGGACGAGCCGTACAAGGTCGAACTGATCAACGACCTGCCCGAGGGCGAAACGATTTCGTTCTACCGGCAGGAGGGCTTCACCGACCTGTGCGCCGGGCCGCACCTGCCCTCCACCGGGCGCATTAAGGCGTTCAAGGTGCTTTCCGCCGCCGGCGCGTACTGGCGCGGCAGCGAGAAAAACAAGATGCTTCAGCGCATCTACGCCACCGCCTTTGCCAGTAAGGACGCGCTGGACGCGTACCTGACCCGCATGGAGGAAGCAAAGAAGCGCGACCATCGCAAGCTGGGTCGTCAGCTCGATCTGTTCGACATCTTCGATGAGGGCCCCGGCTTCCCGTTCTTCTTCCCCAAGGGAATGATTCTGCGCAACCAGTTAGAAGATTACTGGCGCAAAATCCACCGCGAGCACGGCTATGAGGAAATCAAAACGCCCATCATGCTCAACCGCCAGCTTTGGGAACGCAGCGGTCACTGGGATCATTACCGCGAAAACATGTACACCACGGTGATCGACGACACCGATTTCGCCATCAAGCCCATGAACTGCCCCGGCGGCATGCTGGTCTACAAGCGCCGCATGTGGTCGTATCGCGATCTGCCGCTGCGCTGCGGCGAGCTGGGATTGGTGCACCGGCACGAGCTCTCCGGCGCGCTGCACGGCCTGATGCGCGTGCGCTGCTTCACGCAGGACGACGCGCACATCTTCATGACCCCGGAGCAGATTCGCGACGAGATCAAGGGCGTGTACAACCTGATCAACGAGGTGTACGGCGTGTTCGGTTTCCCGTATCACGTGGAGCTGTCCACCCGACCCGAAAATTCCATCGGCACGGACGAAATGTGGGAAATGGCCACGAACGGTCTGCGCGGCGCGCTGGACGATCTGGGCGTGAACTATGTGGTCAACGAGGGCGACGGCGCGTTCTACGGTCCGAAGATCGACTTCCATCTGGAGGACTGCATCGGCCGGACGTGGCAGTGCGGCACCATTCAGCTGGACATGAACCTGCCCGAGCGCTTTGACCTCACCTATACCGGCCCGGACGGCGAAAAGCATCGGCCGGTGATGATTCACCGCGTCGTGTTCGGTTCCATCGAGCGCTTCATCGGCATCCTGACGGAGCACTTCGCCGGCGCGTTCCCGCTGTGGCTCAGCCCGGTGCAGGCGAAGATCATGACCATCACCGACCGCGCCGACGACGCCGCCCGCGCGCTTCAGCAGAAGCTCGAAAAGGCCGACATCCGCACGGAAATCGACCTGCGCAACGAGAAAATCGGCTTCAAAATTCGCGAAGCGCGCAATATGAAGATTCCCTACCTGCTCGTTCTGGGCGACCGGGAGGCGCAGGAGGGCACCGTTTCCGTCACGCTGCGCGGCGGACACGACCTCGGCTCCATGCCCGTCGACGCGCTCATCGCCCGCATGCGGCAGGAAATCGAAACCAAAGCGCGCTGAGACGCCAATCCTGATCGATAAGTCGGCTCCCATAACCGGGAGCCGACTTCTCACACCGCCGTGCGTATCAGTCGCCACACTGCGGTTCAAGCCTTCTATTCTCATAGCACTTATTTCCGACATACCGAATCCCGCCCCGCCACCAGCGATTTTGATGTCTGATGTCCGAAATGTGTCCGGTCGTTGTGCATACTGCTGCCATTTACGCCGCAACTGCGCAGGAATTTTGTACAGAATGCCCTGCTCTTCTCATGCACCGAACATTTGACCTCTGGTTTTGGAGATGAGCACATTATATTGTGCTTACTCCGTATTCAGCTACTATATATTGATTTTCTCGCCATTTGCACCCTGAAATGGATGTAAGAATATGCAAATACAAAAAAGCTCCGAGCCAACCTATAGATTGGTCTCGAAGCTAACTTTGGTTATGAAGATGACGTTTTTTGCTTCCTCATCATTGGTTTTGGAGATGACGACAGTTGCTGTATTCCACAGCGTTGATTTTGGGGATAGATGTGACTGCCGCGTACTTCAATGCCGTTTTATCCCTTGCGCCGGCTCTTTTTTCTCATTTTGAGCGCAACATTTCAGTGCTGTAGCGCGTCTCAGCGTCACCCGGCATTCTTCTCCGCAGCAGCGGTGTTCGTTTCTTTTCTTTCCAGCTGAATCGCCTGCCGAAGGTCAAATTCGATCAGGTTCTGTTCCGTGACTATGCGTCCCGGCACTCGGTAGGAGTGTGCTATTTCCCAGCGCCCATCTCTGTAAAGCAGGCGAACCAGCGCCTTGCTCTTGATTTCGCAGCTGTCTCCCAATTTCAGTCTTGGGCTTCGGTGCGAACCGGGCGCTTCCTCTTTGCATGCCTGAATCGCAAACTGCTTCTCGGATGAATTATAGAGGAACCGATAAAAGGCTGGCCAGTGCAAATCCTCCAGCGCACTCTTAAAAACCGTAATTCTCCCGTCTGCGAAACTAAACGTTATGTAGCGTACTTCAGGATGCCACGCCTTCTGTGGCCTGTCGCTCATCCTACACCCCTCCTCGGCTCATGAGTTCTGCCTTGTGAGCATTCCAGACGTTACATAGCCGTCCATCTGTCTGATTTCCGAATCCAGCGCATGCTGTTCCACTGGCACGCCAAAAGTACCCGCGATATCATCCGGGTAGAAGCCTTTTTTCGCAGTTCCAGCTTTCGCTTCTGTCTGCTTGAACTCGCCCACGCCGTTTTCGCTGGATTGCCGGCCTTCATGAAAGATTTCCGGCACCAGCAGATCGAACACATACAGCGTTATTCCCTCAAAGCAAATCCGATAGCCCAGTATCTTATACCGGCAGGATTTGTCCCAACCCATTTCATTATAGACCAATTCCGAAAATGGGCGGCAGGACATCTTCCTGCTCTTTCGCTTATCCGGCTTTTCGATGCACCAACGCAAGGCGTCTTTGTCATTCTCGTTGCAGCCTCGCACTACCAGCCTTTTCAGTTCCTTATTGAACATGACATGCACATACACCACATTCTCCAGTCCGGTAATACAGGCCGTATTAAATGTAATGCTGTCATTTCGAATGACGATTGCCGGATCCCGCAGATGGGCGAAAAGCTCCTTTCGAACCACCTGGTATCCGTCATACGAAAATGTTCGTTCCAGTTCTTCCTGACGCTCTTCTCTCGCGGCGTCCTGCTTCGTCAAAGCTTCCTCTTCAAGCATCCGCGCTCAACCACCCTTCCATAATTCTTTCCGCTTCATGCAGCATCCCGCGCATGTCCTCTGCCATGAAGAGGTTGTATTCCTTGAGTTCCGTAGCCGGCCGCAGAACGTCCCAGTTCCCGGCATAGTGCCGCTGCTCCAGCAGTTCCGCCCGAGCGATACTGTGAATCGGCCTTCCAAACGTTCCAGCCCATTCCGGCGGGAAAATGTAAATGGCTTTGCTGATGGCCTTTCCTTCCGATTCCTCCGCAGTCTTTGGCGGCAGAACAATTTTCTCCACCTTGATCATTTCCGGCTCATCCAGTTCAAAGAGCATAAGCTTGTCGCCATCATTTTCTATGAACTCTCCCCGGAAGCGATAGCGGATTTCCCGCTCCCAATCCATGATGTCAAACAGCGTTCTCGCCAAACCTTTGCAGCCAACGGAGGTGGCGCACCATCGCCCTGCCTTCAGCCTTCCCCAGCGAATCGCATTCGGGTTGTCCTTCGAACACGGTCGAATCGCAATGCTGCGGTTTACCGAATTCAGAAGAAGTTCTACATACTCCACATTCTCAAATTTCTGCAGACACGCCGTATTAAAGCGCAGTTTCCCATTGGAAATCGTCATCGCAGGATTCCGAAGCGTAGAAAAATACTGCGCCCGAACAATTTCATAGCCATGCAGCTCAAGCCTGTTGTTCACATTTACTTTTACCGTTTCTTTCGGCGCATCCTTCATCACGCTTTCCGACGCCTTCTGATATTCATCCACCGAGAATCCCATCCAATCCTTGTCAAAGGGCACATACCCTTTCAGGATTCCGTCGGCCACGACGCTCAGCACCGGAAGCGGATGGGATTTCCTGCCATAGCTCCGAGACGCCCTCAGCCGGTTGGCCGCATGGAAGACTTCCCGGCTCACAATCGCCTCGTGATGGTCGCGCTGGCGATACTGCGTCCGATCATTTCGGTTCTTTTTGGATTTGTGCGTCAGGAAATTTGGCGTGAAGGTCTTTCTCGCCAGAACGTCTCCGCAATGCCGCTCATTGGCAATGACTCCGGCCAGGGAAGACGAGTTCCATTCTGTGTTGCCCAGTTTTGTGCTGCGCCCATAATCGGTCAGAAGTTCGGCGATTTCCTTGAACGAATAGCCATTCAGATAGAGATAGAAAATCACCTTGACCGTTTCCGCCTCTTCCGGGTTGATTACCAGGTTTCCGTTCTCATCCCGATCGTATCCCAGAAGCTCTGGGGTAAGAAACAGACCCCGCTGGAATCTGCGATCCACCGACCAGTTCATGATGATCGACTTGGAGTGTGATTCCTCCTCCGCCACGGATGCAAGGATTGTCAGAATCAATCGACCGTTGGTATCCAGCGTATAGATATTGTCGGCTTCAAATTGCACTCCGACAGGAGGTTCCAGATTTTTCAGCGTTTCAATCACCGACAGGCAATCAACGATATTTCTGGCAAAACGGGCGATGGATTTTGTCAGGATCAGGTCGATCTTCCCTCCCCGGCAGTCTTCAATCATCTGCTGCATCCCTTTTCGATGCTCCAGCGACGTTCCGCTGATTCCCTCATCCGCATAGATTCCCGCCAACACCCAGCCAGGATGCGACGAGATATAGTCTGTGTAATAATTCTTTTGCAGTTCATAAGAGGTAAGTTGCTCATCATTATCAGTAGAAACTCGGACATAGGCCGCAACGCGCAGAATTGTGTTTTTTCCCTCCAGCGCCTCTGTCGGCTTTGCAGGGATGACCTCTACTTCTGCGGTATCGGCGCCTTTATAGCGGTCGCAGATTCTTTGTTTGCGTTCTACCGCTGCTGTCTGCTTTTCACTCATAATCATGACGGCTTCCTCATTTCGCTTCTTTTTCTTCTGCCTTGGGTGTAAGACTCCAGTACCATTGCCGCATCTTCCGATAGCATCGAACGCCCAGTTCTTTCTTGGCCACTTCCGCAGTCCTCTGCCCAATTCCTTCGTCGCTCAATCGGATATAGACTTCCTTGGAGCGCATGTCGCCCCGTTCCAGGAGCGTCTTGATCAGGTATGCGGCTTTTTCTGTCTTGCTTTCAAACTGGATCGGCTCCGCCTTCTGAGCCGGATGCTTTGCGGCGCGGCATTCAAGCCACTGAAAGCCCGCTTCCGCAGTGATGGAAAAACGAATTTCTCCATCCGACGGTGCGAGACTGTTTTTTATTTGTCGAACAATTCGGATATCGCTGTCTTCCGCATCTCGCTCCACCTGCAGAACGCTCCTTGCCGCCGCAACGACGTCGATACTGCCCAGGCTGCGATACAGTCCCTTTGACCCTTCCTTCTTATTCAAATGCCCGATCAGCACGATTGCGCAGTCGTATACAGACGCCCACATTCCCAACCGACGCATCAGCCTTCTTGCTCTGCCTGTAATCTGAAGATCGGAATCATTCCCCAGATACGCCTGGATTGGATCAATAACGACCAGCTTAGGCCGAAATTCCATCATCGCCTGCCGAATTCTTTCGTCATCCAGCATAAGACCGCCGTATACTTCTTCATTAATATAAGCGACGTTCCGGCAGTCTGCTCCGCACTGTTCCAATCTGGGCTTGATCGTATCCGCCACGCCATCCTCAGAGCACTGATAGATAATCCGCTGCGGCCGTCCCAATGGGCATCCGTCCGGAGTCACGCCTCCCGTTGACAGCTCGGCGATCAGGCGCATCATCATCGTGGACTTTCCGTCCCCGGGATCACCCTGCAAAAGAGTGATCTTGCCGCTTGCTATGAACGGATACCATAGCCAATGCACGGCAGCCGCCCTCACGTCGCTGTATAATGTCAGCAATCCCGTACTTTCGGTTTCGATCATGCCCTTTCTGCCCTTCTGTCTGCTTTGATTTTCTGCATTTATATTATAACGGATAGACGCAGATTTGACTGCTACCTGCCAGGTAGCACGTTATCCATTTTGCTACCTGGTAGGTAGCAAAACAGCCTTAGACAACACGATAGATAGAGGTGCATGGTTTTGCGGTCTTAGAAACTCACATACCCGGTTGTCATGTCTATCCCCATAAGCGATAATCGAATCAGTCTTATGCAGGTTTGGATGAAGGAGAAAAGGCATGCCTATTGATTATGAAACGCTGGGCAAACGCATCGCTAATGCCCGAAAGCAGGCTGGGATTACACAGGAGGCGCTCGTTGAACAGCTCAATATGACCCGAAAGCACATCAGCGTCATCGAAGCAGCCATTGGACGCCCCAGTCTGGAGACACTGGTTGACATCGCGAATGCTCTGAACGTGTCTCTTGACGATCTGCTCGTCGACAGCTTAACGCATTCCGCTTCCACCGCTGATTCAGAGATTCATCGCTTACTCTTGGATTGCAATGCGGTCGAACAGGAGATTCTTACTCGAATGGTAAAAGAACTGAAAGCCATTTTGTATGGTTTGGGGGTCTGATTTCGTAACTCATTAACTACATAACAAAAAAAGCCTGCATGAGTCACAGCTGCACCTTGGGATAATTCCGAGGTGCTGTCTGTGGTCTATGCAGGCAAACGAAAAACCTCCGCAGCAATCGCCGCGGAGGAATCAATTTCATCTATCCAATTTTTCAAAGCAGACCCGACAGCGCTTTTTCCAGAAGACGATGCCGAACGCCGTGATGTTCTCTCGCCCCTCGTTACGCAGGCGTTCATCGTAGTGCTTTTCCTTGATCTGCGCCATTGCCGCCTGGCATGCGCTTTCCATGCCCGCCAGCGTCGGCGAATACTTCACCTCGATGACCATGCCCGCGTCAGGATCCTCCGGCTCGATGAGAATATCGCTGAAGCCTTCTCCGGATTCCACGTTGGACAGAATCAGCCAGTTCGGCTCGCTCCTGAGAAGCCCCAGCAGCAGGCCGTGATAGAAGTTTTCCTTCTGATCGTCCTTGGCCTTCGTGTCCAGGATGCTGATCATCTTGCCAAGGATGATCGTCAGCCGCCGCTGAATCTCTTCGGCGTTGCCGTCCAGAAACGCCTGACAGAACGCCTGCATGGGCTTCTCGTCCCGGACGACGGTATTCTTGAACCATTCCTGAATCTGGAATACGAACACCTCCCGCACCTCGCGGTTTGGAATAATCAGTTTATACACGCCGCGTTCGACGCGCCCCGCCTGCGTCAGATACCCCGTCGTGAACAGCACGCTCCACAGGTTGTCGATGCTGTTGTCGACCTCGCCGTAGGTCAGCTCCAGCCGAACCGCCTTCTCAATGGCCTCCCCGGCAATGAGCCGCTCAATCTCATCCTGCGTGGTTTTGTCCGCCTTGTCCACAAAGCGCTTCACTAGATCGTTCCCGCTGGAGTTGATCCAGAACGCCTGCGGCTCGGCTTGCGGATCGTCGCGAAGCAAATCCACATAGTTGATCACGTCCCAAGGGCAATACACATCCGTATGACCGAACCGATAGCCGTCGTACCAGTCCTTCGTTTCATCGTAATGATCCGAAAGGCCGTAATCCTCGAGAAGCTGCTTCACTTCCGCATCCGTGAAACCAAAGTGCTCATCAAAGCGGCTGTCCGCAATGGACAGCACTTTGAAATTGTTCAGTCCCGTGAAGATGCTCTCCTTCGATACCCGCAGGCATCCCGTCAGCACCGCAAACTGCAAGAAATCGTTCGTCTTGAGCGCCCGACTGAACAAGCTACGGATCAGCGCGACCATCTCCTTGTAATAGCCGTGCTGGAACGCCTTGTCCAAAGGTACATCGTATTCGTCGATGAGGAGAATTACCTTCTGGCCGTAGTGCTGATACAGCAGACCCGAGAGCATCTTGAGACTTTTCTGCACGTCATCCAGAGTGTCCTGTTCTCTCAGGAAACGTTCGAACGAATATTTATCATCTTCCGCTATCTGCTCACTCTGCATCAAAAAGCTGAGCCGAGAGATCTCCGCCCGCAGAATATCACGCAATTTCCCATAGGCATTTTCAAATGTAAGTCCATCCACGTCCTTCAGCGAGACGAACACCACCGGGAACTTGCCCATATACGCCTCGCACAGCTCTTTCTCTTCGGAGATCGCCAGCCCGTCAAACAGCGTCTTATCTGTGCCGATCTCAAAAAAGGACTTCAGCATGCTCATGTTCAGCGTCTTGCCGAAGCGCCGCGGACGCGTGAAGAGGTTCACTTCTCCCCAATTCTTGAGCAGGTCAATAATCAATCTCGTTTTGTCAACATAATAGAAGTCTTCCCTGCGGAGCTTCTCAAAACTGTCGATGCCCACCGGCAGCTTTTTCCGTTCCATACGTCCGCCTCCCTCCTTTGAGCAGTCCTCGCACTCGCATTGCCTTGTCAACTACCATTTCCATTTTACCTCAAAACCCGTGCTTTATCAAGTTTCGCCGGCAGATATAACGAAAAAAGCCGCCGATTCCATTTCCCCTTTCGAGTCCTTTGATAGAAAATCGGCGGTCGGCGGCTTAGTCGTACCTCTTATACATTTACGCAGACACGCGCTGCGTCCACTTTTGAACGCTCACTGCTCCATTTTCAAGATGAACGGCCTGCACCTCCCGCAAAAATCGCTCCGTGCCAAATTCTTCCGCTCCCTTCCATTCCCAGCCGAGCGCATCGGATATTCCGCGCAGCAGTTCCTCTTCCGCAACCGACGTATTCCTGCAGCCGTTTCCAGCCTTCCCCTTCTGACGCTCCCTACAGTTCCACACCTTATGATAAACCGGAGCGCCGTCTGCCGTTCCTCCGGAAAGCGTTCTGCGCTTATAGGGCGCACCGCACCTCGCGCAGAACACCTTCCCATAAAGAAAATGCGTCGCCGGCGTCTTTTTGTACACGCCGGAAATTCGGTCGCGCTTGCGCGCGTCCAGCACGGCCTGGGCCTTTTCCCATGTTTTTCGGTCGATGATTCCCTCGTGCGTATCCCGCCAGTAATAGGTCTGATACTGTGCGTTCGGATCCGGCTTCTTCGTCAGATAGTGCTGCGGCGGACGCTTTTGCAGCATCCGATCCCTCACATAGATCTCGTTGTCCACAATGGACTGAATGCTGGAAGCGGAGAACGCCGTGCTTCCGCGCATCCGCTTTCCACCCGCCGCCGTAATTGCCTCGGCGATCTTCTGATAGCCCATGCAGCCTTCCGAAAGCCGCGTCCATTTGCCGCGCTCGTCGATGTCGTGCACCAGTGTAAGTTCCCATTCGCCGTTCAGAGTTTCAGTCACAGTACAGCTCATGGGCGTAACCGCGCCGAGGCCATTACCCGAAAAGTCGGTGCAGTCAGCGGAATATACACAGATCAGGGGAAATCAACTCCTTCAAGGCATACAAAAAGCGTCCAGCCAGTCGGCGGACGCTAATGTCAGTTCTAAGCACACTCATTCCTGTTCGATATTTACATTTACAATTTCAGATGCAATTTGTCTGAGACTGTTTTTCTGCGCATACACAGGATTGAGTCGACTTTTGGTATACTGGAAGGGTGTTCCTTCCGTTGTTTGCACAAGAAGCGCCTCGAAGTAATTCTCCCAGCTGAAACAATCGCGGCTTTCAATGTAATCGCTGGGGTGATTCAGAATTTCGACGACGCGATCCTCTCTGAGAATTCCGGATTTCAGAATCAGCCATTCAAAGGATTCAGGCAGGCAAAGCTGAAATACGCCCGGAGGCGCCTGGCAGAGCTTCAGTACACGATCCATTTCCGCGCCGAAGGCCGCTCCGTCCGCAACGACGAGTACGCGTGCGCTTGGATGCTCATTCAGCCATCTGAAAATCGCAGAATTGGAAGCTGCGGATTCACAGCGCACAGCCGTATCCTCATAGCATTTCTGAAAAAACTGATAACCCGAGCCTGAATCCTCCGTAAGCAGAACATCAAAATGATCTGCCGATGAAGCAGTATGCGTATACCGATGACGTTTTGCAGCCGGATAGCGTTTTTTCAGCATGTGAAATTTGCCGCTCGTCTTGATTTCATAGATTTCCTCTACGCTGTACGGAAGCTCATGCAGGTCTTCGCGAGTAAAAAGAACGTAGTAGTTATCGCTGGCCTTGATGGCGGCGGCAAACTCGGCAGATGAAATATACTTCGCGCCCTCGTCGATAAAAACGATGCTGTCGCGGGTATTGCTCAGCTGATTCTGCCAGTCCATGTCCATCAGCGCCACGCAGGGCTTTTCGGAACTCAGGTTCACACCGCTGGACTCCTGAAGCCGGGTATAGTCCGATATCATATTGTACAGCGTCGTTTTTCCCGTTCCGCTTTCGCCGCGGATTATGGTGATGTTTCGAATCAGGTCGAACTTGAATTTGACCTTGCGATTCGACACTTCAATGTGCTGAATTCCCTTCATATGTGCCTCACACAAACTGGCCGGCTTCGGCAACGAGCTCGGACATATTCTTTACGATCTTTCCGGTGTTCAGGACTTTGATTTTGAACTCTCCGAGACCGAAATCCATCAGATGGCGAAGATTGATAATGAGCTTTTCCTTCGCACCAAGCTGAAGAATCCATTTGGCGCAGTTATCGCCGCAGGTGGAGGCGTTGAAAACATGACTTTTGTCATTAGCCATCAGGATCAGCGTTTTTACGCCGCCGGAGAGCTGACTGGGCGAAATTGAACCCAGCACGGGACTCTGAATCAGATTCTCGCTGACGACCTCCGATTTATCAATGTCCAGAATCATTTCTCGAGACAGCGGTTTTGTGATCCAGCTGTCCTTATACTGATTCTGAAAATACACGCTCGTGTTATAAACTGCCTCCGGCATTTCTCCAAAGAAAACGCTCAGCATCATACCACCTCTTACACATTATGCCCCGGAGTTGAGCATCTCAAAAGCCCATACCATCCATTGCGTTGTGCCATCCTCTGCATGTTCAGTATAGCATACTCTGAAGGGATTATCCAGCGATTTCTGCACAGAAAGCCTTGCGACGCATTGATTTTACGGAATCTATCCGATCATATAGGCAACACTGGAATAGCGCCAGTCGCGAGGAGTCGGCTGATTTCCCCTCGAATTCGATGGGTTTAGAACAAAACGATGCATTCGAAAAATCAGAGATACCTCCAATTCGGCTGAATAACGACCTTGCTGACGTTTCCTGTCCAGCTAATGGCGTTCTGCCCCGGAAGGAGCGTTGGAAAATCACCGCTCATGCAGCCGTTCATGCTGGTTGTGTCCTTATAGGCTTCCATGAGCGGGGTGTCCAGCGTAATGCTGTCCGTGATGCCGT
>ERZ857629.3093-NODE-3093-length-14527-cov-2.702460_pt1 | contig 14527 bp, 23 predicted proteins | sample MGYA00519700_ERZ857629 | MGnify/ENA primary metagenome ERZ857629 (study PRJEB31778, sample SAMEA3449351) | human gut metagenome | biome: human gut; feature: human-associated habitat; material: faeces | place: United Kingdom | collected 2010/2012 ... | reverse complement strand
GCGTTAACCTTGATAGGAATAACCGACGACTGACCGCCGTACATCTTTCTGCCCTTTACCTGTTTTGCATATTGAATGGGAATTTTTCTTTCGGAAAGTTCCACAAACACGATGCAGCCGAATACCAAAACGATAACGACGATATAAGCAATCAGTTTCCAGAAAGCTTCTTTCGAGGTGTTACCCGTAGTGGTGAATATGGTTTTTAACGAGTTAAGTCCCGCCTGACCTGCGGTAGCAATGATACCGACGAAGATCAGAATGGATATACCGTTGCTTACGCCGTAATCGGTAATACGTTCGCCGATCCACATGGTTACTGCGGTACCGGACGCATAGATGAGTACTACTACGATATAAGCGAGCCAAGCCTGACCGAACAGGAGATCGGCAAGCGACGTATCGCCCTCGAGCTTAACGATGCCCTGACCGTAGTTGATAAGAATACCGATCGTCTGAACAATGGCTAGAAGAATAGCAACGTATCTTGTGATACTGTTGATTCTGCGTCTGCCTTCTTCACCGGCTTTGGACATTCTCTCGAGTGCGGGAATGGCAACGGTAAGAAGCTGAATAATAATCGATGAGTTAATATAAGGGCTTATACCCATTGCAAACCAAGTGCCTTGGCTCAACGCGCCGCCGGTCATCATCGACATGATGTTGAGATAACTGACCTTGTTAAGAGCGTCACTGCTTATTAAGGATTCGCCGATTCCGGGAACGGGGATGTAACAACCCAGTCTGTACAATAAGATAAAGAGCAGCGTCCACCAGATTTTGACTCTTATTTCCTTAACCTTGAAAGCGTTTTTTAAGGTTTCAAACATCCTTTAGCCCTCCGTTTCGCAATCAGATTTCTTCGCAAGTGCCGCCGGCTTTTTCGATAGCCTCTTTCGCGCTTGCAGAGAATTTAGCCGCTTTAACGGTAAGAGCTTTGGTAAGTTGACCTTCGCCGAGAACTTTAAGTCCTACGGCATTTTTTACTTCGGTAATGTAACCGTTAACGTAAAGCGTATCGTAATCTACAACCGCACCCGCTTCGAAGTTTGCTTCGAGTACGGAAATGTTTACGACAGCATATTCCTTTCTGAAATGGTTTTTAAAACCTCTCTTAGGAACTCTACGAGTCAAAGGCATCTGACCGCCTTCAAAACCGGGACGTACGCCGCCGCCGCTTCTTGCCCACTGTCCTTTATGACCTTTGGCACTCGTTTTTCCGAGTCCCGAACCGATACCTCTGCCCAGTCTCTTCTTGGAAGTTCTGGAACCCTCGGCAGGTTGTAACGTATCTATTCTCATAATTTGACCTTCCTTGTGATTAGTTCTTTTCGACTTTTACAAGGTGTTCGACTTTGGCGAGCATTCCTTGAAGAGTCGGGCTGTCTTTGAACTCTTTGGTCTGACCGATTTTGTGCAGTCCGAGAGCAGCAATGGTAGCCTGTTGATTTTTCAATCTACCTACGGTACTTTTTACGAGAGTAACTTTTACAGTGTTGTTTTCCATGATTTACCCTCCTTAACCGTTAAGAACTTCGTCTACGGTTTTACCGCGCAGAGCGGCAACCTGTTCGGCGGTCTTAAGCTGATAAAGTCCGCTGAGAACCGCTTTAACCATGTTGATGGGGTTGTTGGTTCCGTGAGATTTCGTTCTGATATTGGTAATACCTACGGCTTCCATTACGGCACGTACGGGGCCGCCGGCGATAACGCCGGTACCTTCTTCGGCGGGGAGCATGATAACCTGTCCTCTGCCGAATTTAGCGGTAAGTCCGTGGGGAATAGTGTTGCCGAGAAGTGCAACGGGCTTCATATTCTTCTTAGCCTGCGCGCTTGCTTTTTCGATTGCTTCGGGTACTTCGTTAGCTTTACCCATACCGCAACCTACTCTGCCGTTGCCGTCGCCTACTACTACGAGTGCGGCAAAACGCATTTTCCGCCCTTTACAACCTTGGTAACGCGGTTAACGCAAATAAGCTTCTTGATGAGGCCGTCGTTCTCTTGTTGTCTTTTTTGAGGTCTGCTGTTTTCTCTTGCCATGACCGTGCCTCCTTAAAACTTAAGACCGGCTTCTCTCGCGCCGTCTGCAAGTGCTGCGACTCTTCCGATGTAAAGGTAACCGCCTCTGTCGAATACGACGTTTTCGATACCTTTTGCAAGAGCCTTTTTGGCAAGTTGTTCGCCAACGATCTTCGCTGCGCCCTTTTTATCCTTGCCTTCGATTGCCTTCATAACTTCTTTCTCAACGGTCGAGCAAGCTACCAAAGTGTTGCCCTTGGTGTCGTCGATTATCTGAGCGTATATATGAGAAAGGCTTCTGTAAACGCAAAGTCTGGGGCATTCGGTAGTTCCGTTGACTTTAAGACGCACTCTCGCGTGTCTTTTCTTTCTGTCCTCATTCTTATTTATCTTAGAAATCATACTATATCACTCCTTTATTTGCCCGTCTTGCCTACTTTGCGAACGATGACTTCGTCCTTATAACGAATTCCGTATCCGTGGTAAGGTTCGGGAAGTCTGATCGCTCTGATGTTGGCCGCTACCTGACCTACGGCAACTTTATCCGTTCCTTTGACGGTGATTTCCGTCTGAGAAGGACAAGCCAAGGTGATACCGTCGGGTGTTTCTACTTCGACGGGATGAGAATAACCAACGTTTAAAACGAGCTTTTTGCCCTGCATCTGAACTTTCCAGCCGACGCCGTTTACCACGAGAGATTTTTCATAACCCTTCGTTACGCCTTCGACCATATTGAACAGAAGCGCTCTGTATAAACCGTGTTTAGCTCTCGTAGGACCGAGTTCGTTAGCTCTTGTAAGATGAGCGACGTTTCCGTCAACATTGATGGTGATGATCGGATCGTAGTCCTGCGTAAGAGTGCCCAGAGGACCTTTTACGGTAAATTCTTTTTCCTTAACATCAACGGTAACGCCTGCGGGGATAGTTACCGGCTCTCTTCCTATTCTGGACATAAACCGTAAACCTCCTTACCAGACGTAGGCGAGGATTTCGCCGCCGTGATTTTGTTTTCTTGCTTCCTTATCGGTCATAACGCCCTTGGGGGTAGATACGATCGCGATTCCGAGTCCGCCGAGGACTTTGGGAAGCTCGTCTTTGCCTGCGTAAATTCTCAAACCGGGTTTGGATATTCTCTTAAGACCGGAAATAACTTTTTCGCCCTTAGGACCATACTTTAAGGAAACTCTTAAAGTTTCGCCCTTGTCGCCGACGAGTTCGTATCCGTTGATATATCCTTCGGCGAGGAGAATTCTCGCGATTTCTTTTTTCATATTGGAAGCGGGAATATCCACTTCTTCGTGCTTAACTACCAGCGCATTTCTTATGCGGGTAAGCATATCAGCAATAGGATCAGTCATATTTCGTTCCTCCTCTTACCAGCTCGCTTTCTTTACGCCGGGAATCTGACCTTTGTAAGCCAGATTTCTGAAGCAAATTCTGCAGATACCGTATTTACGGATAACCGCGTGGGGTCTTCCGCAAATGCTGCATCTCGTGTAAGCTCTCGTAGAAAACTTGGGAGTTTTCTGCTGTTTATTTATCATTGATTTTTTAGCCATATCCTAAGATCTCCTTACTCAGCTTTGAAGGGCATGCCGAGAGCTCTCAAAAGTTCTCTTGCCTCTTCATCGGTGTTAGCGGTGGTAACGAAACAAATGTCGAACCCTCTTACCTTTTCAACCTGATCGTACTGGATTTCGGGGAAGATAAGTTGTTCCTTAACGCCCATCGCGTAGTTGCCTCTGCCGTCGAAAGATTTCGTGGGGACACCCTTGAAGTCTCTTACTCTCGGAAGAGCTATGGATACGAGTTTATCGAAGAAGTCGTACATCTTGTCGCCGCGGAGGGTTACCTTGATACCGACGTTCATACCCTGTCTTACTTTGAAGTTTGCAACCGATTTCTTAGCGGTTGTCAAAACGGGTTTCTGACCGGCGATAGCGGTAAGTTCCTGCTGAACGAGCTGTACGCTCTTAGCATTGTCCTTTACGTCGCCAAGACCGCCGTTAAGGGTAATCTTGACAAGTTTGGGGACTTGGTTCACGTTTTTATAGTTGAAACGCTTCATAAGGTAAGGAACAACTTCTTCGTTGTACTTAACTCTTACTCTGCTAACGTATTTTGAATCGGTTGCAGCTTCTTTAGCAACCTGAGTCGTTTTTTCTGCCATTGGGTCCTCCCGTTATGCCTTTTCGGCACCTTTTTTCTTAGTCGCTTTCTTAGCGGCTTTCTTGGTTTCTTTGGATTCCGCTTTTACGTCCAAAGATTTACCGCAATCGCTGTGTTTGCAAACGCGAACCTTCTTGTCGCCCTCGAAAACGTAGCCGACTCTTGTCGGTCTGCCGCAAGCGGGGCATACAACCATTACGTTGCTTGCATCGATGGGACCGGCTTGATTGACGATACCCGACGATTCCTGTGCTGAACGCGCTTTTCTATGTTTTTTCTGAACGTTTACGCCGTCAACCACTACTCTGTTGGTATCGGGTATCGAACGGAGAACTTTACCTGTTTTACCTTTATCTTTACCTGCGATTACGCTGACGGTATCATTCTTTCTAACTTTCATGTCTGTTCTCCTTATAACACTTCGGGTGCGAGAGAAACGATCTTCATGTAGTCTTTTTCACGAAGTTCTCTTGCTACCGGTCCAAAGATACGAGTACCTCTGGGCTGTTTCTGAGCGTCGATGATTACGGCAGCGTTATCGTCGAATCTGATATGCGTACCGTCCGCACGTCTTAAACCGCTGGTGGATCTGACGATTACCGCCTTAACCACTTCGCCTTTCTTAACCGCGCCGCCCGGAGTTGCCGTCTTAACGCTTGCTACGATTACGTCGCCGATATTGCCCCATTTACGGAAGGATCCGCCGAGGACTTTAATGCACATAATCTCTTTTGCACCCGAGTTATCGGCTGCGGTCAATCTTGTCTGAGCCTGTATCATATTAGTCCTCCTTACTTAGCCTTTTCGATGATTTCGGCAACGCGCCAGTTTTTATCTTTGCTGAGCTTTCTGGTCTCAACGATTCTGACTTTATCGCCTACGCCGCACTCGTTATTTTCGTCGTGTGCTTTGAATTTAACGGTGGTAGTTATTGTCTTTTTATAGAGAGGATGTTTCGCTTTCTGCTCTACGCATACAACGACGGTCTTATCCATCTTGTCGGATACGACGAGTCCTACTCTTTCTTTTCTAAGATTTCTTTCCATATTGTATTGCCTCCCGCCTTAATCAAAGAGCCTTGAGTTCGCGTTCGCGAATTACGGTTTTGACTCTGGCAATATCCTTCTTGACCGTCTTTAAAACGTTCGGATTTTCAAGCTGACCGGTCGCGTGACGGAAACGAAGATTAAACAGTTCTTCTTTCAGACTGCCGAGTTTTGCGTTCAACTCGTCGTTAGTCATATCATGTATCTCTTTAGCTTTCATCAGCCTTCACCGCCTTCTGAAATTTCTTGATTCTCTTCTCTCTTTACGATCTTGCACTTGCAGGGAAGTTTGTGCGACGCAAGACGAAGCGCCTCTCTCGCATCTGCTTCCGCAACGCCGGACATTTCGAAGAGAACTCTGCCCGGTTTAACAACGGCAACCCAGTATTCTACCGAACCTTTACCGCTACCCATACGAGTTTCGGCAGGTTTCTTTGTAACCGGTTTGTGGGGGAATATGTCGATCCATACCTGTCCGCCACGTTTGATAAATCTCGTCATCGCGACACGCGATGCCTCTATCTGATTGGAAGTAACCCAAGCGCAGGTTTCGGCAACCAGACCGTACTCGCCGTAAGCGAGAACGTTACCCTTATGGGCTTTGCCTTTCATTCTTCCGCGCTGTACTTTTCTTCTCTTTACTCTTTTAGGCATTAACATGATTATGCTTCGCCTCCTTGTCTTTTAGTTCCGCCGAGTACCTCGCCGTTATATACCCAAACTTTAATACCGATTACGCCGAAAGTGGTATGCGCTTCCGCAAAACCGTAATCGATGTCCGCACGCAAAGTCTGCAGAGGAATGGAACCTTCGTGGTACTGTTCGCAACGAGCGATTTCCGCGCCGTCCAGACGACCGCTGACCATTACCTTTACACCCTTAACGCCCAATCTCATAGCTCTGCCGATAGCTTGCTTCATGCTTCTTCTGAAAGAAGCTCTCTTTTCGAGCTGACCTGCGATGGTTTCGGCGATAAGCTGAGCGTCACAATCGGGTTTCTTAACTTCTACGATGTTAAGAGCGATTGATTTGCCGTGCGTAAGTTTGGCAAGATTAGCTTTGATTATTTCGATTTCGCTGCCCGCTTTACCGATGAGCACACCGGGACGAGCGGTACGTATGGTAACCGATACACGGCTAGCCGCACGTTCGATAGCGATAGAAGTAACTGCCGCTTCGTAATATTTCTTTTTCAGATATTGTCTGATTTCGTAGTCCTCTTTGAGGAATGAGCCGAATTCTTTCTTGTCGGCATACCACTGAGCGTCCCAGCTCTTGATTACGCCGACTCTTATTCCATGCGGATTAACTTTCTGTCCCATAATGTCCTCCTACTTTGCAACGTCGAGCACGACGGTGATGTGGCTCGTTCTCTTAAGAATTCTGTAACCTCTGCCCTTGCTGACGGGTTGCATTCTCTTGAGCGTGGGGCCCATATCGGCGTAACATTCGGCGACGACTAAGTCGGCTCTGTTCATGCCGAGGTTGTGTTCAGCGTTTGCGGCAGCCGATTCAACAACTTTTCTGATAGGTTCGGCACCCGCCTTGGACGCGTTGGAAAGAATGGCGACCGCTTCGTCGACCTTTCTGTTTCTGATAAGATCGAGCACCACCCTTACCTTAAACGGAGAAATTCTCACGTATTTGGCAACGGCTCTTGGTCTTTTATCTTTATTTTCCTGTATTCTCAGGGTTTTCTTTTTAGTATTTCCAGCCATTTTTCTTACCTCCGTCAGCCTGTCGTCTTGGAACCGGAATGTCCTTTAAACGTTCTGGTCGCGGCAAATTCGCCGAGCTTGCATCCGACCATATCTTCGGTGATGTATACGGGAACATGTTTTCTTCCGTCGTATACCGCGATCGTATGACCAACCATTTGCGGGAAGATCGTGGACGATCTCGACCAGGTCTTAAGTACCGATTTCTTGTTTTCGGCGTTCATCTTTTCAACTCTTTCGAGCAGTTTAGGCTGTATAAAAGGTCCTTTTTTAACACTTCTACTCATTTTTCATCGCCCTCCGTCAGTTCACTCTCTTAAGAATAAACTTATCAGTTCTGTTCTTCTTCTTACGCGTCTTGTAACCGAGAGCAGGTTTACCCCACGGAGTTACAGGACCGGGTCTTCCTACAGGCGATTTACCTTCGCCGCCGCCGTGCGGGTGATCGCACGGGTTCATTACCGAACCTCTTACGGTAGGTCTTACACCCATATGTCTGGTCTTACCGGCTTTACCTACTCTTACGATTTCGTTATCGAGGTTGCCGACCTGACCGATCGTTGCTTTGCATCTTACGCTGATAAGTCTCATTTCGCCGCTGGGCATTTTGACTTGCGCGTAAATTCCTTCTTTAGCCATAAGCTGCGCGCTTATGCCTGCGGCTCTCGCGATCTGTCCGCCCTTACCCGGCTGAAGTTCGATGTTGTGAATCATCGTACCTACGGGGATGTTTTCGATCTTAAGCGCGTTGCCGACCTTGATATCCGCATTGTCGCCGCTGACGATTACGTCGCCGACGGAAAGTCCCAAAGGCGCGAGAATGTATCTCTTTTCGCCGTCCGCATATTGCAGAAGAGCGATGTTTGCCGTTCTGTTAGGATCATACTCGATGGTCTTAACGGTTGCGGGGATACCGTCTTTATTTCTTCTGAAATCGATGATACGGTATTTGGTCTTGTTGCCGCCGCCGTGATGTCTTACCGTGATTCTTCCGGTAGCGTTTCTGCCGCCGGTATGTCTTTTATCCTCGAGAAGCGCTCTCTCGGGTTTTGTGCAGGTTATCTCTTCGTACGAACTGACCGTCATCAAACGACGAGCAGGCGACGTCGGTTTATATCTCTTGATACCCATTATTCAAATCCTCCTATCGTCAGGACAACGAATCGAAGAACGCAATGGACTTGCTGTCCTTCTTGAGTTGTACGATTGCTTTCTTATACGACGGAGTAAATCCTTCGTATCTTCCCATTCTCTTCTTTTTGCCGCGGCAGTTCATAGTGTGAACAGATTCAACCTCGACTTCGAAAATGCTTTCTACGGCAAGTTTGATAGCCGTCTTGTTCGCGGCTTTCGCAACGCGGAACACGTATTTCTTATTCGCTATATCCTGATAGCTCTTTTCGGTGAGAACAGGGGCGATAATAATATCTCTTGCTTCCATTACGCTCCGTAGACCTCCTGTAATTTTTCGACCGATCCCTTGGAAAGAACAACCACTGCGTTTTTAACAACGTCGTAAGTGTTGAGCTGTTCGACGGGAAGCGTCTGAAGTTTTTCGATGTTGCTTGCCGCTCTGATAACCTTTTCGTCTGCGTTGTTCATAACGACGAGTACGGTTTTATCGAAAGCGAACGCTTTGAGGAAAGCAACCATTTCTTTGGTCTTTCCGTTTTCGACGGCAATGTTTTCAACCACGAAGAATTCGCCGTCGGCAACTTTCTTGGAAAGAGCCGAGAACATAGCCGTTCTTCTTGCGGTTACGTTCATCTTCTTGGAGAAATCTCTCGACTTGGGAGCGAATACTACGCCGCCCTTGATGAACTGAGGCGCTCTGATAGAACCCTGACGAGCATTACCCGTGCCTTTCTGTCTGAACGGCTTTCTGCCGCCGCCGCGGACTTCGGTACGAGTAAGGGTGCTCTTGGTCCCCTGTCTTTCGTTGGCAAGACGGGTTACGACTGCCTGATGTATAAGCGCTTCGTTATAATCCATTTGAAACAATGCGTCGGAAACCTCCATAACGCCCGTTTCTTCTGCTTTCATATTATATACTTTGATAGTAGCCATTGTCCTTTATCTCCTTAGCCTTTTACGCTGTTGCTGATGCAGACGATGCCGCCCTTAGGTCCGGGAATCGCGCCCTTGATAAGCAGTACGTTTCTTGCGGCGTCGACTCTTACGATTTCGAGATTCTGGATCGTTACCTGTTCGTGACCATACTGACCTGCGAGGTGTTTGTTCTTGAATACTCTCGACGGGGAGCTGTTCGCGCTCATCGAACCTACTTCTCTGTGAACGGGGCCTACGCCGTGCGTCTCTTTAAGTCTGTGCTGATTCCAGCGTTTGATAACGCCCGAAAATCCGTGACCTTTGGTGATGCCTACTACGTCGACTTTATCGCCCGCGGCGAAAGTTTCGACCGTAATGACTTTACCTACGCCGTATTCGGCTGCGTTTTCGAGCCTGAATTCTTTGAGATACTTATGCGGTTCTAAACCTGCTTTCTTGAATTGTCCGAGTTCGGGTTTGTTGAGTTCTTTTTCGGAAACTTTCTGGAAAGCTACCTTAACGGAAGAATATCCGTCTTTCTCAACCGTCTTGACCTGTACTACGGGACAAGGACCTGCCTGCACGACTGTTACCGGGATTACTTTTCCTCTGTTCTTTTTGTCTTCAGCACTGTCGAAAAAGATCTGGGTCATGCCTAACTTCTTACCTATGATTGCTTTATTCATTGATAAAGTTCACCTCCTGCGATTTGCTTACAGCTTTATTTTTACGTCGACGCCCGCGGGAAGATGAATGCTTTCAAGTATCTTCGCGTTTGTCGAATAAACGTCGATAAGTCTCTTATAAGTTCTGATTTCGAACTGTTCGCGACTGTCTTTGTACTTATGCGGCGAACGAAGGATGGTTACGATTTCTTTCTCGGTGGGAAGAGGGATAGGTCCGCTTACTTTCGCGCCGGCTTTCTTCATCGTTTCAACGATTCTTTGTGTTGCCTGATCGACCATTTCGTGATCGTATGCCGCAAGTTTGATTCTGATTTTTTGTCCTGCCATTTTTTTACTCCTTTTTATACTAACTTTTCTTCCCCGCTCAAATGGCTCTTTGTGTGTTTTTCGGAGAAGTTACAACTTTGCCGTGTGTGTCGACCTGTCGGCAATAAAAAAATCACCTGCGCCGTGTGTTTGAAGCAGATGACTCCTATCGTCCGAGGGTCGGTTAGTCGCAAAGGTCAAGCCTTCACGTTTGTCAATGAAAATTATCTTCCGTCGGCTTTCGTACGGGGTTCCGGAGTCCCGAAGCGAAGTGCGGTTTAAGTAACTTTCCATCTCAACCCAAATTACACAGCCTAGTTATAATAACTCATTCGTCAATACGAGTCAACTGTTTTTCGGCTGTTTTTAAAAAAAGTTGCATAATTAAGAAAATTTTTTCGCTACGTATTTTTATGTGCGGAAAACGTTTGCTTGCAATCATTGCGGGTTATATCGGTTTTTCCTGCACGCATATAAGCATACGCGTGTACGCACGCACATAAATTCGCGCTCACGCACGTGCGCGTAATTATATGTTAAGGAAAAAGCGCAAGCATAACTCCACTAATCGTAGAGTTTTGAAATTTTCCAAAGTAACGCTCTACTTTCCGTGTAGACTATAAGTAGGCTTATTTTTCCCAAAAGAATGTTTACTTTTTTAAATAGTTTTGATAAAATGTAGTCAGAAAAATACAAGGAGCTTTAATTATGAGCGAACACAGCATAGGAAAGACTATCGCCTCTTTACGCAAAGCAAAAGGTTGGACGCAAGCCGAACTCGCCGAAAAACTGCACGTCAGCGACAAAGCCGTAAGCAAATGGGAAAGCGAAGCAGGTTTACCTGAAATATCTCAGTTACCGATAATGGCTGCTTTGTTTAACGTCAGCACCGATTATCTTATGACCGGCAAATCACCGGAAAAGGAAATCGTCACTATTTCTAAAGCGGAATTATGCGCAAAAAATGACGACGTTACCTTAGCCAAAGAGGTAAAAGATTTACCGAACGACGAAAACAATAAAAACATAGTCGATTATATTTTACAATATCAAAGCCTTAGCGTCTTTAAAGAACTTTGCAAAATCGACACACAATTTATAGAAAGGTTCAAAATACTTGACGCAATCAATCTCGCCGTTATATCGAATTCTTTATACCTGTTATCGGGTAAAAACTTTTATATTAACAGGAATTATAGTTTTACTTTTGAAAATGAAAACGAGATCAAATCTTTGCTTCCCGTCGAAGACAAAGATTTTTTCAGAGATTATCAGGCTAAAACCGCCTGTATTATTCCGCGGAGCTTCTTTACAATGCTTGTAACCGATGAAAGAATCGACGAAACAACATTAAACATTTTATTGTCAAATCAAAACGGGAGAGAATGCGTCTGGTATCACGCATTTCCGTACATGATTGACGAAGCCTATAAAAACGGCAATGATAAGCTGCTCCGAAGATTATTGGATATCTCGCGCAAAAATAATTCCGTAGCCTACGAGAAAATAAACCCTGTCCCTGTATATGACAACTACTACGAATACAATTATGCTTTTAACTACTTTTATATCGCCCCAAAATACGGCGGAAACGGGCATGGGCTTGTCAGAATTCTTGAAAGCACTATTAAATCGGCTCTCGATAACGGCGATTTTGAGATGAGCGACGAATTCAACAGCATAAATATCGAAATAGACAATTTTATGAAATCTAAATTCGAAAGACTTTACGGGATATCCGAAAAACAACAATGGTACATAGCAAGCACGGACGAGATAAGAATCGCAAAATTAAAACTCGATAAAACCGTATCGAAAATTGATTTAGAGGTGCAGTCGGCTATTCATAACGGAATAATAAGCATTAAAGAATTAAAAGAAATAAAAAATTTTGCAACGATTAAAAAGGCACTTTACGAATACCCCATCCACCCGTTTGAACTTTTATACGGAATGTATCAAAAACAAGATTGGCAAGCTATGTTTGAATTAGCGGTAGATTACGATATCAGCGGATTACCAAACGCTGTAAAATTTCGAAACAAGATTGGAATCGAAAAATCAATTCTTGAAATTTGGACAAATGAGTATCAATCATATAATAAAATCAAAACCCTTAGCATAAACAACGACGAACTATACATTTCATCAACCTATTCATACAGCGATTGCAACAAACGCAATCAAAAAAGCATTCAGAGCGTAGTCGATTTTCTCGGCAAGGTAAGACAGCGCATAATAAACGAATTAGTAAATAAAGTCGATAAGGAAAAAATAACAGGCAAATTAACAAAAGACTATTTTTACGGCGAATTGAATAAAGGAAACAAAGAACTTGTAATCATCAAATTATGCGTTCGATTGGAAGCGATACTGAAATGCGATTATAATTATCAAGGTGATTTTTCGGAAATGTTAGACCGTTTTTGCAGTCAATTCGAGAAATATGACGATGAAAGCAATAGTTACGATCCATATACTCCCGCCATGTTAAATCGTTTAAGGCGTCAACGCAATAGTATAGTACATGCCGAAAAAACGGACGAACCGATGACGGATGATGAGATTAAACAGTGTATTGACTATATTTGTTCTTTATAATGAATGAACAAATGAATAATAAAAAACCGCGGAAAGTCGGGCTATAAGTCCGTTATCCGCGGTTTTTTGTTCTGTTTTTTCAAGTTTGGAATGCCTTTTCCACTAAACAGGCAGCATGATCGTCATATAATTTTCTTTATTGTTGAACGGGTTCAAATTCCACGGTTACAATTGTATCAAAGTTTTCTTATGTAAGCAAAGAATAAAACCAACCTCTGTTATTCTTCCTCATTTTTGCTGATACGTCATCTATTTTACCGTATACGGTGCTAACGCGCTCACTCGCCTTGTCCGCCCTTATTGTCTTCGTTTGCCTGCAATTGTTTTTCTAAAGCCGACTGTCTGGAGAGAATGGCATTAACCTTATCGTACAAAGCCTCAATCATGATTTCCGTTTTCAGGTTGACCTTATAATCGTTTTCGGCTCTTCTGCGATCTTTTTCCTCCTGACGATTCTGGCTCATCATAATGAGCGGTGCCTGAATAGCAGCCACGCAGGACAATACAAGATTGAGCAATATAAACGGGTACGGATCGAACGCGCCGGCTGCCATAAGTATGTTTACGATCATCCAGAGAACGAGAACACCGGTAAACGAAAAAATAAACGCCCAACTTCCTGCGAATTTTGCAATAGTATCTGCAGCTCGTTGCCCCAGCGTATATTTTTTCTCGCTTTCCGGACGTACCGAAATCTTGCGGTTTGCCAATAAACCGAGAACTTCTTCGTCGCTCATGTCTTGACGAATGTCGTCAAGTACGTCTTTTAACAATTTTCTGTTTTCTTTCATTACTTTATATCCTTCCGCTTCCGACTTGCAGTTGCGGCATTTTTCTTTTACCAAATCGCAACATTTAAAGGAAAGCTTTTTTGTTTGAGTATATTATAGCACGAATTTTTGTATTACTCAACCGCTTTCTGATTTATAAGTGCAGAATTTCAGAAAAAATATTGCCGACTACTCTTATATTCAAACAAAAACATAAACACGATCGGCTCGTTTTTAGGATTTGCCTCGCAAAGCCATTTTTCGCTTGTTTTTAAAAAACATACCGGCAAAACGCCGGGCGAATACCGCGAAATACATAACAAGCAAACAAAAAACCGCGAAAAGTCGGGCTATAAGTCCGTTATCCGCGGTTTTCTTTATTTTTAGTTGTCAAATATTAAACATACGATTTTTCCACCTGACAGACAACGTGATAGTCGGGTGACTGCTCTTTGACTTTGGCGCGGATACGCTCTTTGAGCATAACCGGATCGACCTTACTGTCCTGCGGAATAACCACGTCAAAAATGAGCTTGGTGTGCGTTCTGCCATCCACTATTCTGAAATCATGCACGGTGTAGTTTTCGTTCATATCCGAAAGAATTTTAAGTACCATTTCTTTAAGCTCTTCGGTTTTTTTATCTCCGACAAGCACGGGATCCATATGAATTACGGCTATGCACTTGTATTTTTGTTCCAACTCGCGCTCGATATTATCAATTTTGTCATGAGAAACGATTGCGTCCACCTTAGAATCGACCTCGGCGTGGAGCGAAATGAATTTTCTGCCCGCGCCGTAGTTGTGTACCATAAGATCATGCACGCCGATTATACCGGGATGCGCGGTAACCGTATGTAAAATTTCGTCCACAAGTTCTTTGTCGGGCGCGGTGCCGAGCAGTAACCCTATCGTTTCTTTTGCCGACGAAAAGCCGTTGAAGAAGATGAACACGGCGACAATCAAGCCGCAAACCGCGTCGATCTGCCAATCGAAAAACTTATTCGTAAGCAGAGAAATAAGAACGGTAAACGTGGCTATACAGTCGGACAAACTGTCGGACGCAACGGCACGCATTGCGGCAGAGTCTATCTTTTTAGCCGTCGAGCGGTTGTACAAAAACATATAAAATTTAACTATTATTGACGCGGCAAGCACGACGACG
>ERZ857629.3085-NODE-3085-length-14557-cov-2.608192_pt1 | contig 14557 bp, 14 predicted proteins | sample MGYA00519700_ERZ857629 | MGnify/ENA primary metagenome ERZ857629 (study PRJEB31778, sample SAMEA3449351) | human gut metagenome | biome: human gut; feature: human-associated habitat; material: faeces | place: United Kingdom | collected 2010/2012 ... | reverse complement strand
TATTAAAGTAGGATTATATGGAACAAAAGATTATGATGAAGCAGTTGAAGTTATGGAAAATGTGGCTAAAACAATTAAAGATGTTGATAATGATACTATTGTTGTAGCTGCAGGTTATGCAGATGCACACCGTGTTGGTGCAGTTGACCCTATGGAAATTCCAAAAGTAGCTAAAGATGCTGGATGCGACTTGGCTATGCTTGATACTGCTGTTAAAGATGGTCATACATTATTTGATTATTTAAGTATTGAAGATTTAGAAAAATTTGTTAATGAAGCTCATAGTTATGGTTTGAAAACAGCTCTTGCAGGTTCAGTTAAAAAAGAACAGTTAAAACCTTTAAACGATATTGGATGTGATGTTGTAGGTATTAGAGGAGCTGCTTGCGTAGGTGGTGATCGTAACACTGGTAAAATACATCACACCGCTGTAGCTGAGCTTAAAGAATTATGTGATTCATTTTAGATAGGTGTGGTTTTTTAAATGTTTTCAAAAAAAGTTCAAGAAGCAAAAGTAGCTTATACTTTTGATGATTTTTTATTAACTCCTAATGCAAGTTATGTGGAACCAAAAGACATTGATACTAAAATTAAATTAGGAAAAGATGATGTGCTTGTTATTGAAGGAATTCATTGCTTAAATGATAAGTTAACAGAAAGGATTTAAGTGCTGCTATGGATACTGTTACTGAATCAGATTTGGCAATAGCTATGGCACAAGAAGGTGGTGTTGGAGTAATTCACAGAAATATTACTCAGGAAAAACAAGTGGAAGAAGTTAAAAAAGTTAAATCAGCTGAAGATTTAACAATACGTGATGTTATAACAATTACCCCTGATTCTACAATTGCCGATGTTCAGGCAAAAATGAATGATGAGTTAATCAGTGGTCTTCCGGTTGTAGACAATGATGAAATTATTGGTATCATTTCTAAAAGAGATATTAGACCTGTGTTGAAAAAAGGTGTTGACAAAACTGTAAAAGACATTATGACATCTGATGTTGTAACTGTTGAAGAGCCAATCACTGCAGAAGAAGCTTTAAACATTGCTTATGAAAATAAAGTTGAAAGACTTCCTGTACTTCGTGACGGCAAATTGGTTGGAATCATCACTATTAAAGATATTTTAAACCAAGCTCAATATCCTAATGCTGCTCGTGATAAAGACGGTAATTATTTAGTGGCTGCTGCATCAGGGCCTTTTGATTTAGACAGAGCAATGGCTTTAGACCAAGCTGGTGCGGATATTATTTCTATTGACTGTGCTCATGCTCATAATATGAATGTGGTTAAGTTCACTGAAACCATTAAGGACAATATTGATGCTGATTTGTGCGTAGGTAATATAGCTACTGCAGAAGCTGCTGAAGACTTGGCATCTATGGGTGTAGATGGCCTTAAAGTAGGTATCGGTCCAGGTTCAATGTGTACTACCCGTATTGTGGCTGGTGTTGGTGTACCACAACTTACAGCTATTTCAGAAGTTGCTGATGTAGCTAAAGAATACGGTATTCCAGTAATAGCTGACGGTGGAATCAGATACTCCGGAGATATTGCAAAAGCTATCGGTGCCGGTGCAGATGCAGTAATGCTGGGTAATTTACTTGCAGCATCTTACGAAGCTCCTGGTGAAATTGTTGTTATGAATGGAAAACAATACAAAAAATACCGTGGAATGGGTTCCATGGGAGCAATGACCAGTGAGTACGACGGAGGAGCAGACAGATACTTCCAAGGATCTAAAAGTAAGATGAATCATACAAAATATGTTCCTGAAGGAATTGAAGGTGCTGTACCTTACAGAGGAACTGTTAATGAGATTTTATTCCAACTTGTTGGAGGTTTAAAATCTTCTATGGGTTACTGTGGTGCTAAAGATATTGCAGCTATGCAAGAAAAAGCAAGATTTGTTAGAATCACAAGTAGTGGTATAAAAGAATCCCACCCTCATGATTTATTAATTACTAATGAAAGTCCTAATTATCCAACTCTTGACTAATTAGGATTTCCTGATTCACAAAAATGATTGGATTTTTTCTCATTTTTGTGTTATAATCCTTTTTACAAGTGCTTCGTTTGCTGTATACAGCGCTTGTTTCAAATGATTTTCAACACCTTTATCAAAAGAAATTAAACGGAGGAATTATCAAATGAGAGCCATTATTTCGGTCATCGGAACCGACAGGGTAGGTATCCTTGCAAAAATCGCAGGACTTTGCGCCGACAACAATATTAACATTATCGACGTCAACCAAAAGGTGGTCGACGGAATGTTCACCATGGTTATGCAGGTGGAAATAGACAAATGTACTGTTCCTTTTTCTGAATTTGCCCTTGCCATTCAAAAGGCGGGAAGCGAGATCGGAATGACCGTTAACGCAATGCACGAGGATATTTTCAATTCCATGCACCGCATATGATTTTGCCGTGTGACGGTAAAATGCCCTGAAAAATATTTCAAAAATAATAATACTAATACTGCCCAATAAATATTTCCGAAAAAGCAAGCTTTCGAGCGGAAGTTTGGCGGGGCAGAAAGGACGATTTTATGCTTAATCCCTCCGATATAATGGAAACCATAAATATGATACGGGAAGAACACCTCGACATCCGTACCGTTACAATGGGAATATCTCTGCTTAGCTGCATAGACAGCGACATCAACAGAGCCTGCGATAAAATATACGACAAAATAACCGGCTATGCCGAGCGGCTTGTGCCGGTGTGCGATGAGATTCAAAGCGAATACGGTATTCCCATAATAAACCGCCGCATTTCAGTCACGCCTATCGGAATGCTGGCCTCTGCCTGTCCGTCGGCTGACCTGACCAAGTTTGCCAAAACCCTTGAAAGAGCGGCTAAAGAGCTCGGAGTAAATTTCGTGGGCGGATACTCTGCAGTTGTGCAAAAAGGTTTTTCCGACGGAGATTATGCCCTTATAGAGAGCATTCCCGCCGCCCTTTCCGAAACCGATCACATCTGTGCCTCGGTCAATGTGGGAAGCACCAAGGCCGGCATCAATATGGACGCAGTTAAAATGATGGGAAAGGCGGTTAAGGCGGCGGCAGAGCTGACAAAGGATCGTGACTGTATCGGCGCCGCAAAGCTTGTTACCCTGTGCAATGCTCCCGAGGACAATCCCTTTATGGCGGGAGCATTCCACGGAGTGGGAGAGCCCGATTGCGTTATCAATGTGGGTGTTTCCGGCCCCGGCGTCGTAAAATGTGCTCTCGAAAAGGCGGGAGACTGTTCCATAGACGGCCTTGCCGACATTATAAAGCGCACCGCTTTTAAGATTACAAGAATGGGTCAGCTGGTGGCGATGGAAGCCTCGAAACGGCTCTGCGTGCCCTTTGGCATTGTTGATCTTTCCCTTGCACCCACTCCCGAGGTGGGAGATTCGGTGGCTCGTATACTTGAACAAATGGGTCTTTCTCAGTGCGGAGCCTGCGGAACCACCGCCGCTTTGGCCATGCTTAACGATGCGGTCAAAAAGGGCGGTGTTATGGCTTCGTCTCATGTGGGAGGCCTTTCGGGCGCCTTTATCCCGGTCTCCGAGGACGAGGGAATGATCAGCGCCGCAAAATCCGGCTGCCTTTCGATAGAAAAGCTTGAGGCTATGACGGCGGTATGCTCGGTGGGACTTGATATGATAATCATTCCGGGGGATACTCCCGATGAGGTCATCTCGGGAATAATTGCCGACGAGGCAGCCATCGGAATGGTCAATTCCAAAACCACCGCCGTGCGTCTTATTCCGGCTATCGGCAAAAAGGAAGGGGAGGAGCTGTCCTTCGGCGGCCTTTTGGGCAACGGCCCTGTTATGAGGGTAAATACCGCATCTCCGCTGACCTTTATTTCCCGCGGCGGAAGGCTTCCGGCACCCTTGCAGAGCCTTAAAAATTGATGTGCTCTTACTTGAAGATTTCATATCGTTAATACGCTGTTCTTTTTTATATTTCAGTGCTTTTTAAAACCATGCCGTCTCATTTTGGGACGGCGTTTTTATAAAAACCGATTTATGATAAGAAATGTACCGTTTATGCAAAATGTGTGCGGTATTCAAATGACATTTCTATGTGTGCTCACACGATAAAATGTAAATTTTTTTTGACTTGATTGACATTGTCTTTTGAAGGTGATAAAATTGATTTAAACAATCGGTGGTCAAACATCCATCGGTTGCTTAAGAAAAAGGGCGGCTTGCTAATCAGCCTGCCCGTCCTTGTTTTGTATTTTGAACGGAGGTTTTAAAAATGAAGTTTAGTTTCGGAAAATTAGGACTTTTTGCGGGCGGCGTACTGTTCGGAACCGCCGGACTCAAAATTCTCAGCAGCCGTGAGGCAAGAAAGGTGTATACCTATTCCACCGCTGCCGCTCTCAGAGCCAAAGAGGAGATTATGACCAAGGTAACCGCAATCAAAGAGAATGCCGAAGATATTCTGGCCGACGCAAAGGATATTAACGAAAAATGCGCCGCCGAAAAGGAAGTCATCGAGGATTGCTCCTGCGGATGCTGCGACGAGGCTGAGACCGAAGAAGCGGCCGAGTAAATATTTTTGAGTTTTTTAAAGAGAGTCGGGCAAAAGCCGCCTGGTTCAGACGAGCAACAAAGGACCTGTGCAAGGTAATTTCAGCTGCGTTCTGCAATCATCCGGCAACCGAAGTTAAGCACGTCCAATCGTATCAAGGCGGCAATTGACAGTGTCTTTTGCTAAAACGGGCTTTGAAATGGGATTTAATTAGATTAGATTAGATCTGATTTGGTTAAATGCGTGCGCTGCGGTTAATGTCCTTTCGACTCTCTTTTTTCGGAGGTACAGATTTATGAAGTGTCAGGTTCTGCACGAATCAAAGGGTAGAATCAGGATTCATTTTTGCATTTCAAAATTGTCTTTGCGGCAGGCCGATCTTGCCGAATACTATTTGAAATCAATTTGCGGAGTTGAGGATGTTAAGGTTTTCGACCGTACGGCAGACGCCGTCATCTTCTATTGCTGCTCCCGCTCGGATCTCATATCGGCTCTTGCCCGTTTTTCCTTTGAAAATGCCGAAAAAAAAGGGCTTGTTCCCGACCGTACATCCCGTCAGCTCAACCGCGATTTTGAGGATAGGCTTGTCTTTTCGGTGCTTCGCCGATTTGCTTCAAAGCTCTTTTTACCCTCGTTTGTGCGGTCGGCCATTGCAATTTTCCGTTCGGTCAAATACATAAAGGCAGGGGTTAAATCTCTGCTTAACGGAAAACTGTCGGTCTCGGTCCTTGACGCGACTGCCGTGGCCGTTTCGCTCATAAGAAGGGATTTCGGCACCGCGGGATCGGTTATGTTTATGCTGGGACTTGGCGAAATGCTCGAGGACTGGACTCATAAAAAATCGGTTTCCGACCTTGCGGGAGCAATGGCCTTAAACGTTGACAAGGCATGGGTAAAGGCCGAAGAAGGGGAAATATTGATGTCCCTTTCCGATATTTCGGCCGGCGATAAGGTTATCGTTCGCACAGGTAATATGATACCTCTCGACGGTAAGGTGTGCGACGGCGAAGCAATGGTCAATCAGGCCTCTATGACCGGTGAATCACTGCCGGTCAGAAAGGTAAACGGCAGTTATGCCTACGCCGGAACGGTGGTTGAGGAAGGAGAATGCACCATCCTCGTCGAAAAGACCGCCGGCGGCGGAAGATACGACCGCATTGTCAAAATGATCGAGCAGTCGGAAAAGCTTAAATCCACCGCCGAGGACAAGGCCTCGAGACTGGCTGATCGGCTGGTTCCGCTGACCCTCGGAGGCACGGCGCTTACATATCTTTTCACCCGCAACATAACAAAAATGCTGTCGGTGCTGATGGTGGACTTTTCCTGTGCGTTAAAGCTTTCCATGCCCATTGCCGTGCTTTCTGCCATGAGAGAGGGCAACAAACATAACATTTCGGTCAAGGGTGGCCGTTTTCTTGAAGCGGTGGCTAATGCCGATACCGTGGTTTTCGACAAAACAGGCACTCTGACCTATGCAAAGCCCACGGTCGCCGAGATCGTCACCTTCTCGGGACGAAATGAAGATGATATGCTTCGTCTTGCCGCCTGTCTTGAGGAACACTATCCTCATTCCCTTGCCAACGCTGTTGTTGAGGAGGCAAAAAAGCGGGGACTTAATCACGAGGAATACCATTCCAAGGTTGAATATGTTGTCGCTCACGGAATTTCCAGTACGGTGGAGGACAAAAAAGTGGTCATCGGAAGCTATCACTTTGTTTTCGAGGACGAGAGCTGTACCATTCCGCCCGATGAAAAGGATAAGTTTAGTAGTCTTTCGGAAGAATATTCCCATCTTTATCTTGCCGTTTCGGGCGTGCTGCGTGCGGTTATATGTATTTATGATCCGCTCAGAGCCGAGGCAAGAGACATCATCGACAGTCTGCACGATTTAGGCATAAGCAAGGTTGTCATGATGACGGGGGACAACCGCAAAACTGCGGCAGCGGTGGCCAAAACCGTCGGCGTTGATGAGTTTTATGCAGAGGTGCTGCCTGAGGATAAGGCCGAGTTCATACGTAACGAGCGCAAAAACGGTCGGTGCGTGATAATGATAGGCGACGGAGTCAACGATACTCCCGCCCTTTCGGAGGCCGACGCGGGTATCGCCATTAACAGCGGCGCTGCCATTGCGCGTGAAGTTGCCGACATAACCGTTTCGTCGGAGAATCTTTCTCAGCTTGTTGTTTTAAGAAAGCTTTCGACCGAGCTTATGTCCCGTGTTGACAGGAACTATCGGTTCATCGTGGGATTCAATTTCCTGCTGATACTTTTGGGTGTAACGGGGGTTATTCAACCCACCTTTTCGGCACTTTTACACAACGCATCCACCCTTGGTATAAGCCTTAAAAGTATGACCAATCTTCTTCCTGCGAAAAGTGAGGAAGATGAAACTTTTGAACAGCAAAGCGGTCTTGAAGCTGCGACTGCCGGGTGATGTTTAATCGGTTTTTGTGAACCCGTGAGCGTCGTCACTGTTAAGCATGGCATAAGCGGGCGCGATACAAGAACGGTCAAACATAATAAATAATTGATAATAATAAAACGAGCGTCGGCAGGTGCTTTTAACCCGCTTTGCGCTCGTTTTTTGTGTTGCTTATCTTTTTTTAAATACTTTTAAATCAATCGTGACGGTCGGGAGAATCGAATTTCTCACAAAATCTCGCCGAAAATGAGGGGGGCTCATTGCCGGCATAAAGGTGAGAAATATCGCCGTATCCGCAGCATCGGAAGGCAACGATACCTTCCTCCCGTTCCTCGGTGTATATGGTGGTTACCGATGTGGGCAGGGCAACAAAATTCTGATGAAAAAAGTGAGGACTGGTGCTGAAAAGATAAGAAAGAATAAACCCTTCCACGCCAAAATGGCAAAAGAGAGCAAGGGTGTCGTCGTTTCCCTTTTCGGTGGTGAAAATGCGCCCTTCCTTTTTGTAACCGTGAGCGGCCAGCATTTCATCTATCCCTCGGCAAAGCTGCTCGTATTTTGTTTTGAAATCCTCGGTGTTGTAAAGAGGAGATTCCATCCACCTGTCGGAATAGATTAGATCGTCGTTTTGGTAAATTCTCGGGCGAAAATCCCAGGCATAGCTGAGATTGCCGGTTTCGGGCTGGGGGACGAGAGCGTCAAATTCTCTCAGCCAGCTTTCGATTCTCGGAGTTTTGCCGAGAGCCTTTATAGTGCCCTCTGCGGTGGCTTTTGCACGCCCGAGCGGTGAGCACCATATTTCATCTATACCCATATTGACCGTTCTTTTGGTTAAAAGCTCGGCCTCTTTAACGCCCTTTTGTGTTAGCGTGTCGTGCTCATAATCGGGGTCGCCGTGTCGGATAATTATAATCTTCAAAAAACATTCCCTCTTTGCCGTTTTTTGAATTGCACCGATTAAATCAAAAAACGCAGAAAGCACACTTTAAAATCATTACTGAAAAAAACGCAGAATGTGCACTTCAAAATCACAGCTGCACAATAGCATTCTGCAATCGAGCGAGCAATTTCATACGGTACAATACCATTTAGATTATACATTCTTTTTATGCGACTTTCAATAGTAAAGTCGGAATTTGCCGAATAAGATATAAAACGACCGAAAAGATGGTTTATAATCGCTCTGCTGTGAAAATCAAGTTATATCTGATTTACACAGCATCGGCAAGGAAAAGAGTGAGGGAACAGACAGGATTTCTTGTTTTACATATGAGAAAACTGCTGCGATGCGCAAGCCTTGCTACTTTGTCAGCACACCGCCGTCGGTTTTTAGCACGACCAGTATTTTTTCCTCCTCAAGGGTGTCGGCGTTTATATAAACCAGTATTTCTTCGCCGTTTTGCCCGTCGCAGAGAAATTCGTAACACAGTTTTTCATTTTGGGTGTCAAGAGGAATGATCGCCAATGCTTCCGACTTTTTGGAAAGTATGGGCGACAGCTTTTGTCTTGCCGATGAAATGTCGTTTTTGGGCGCGTCAAAGCTTCTTTCCTTATGATTCATAATATACCCCTGAGTATTAAGCGTGACGATCTCGCCGGTATCGGTGGCAACTCCCACCTTTACAAGGTCGGTGTAATAGATAATATCGTTTTCTGTATATGCGAAATTGATGACGCATTCCCCTTCGTTTAAGGCAAAATAGCTTTCCTTAAAACTCCCCAGCGAAAGCCGGCCGAGAAAATCTTTGGCCTTTTCAAGACATTCGTCATATCCGTATACCGAGTCGGAAATTTCCCGACTGTTTAGAATATAGGAGCAGTATCCGCCCGCCTTAGTTATGGAAATACAGCTGTCATTATAATAAAAATTGTAGCTCGGAATAATTCCGTTTTCCTCGCCGCCGTCGGATAGATTCTTAGGCTGAGTGCCGAGAAGAGCTGCTGCCGTACTTTTTGCCGCATCGGCCGTTACATCGCTTTTTCCGTCAAGAAACACGGCTTTTGCCTGCAAAATGTGATCTGAAAAGGGACCGTCGTAAAGAAGAGTAGGGAAGTTTGAAAGGTGCTCCTCAACATTGTTAAAGCCTTCGTTTAAATCGGCCGATATTTGTTCGTTGTTTTTGTAAATGGAATTCTTAATGCTGTCGGCCCATTTTCCGTCATCGTTCATGGTAACGCAAAGCTCGGTGACCTCATTGTTTATCTGCTTTGCATAGTCGAGAAGCTGTTCAAGCTCGTCCTGCTCCTGATCGGATGTTTGCTCACCTTTAGATATTTTCTTTGCAAGAGAAAGCGAAAACTCGCCGACCTGAGAAAGAAATTTATAGGTATTGTCAAGCTCGGTGCCGCTTGTGGGAAGTCCCGAAAGACAGGTTTTGGCTGAAAGAGCCTCGCTCCACAGCTTCATTGAAAGATCGGAAGCCCCTGAGGAAGTGACGGCATATCTGCCCTTTAAAAGATCAGTCTCGATGTTGTCGATGTGTTCCGAAAGCTCGGATAAATTTCGTTCGTAGGTTATGCCCAGCCTCGTACTGTATTCGGCGGCCGAAGCGTATCCGCTTACGGCAAATCCCGCAAGCACCAAAACCGCCGCCAGCGCAAAGCTCCATATTCTGACCTTTGTTTTCTTTTTGGTATTTTTCATTTTAAAGTCATTCCTTATCTGATAAACTTTGTTACTCTTATTTTTCCCGATTTTCTTGCATAATCCATTCTTGTGAAATTTAATTGGATCCGCTTAAATGATTGCAAGTTTAAAATGACATTTAAAATTTGCAATAGGCTTTTTCTCAAAGCTTGCTCGATGCATTCTAAAAGCCCTTGTTGACAACGGGAAAGAAGGGTAGTAAAATAAAACAAAAAATGAGGTGTAAAAAATGAGACACAGATATAAAACGCAATTTACCTGCGCTATGGAAATCGATTTTGATTTGGACGGCGACAAGGTATCAAACATAGAATTTATCGGCGGATGTAACGGAAATCTTAAGGCCATTTCCAAGCTTGTGGACGGATTTACCGTCGAGCAGATTGAACAGAAGCTTTTGGGCAATACCTGCGGAATGAAACCCACATCCTGCGCCGATCAGCTGGCCAAGGCGGTCAGACAGGCTTATGACGAAGAACAGGGTAAAGCGGCTGTGTGATGCAGCTGCTTTGTCAGCCGAAAAACGAAAGTATTATAGTACAATTTCACCCGCAAAAGGAGGCTTTTATACGAGCTTTTTGTTTGGCGGGTGCTTTTGTTTGTGAATGGCCTTATTTATCTTTGTTTTATGCAACAAATCTGTTGACGAAAGGAATTTTTGGTGGTATTATAAATTAGTATTGGAATATATTTTCGGTGGTGTGATTTTGAGCATTCAAAAAAATAAAAAGACCAAAATAAGACCCGACTATGCGGGTGAAATAAACAAAAAAATGAGCGAGATGTCCAAAGGGCAAAAACGGGGACTGTGGTTTTTCGTTGCGCTGATTACCGTTGTGCTTGCTCTTCTCATAACCCTGTTTGTGTGGAAGGTGCTGCCGAGAATAACCAACCGCGTGACCTCTACGGCCGAGGGCGCTGCCATAAAATATATTTCTGCCGTTAACGAACGGGATTTTGACAAGCTCTGTGACAGCGTTGTACCCTCCCTTTCGGACGGTATAAAGGAGCACGCCGAGCAAAACGGCGGGGGAGACGCCCTTATGCAGAAAATGTTTGATTCGCTCAAATCTGATGAGCAGAATCCCGATTTCGGGGATAATATAACCATAAGCATAGATGAAGGCTCTCTTTCTTCCGAGCAGCAGAGCTTTGAGGACGGGAAGTATAACGGTCAGGATATGAGCGAGATGAATGTCAGCGCCGTTACACTTGTCAAGGGCAATGTTACAACCAAGGGAAGTCTTAACGAAGATACTCAGAAGGTCACTTTTGTGTGTGTTAAGGTCGATAAAAGCTGGTACATTCTGACCATGACTCAAACGGCCGAAGACACCACCTGGCAGCAGAGCGTTACTTCAAAGTAACGTCTCCAAGCAGCGAATTTAAGCAGCTGTTTCAAACAACGGCTTTAAGCAATTGTTTAGTAGCTACTTCAAGTAACGGCCTCGAACAACGGTTTAAATAAACTGCATCAAAAGATATAGTTTAAATGATAATTTCAAATCAATCTTTTCAACATAAATAGAAAAAAAGCAAAGTGAGAACAATATGAAAAACGAACCCATCAGACTTCAGAAATACCTTTCGGAATGCGGATACTGTTCCCGCCGCAAGGCCGAGGAGCTTATCGAGCGGGGAAAGGTCAAGGTTAACGGACATCCCGCCCATCTCGGCGATAAGGTGAGAATACACGGAGACATTGTCACTGTCGGCGGTAAAAAGGTGGTTCACGGGCAAAACGAGCGGGTGTATATTATGCTTAACAAGCCCCGCGGATATGTGACCACCATGAACGACGAGCTTTCGAGAAAATGCGTTGCCGATCTTGTTGACGATGCCCCCGAGCGGGTGCTTCCCGCAGGTCGGCTCGATAAGGACAGCGAGGGACTGCTCCTCTTTTCAAACGACGGTGAGTTTATCAACCTTATGACCCATCCGTCGGGACACGTTCCGAAGATTTACCGGGTGACGGTGCGTCCGCCGGTTTCGGATGAGCAGCTGCTCGAAATGTCGAACGGCATTGTAATCGACGGTAAAAAAACCGCAAGGTGCAGCATTGTACCTCTTGTGGACGATGAAAAGCGGGTGGTGCTTGAATTTGAGCTCAATGAAGGGCGCAACCGTCAGATAAGAAAAATGTGCGAATCGGTGGGCCTTGAGGTGGCGCGGCTTAAAAGAGTGGCCGTCGGAAACCTGAGACTGGGCCGACTGCCGGTGGGCAAATGGCGACTGCTGGAAAAGCAGGAGATAAGGGATCTTATAACCCTTTCCAAAGCCAAAAGCGGCGGGGCAAAGACCTGATTGCCGCAAGCACCTGCGCAATGCTGCTGTCAGCAATATGCTGTTATTTGCGGATCGTCTGCCGGACAAACTTAAAAATATATCAGAAATTAAAAATCAACGCATTCATTTATAAACAGCAATAAATCGGCGGGCAGCCGTGCCATTTAAACAAGGTTTTCAAATCATAAATCAGCCGACGGCGGAGTTTTCCGCCCGATGTGGAGGAAAGAATATGAGTGTTGATAAAATCACATCAAAGCTTAAAAAGGCGAGTGACCAAGGAATTGCTAAGCAGCGCATTTTTGAGCTTTTGGACGAGCAAAGCTTTGTGGAAATCGGAGCTTTCGACAAAAACAGAAATGACCTTGCCGAGGCGGTTTGCGGATTCGGCACGGTGGACGGCCGGGGAGTGTATGTGTTTTCCCAGAATCCCGAGGCAATGGGCGGAGCTATGAGCCGCGCTCAGGCCGAAAAAATCCTTAAAATCTATGATCTTGCCGCCAAAAACGGTAAGCCCATTATCGGAATTTTCGATTCAAAGGGCGGATATGTTGATGACGGAGCAGATGCGCTTCATTCCTTCTCAAAGCTTATAAATGCAGCAAGCCTGCTTTCGGGCGTTGTACCGCAGATCGCCGTGGTTCTCGGAAAATGCACCGGTGAAAACGCTGTGCTTTGCTCCCAGTTCGACATTACCGTTATGGAGCAAAATGCAACCTTATCCCTTAACCCCGCCTCCCTTTATAAAAACGGGCAGGATGTCGGAACGGCCGAAACAGCCGCCAAAAACGGCACCGCTCACATTGTTGCAAAAAAAGAAAATATTGCGGCGATTATCAGGTCAATTCTTTCAATCGTTCCGTCCAACAATCTTGCACCGCTTAACACCTATGAAGGCGGTGAACCGTCGGTTTGCCCGGTCATTTATGCCGAGCTTTTAGACGCGCAGGATAAAATACATCTTTCTGATGATTTCGGCAAATCGGCCGAAACGCTGCTTGGCAGAATTAACGGGAAACCTTGCGGTGCCGTGCTTACAAAGGATCAAAAACTTGACGCCGATTCGATAGTTAAAATTTCCCGATTCGTGCGTTTTTGCGATTGCTTTTCGCTGCCGGTCGTTTCGATAATCGACGCTGACCGCCTTGAGAACGATAAAGCTTCCGAAACCGCCCTCGGCGCAAGACTTCTTGCCCAGCTTTGCAGCGTGTACTGCGAGGCTACAACGCCTAAAATTGCCGTCATTTCCGGCAGAGCCTGCGGAGGAATATACTCGGCCTTTGCCGCAAAGGGCGCATCCGCAGATATAGTTTTTGCCTTCCCTGAGGCTGTGATTTCTCCGCTGTCTCCCGAGGGCACGGCAATCGTGCTTTATGATGACCGTCTTAAAAACGGTGAGAGTTTAGAAACTCTTTCAAAGGAATATGTCGAAAGCTCGGCATCCGTTGTTTACGCTGCCGAAAAGGGCCTTGTGGACGACATTTTCTCTAAATCCGAGGTAAGGCAAAAGCTATCGACGGCTATTGATATGCTTGATGCCAAGCGCGAGACAAGACCGGCAAAAAAACACACTGATTTTCCTTTTTAACTTTTGGGGGTAATTGATATGAAAAATTTAAGAATAACCGTTAACGGAAAAACCTATGATGTGCAGGTTGAGGAGCTTTCCGAAGGCTCTGCCGTCTCTGCGCCTGCCGCTCCCGCACCTGCTGCGGCCGCAGCACCTGCACCCGCCGCTCAGCCCGCGCAGGCTGCTCCTGCAGCCCAAGCACCCGCAGCCGCTCCTGCCGCTTCTGCCGACGGTGAAGAAATTCTCTGCCCCATGCCCGGAACCATTTTAAGCATCAATGTTAAGGCAGGGGAAAAGATATCCGAGGGTGATGTCATAGTTGTTTTCGAGGCCATGAAGATGGAAAACGAAATCAAAGCCCCGAGAGACTGCACCGTGCTTTCGGTTGACGTTTCCAAAGACGATACCGTTGAAACCGGCACTCTCATCGCAACCATCGGTTAAGGAGGGATAATATGCCTAAGATCGGTATAACCGAAACTGTGCTTCGCGACGCTCATCAGTCGCTTATCGCAACCAGAATGACCACCGAGGAAATGCTCCCCATGCTTCCTCTTCTCGATAAAATCGGCTTCCATTCCCTTGAATGCTGGGGAGGCGCCACCTTCGACGCTTGCCTGCGCTTTCTCGACGAGGATCCTTGGGAGAGGCTGAGGATAATTAGGGATAACTGCAAAAATACAAAGCTGCAAATGCTTTTCCGCGGTCAGAATATGCTCGGATACCGCCATTATGCCGACGATGTTGTGGAATATTTCGTGCAAAAATCGGTTGCAAACGGCATCGATATAATCAGAATATTCGACGCATTAAACGACATCCGCAACCTTAAAACCGCCATTTCGGCCGCAAAAAAAGAAAAGGCTCACGCTCAGGTGGCCATTTCCTACACCACAGGTCCTGTTTTTAATCTCGAATACTATAAAAACTATGCCAAACAGATCGAGGACGCGGGTGCAGATTCCATTTGCATCAAGGACATGGCGGGACTGCTCACCCCTTATTTCACTTACGATCTCGTTAAGGCCATAAAGGAGACGGTCAGCCTGCCCGTACAGCTTCATTCCCACTATACATCGGGTCTTGCATCTATGGTTA
>ERZ857629.3081-NODE-3081-length-14564-cov-3.113860_pt1 | contig 14564 bp, 11 predicted proteins | sample MGYA00519700_ERZ857629 | MGnify/ENA primary metagenome ERZ857629 (study PRJEB31778, sample SAMEA3449351) | human gut metagenome | biome: human gut; feature: human-associated habitat; material: faeces | place: United Kingdom | collected 2010/2012 ... | reverse complement strand
TTTGGGCTGCAAAACTAATATTTTTTCAATTGACTATAAACAGTAAACTATACACTGTAAACTATCAAGGCCCGCATAGGCTTTGGCGTTGGCTTTAGCTTAATTTAAACTATAATCTATGTAGGCCCTGATTAGTGACTATTTAAATCTTCTTTCCGATATAGAAAGCATAACCGTAATAGGTGCTGTACTTTTTGTAAAGCTCCTCTTCATAAATGGAAAAGTCCACCCATTTTTTTGCAGCAGGGTTATCTGTGTGTTCCGCAAGAAAATCTCTTCTTGTTTGAGCCAAAGGGGTGTAATAATTATCTGTCCAGCAATTGTCGGGAAGAATAAACGCTGCAACAGGCATATATCCCGCTCTAAGCATCTGCTCAATCTTTACCGGCATTGTGCCTATTTGAGGATATCCTGCCATCCAGAAATCATTAATCTCGCCCGGACGCTCATTGGTAAACCATGTGCTCTCTGTAATAGCAATATAGCCGTTTGGTTTGAGATAATCTCTCCAATACTGCAAGCCTTTTTCATATCCAATATGATAGATTGCCCCTTCACTCCAGATAATATCTAAAGAGTTCTTCTCAAATGGCAGATTGTCCATTGAGCCTGTTATGGCTTTGACTCTATTACCCAAGTTCTTTTGGGCAATGGTGTTGTTGAGTTTCTCTATACTTTCCGATGCAATATCCAATGCTGTTATCTGTGCAGGAGTATTGTTTGCCAAATAGATCGTCTGGCACCCTGTACCGCATCCCAAATCCGCAATCATGGTGTCCTTGGTTATCCAGTCTATAAAGTTTAAAGCCTTTACGGTAGCCTCTTCGCTACCGGGCCCCTGACGTTTGGCATTAAGAAAAAAATCGTTTATTAAATTAAAATCAAAATCGTATGCAGATTCGCTGTTTTCTTTATTCATTGTTCTAATGTTTTATTTTGTACATCTTGGTTGTTAGCTTATTATGAGCTTTTCCAATCGCTACGTTTTTGTGGCTTGGTTTTTTGCAGTTCGGTTTTCTGCCGTCAACTCATCTTTAGCCTTGCAAGCAAAATGTGCGTTATTATTTATTTGTATAAAAAGTGTGTTAATATGGTGCAAAACACCCCACGCTCTCAAAAAGATTGTCTTTGAGAGACCTTAAAAAGATGCAATCTCGCGTCTTATAGAAAACGCTCAGACTGCTTATAGAACAATATCCAAAATTGTGTTATTTGTCATAGGCCGGCAAGGTACAGAATAAATGATAATGTTATCCTCATTTTTACGGCACAGCCCTATAATAATTGGTACATATGGGATTTTAACTAATTTTGTTCGTGGCAAAAAAATAAAATACACAAGAATGGCAACAAAATACGGCAAAACATGGTGGGGGCAGCAATGGCTTGGCGCACTCAAAAATATAGACTACAGTAACAGATTGTCTCGAGGTGCATCATATGCAAAAAACGGAATGGTGAAGGAGATTATATTCAATGGCAATGTCATTAAGGCAAAGGTTAAGGGAAGCAGACGGACTCCATACAATGAAACAATAGTGTTGCCAATTTTTTTTAATAAGGAGATAGATAAGTTAATTGAACTTATAAGAGATCAACCTGTAGTGCTGAGTAAGCTCTTCAACAGACAATTGGACGAATCTGTTGCTCAAATGGCAGACAAGGCAGGCATACCCCTTTTCCCAAAAGAGTGGTCAGACCTGCAGATGTATTGTTCGTGCCCGGATTGGGCTGTGCCATGTAAACATCTTGCCGCCGTCATCTATAAAATCTGCATGGAGATAGACAATAACCCTTTTCTGGTCTTCTCACTTCATGGTGTAGACCTTTTGGCAGAGTTGGAGTCTCGTGGCATCGTAGCAGATTCCTCGGAGATAATGGAGGTAGAGAGCATAGACAAAGTTTATAATGAACCATTCTCATTGAATACAGATAATGAAAACATTGTCGTGGATTATTCGCAATTGAGAGACCTTACATTACCTCTTTCCAATCTTTTGCCACCTTCTCCGGCTTTCTGCAATGACGGTAATTTTCAGGAGGCTTATCAGAAAGAGTTGGTATATATAGCTAAAGAAGCAGACAAGGTGTTACAGGACAAGCGGCAGCTTCTCAACGAATCAATCGATAGAATAACAAAGAGTGCCGCATGCAGTGCCGAAAATTTTATGCCTTCATTCTATCAGCAACTGTTGGAGGTCAATACCGATATGCTTCCCGACTATCATCCCACGGTGGTGGCTGCAAGAGGCATTGTGGTTTGTGCCCTGCAACTGATAGCCCATGGCTGTGTCGTCCCGCAGATATATTGCGAGACCATCATACGTAAAGGACGTGGACGGGCAAAAAGTACACAAAGCAAAAAATACCAAATCGTCTGGCAACCTGCTGTAATTGATGAAGAGACTCGCTATGTTGTGGAGCATTTGAAACAGCAGCGATCGTTAGTTTGCAAAGTTATTACAGATATTGTCCATCTATTGGCGCATGGTGGGAATGCCAACGATTTTTGTAAGATGTTCTTTAATGGGGGAGAATATTCTTTTGACGGTATAGGAGAAAACAATATCCCCGGCGGAATACGTTCCTGGTTAGATCGTTACTTTATGCAGAGCAAGTATAAGGTGACATTTAAAATAGAGGAGGCAGAGGAGGAATTTGCAGTTGATGTCTTGGTAGACAGCCACTCTTTAGAGGAGATCATGACAGAACCTCATTTTGACTCGCAAAGGATGGAGATATTAAAACAGCTTGCTATCCTTTGCGATATAGTGGGAGAGTTGAATCAGTATATTAACAACGGAGGAAAACAGAGCATCCTTTTATCGTTGCAGTCGTTTTCTGGTTTTCTGCAACAGGTAATTCCGGCAGTAAAGCTTCTAGGGGTAAATGTAATGTTGCCAAAGGCACTTCAACATCTTATCAAGCCGCAGATAACAGTAAGATTAAAATCCAAGCAGAAGGAATCCGGAGGCTACATGTCTATGAGCGATCTTTTAGCATTTGACTGGCGTATTGCCATAGATAATGAGATGTTTTCTCCTGAGGAATTTGCCAAAATGCTCGGTAGTGCCAAAGGATTGCTAAAATTTAAGGAACAGTATATCTTTATCGATGAAGCGGCAATGGCAAAACTGAAAAAGGTATTGAATACTCCGGGCAAACTAAAACCCGGCGAACTGCTTCAAACCGCATTGAGCGGCGAGTACCTTGGAACCCCAATTGAACTTACAGATGAGATTCGGGATATGATCAAAAGATCTACTTCGCAGGCTGTTATTCCACTTCCAAAGAGGATAAAGGCAACGTTAAGACCTTATCAGGAGCGAGGCTTTTCGTGGATGTACCGCAATATGAAGATAGGTTTTGGTAGTATTATAGCAGATGATATGGGTTTAGGTAAAACTTTGCAAGTCATTACATTACTCCAAAAGGTGAAAGAGGAGGGTGGATTAGAGAAGAAGAAGGCGCTTGTAGTTGTACCTACCGGTTTGTTGCATAATTGGGAATCTGAGGTTGCCCGTTTTGCCCCGCAATTAACGACTGCAATATATCATGGCTCGTCAAGAGATCTTACAACAGACGAATGTAAAACATCGGACATTCTTCTTACAACATACGGAGTTGTACGCTCAGATGCAGACAAACTAAAGAAACTTAAATGGCAGATGCTTGTCATTGACGAAGCACAAAACATAAAGAACAGCGATACAAGCCAAAGCAAGGCGATTCACAGCATTCCTGCAGAGTCATACATTGCAATGAGCGGTACGCCGGTGGAGAACCGCCTGTCTGAGTTCTGGAGCATTATTGATTTTACCAACAAAGGCTACCTTGGTTCGCAGAAGGAGTTCGTTCAAAATTATGCCCGCCCTATACAGAAGTTTGGAGACAAGCATGTAGCAGAGCGTTTCAAGAAGGTTACCGCACCGTTTATGATGAGACGTCTTAAGACAGATAAAAGTATTATTTCAGATCTTCCCGACAAAATAGAGCGTAATGAGTTTGCCTCTCTTACGGCGGAGCAGGCGGCCCTTTATCATGAGACCCTCACACGCTGTATGTCTGTCATAGAGGGGATAGAGGGAGATGATAACCAATCCCTCTTTAAACGTCAAGGCCTTATCCTGCAGATGATGCTGGCTTTAAAGCAGATATGCAATCACCCAACGCAATTCCTAAAAGATAATCGTATAGACGCTCATCTTTCCGGAAAGACAGAGATGTTGTTGGATCTGCTTAAAAGTATTGTTGATGCCAATGAGAAAGTACTCGTTTTTACCCAGTTTAGGGAGATGGGAGATCTGCTTGTACACTTTATCCGCAAAGAGTTAGATGAGGATCCTATATTTTACCATGGCGGTTGTACCTTAAAACAGCGAGGAGCTATGGTTGAACGTTTCCAAAACGACCGCAACAGCAAAATTTTCATTCTCTCTCTAAAGGCTGCCGGCACAGGGCTTAACCTTACGTCGGCAACACATGTAATACATTACGATCTTTGGTGGAATCCTGCAGTAGAAGCTCAAGCAACAGACAGAGCGTATCGTATAGGGCAACACAATAATGTACAGGTATATCGTTTTATTACACAGAATACCTTTGAGGAGAAAATAGATGCCATGATACAAAATAAGAAACATTTGGCAGAGATGACGGTATCAACAGGAGAGAACTGGATAGGAAAACTCTCCAACAAGGAACTTTACGAGATTTTTGGACGGTAGCCTTATTGGGGTAAAGAGGGTAAAGAAGGCTTTGGCAATTTATAAGGGTAAAGAGGGTAAAGAGGGGGGGCTAAAGCAAGTCCTAAAGCCAACGCTAAATTTGTCGGGAAGAGAAAAAAGTGTAGCTTATTGTAAAGAAAAGTCAAGTAGATAGTTATAATTGTGGAAACAGGTTATATTCATATTTATACAGGTAATGGCAAAGGCAAGACGACTGCCGCATTCGGGCTGGCTGTACGTGCACTATGTGCCGGCAAGAGTGTATTTATAGGGCAGTTTGTCAAATCCATGAAATACAATGAGACGAGACTTTGTGACCTGCTTGCAGGCTATCTCAATGAAGATGGCTTTGGCAGGATTTGCATTGAGCAGTTTGGAAATGGTTGTCTGTTTGATAGAAAGCCTGTTCAGGCAGATATTGAGGCCGCAGAAAGGGGATTACGCGAGTGTGCGGAGAGAATGGCTTGTGGAAAATGGAATGTTGTGATTTTGGATGAGCTTACCATTGCCATTTATTTGGGATTATTGACAGAGGATGCGGTTTTGATGGCTTTACATGGGCGACATCCCGCCGTTGAGGTGGTGATAACAGGCCGTTATGCCTCTGAAAAACTTATTGATATTGCAGACCTTGTTACAGATATGCAGGAGGTCAAGCACTATTACACTAAAGGGGTACTGTCTAGAGAAGGCATAGACAGGTGATGAAAAAGTTGATGTTCAACTAAATGTTTTTGAGGAATCAGATACGGTAATATCTAAAAGGATTAGATTATATGCCGTAAAACGATTGCTTAAGATAGGTAGGAATGAAACCGTTACAAATTGTAACACGTTGCCACACCAAGAGATTTTAGGTAGGATGGGTACTGATAATTAGAACATGGAAATTTGAAATGGTGACAAATCGTCACCGTTTCAAATTACATCAAACCACAACCCTGTTGTTTTCGTCCCGAGGGATATTGTCGGGAATATAGATGATATCAACCTACTAAGTGTAGCGCATTGTTATGTTGGATTAATAAAAATAAGAATGTGATATATTATTCTTGTATATTAACTTAAAAGACACTACCTTTAATGCTGTCAAATATAAAATTTTCAAACAAACGATAATATGAAATTTAAATTGACACTAAATATAAACCGAAAATATGGCAGCTGCTTGCCTTTCAACTATCAATACGAGCAGTCGGCTGTTGTATACAATATATTGGCGCAAGCCGATAGGCAATATTCGGCATGGTTGCATGAAAATGGTTATATGCTTGATAATGGCAAGAGGTTCAAATTGTTTTCCTATTCCCCGTTTTTCCCGACAAAATATCGTGCAATACCAAGTGCCGGCTGTTTGGAAATAATAAACAACGAAGTTATTTGGTATATAAGTTTTATTCCAGAGAAGAGTACAGCAGATTTTATCCAAGGATTATTTGACAAGCAGTCTTTTGTCATAGGCAACAAAAACTTTAAAGTGGCGTTTGATATTGTAGGAGTGGAGGCTATGCCTTCTGAGGCTGTGTTGGAAGAAATGAGGTTTAAAGCGCAGTCACCGGTATGCATAAAGTATAATGCAAACGGGCGAGTGGAATATCTGTCACCTGATAATTCTCAGTTCAAGCATGGCATATTCAAAGGTTTGATGTCAAAATATGAGAGTATTAATGGTCATCCACTTGATTTTGATATCGCAAATTTTGATTTTGCAGTAGAGAAAAAGACTGTAAGATCTAAACTCATAACCATTAAAGGGGAAACAGATGACGAGACCCGCGTGCGCGGATTTCTATTTTGCTTTACTATGAAGGCTCCTTTAGAACTGATGAGAATTGCCTGCGATGGAGGTATAGGAGAACAGTGCTCGCAAGGTTTTGGATTTATAAATGCAATATAAATATGGCAACATCAACAATAGACATATCAATGCTCCGTAATTCGCAATATTGCAAGGTAAATGCAATATTGGAGATAAGACCATTGGCACCGCTGTCAATGGTAAGCGAGATGCCTGGCTCTTTCTACAAGACATTGCGTTATCCGAGTAAAAAGATGCTTTGTGGACTGTTTGAGAATATACTTGGTTGGCATTTTGACAACAACTTGCGGTTGAAAATATTCAACGATATGGCAAAATTGCGAAAGAAGAGCAAGCAGGAGATACGGAAAGAACAACAAGGTTCTACTTATTTGCCACTTCTTATGGAGTATTTTGAAATTAGTGGTAAAGTGAGCTTGAAGGAATTTAAAAGCGTGTTCAATTACAGCGATTTATGGAATAGAGGTTACCGTCGTTCTGACTCCAATAAACATCTGAACGGATGTCGCAATATTGATGTCAGTCTTGTTGCAGAAAGACTTCGTTTGTATGAAGAATGGAGTGCCTTGAAGGATTCAGAAAAGAAGAAAGACAATTGGTTCAAAAATAATATTGATAAGATACCATGTTTCTACACAACTCCCACAAGTAGGGAATATGTGGCCTTGGATGCCGTGATTGCAATACCATTGCTTATGGATATACGATTGGTAGATATGCTGTGTCTGAGAATTAAAGAGTCAAATGTTGGATATCTTGGTAATAGCGAGGGATGGGTAAACATAAAATTGGAAAAGCAATGAACACGCATGCTTACATAAAATATGCTATCGGACTTCTTATGGAGGAGCATGGCCTGCAAGATGAGCAGTCCATTACTTTTGTGGAGATAAAAAAGGAACTGGTGAGGGGCTTGAATGCTTTCTGCGTTAGACCAATTGAAGACTACGTGGGAAAGACGGAAGTGAAATTTGAGTTTACATCCGACAAGAATAATGCGAAGTCCTATGTATATCTGTCGCCCAACTGTATAACATCCGAGGTGAAGGCAGGCAATCTTTACAAAGTGGTAAAGGATATTTGTCAGAAAACGGAGATGGACTTGTCTAAGCCATACAAAATTTTGCAGTCGGAAGTGCCGACGGCAGGAGAGTTTAACGTTTTCTCCGATAAGGGGAACATCAGCCGGGGCAAGCCCTCAGCTACGGTGTTATCGCAATGTCTCGCCCTTATCACATCCACTACACCTTTAAAACCATGTTTGCAGTATAGGTCGGGAGCAGGAAAGGTGACGACAGACAATGTGTGTCTTATTCCAGACATAGAATTGAGTGAATTGGTTGATTTCATTAAACTGTTCAAGCGTATACGGATACAGCAGCTTGACTCTTCTTTAATGGTTGGTAAGGTCAAGCAGGTTAACGGCAAAGTGTTGAGATACGAGCCAAAACGTCCAAAAATATTCAACGGCAACTTTCCCGATGCTCCGCGAAGCAGTGCCTTGGGGGCAATAGCTTTGCTTGGTGCAATAGGCGAGATGACAAAAGAAGAGGACACATCACAGTTGGCGCATAGGGTATTGGAGAGTCTGAAGGATGCAAATTTCTATCTGTTCAAGTATGGCGATGCTCAAGTGTTCTCGTTCAATAACTATGTGATAGACATCGCATCAAAGGGACAGCTTAGACAGATTGTGGACATCATGTATCGTATCACACTTTACAATCAAGGAAAAAGAACCACGAGCAATTCATTCGAATATCAGAAGTTCGACCTATTTGCAAGTCGTTTTTTGCAAATGTTCAGCTGTGCAGCGTTTAAGGATTTCCTTTCTTTTAGGGCTGAATATCCAAGTGAGATTACATTATTGCTAAACGTATATTTTAATAGTATGGAAAAAATAAGTGAAGATATAGTCAAGTCTGCCAGAGAATTGGGCATGTGGCTTAACAAGGTGGCGTATCTTTCGGCTAAGGGTACCGCCGACAGTAATAGCAAGGACGACATAAGAAAAGCGAAGGCGAAAGTACTTGTAGAGCTTGAAAGTTCTGTGTTTGCTGCCAAATCTGGTGATGCACTGATAGCGCATACCATAGCAAGAGCAGGACGTCTGTCTGGATTGGATGTGCCAGAGATGGCATCATTATTTATGGAAAATACAGTGAGCGGACTACTTCCTCTTGAACAGGCAAAAAACCTGCTGATAGCATTCTCAAGACTCCAGTTTAATAAGAGAAATGAAAATAACATGGTTGATGAATGGTCACAAACAGAGGAATATTTTGAAAATAAAGAAGATTTGAGTGATATATAAATTAACGACATAAAGATTTAAGATTATGGAGATAAAAGGAATTTTTGTTTCGGTATTGGCTCCTTTTGAGGACCATATAGCGAATGGTGGTGAGAAACTGTTGGGTAACGCATCGTCAATAAAGCGTCGTCCAGACGGCCGGGTATATGTGTCTGGCCAGATGCAGCGTCATGTTCTGTTTTCTGCAATAGACCGTTTGAATATGGCAGACAAGGATAGGGGCGATACTTTTGTGTCTAATGGCGACGGTATTACATGCAAAATAGAGAGCGATCTGCGTGCTGATATGGGCGGTTTTATGCATCCGTCAAAGGGCGATTATTCCGGCAGAAGAACTGCTCCGCTGTCTGTCACACCTGCTGTAGCAATGAAAGAAAGCGAAGTGGGACGTGACCTGCTCATGCGTCTTAAAGTGAACACCAATGATGCTAACTCCAACGAGCAGGCCATTGCTACAAGAGAATTCAGTCAGTACGACCTTATGCGTATGAACTTCTTCCTTGACATAACGGAACTCAGCATATCTAAGGCATACGAGTATGAGAACAGCTTCAATGTGCGCACAGTCTTTTACAAGCATGCAACTGAGGCAGAGAGAAAGAGAAGGGTACTACTTTTCCTTAACGCCACGCGAATGATGAACGATTATGCCAACCAGGCACGTAATGCTGTTTGCGGTGAGCCTCAACAGGTATTTATTGTTCTTGACAATGTGCTTAGCCGCAAAGCAGCACGTTATTTCGAAGCAGAAGAGACAGAGCGCGAGAACATTCTTCGCGAACTTGACGCAAGAGGAGCTGCTTACTTCATCGGTGACGATCGAACAAAGAATAGTGTTATGATGGCATATAATGACGCTATAGCATTTATTGAGGACAACAGATTATACACTTGTGATGAGGAAGACAGTGTGGTAAAGAGTTTTGATGAGGTATACGTGATCGGTAAGGAAAATTCCGCAACGTCAAAGAGAAAGAAAGTGGAAAAGGAGGCAGATGAAAAGGATGAGTCACAGTCGTTATTCGGATAATAAAGTGTAACTCTCAACATGCAAAAAATTGACAAAAGCAGAATATTGGCAAAACCGTCTGGTGTTACATTGGAAAAGCACGAAGCCGATGTTGTATTGGAGGCGAAGGCCATCTGCCAGATGATTCCTGCCAGCATTAATTACTATTCAATGTTGACAGGCAAGGATTTGGCGAAACGATTGCATGTGTCAGCATTGTTACACGATGAGGGAAAGGCGTTGTGCAATAGTTGGCAGGATGCTTGCCGTAAGGACTATGCCAATTTTTTGTATTGGAAAGACCGCAATCCTTCGGGGAGTTTCAAAGAATATAGTTACAATAATCCTAATGAGGCAGGGGAAAATATGCGTAAATCTGGTGTAAGACATGAGATGTTTTCGCTGCAACCTACTATTGCAAGGAATCTTCCTATGCCATTGCTTGCAGCGATAGCCGCGCATCATTCAAAATTAGGATATCATTTCAAGACGAAATGGGAGGTGAATGATTTATTTGCGGAATATTGGAAACGCTTTAAACGTGCTTCAAATGAAGTTATTGAAAGCGAGAACCTACAGCTTGTCTGCGATAAGGCCTACGAATTCTGGGCAATAAGAGGGTTGCTTCAACTTGCCGACAACCGTGCAAGTGCAAGAGAGGAAGGCGAATATGTAGCCGACATAAAACAATTCTCTTATTGCTTTCCATTTGCACAGAAACGAGGTATACAGCGGCTTATTGAACAAAATTGGAATAACGACCTACTTCTTGTGCGTGCTCCAACGGGAGCAGGCAAGACAGATGCATCACTTTTGTGGGCTTCGCGTCAGATTGAAGCGCACAAGGCCGATCGCTTGGTGGTGGCTATGCCCACAAGGTTTACTGCAAATGCACTTGCCGTGAATGTGGCTGAGACATTGTCATCAACAGGTATATACCATTCAAGTGCATGGTTCTCTAAGCAGAAATTGGTGAACAACGGAGACATCTCACGACAGGAAGCCTTGGCACAGCATAAGATGGCAAGATTGCTTGTCTCGCCAGTGACAGTGTGTACGATAGATCATCTACTGATGTCACTCACGCTGACACGCGAGGACCATCACCTTATAGACTTTAATCTCGCAAACTCATGCGTTGTAATTGATGAGGCTGACTTTTATGATGAGTTTGTGCTTGCCAACATTAAGTTCCTTTTGGAGGTTTTGCGGTTGTGGAAGGTACCGGTGCTTATTATGAGTGCATCGCTGCCTGAGTCATCGTTGGAAATGTATCGTAGCATAGGATACGATGTTAAGAAAATATTGGAAGATTCGAATAATACGGACAACAAAAGAGATCGTTTGGAGATATGCAATATAATAGACTATGAGCTTGTCAATGAACTCGCATATCTGGTAGATATATGCATAGAAAGAGAAAATGGTATCATCTACTTGAATACTGTTGACAAGGCAGTGGCTACCTATCGTCTTGTCAAGAAGAGTGTGGAGGAGAGTGGAAAGAACATTCCAGTTATTATGTATCATAGCCGCTTTACCGAACCTGATAAGTTACGGAAAGAAAAGATGCTTCTTGATGTCCTTGGACGTAACGCATGGGAAAACGGTTCTGCCAAAGGAATTGCTATCTTGACACAGATAGGCGAGATAAGCATAAATATCAGTTCGGAAGTCATGGTGACAGATTTGTGCCCAATAGATCGTCTGATGCAGCGTGCCGGACGATTATGTCGTTTTAGCCACAAGGTCGGACTGATGTATGTGGTTGTTCCTTATAAAGATGGTGTGATTTATCCTGCTCCTTATGGCAGCTATTCGCAGGAAACCAATGCATGGATGCCGTGCAAGGCTTTTATTGATACAAAGGGTGTCTTAAAATGTGGCAGATATTCTGCCGAAACATTGGTTAGACTACTTAATAGAGTGTATTTGGAGGTACCGCAACTTGGAGAAAAAGCTAATGACAATGCTAATACACTAAAGCTGATGTTCATGAATAATTGGCTCATAAATCCCGAGGAAAAATGGCAGGAAGATGATACTTGTGCCAATAATTGGAGCAGCCGTAACATTGCTCCGCAGGGACTTGCTTTCGTCCGTCGTCCCGACAGTCCGTATTTCCGTAACTATTCCGAGTACACGGAGTTTCAACTGTCTGAATCGGTGAGTATGCCGACTTATCTTTTAGAGAAGGGGCGCAAGGCACATAAGATAGATCTCCATAAAATAACAATAGGCAGCGATGAACCATTCTTCATCAATGTCATACGTGAAGGTTTTTATAATTTCAATACAGGATTTGACCTCTCAGAAACGGTGGAGGATAATTTCTTATGATAGTAACAGGTACACATTTCAGTTATTACCAATTGTGCCATCGTAAGCTATGGCTTTTTGCGAATGGTATCAACATGGAACAGGAATCAGACTTGGTCTATGAGGGAAAGTTGATACATGAATCAAGTTACTCGCAGCGAGCATCACGGTATGAGGAAGTTGAGATTGATGGCATTAAAGTGGACTATTTTGATGCAAAGAATAAGGTCATTCATGAGATTAAGAAATCTAACAAAGTAGACAAAGCTCATGAGTGGCAACTCAAATATTATATGTACGTGTTTGAGCAGCATGGCATCATTGGTGTGACAGGCGTGCTTGAATATCCGTTGTTACGCAAGACAGAAGAGGTACTGCTTAGCGATATTGACCGTGAGTATATACGCCAGATGATAGACAGCATTTTGCAGGTTATCAGTTTGCCCGAATGTCCGCCACTTGAGAAAAAAGGTATCTGCAAGAATTGCAGCTACTACGAGTTTTGTTACACTAATGAAAAAGAGGATGAGAAATGAAAAGAACTTTCTATCTGTTTAATGCAGGCATAATGGAGCGCAAGGACAATACATTGAAGTTTACGCCTGTGACTGTGACCGATGACGGAGAGGAGACGCGCCAGCAACCACGCTATATTCCGGTGGAGGATGTGGCGGAGTTTTATGCCTTTGGAAGTCTGATGGCAAATAGTGCGCTATTCAATTTCTTAGGACAAAAGGACATCCCTGTGCATTTCTTTGATTACTACGAGAACTACACGGGCAGCTTCATGCCCCGCGACGGGCTGCTTTCTGGAAAGGCTCTCATTGCTCAGGCTAATGCCTATCAGAGCAAGAAAAAACGTGTGGAACTGGCTCGCAAGTTCATTCAAGGTGCAGCTTGGAATATGACGATGAACCTTAACTACTACAACCGTCGCGGCAAGGATCTTCAGGCGGCTATTGACTTGATAAAAGGCTATGCTGCAAGCCTTGTTGAAGCGAAGAGCGTTGAGGAGATAATGGGCATAGAGGGAAATATCAGACAGACATATTATTCTGCTTTTGATATTGTTCTTGACGATTTCAATATGGGCTCGCGTACAAAACAACCGCCTGAAAATGAGGTGAATGCTCTTATATCATTCGGCAACATGATGTGCTATGCAGAGACTCTGCGTGCTGTGCACCAGACGCAGCTCAATCCCACAATAAGTTTTCTGCATACACCAGGAGAACGACGTTACTCGTTATGTCTTGATATATCAGAGATATTCAAACCTATTATCGTTGATCGTGTTATATTCAAGGTGCTCAACAAGCATGCTCTGTCGTCAACACATTTTGAAAAGAAACTTAATAGGTGTATGCTTAACGAGAAGGGTAAGAAGATTTTTGTCAAGGCCATGGAGGAACGTTATGACGAGACATTTCGCCATCGCTCACTTGGACGGAATGTGAGCTACAAGCACCTAATAAAACTTGAGTGCTACAAGTTAATAAAGGACTTGCTGGGTATTGAGGAGTATAAACCGTTTAAAATGTATTGGTAATTATATGTATGTGATTGTAGTTTATGATGTGAGAGAGAAACGTGTTGGTAAAATGCTAAAACTTTGCCGACAGTATCTCAATTGGATTCAGAATTCTGTTCTGGAAGGTGAACTTTCAGAGGTGAAATTGCGCGAACTGAAGATAAGGATGAATAGTATTATTCAAGAAGATGAAGACAGTGTTATTATCTTCTCGAATAAAATGGGTTATAGCATGGACAAGCAGATTCTTGGAAAAGAACGGATGGCTACTGATAATTTTCTATAATGTTTGTTGTCGATGGCTTTTTTTTGATATCGTTAAATAGAAAATAGCTCATTAATTGTTCTTTGATTTATTGACACAGCTATATATAAATGGGTTGTCGTAGGTGTGTGAAAAAAATGTTATTATGCATTGACATTTTATTTGATTATTTTTCGTAAATTCGTATTTGTTAACTTATTGTGTTAATGTCTGTTCTGCATATCAAAAGAACGGATTCTAATTGAACCTTTATGGAATTGAAATTTTGATGGTTTCTATTTTTCTGATAGGTCTTTGTAATTCTAATTGAACCTTTATGGAATTGAAATCTCAGTACATTCTGCCTTAGAGCAGTAATGATACTGAATTCTAATTGAACCTTTATGGAATTGAAATAGGGCATTGATGATAAGACCTCGGATGAGGATATAATTCTAATTGAACCTTTATGGAATTGAAATATGTTCTTCGCCGCTTTCCAGCACTCAACTTCCTTGTATTCTAATTGAACCTTTATGGAATTGAAATTTGCAACAGGCAACAGGTAATACAGGCTTTGAAAATTCTAATTGAACCTTTA
>ERZ857629.3080-NODE-3080-length-14564-cov-6.251706_pt1 | contig 14564 bp, 13 predicted proteins | sample MGYA00519700_ERZ857629 | MGnify/ENA primary metagenome ERZ857629 (study PRJEB31778, sample SAMEA3449351) | human gut metagenome | biome: human gut; feature: human-associated habitat; material: faeces | place: United Kingdom | collected 2010/2012 ... | reverse complement strand
TGCGCCGATGGTACTGCAATGCAATGCGGGAGAGTAGGTAGCCGCCTCCTTTTTTCATCAAAGCCTCAGGTTTCGAAAGATTCTTGAGGCTTTTTGTTTGTTGTATATTTTCGTCGAATCTCCTTTTTGCTTATCCTGTTGTGCGGATCTGTAGAATTTGTAGTTTGATTGTCTTCCATGGGTGAGTTCTTATGCTGTAACTAAGATCTAACAATCTTATAGAAAAAAGATGTAACAATCTTATAAAAATAGGTTATTCCTCCACCTTTTTATATTTGATCTGCTTTTGCTTTTATTTGTCATCGCAACGCAATCGTCTTGTTTATTGCTGCGTCGTTTGTTTCTTGGGGATATATAATAAATCAGAATGGTATTTGCATAATAAAAGGGTGACCCTTGTTTCAGAGTCACCCTTAAGATGATTTGCTTGTTGTTGCGAAAAACGCCGTTTTATTTACCTCTACGGTGATTTCTTGTCTTTTGCTTAGACTTTCTTGCTTTCTTAGCAGAAGTGCTTGTAGAAGGCTTTTCTTTGCGTATTGGGGCAGAATCGCCTGCCAATGTGAAGTCAAGTTGTTTCTTTTCTAAATTGGCTTGTGCCACTTTGATGCGAATTTCGTCTCCCAACTGATATTTGTTGTGATGGCGTCTTCCGACGAGGCAGAAGTTCTTTTCATCGAAATCATAGTAATCGTCAGCGATGTCTCGCATAGGAATCATACCTTCGCAATGGTTCTCGTCGATGGTGGCGTAGATGCCATAACTGGTGATACCACTGATGTGGGCATCAAACTCTTCACCCAGTTTATCACCCATAAACTCTACCATTTTATATTTGATGCTGTCGCGCTCCGCATTTTGTGCTATCTGCTCCATTTCAGAACAGTGTTCGCAGAGTTCTTCGTAATGCTTTTCGTTGGCGCTTCTGCCTCCATCAGCATACTTGGTAAGCAAGCGGTGTACCATGGTGTCGGGATATCTACGTATAGGCGATGTGAAGTGTGTATAATATTCGAATGCCAATCCGAAGTGTCCGATGTTGTGTACAGAGTATTTGGCTTTCATCATGGCTCGCAAGGCAACCATTTGGATGAGGTTGTTCTCGGGTTTACCTTCGCAATCGGCCATCAACTTATTTAAACTCTTTGCTGTAGCGCCTTTGGTGCCCTCTGTTTTTATCTTGTAGCCAAACTTTACCACAAATTCGCGCAGTGTCTCCAGCTTTTGAGGGTCTGGATTGTCGTGAATACGGTAGGGTAGTGTTTTGGCTTTCTTGCCCTTCTTGGTCTTTCCTATACTCTCAGCAACCGTTCTGTTGGCTAAGAGCATAAACTCCTCTACGAGCTTGTTGGCGTCTTTGGAGCGCTTAAAATAGCAACTTATGGGTTTACCTTTTTCGTCAATATCGAAGTGTAATTCTTCGCGGTCGAACTTAACAGCACCATTCTTAAATCTTGCAGCTCTCAGTTTTTTGGCTATGCGGTCGAGAGTGATAAGCTGTAAGGCATTCTCTCCTTGATAAGGATGTTCTTGGGTTTCTGCAGGTGCTGGTTCTCCTGTTCCGTCTACTACGCCATTGGCCTCCAACAACTCCTGTACCTCTTCATATTTATAGCGACGATTGCTCTTGATGACCGTGTGTACGATGCGATAGTTCTTAATTTCAGCATGATTGTCGAGTTCGAAGATGACACTATAGGCCAATTTCTCCTCGTCAGGTCGCAGAGAGCAGATAAAGTTGCAGAGTCTTTCTGGCAACATAGGTATGGTGCGGTCGACGAGATAGACTGATGTGGCTCTTTTGACAGCCTCTTTATCTATGATGCTTCCTTCGGTGACATAGTGCGACACATCAGCGATATGTACACCCACCTGCCAGTTGCCATTGTCTAACTTTTGAATACTGAGTGCATCATCGAAATCTTTTGCATCCTTAGGGTCTATGGTGCAGGTGAATACATCGCGGAAGTCTTCTCGCTCCTTATAGTCTTGCTCTGTTATCTCACCAGTAATCTTATTGGCAGCATCCTCCACATTCTTAGGATACTTGTATGGCAGACCATATTGAGCCAGAATGGAGTTCATCTCTACATCGTTTTCGCCCTTTTGTCCAAGGACGTCGACAACCTCACCGATAGGACTTTTATTTTCGCCATCGGGCCATTCTATGATACGTACTACAGCCTTGTCGTCGGTTTTTCCTCCCTTCAGCTTGCGCTTAGGGATGATGATGTTGTGTGCAAAGACATCGCTTGGAGTCACTAAATAGGCAATGTCTTTATCAACCTTTAGACGACCCACAAAGCTGTCTTTGGCGCGTTCGATGATTCTGTTAACCTGTGCCTCTTTGATGTGGTTCTTGCGGCGTGCGAGGAAGGTAAACTCCACATGGTCGCCATTGAGTGCTCCCATGGAGTTGCGTTCAGAAACAAAGATAGGCTTTTCGCTTCCTTCGGGGATAACAGAGTTTTTGCCGTTAGGCTTGCGTACAAACTTGCCCTCCATGACCTGAATACTCTGGTTGAGTCTGTATGAATTGTCACTTACCTTAGCAAGATAGTCATCCCATGCCATTTCCTCCATCGTGTCGATAGCCAACATCTTCAGAGGATGGGTATCGAGATGCAGGGCACGGAAGATATCCTTGAAACTAAGCGTGACGCCTGGTTGACTGGCAAAGAATTCCTGCAGCTTCTCAGTGAGCTGCGCTTTATTCATTCTTTTGCCTCCTTTTTTTCCTTTTCCCATAGTTGTTTGTTTTATTTGTTAGGGGTATTATAATCTTTTAAGTAGTGAAGGATGTAAAGACTTGCGTCTTTCTGGATGCTATAGGTTAGCGTAGTATTTCCTTCAGTTGCTTCAAGCCTTCACTTGCACCCTTCATGATATGTTCTATCTTGTAGTAGTTGTTGGTGTTGACGGCACCAGGGTCGATGAGATAGATAGGTATGTGTGGCTTGGTGTATGATATTAAGCCCGCAGCAGGATAGACGTTGAGGGAGGTGCCGATGATGACGAAGATGTCGGCTTGCTGTACGGCTTCTGCTGCTGGCTCTATCATAGGTACACTTTCTCCGAAAAAGACGATGAAAGGGCGTAGCAGACTGCCATCACCAGCCAGTGTGCCTGGTGTTATTTGGCTATTGTCTTCAGGCAATTCCTGAATGTATTGTGCATCGTATGGATTGCGTGAAGAGCAAACCTTGCTTAGTTCTCCGTGTAGGTGGATGACATGACTTGAACCAGCTTTCTCATGTAGGTTATCCACATTCTGTGTTATCACTGTCACCTCGAAATCGTTTTCCAGTTCCTTGATGATGCGATGCCCTTCGTTGGGCTGGGCTGCATACAGTTTTTTGCGAAGCATGTTATAGAAGTTGGTCACTAAGGTTGGGTCGGCTTCCCATCCTTCGTGGGTGGCTATCTGCTCTACAGGATAGTTTTCCCACAATCCGTCATTGCCGCGGAAAGTCTTGAAGCCACTTTCCACCGACATGCCTGCACCAGTTAAAAAAACAAGTTTCTTCATAAATCTTTTATTAAGAATGCACAAAAATAGCAATTTTTCTGCAAATAGCATCGTTATGAGTAAGAAAAATGTTATCTTTGCACTCGTTTTAAAACAAAATAAGATTATTAATAACAAAACATTATAGTATAGATTTATGGACAAAGTAAGTTACGCTTTGGGTATTGGCATTGGTCGCCAGTTGGCATCGATGGGTGCAGAGAAATTAAACATCGACGATTTTGCTCAGGCTGTCAAGGACGCTATTGCTGGCAATTTGCAGATTGGCGAGCAAGAGGCTCAGGAGTTGGTACAGAACTTCTTTGCAGAGCAGGAGGCTAAGGCACAGGCTGCTGCTGCCGAGAAGGGTAAGGTAGCCAAGGAAGCTGGTGAGAACTTCCTCGCAGAGAATGGCAAGAAAGAAGGCATCATCACTACAAAGAGTGGTTTGCAATATCAGGTGTTGCGTGAGGGCAACGGTAAGGCTCCTAAGGCTACCGATCAGGTGGAGTGCCACTACGAGGGTACTCTTATTGATGGTACCAAGTTTGATAGCTCTTACGACCGTGGTCAGACAGCTACCTTCCCATTGAATCAGGTTATCGCTGGTTGGACTGAGGGTCTTCAGCTGATGACAGAGGGTGCTAAGTATCGCTTCTTCATCCCTTATCAGTTGGGTTATGGTGAGCGTGGTGCTGGTGCAGCTATCCCTCCATATTCTGCATTGATTTTCGATGTAGAGCTCGTAGCAGTGAAGTAAAACAAGAGAACAAAGAACAAAACATAAAAAAACAATGAAAAAGTTATTTTTCGGAGCCGTTGTGGCTTGTGCTGCTACTACTTTTGTAGCTTGCGGCAATTCTACCCCTAAGGCAGACCTCAAGACAGATGTCGATACAATGAGCTATGCTATGGGTATGTCTCAAACTCAGGGTTTGAAGGAGTTCATGGTAGAACGCATGGGTGTAGACACCGCTTACATGGATGACTTCATCAAGGGTCTTAACGATGGTGCCAATGCTGGTGATGATAAGAAGAAGGCTGCTTATTATGCAGGTATTCAGATTGGTCAGCAGATTAGCAACCAGATGGTAAAGGGTATCAACCATGAGGTATTTGGTAATGATTCTACTCAGACCATCTCTTTGAAGAACTTCATGGCTGGTTTTATCACTGGTACTACAGGCAAGAAGGGCTTGATGACTGTAGAGCAGGCTCAGCAGGTGGCTCAGGCCAAGATGATGGCTATCAAGTCTAAGGCTATGCAGAAGCAGTATGGTCCTAACAAGGAGGCCGGTGAAAAATTCCTTGCTGCCAACAAGAAGAAGGCAGGCGTGGTAACCCTTCCTTCAGGTGTACAGTATAAGGTTATCAAGGAAGGTAATGGCCCATTGCCTAAGGATACCTCTTTGGTAAAGGTAAACTATGAGGGTAAGACCATCGATGGCAAGGTATTCGATTCTTCTTACAAGCGTGGTGAAGCTGTATCACTTCGTGCCAACCAGGTTATCAAGGGCTGGACAGAGGCTTTGGTACACATGCCTGTAGGTTCTGTATGGGAGGTTTATATTCCTCAGGAGATGGCTTATGGTGAGCGCGAGCAGGCACAGATTAAGCCTTTCTCTGCCCTTATCTTCAAGATAGAATTGGTTTCTATCGAGAATAAGTAATCAATCTATTTTTGGAGACTCAAAGAGGACTTTCGAGAAATATGAAAAAAAAGATAATGATAGCACTCGTCCTCGTGGCGAGTGCTTCTTTGTTTACGGTAAGTGCCGCAAACAAGAGTAAGAATAAGGCGAAGAACAAGAAGTCTGTTTCGCCAGTAGTAGTGTTGGCTTCTGCTTCCGATTCACTGAGCTATGCTGCCGGTATGAAGGCCAGTCATCAGGGCTTGATTCCCTATATCCAGCAGGCTTATCAAGTGGATACCGCTTACATGAGCGACTTTATGAGAGGTTATAGCGAGGCATTCCTGCGTGGTAACGCTCCTGCGGATGTGGCTTATGCAGCAGGTGTGCTCATTGCCAAGATGAGTAAGGAGCGCATCCTTCCTGCTACCAAGCAGGAGTTTAAGTCTACCAACGATTCTATTGTAGCCGACCTGTTCAATCAGGGATTCCTTGCCACTCTTTCCAACGATACCACTTTCTTTACTCCCGCCAAGGCATCAGAATATACCAATGACGTGCTGATGGGTGAAGGTAAGCGCTGGTTGGCAGAGAATGCGAAGAAAGAAGGTGTGAAGGTTACTCCCAGTGGCTTGCAGTATAAGGTTCTGAAGGAAGGTCATGGCGAGGTGCCTAAGAGTAGCGATGAGGTAGAGGTTATCTATGAGGGTCGTTTACTTGATGGCACGGTGTTTGATGCTACTTCTAAGCACCATGGTGCCAAGACTGATAAGTTTAATGCAGGACGTCTTATCAAGGGTTGGACAGAGGCTCTTACCATGATGCCAGTAGGTAGCAAGTGGGAGATTTACATTCCTCAGGACCTGGCTTATGGTTCTCGTGGTGCAGGTCAGATTCCACCTTATTCTACCTTGGTCTTCGACCTGAAATTGGTGAGCATCGTAAAGCCTGAGGTACAGGAGAGCAAGCCAGCTACAGAAGTGAGTGAAAAGGCAGCAGCGACCAAGAAGGTTGTTCCTGCCAAGAAACTGACTCCTGCTAAGAAGACTGTTGCAAAAAGAAGAAAGTAAGCTAACTATGTCTTTAGTAAAGATAAGGGCAAGCGAGAAGGAGAAAGCAAGCTGTGCAAGCAAAGTGTGCGAGTGATGCAAACAAAATGTCCTTTTCGCTTCTATAAAAAAGAAAAGAGCTTGATGAATGGTTGTTCCGTTCGTCAAGCTCTTTTTTTATCTTGGGGAATCTTCTTTTTATTTCAGATATTCTCCGAAGTCAGTGAGACGCATATCGCCTTTCTCCAAGAAGGTGTCGTGCATGGCGAGTGCAGCCCTCATGCTCTGAGGTTCATGCCCCTTCTCGGCAAACTTGAGGTATTCGCGCAGCATGGGACGATAGTCGGGATGAGCACAGTTCTCTATAATCTCCTTGGCTCTACGCAGTGGACCCTTACCACGAAGGTCGGCAACGCCCTGCTCGGTGACGATGACATCAACATCATGTTCTGTACTATCTACATGGCTACACATGGGTACGATGGCTGAGATGCAACCATTCTTGGTGGTACTCTGTGTGGTGAAGATGGAGATGAAACCATTACGCTCATAGTCGCAACTGCCACCGATGCCGTTCATCAACTTGCTGCCGCAGATGTGGCTCGAGTTCTCGTTGCCATAGATATCGCACTCGATGGCGGTGTTCATCGCGATAACACCCAGTCGACGAATCACCTCAGGCGAATTGCTTATCTCACTCTGACGGATAGTAAGATGTTGTCTGAAGTAATCGATGTCATCATATACCTCTTTCAGTGTGTCGTTGGTGACGGTGAGTGATGAGCAAGAAGCATCCTTGATTCTACCCTCACGCATATATTTCACCACAGCGTCTTGCACCACTTCGGTATATACGCTGAACACTGGTACGTCAGGGTTTTGTCCCAAAGCCTCCAGTACGGCATTTGATGTAACACCAACACCGCTCTGCAGAGGCAGAAATTGTGGTGGGATGTGTCCCTTCTTTAGGTCAGAAACCAGGAAGTCGGCAACGTTGTGTCCCATCTGTTCGGTTACAGGATCGAGGGGTTTGAAGGCGCGTGCTTCCTCAGGAATATTACATTCCACGACACCCACAATCTTCTGTGCGTCAATCTCCACATACTCCTTGCCGATACGGTCGCCTACATGCAGGATAGGAATAGGTTCGCGGAAGGGGCATTCTGCTATTTCATACACGTCGTGTAGATAGCGTGAAGCAGGGCTGTGGAAGGTGTTTTTCTCGATGAGTACCTTCTTGGCCAAGCGTACGATGGTGGGAACGATGCCACCAGCAGAGGTGAGGAAAGCCTTACAGATGGTCTCACCCTCTTCCAGGTCGGACACTTCGATGATGGCGAGGTCTATCTCTCCATAGAATCCACGGCGCAAGCGTTCTGCCATGTGTCCTAAGTGCATATCCTCATAGTCTATCTCTCCCAAATTGGTATGGGTGCGGAAGTCTTTATTCGTAGAAAATGGCGCACGAAATTTGATGGCATGAGCTGCGGCCATGTCACCCTCTATACTCTGCGACGTAGAAGCTCCTGTCAAGATACCTACTTGGAAGGGGCGTCCTGCTTCATGTTCTGCGATGGCTCTCTTGGAGAGTTCGCGGAAGGTAGCCTTGGGTACGCCGTTAGGGGTAAAACCACTCAGTCCGATGTTATCTTGGTCGTTAATCATCGCTGCTGCTTCGGCAGCTGTCAACCTTGTATATGCCATTTTCTTATGATTTATAACTTTTAGTGGCTGCAAAGTTACACATTATTTTTTATATAGGATAATCTTTTGACGTTTTTATGCAAATAAAAGGCTATTTGCTTACATTTCTTGCATAAGTATGCAGTATTTGCTCACTTTATGCATTCTTCCATCACACCATCACTCTTTGTCTTTATAAGTTGTTTGTGAAGCGTTCTATCAGTTTGCGGCGGTACCAGCATCCTACTTTCACGTAGTTTAGGTACTCGAATGGTGGATAGAACACGCATAAATTGTCAATGACCTCCAACAAGTAGTTGATGTTGATGATGAATTTTTGATTCACCTGTACGAAAGAGTCATCGGAGCTGACAAGTGTGTTTCCTTTTACGTTGCGTTTCAACTTGATGGGGGATTTACTGCTTGCCACGATGACCTCCCAACAGCGCAACTCTTGGTTGTATTGAAACAAACCGATTTCCTTGTTATCCACCACATGAAAGTCGTACTTGTTAATAAAGAAGAGTTGTTTGCCATTCTTCTTGCTTATTGTCTGTTTGGGGCTCTTTTCCTTTTGGTAAGCCTTGATGCGTTGCACGATGCCGTCAAGTTCTTTCTCCTCAATAGGCTTGAGTAACACATCGAACACCTTTTTTCTGAAAGCTGGCAGAATGTAGGAGGCGTATGCCGTATAAATGACCACCAGGCATGACTCTAAGTTCCTGTTGCCAAGATGGTCGAGGAAGTCAAGTCCGGAAATGTCTGGAAGTTCGATGTCGAGAAACAATACATTGGGGCTAAACTTGTCGATGAGATCAAGACCGCCCATTCCGTTGTTGGCGATGCCCATTACCTGAATCTCCGAATATTTGTTTAGTGATTGAGATAACTTTTCTGCAGCCTCCTTATTGTCGTCTATGATGATGGATTGTATCATTGTGATATTGTTTTGATTTTACTGCCACTTGATGTATGTTGGAATGTAGATGCGAGCTTGGCATCCTATAGTGTTGACTGTGTCATCTTTTAAGTTTTTCAAGGAGAATCTTATCTTCTTCTTGTTTTGTGCGTTGATGGCGGCGATGGTCTTGCTCACTATTTGGAGGCCCATACGCTTTTTCCCCAACTTTGTGATGTCAACGCCTGGTCCATTGTCAGCTACTGATATGAAGTAACCGCCATCTCCTCTCTGAATACCAATGATGAGCTTCTTCTCGCCTTCCCAGCCCATTAGCCCATGTACTACACTGTTTTCTGCAAGTATCTGTATTAGCATGGAGGGGATGAGAATCTGTGACAAGTCCAGGTTGTCGTCCTTGTGGATTTCGAAGTGGAAATTTTCGCCTAATTGGTGTCGCTCCACCTTAATATATTGTTCCACGAAACTCAGTTCTTCTGCCAGTGGGATGATGGAGCGGCATGACAAGTCGAGATTGGCTCTGATGAGTTTTGTCAGTTCTATCAGTTCTGTCGCCTCTTGCTTTTCTGAGCGGATAATCTTGTTGTTGAGTACGTTGAACACAAAGTGGGGGGAGATACGGTTGCGGGCATTGCTTAGCTTGAGCATCATGACTTCCAACTTCCTCTGTGCCTCTCGCTTATGTGTGTAGATGGCACCGATTATTGTCAGTAATGCCAATACGATGATGCCGCCCACTGCAATGAGTACCCTATTGTGAACTTTCTGGATGAGGGCGTTCTTGTGTTCCATCTGCAGTTTGTGATGCAGCATAATGGTGTCTTGAGCCAGACGCTCCATAATTTTGGTGGCTCTCATGTTGGTGCGGTTGTGCTCCAGAGAATCGTTCATTCTCAAGTCTTCTTTTAGATTCCGATATGCTTTTTGGTAGTTGCCGGTAAGTTCGTAGTAACTTCTAAGGTATTTATTGCGTATCTGTCGCATACTGAATGCAATATTGTCGATGTTATGCTCAGATGCCAAAATGCGTGGAATGGCTTGAAGGTCACGTTTCTTCACGGCCAGCCCGATGCGTATGGTGTTACAGTAGTATAGGGCAAGGAGGTCGCCGTTTTGGCGCATAAATGGCTCTACCTCTTCCAGGTATCTCGCTGATGTGTTGACACTATCCAGGCATAAGTACACGTCAGCCATATTGAGCTTGCATAGGTACATGTCGAAGGTGTCAGTCTTTCCCTCCTTCTCCAAGAAGTGCTTCAGTTCCAAAAACTTCTCCAATGAGGACCTATAGTCACGGGTGTAGTAATAATAGGAGCCATAATTGTTCAGGTAGTAAGCTTGCATGCTGACAGACATCTCTTGGCGGTGCTTGTCAGTCTGCTGGTAGTACCTTAGTGCCGTGTCGAAGTCATTCAGCTGCTGGTAGATGGTGGCGAGCCCCAAGTAGAGGGTGACGTTCTCCTTGCTGGGGAGGTCGAGAGAGTCTGTGAGGAAAAGAGCGCGGCGATACCATGCGGCTGCATCGGGCAGCAAATTGTAGAACATGTAGGCATCTCCTAAGTTGGCGCATATCTTGGGCAATTGCTCTTGCGCATCGCTCTTTGTAAGATGTTTGTAACTCTCTTTGTAGAGTTCTATCACTTCTTGTGGGTTCTTGTGAAAGTTATGTAGGTTGAGTGCCTTGCAGTTGTAGGCATAGGCCAGCAAGGTGTTGATTCGTGGCGATTTTGGCTGTAACTTGCAGTAGGCGATGGTGGCATTTATATAAGGTATGAATGAGTCGGGAGTTGCCGAGAGACAGTAGTACTTGCTTAGCCTGGCGTATAGCTCGTAGATGGCTATACTGTCAGGGGCTTGCGACAAAGCCTTCGCTATCATTTGCTTTGCTATGCTTGAATGGATGTCTATAGAGTCGTCTATGCTTCTTAGGAGACTATCCATGTCTCCTCTTATGTTATGGCTTGACTTGGGGTGCGTACATCCCGCAAGTAGCGTGATGCACAACACCATTGTTATGATCTTTTTAATCATTGACAGCATGCTCATTTTCTGTAGGAGTTTTAGGCATTGACGTGTAAATTTCCTTGCAAAGGTAGTAAAAAATATATAAACTTCAAAGGCGAGAATATAGTTTTTTTCTGCCGTCTTGAGGTTGCATATCCCCCATTTAGGAGGAGATTAAAACAAAGTAGAGGTATATAAGCATTGAAAATGCACAAACGAAACCTTATAGCTGATAAATGAGCACAATGTACGATTTTGAGGGTTTGCGAAAACTTTTTTTATTACTACCTTTGCATCAGCTATGTAGATATTTAAAGTAACATAAATAGTGATAAGTATTATGAAAATGAAAAGTTTATTTCAAAAGGTGTTCCAAGAGATTCCCCTTACTGGGCAAGGACGGTTGCTATGGGTTTTGACATTGCTCTTGGTGGGTGTGTCTTCCTTTGCCAAGAAAGGTAAGTTCGACTACTCTTTGGTATTTGTACCAGAGGAAGGTGGCGTGATGTTTGAGAAGATTACTGATGATGCCGATTGCGTGGCAGACTACAAGAATGGTCTCGTAAGCAAGGCTTCGGGCATATTTGGCTCCAAGAAAACTAACGTGATAGATTGGTGGGTGATTCCACAGATAGCTCTTTCTCCAGACGGCAAGCGCATCGGTTACATCAATGAGAAGAATGGTACTACCAACGTGATGATCAAGAATGCCGCCAAGGGAGGTGCCAGCGTGCAGCGCACGTTCCGTACCAATGTGGAGGGCTTCTCATGGAGTCCTGACGGCAATACCCTCTGCTTCACCGAGGTAAGAGGAAACCATCATGGCATTTATCTTGTGGATGCCAATCAGGGTACGGTGGTAAGACAAATCTCCAACGGCAACGACAACGACTATGGTGGGGTAATTAGTCCTGACGGCAATACCCTCTATTTCCATCGTGGCGAGGGATACGCCAACTATAGTCTTTGGAGCTACGATCGCAAGACCAACTTGTTTTCCAACTATAGCCGTGGTATGACGGCATGCCTCATTCCTGGCGACCCTAATACCATCTATTGTGCTCGCTTCACAACCAACAAGGAGAGTGAGATATGGAGAATCAACTTCAAGACTGGTGTAGAGGAGGTAATTCTCGCACAACCAGGCAAGAGTTACACCACTCCGCAACTGTCTCCTGATGGCAAGTGGCTGCTTGTTACGGGCAACAGCCGTTCAGAGAAGGAGGGCATTGACAATACCGACATCTTCGTGGTGCGTACAGATGGAACCCAGCTTACCCAGCTCACTTACCATCCAGGCAACGACTTGTCGCCAGTGTGGTCGCCTGATGGCAAGAGCATTTTCTTCCTCTCACAGCGTGGCTCATCCGACAAGGTTTACAATGTGTGGAGAATGAATTTCAACTTGTAGGTCTTACCCTCGGTTTGTATTCTATTTTTTATTAACATATAAATAAATGGTTATTTATGAAAAAGTTATTTATTGCAACCATCTGTGCCTTCATGGCACTCTCAGTTTCCGCACAGCGTGCAAGTAGTTCTTCATCTTCTTTCTTCTCAACTGAGAAGGCGGAGAGTGGCGTTCGTTTCGGTATTCGTGCAGGTCTTAACTTGAGCACTCTCTCGTTGGTGGAGGACAACCACACCTATACCACTGATTCACGTGCGGCATGGCATGTAGGTGCCATCGTGGACATCCCATTGATGCAGAGCCTTTACGTTCAGTCTGGATTGTATTTCATGAATAAGGGTGGAAAGGAGACAGAGGAAGAAGATTACAAAGTCACTTACTCTCCTATGTATCTTGAGATTCCTGTATTGGCTTCTTATCGTTATGACTTCGGAAGTGCAGCCCAGTTGCAAATCAACGTAGGTCCTTATTTCGCTTATGGCGTGGGTGGCAAGAAAAAGATGGAATATGATGGAGAGGAGGAGAGTGATGACTTCTTCCATGAGGACAGTGCCAAGAAGTTTGATTGTGGTCTCCAGTTTGGTGCTGGTGTAACCTTCGCTTCTCATTACTATCTTGGCTTTGCCTATGATTTGGGTCTCAGCAATATTGCCAAGAACTCTGGTGATTCTGATGGTAAGATTAAGAACAGAAGTTGGATGATCAGCTTAGGTTATACATTCTAATTTACGTCTCTCACAGTAAGCTCCAAGCAAACTTTCCTGTTCGCTTGGAGCTTTATTTTTCGTCCTTGTCGGCTTGCTTGGTGGTTTCCATCGACCACTTGTAGCACCACCTTGTGCCATCGTCTCATTGGCATACTCCATGGCATGGACTAATTTGCGAAATTTGAATAATCTAATACAAGAATCCGAAGCACCACAGTGGAATCTTGTTACCAAAGGGATGCTCTATGCCGTCTGCTGCGATATAGGAATTGCTTACTTGGGCAATCTGCTTGCCATCCTTTGACTTGCCACCCACCTCAAACGTGTATCTCCCATCCACTAAGAAGTCTGCTTGGGAGGTAGCATATTCTATGCGATGCTGATAGGTGAGCTGGTTGACGAAGAAGGCTTCTCGCAGTGTACCTTCGTTCACACCGTTTAGCGACAAGGCTTGCATCAAGTTGCTGTTCTCCATATAGATTTTGTCGGGACGTTGCATCTTCTTCAGGGAAACATCACCAGAATAAAGCAGGTTGATGAGCTTGGCTCGCTGTAGATATTGCAGATAGGCAATTAGGGTGGTACGTGACATGCCTGCCATGGCAGACAGCTTCTTCATGTCTATCTGCATAGGATATTCTGAGGCTAAAACCGCCAAGAGGCTCTTCAACTTTCTGATGTTTGATACATCTACACCACATAATTGTGGTAACTCAATTTCCAAGATGAGGTTTGCCACGTTTGAGATACGTTCATAATAATCCTCTTCTCCTTCCAGCACAAAAGGATAATACCCTGTCTTGAGATATTTGTCAAAATAAGCCAAGGGACGGCATTTCTCGTTGACTGCGGTGCAAAGCATGTCTGGTGATAGCAAGAGGCTTGGTAAATCCACAGGGGCAAAAGCAATTCCCTCGCAGAGGAGTAGATACTCTCGGAATGAGAGTCCTTGCATGTTATAGTTGATGCAGCGGCGAGAGAGGTCGGCATCGGAATTCAAGATGTTTAGCACGGATGAGCCTGTAATGACAAAGTGCATGTCGGGATAAGCATCGTATGCATTCTTCAGTTCTTGGCTCCATCCCTCATATTTATGCACTTCATCAGCAAAGATATGCTTGCCGCCCATCTTATAGAACTCATCCACAAAGTCGAGAAATGTGTGGCGGCTGAAATATAGGTTGTCCAAGCTTACATAGATAGCTTCCTTTGGAGCGTTTCCGTATGTTTGTTTGATGTATTGTAGGAGCAAAGTGGTTTTCCCTACACCACGTGCCCCTCGGATTGATACCAGTCTTTGGTTCCAATGTATTTGATGGATGATAGACCTGGTATAGTTTAAGGATGTCATCCTTAGTAGTCGTCTGCATTGGTTGAATAGAGCTTCCATATCTTATTGTTTTATGATTAATGGTCCAAAGATACGACTATTTGTTCAGACCGCAAAACAATTTTGACTAAAATATGTTCAACGAGCTGAACACACTCCGCTTAAAAGTGTTCAGAGTGTTGAACGTGGGACTAAAGTTCACAAGTCAGTGAACCACAACCTTGTGAATTTTCTGGGCGTCGCCTTGGTGCTGATTTTAGAATATGATTTGAATGTTGTTGCACATCAGTTGTGCGACGTCTGCATAACAAGTGTTGTGCAA
>ERZ857629.3079-NODE-3079-length-14572-cov-2.926982_pt1 | contig 14572 bp, 8 predicted proteins | sample MGYA00519700_ERZ857629 | MGnify/ENA primary metagenome ERZ857629 (study PRJEB31778, sample SAMEA3449351) | human gut metagenome | biome: human gut; feature: human-associated habitat; material: faeces | place: United Kingdom | collected 2010/2012 ... | reverse complement strand
GATCCGTTGCCCCGATCCCTGCTCCCGCTGTTGCTGCCCGCCGCCGCAGGCGGACTGCTGGGCGCTTTCCTGCTGGAGCGGACATCGCCGCGCCGTCTGCGCCGCCTGTTCGCGGCGGTCATTCTGGTATCCGGCATCCGGATGCTGTTCTGAGGAGGATCGACTCATGCTGTTTATCCATATGCTTGCGTCCTTCGGCATCGCCGTCCTGTCCGGCATGGGAGTCGGCAGTGCGGGGCTGTTTGTCCTGTACCTGACAGCGTTTGCCGGATTGTCCCAGCTGCAGGCGCAGGGACTGAATCTGGTCTTCTTTCTGCTTTCCGCCGGAGCCTCCTTTCTGTACCATGTCCGGCGGCGGCAGATCCCGTGGGGGCTGGTTGCCTTCCTGATCCTGTGTGCCGTGCCGGGTTCGTTGCTGGGCGCCGGGCTGATGCGCCGCCTGGACAGCGCGACCGTCCGCCGCCTGTTCGGGGGAATGCTGACGCTTGCCGGCGGCTCCTCTCTCGTCCGCGAGTTGCGCGCCGGCACCGTCAAGCAGTGAGCAGGCGGGCTTTCCAGAGTCAAAGAGGGGGATAAAAACCCAAAATGAGTTTTTATCCCCCCTCGGAATACCGACGTCCGAATTGACAGCAGTGTGCTATTTCGCTCAATTCAGCATATATATGGTCAGAACCCCACAAAGCAGTCAAACCCGCACAGGCGCAGGGCGTCTGCATACGGGCGGTACTCCAGGTGCTTCGGCTCGGCAATGTAGTGCGAGGTATGGGTGTTGCCGTCCGCATCGGTCCAGCGGATATGGAGCACATGATCCAGCCGCCCGGTCAGATCCAGCCGCGCCGCGACCGTGTTTCCGTCGGCGGGAACCGTCACGGTGCCGGACAGCAGCAGCGGTGCCGCATCCTGCGACGCCGCGCCCCAAAGGTCACGCACCTCGTAGGTCAGCACGACGGCGGTCTGCGTGTCATTAACGGCGTGCAGGTCGTACCGCCCGTCCTGTTGCGGGTCGGAGAACGCCATCAGCACCGGCTCCTGCGCCCGCCGGATAAAGGAATACGCCAGCTTGGGACGGAAATTGTAGTTGACGACAGCATCCGAAACCTGCTGCCAGCCGTCCAGCACATTCCACCATATGATGCCGGTCTTGTTCCATTTGGCTGTTCTGAACCGCTCGATGAAGTATTTGAACGCCTCCGCCTGCGACATCTGACTCATGCGGGCGTAGGTGTCGATGCTGTCCGGCACATCCCGGAACATATGCCGCACCTGCGAGGTCATCAGCCCGATGCGGTAGCCGAAGGTGTTGGCCTCGTTGAGCTCCATGGACGTCTGGTGTGCCAGCCATGCAGGGTTGGGCGTTCCGCGGAACGGATCCTCTGCCGTGCCTTCGTTATAGATCGGCCAGAGCTGATCCTCCGGGATGTACTCCCGCAGGGAGGCGGGGTCAGGACAGCCGTGATAGCCGGTCTCCGAAGCAAAGTGGCAGGGTGCGGTGCGGTAGAAATCGCCCTTGAAGTAGTCGCGCGGTCCCCAGAGGTGATCCTCCGAGGTTCCCTGCGCCCCGCGCGCAAACGCCACCTCATCCACATACGGCGAGGAGGGCAGGTAGGGACGGGTAAAGTCCTCCGCCCGCAGGACGTCACGCAGCAGCTCACGGGTCAGCGTGTTCTCTGCCGGATTGCGGCGGAAGGGGTAGCACATCATCCAGAACAGGTCGCACTCATTGTCGCCTGCCCACAGGCACAGGGAGGGATGGTGCCGCAGCTTACGCACAACCGAAAGCGCCTCGCGCCGGAGGTTTTCGCGCAGTCCCTCATCCCAGACGGGGTACAGCGCACAGCCCATGGCAAAGTCCTGCCAGACCAGAATGCCGTGCTCGTCGCAGAAATCAAAGAACGGCGTGTCCTCGTACACATTGCCGCCCCAGCACCGGACCGCGTTGCAGCCCGCCTCGTCCAGAAGGCGCAGTGCCTCGGGCAGGCGCTCCGCGTCGCGGCTGTGGAATGCATCCAGCGGCACCCAGTTGCTGCCCATGAGGAATACGGGCTTATGGTTGATGAGGAAGCGGAATTCCCCCTTGCCGTCCGCATCGATGCAGGAAGTGCGATCCAGCTCCGCCAGCCGGATGCCGATGCGGAACTCGCGCGCGTCCTCCACCACCCCGTTCCGGAGCAGTGTGACGCGCACGTCATACAGGTTCTGCTCGCCGGCGTTCTTGGGGTACCACAGGCGGGCATCCGGCACAGGGATGTGGTAGTTTCCGCAGGTGTGCCAGACTTCACGCCGCGCGGCAAAGTGCGACGTGCCGCACTGCCCTTCCACGGCGACCTCGTAACCGACCGTCAGCTCGTCCGCCGTCCGGAAGGCATAGTACAGATCCAGCATGGCGCCGCCCCGGTTGCAATCCTCCGCCGACGGATCGACCGCGAAGGTATAGAGGTACACCTGATCCAGTGCCGGCGCCGCCTTGACTGTTTCCAGCCAGACGGGGCGCCAGATTCCGCCCGACACCGCCCGGCAGAGGATATCCCAGCCAAAGGAGGCGGGCGACTTGCGCAGGGTCAGGGAGGCGTAACTGTGGTCGAAGGCGCCTGCCGCAGGGGGAACGGGACGCTCCTGCGCCACCATCATGGCAGGCAGTATGTGAACCATGATCTCATTGCCGGTAGGTCTGAGGTTGCGGAGCGGCACATCCCACGGGATGAACATATTGTCGCACGCGGCTGCCTGCTCGCCGTTGACATACACCTTTGCCACCGTGTCGATGCCCTCGAAGTGCAGCACCAGCCCGTCGGTGCCATCCGGGGGCGCATCGAAGGTTGTCACATAGAACAGGTGCCTGTCCTCCAGCTTCCGCAGGTCAATGATATTGGTACCGAAAAACGGGTCGGGAATCAGTCCCGCGCGGAACAGGTCGAGTTCAAAGTTGCCGGGCACGGTCGCGGGCACCGTGACAGCCCCCTCTACGGTTGCGGGTGCTGCCGGAGCGGGCAGGTCGGCGGCACACGTCAGGTCATTGCAGCCGGCTGTCAGTGAACGCCAGAGCCGATGGGGCAGAACGGTCAGTGACCATGGGTTGGTGAGATTGATTTTCATACGGTATCATCCTTTCCGGCACCGTCGCGGGCGCCCTCGCGTCTTCTTTCCTGGGCATTATAGCATATCGCCGCCGGAAAGGCAATAGCAAAAGCAAATATTCGCAGGACTGTTTCGGATTCTTCTCCGGCGGCGTCGGCTTGCCCCGCTTTCAGGGAAGCGCTTGTTGCAACTGCCTTCAAAGTAACGGGCACCCTTGACAAATGCGAAAATTTGTAGTACAATACAGCGCATAGAAATGAACAGAACGCAACACAGTGAAGTGAGCGCGCCGCCGGAGAGTTCCGCAACCGGGCAGCCGTCCCTGTCCCGGATCATACAGAAAGTCAGGTGATCTTTGCGATATGCATACATTCAGACAGTTGATTGAAGCCGCACAGCCCGCAGCCTCTGTCATTATATCCGTAGCGCTGATGCTGCTCTCCGGCTTCCTGATGACGCGGCTGACCAAGCTGTTGCGCCTTCCGAATGTGACGGCTTATATCATCGCAGGCATTCTCATCGGTCCGTACTGTCTCGACCTGGTGCCGCAGCGCATCATTGACGGTACGGATTTCCTGTCGGACATCGCGCTTGCCTTCATAGCCTTTTCGACCGGTGAATTTTTCAAGCTCTCCGTTCTGAAGAAAAGCGGCATGAAGGTTGTCTGGATCACCCTGCTTGAGGCGTTCGCCGCGTCTGCCTTTGTGTTTGTCCTGACCTTTTTTGTTTTCCGGCTGGAGCTTGCCTTCTCCGTCGTACTGGCGGCGCTGGCTTCCGCTACTGCACCTGCCTCGACCATGATGACCATTCGCCAGACGAAAGCAAAGGGGGATTTTGTCGATACGCTCCTGCAGGTAGTCGCGCTGGACGACGTTGTGGGACTGGTTCTCTATTCCGTGGCAATCTCGATCGCGCTGGCAAGTCTCGGCGGCAACGGGGGCTTTTCCTACGGAACACTCGTCAAGCCGGTGCTTTTGAATCTGGCGGCTCTGGTGCTGGGCGGACTGGTCGGTCTTGTGATGAAGCTTCTGATGCCGGCAAAACGCTCGACGGACAACAAGCTCATCATTTCCGTGGCGCTTCTGTTCGCATTCTGCGGCGTATGCGCGATGATGGAGGTCTCGCCTCTGCTCGGTTGCATGGCAATGGGAACGGTTTATACGAATATTGCGGAAAACGACAAGCTCTTCAAGCAGCTCGGATATTTCAGCCCGCCGATCCTGCTCCTGTTTTTCGTCCGTTCGGGCATGAATTTCAAGCTCAACGCCCTGTTTTCCGCCTCCGGCAATCTGGGCGGAGTGCCGCTCATTGCCGTCGGTGTCGGATATTTTCTCGTCCGCATTCTGGGCAAGTACGTCGGCGCGTGGCTCGGCTGCGCGGCGGTCGGCAAGGAAAAGCGCACCCGCAAGTACCTCGGACTTGCACTGATCCCGCAGGCAGGGGTTGCTATCGGTCTTGCGGCGCTTGGCGCACGGACGCTGGGCGGCGTGATGGGAAACGATCTGGAGACGATCATCCTCGCTTCAAGCATCCTGTACGAGCTGCTCGGTCCGGGATGCGCAAAGCTGGCGCTGTACCTGTCGGGATCGTACTCGACCAGGCTGGAGGATGTGGCGGTCGTTCCGGAGACCACCGAAACCGGCGAGAAAAAGACCGATGTCGAGTTGCTGATTGAGCGGATACAGAAGATCCGATCGGAGCTTCCTCCCGTGAAGCACGAGGAAATGAGCGAGGAAGAGGCAGCCTTCCTGGAGGCTGCGGAGGAACAGCGCCTTGCGCAGACACAGGCACAGCGGCGCAGCAGATTTTTGAGGAGGTAATCATTATGGGACAGGATTTGCTTGCAGGTTTTCTCGGCACGTGGAGTGCAGAACTGAATCTCGGTTCGGTTCTGCTGCGCGTGTTGTTGAGTATGTTGCTTTCGGCGATTGTCGGCTGTGAGCGTTCCAGCAAACGCCACTCGGCGGGGTTGAGAACCTTCATGCTGGTCAGCCTTGTCGGGACGGGAACAATGCTGGTGGATCAGTACATACTGCACAGGCTGGGCGGAAGCCTTCCCCTGCTCTCCGCCGCCGCCATTCTCGGCGCGGCAACAATCAGCGGGAACTCTATTCTGTTCAGCTCCAAGAACCAGATCAAGGGACTGACCACGTCGGTCGGTCTTTGGTGTTGCGGCGTAGTCGGCATGGCGTTGGGCGCCGGGCTGTATGTTCCCGCGCTCGTGCTGTTCCTGGCGCTCCTGGCGTGTATGTCCGCCTTCCCGGTTCTGGAAAAGCACCTCAAGAACCGCTCGAACCATTTTGAGGTACATCTGGAGTTAAAAAGCAAGGGCGATCTTGCCGATTTTGTGGCAACGATCCGCGCGCTCGGCATCCGCATTGATGACATCGAGTCCAACCCCGCCTACCTCGGCTCCGGTCTGAGTGTATTCTCCGTGTCCTTCACGGTGACCAGTCCGGAATTGAAAAAGTATAAAAAGCACGAGGAGATCATTGAAGCGCTCCGTTCGTTGGAGTATGTGTACTTTGTGGAGGAAATGAACTGACGCCTGCAACGGTGCTTCTTCACAAACCGGCGCTTCGACGTTGGTTGGCTGGGTTGAGCAGGACGACTTGGGGCAAATGGACTTGCTGGTAATGCTGAGTGAGCTACAAAGCAACGCCGCGCAACAATGGTGGCACAGACGCGCCGCCATCGTTGCGCGGTATTCTCTTAAACACAGTCATTTACAAGCAATTCGGGCAAAAGGGGCTCAGGCAGAGCACGGACATACGGATTCAAGGGCTTTCCCGTTTCGCTGACAGCCGACCTCGCCCTCTACCCGCTACCGCAGCACCAGCCTGATCAGTATCTCAAAGCGGTACTCATCCAGCACGGCCGGCATCTCCTGACCGTCCGGTGCGGCGGCAGGTTCGACGTACTGCGTCGCATCAACGCCAAGATACAGGATGACTGCATCGCCCGGCTTGTCATTGGTCAGCACGAATGTCCCATCGTCATCCAGGGAGAATACCTGCACTGTTTTCCCGTTCTCATCCATCAGCTTTGCCTTTGTTCCGCCCACGTATCCCTGTGGCTTATGGAACTTCAGGGACAAAATACGGGTAACTACGTGGAAAGTGGGCTGCTTTTCCGCCCCGTTGAATTGCTCTATCGGCGGATTCATGTCTCCGCATACCTGACCTTCGGGGGTTGTTATCATGCAGGATTCAAGATGTTTTCCCGCCACGATGCCGCGCGCACCGTCACCGACGCCGACAATCTCCCACCAGAACTCGGTTCCGTCGGGAATCAGGCTTACCGGAACCGATGTATCCGGCGGAATGACCGCCGGCTTGGCAGGTTCGGTTGTTGTCGTGCCGGACGGTTCGGTTCCGTCCTGCCCGGACGGATTTTCCGTCACCACCAACCGCACCGCCGCTTCGTAGTACCAGTGTTCGGTTTCCCCGTCCACCGTTCTGCCGTACTTATGCACCCCGAAGGTCAGATAGAATACGCCGGTATTCAGTGTCCGTTCCGCCCCGTCTTCTGTGCGCAGGCACCAGTCCGGTATACCGCTTCCTGTCCAGATACGTGTGGCTTGGTTGCTTTCATCCGCTTGGTACAGTGCGAAAGTCTCGGCCTTGAACCCATCCGGCAAATGCAGCAGCAGGTCCCGGTCCGCTCCGACGCCGATATACAGCGTCGGCTCGATGTCCAGAAAATACCACGGGGCTATATCTATATCATCTTTTACACCCGTCCAGAGCCCATCTTCCCCGATCCACGAACCGTTCAGGAGAGTCATGGTCGGCTGTACGCCCCACGCCCCGCTGCTCAGCCGGACCTTGTCATCGGGCAATTCGGACAGCCGGACAGCCGTGTTGGGGTATGCGTTCGGCGGCGTGTCGGGATATGTGTCCGGTTCGGTGTGCAGACCGTCGGCGTTGGTCTCATACCCTGCAATACTCCCGCCCGGAGTCGGGCTTGGGGACGCGGGCAGATGGGGCATGATGCGCATGATAAGGACAATCACGCCCAGCGCGACTGCAATCGAGACACCGGCGACAAACCAACCGCTCTGCGCAAAACCTGACCTGCGGTCGATCCGGCGCTGGGGCTCGGCAGTGTAACGCGCCTCGGCAGACAGCAGTATGTCGGCAGGAATATCGTTCAACGCTTCAAACAGATCGATGGATTTCATACTGTGTACCCTTCCTTTCTCAGGTAATCCTTGAGTTTGTTCCTTGTACGCATCAGGCGCGTATTGACCGCGCCGCGGGACAGTCCCTGCTCCTGCGCCAACCGCTCCGGTGTGTATGCGTACCAGTACCGCCCCACGAACAGGTCGCGTTCCAACGGCTCCAGTCCCCGGAGAAACGCGGTCAGCGTCTCCTTCAGCCCGTCCGTGACCGGCTCGTTCGGGCAGATTCCGTCCAGCTCCGTCAGCACGCACTCCATGTCCCGGCTGCGCTTGCGGCGACGCAGGTGGCGATAGCGATCAATGGCAAAGCAACGGCACAGCCGCCCAAGGTACGCCTTGAGCGAGACCGGATTCTGCGGCGGAATGGTCTGCCACGCACGCAGCCAGGTATCGCTGACGCATTCCTCCCTGTCCTCGCGCGTATGCAGGATTCCCGCCGCTATGCCGTCACAGTATTTTCCGTACTTGTCCCGGCTTTCGGCAATAGCGCGTTCATCGCGGTCAAAAAACAGCTGTATGATTTCACGGTCTTCCATAAGCTTCCTCCTCCGTGTGCACGGTGCCCTCACCCTCTATACCGACAAAACAATTGCCGGAATGTCAACAATTATGGAGAATTTCGTATTTTTTCCGACGCCCTCCCGGCAATGCTCTTACAGTATACCATACCTACCGGCTTATGTCAAATATGGCTTGCCGTTCCGATGGCTTTTGAGGGCAAGGCAACCGGCGCCGGAAAAGGAATCTCCGCTACAGCAACAAGAGACCCTCTAAAAATTCCCGTCTATATTCTATACCTTTGGGCTTTTTTCTTCCTTTTTAGTTTCACATCAATTGTTACACTACATAAATTAGTGTTTCCTTTATAAAATTGCCCTTGCAATTTCTATTTTTCTATGGTATAATGATATCGCTATGAATTATGTGACGAGCCGTCAAGGAGAGACACAAGATCATGGCGGAAACAATAATAATTGCAATAACCAAGGTACAAGAACTTGTTTTACGATGGTTAAGAATGGGGGGAAAGTAATGATTATACCTAAAGATCTTCAACGGTTCGTGAGGTTGCTTTTCATTAAAAGGATAATAGTATTTCTTTTGATATTTGCAATTATGTGTGTTGCAATAGCTTTTATTAACAAAATGTCTGAACCAGTCAACATATCATATATGGTATTAAGCTACACTTTGGCGTTTTTTGTTTCATTGTTGATGGCTGGTATTTCGAATGTATTGCTTGATAAAACATTCTATGGAAAAGTAGTAAAAATCTCTGTTAAAACAACGGTAGACAGCACCTCACCCGCAAAACCGACACGGGAAACTTTATACTATAAGAATACTGTTTACTTGACGGTTGAAACAGATTCCGGTAAAACAATTAAACGAAAAGTGCGTGAAGTGAATGCTAGTTTGCAATCCGGGTGTAGCTTATATAAGGTGGGGGATATGGTTTTCCATCTGCGTGGAACCAAACATATAATTGTAATGCCTAACGAATCGAATGATTATGTGCGTTGCTCTGTATGTGGAGGAACAAATAATAAAAGTGAGATGTTATGTAGAAGTTGTATGCATACTTTAGTCAAATAAATATGTTTAAGCGAGGAAGTTGTGAAATTTGAAAATGTATAATAATACAGGTTCTTTTATTCACAACTTGAAGTAAATTCTAAACCTATCAAGGACAAAATGATTAACTATATAAATAATTTTGCTGGGATTTTTTGTCATTTTTAAGCCAAAAGGGGGTTGCCGTAGGGTAACTGTACCCTTTTGCAGGAAACGCCTGCAAACATAGAGCATCCACCCCCAAGTAACACATGAAATTCGAGGCGGGAATGCGATTCACCGCTCTGATTTCATTTCTTGCCGTTGAATCGCGATATTTGGTGCTGGGAACTGATTTTTAGAGGAGTTCACAAATACAGCGGCACGCGGCTATGGTATCATATAAGCGCATAGACGCGTCCCCTACCGACATAACGAAAGGATGCAAAACAAGTATGTTCGACTTCATCCATAAAGTCAACTATCACCAGAACCCCCACACCCTGCACATCGGGTGCGAAGCCCCCCGCGCGTACTTTGTCCCCTTTCACAGCGAGACGGCGGCGCTGGGCGGAAACCGTGCCGCCAGCCACGACTTTCTGACCTTGTGCGGGGATTGGGACTTTACCTTTTACCCCTCCCTGCGCGACGTGCCCGATATTACCGCCCCGGGCTTTGTCCCCGGACGAACCGACAGAATCGAGGTGCCGCGCTCCTGGCAGACCTACCTGGATCGGGATTACGACACGCCGCAGTATGTCAATGTGCTGTATCCCGTGACGGTGGATCCCCCCTTTGTGCCGGACGCCAACCCCTGCGGACTGTACAGCCGCACCGTCACCCTGCCCGCCGCCCGGCTGAACAAGACCGTCTACCTCAATTTTGAAGGCGTGGACTCCTGCTTCTACCTGTTTGTCAACCGCCGGTTCGTGGGGTACAGCCAGGTCAGCCACATGACCAGTGAATTTGACCTTTCCGCATACCTGCACGAGGGAGAAAACCTCATTCAGGTGCTGGTGCTCAAGTGGTGCGACGGCACCTATCTGGAGGATCAGGACAAGTTCCGCTGGTCGGGCATTTTCCGGGAGGTGTACCTCCTGTTCCGCGATCCGGTTCACATTCTGGATTTTGAGGCGCATCCCGCACTTTCGGAAAACTATGCCCGCGGCGCCTGCCCCACTACGGTACGGCTGAATGGGCGCGCATTGGTAGAATACCGCCTGCTCCGTCCCAACGGGATGCAGATCGAATCCGGCTCACTGGAGATCGACGGCGAGGGTACCTTTGACTTCCTCGTTGACGCGCCGGAGCTGTGGAGCGACGAGGAGCCACTGCTGTACACGCTGATCCTGCACTGCGGCAGTGAGTACATCGTGCAGAAGCTGGGCTTCCGGGACATCCGCATCCGGGACGGCGTGCTGTATTTCAACGGGTGCGCCATCAAACTCAAGGGCGTCAACCGCCACGACAGCCACCCCCTGCTCGGCTCCGCGACACCGCTGGATCACATGATCCGCGACCTGACCATCATGAAACAGCACAATGTCAATGCCGTCCGCACCAGTCACTACCCGAACGATCCCCGCTTCCCCGGTCTGTGCGATGAGCTCGGCTTCTACCTCATTGACGAGACCGACCTGGAGTGCCACGGCATGGCATCCATCGGCAACTGGGATCGGCTGACCGATGACCCGGAATGGGAGGATGCCTACCTGGATCGCGTCCGGCGGATGTATGAGCGGGACAAGAACCATGCCGCGATTCTGATGTGGTCGCTGGGCAACGAGTCCGGTATCGGGTGCAACCAGAACAAAATGGCGGAGTATCTGCACAGCCGCAACCGGCACAATCTCGTCCACTGCGAGGACATATCCCGCCGGAATGCCGACCGGTTGCACGGCGACATGAAGGGAAAATCCGACGGGGAGATCGGCGGTGCCCTGCGGAGTCCGCATATTGATGTCGAAAGCAGAATGTACCCCTCGCCGGAGGAGATCCAGGCAACCTATCTCGACCGGACGGTGTTTGACAAGCCCCTGTTCCTGTGTGAATACTCGCACGCCATGGGCAACGGTCCCGGATGCCTTAAGGACTACTGGGATCTGATCTATTCGCACGACAACCTCATGGGCGGTTGCGTCTGGGAGTTCATCGACCACTCGGTGGCAACCGGCAAAGCCCCCCTGTCCGACCCGCACTACACCTACGGCGGCGACTTCGGTGAGGTGCCGCACGACGGCAATTTCTGCGTGGACGGACTGGTCTATCCGGATCGCCGCCCCCACACGGGACTGATGGAATACAAGCAGGTCATCAAGCCCTTCCGGCTGGAGTCCTTCGACCGGATGAGCGGCGAGGCAGTCATTCGCAACCTGCGCTACTTCACCGATCTGTCGGATCTGGACTTTGACTGGACGCTGGAGCAGGACGGCACGGTCTTTGCTTGCGGACGCGCCTGCCTGCCTGTCGAGCCGCAGGAAACTGCACGGCTGACCGTACCGACCGACGCAATCCCCGCCGCCGGGGACGTATACCTGACGCTGACCGCCCGGCAGAACCTGCCGACGCCGTGGGCGCCCATCGGATACGAGGTCGGCTTTACGCAGATCAGGCTGGATCTTCCCGCCGGGGAAAAGCAGTCCCTGCGCGACGCGATGTCTCCCTTTGCGACCATTGCCGCCGAGGAAACAGCCGACGCCGTGACCGTGCGGACAGCCGATACGGAATACCGTGTCTGCCGCACCTGCGGGCTGATTACCTCCATGCGGCACGAGGGACACGAGCTGCTGGCAGCCCCCGTCCGCCCGACGGTCTGGCGTGCCCCGACCGACAACGACCGCAACATCCGCTGGCAGTGGCAGAACGCCGGCTATGACCGCGCCACGGTCAAGTGCTACGACTGCGCTCTGACCGCCTCGGCTGATCCGTCCTGCGACCGCTCGGTTACCGTCACGGCGCACCTGTCGCTGGGTGCCGCGCCGCAGTGCCCGATCCTGCACGCCACCGTGACCTACACCTTCCTTGCCGAGGGCGGTGTGATTCTGCACTGGGACGTAGATGTCCGGGAGGATTTTCCCTTCCTGCCGCGCTTCGGTGTGGAGTTCCTGATGCCCGGCGGCAACGAGTACCTGCGTTACTTCGGGCGCGGTCCCGTGGAAAGCTACGCCGACAAGCGCCATGCCTCCCGGCAGGGGCTGTTTGAATCGACGGTGACCGGGCATTTTGAGCATTACGTCCGTCCGCAGGAAAACATGGCGCACACCGACACGACCTGGATGACGGTGGCAAATGCCGCCGGGCAGGGGCTGATGGCTGTTGCCGCCGGCAAGCCCTTCTCCTTCAACTGCGCGCACTTCACCCCGGCTCAGTTGACCGCCACGGCGCACGACTATGAGCTTGTCCCGATGGAGGAGACCTGCGTCAATCTGGATATGCGGCAGAGCGGCATCGGTTCCAATTCCTGCGGTCCCGAGCTGAACCCGCGGTTCCGGCTCGCGGAAAAGCATTTTGACTTTTCTGTCCGGCTGCTGCCTGTGTTCGTGAACAACACGGACGGGTTCGAGCAGGCGGAAAAGGTCTGAGAACATCCTGCGCCATGCACGGCACCTGTTGATCCGACAGGTCGGCATCACACGCAGGCAGAAAACGCCCGCCGGATTGTCACGTCTGTGACAGCCCGGCGGGCAGTCTGTATGGCAGGGGATGTCCGGTCAGTGCAGCAGCTTCCGCACGCGGGCGGCAATGCCGACCGCGTCCACGCCTGCCGTGCGGCGGACAGGCTCCGGAACAAACTGGAGCACAAAGCTGTCATCCACCGCAAGAATATCAAAGCGGCGATCCTTCAGCTCGCCCCGGCGGCACAGTGCATCCGCCAGCATCATGCCGAAGCCGCCGGCGCGGATCTCCTCCTCCGCGAACAGAATCGGCACATCAGGCGGCAGGCAGGCGGCAACCTCCCCCGCCAGTCTGTCGTACGGCTTGAGGTACTCGCACAGCAGGATGCCGACCCGGACGCCTTCCGCCGCCAGCAGATCCTTCGCGGTCAGGGCTTCGGTCGCCATGGCACCGTGGCACAGGATCACGGCGTCCGGTCGTTCACCGGGCGCGTAATCGGCACGCACGCCAACCGTTTGCGGCGTCCCGTCGGGGTAGAATACCGACCGGACGCGCGCGCCCTCCGGGCGGTTGGGGTAGCGGATGGCGCTCGGCACTCCGGAGGCGATTGCCATCCGGAAAGCGCCCTCCAGTCCGGCAAAGGTAGCCGGCGCGTACAGCGTCATGTTCGGGATAGCGGACAGAAAGGACACGTCAAAGATGCCGTGATGCGTTGCTCCGTCACCCTGACTCAGCCCTGCGCGGTCGATGCAGAGAACGACAGGCAGGCGCTGGAGGGCAATGTCATGTACGATCTGGTCGTAGCCGCGCTGCAGGAAGGTAGAGTAGATAGCGGCTACCGGATGGAATCCGTCCGCCGCAAGCCCCGCCGCGAAGGTCAGTGCGTGCTCCTCCGCGATGCCGACGTCAAAGAACCGGTCGGGGCGCGCCGCACGGAATGCCTCCAGTCCCGTCCCCTCGCTCATCGCGGCGGTGATGGCACAGATGCGATCGTCACGTACCGATTCCTGTATCAGAATCTGGCCGAGATGCCGGGAAAAATTATCCGGCACTGCGGCGCCGGGGTTCGGCGCTCCGGCAGAGGCAGGCGGCATCCCGTGAAAAGCGCCCGGATCGCGCTCGGCAGGCGGGTATCCCTTCCCTTTCCGGGTTTTGAGGTGAATGACCACGCTGTCGCCCGTATCGCGCGCCGCCTGCAACAGGTTGACCACTGCACGGTAGTCGTTGCCGTCGGCAGGTCCCAGATAGTAGAGCCCCATATCCTCGAAGTAATTACTGCCGTACATGGCATTCTTGAAGGATTTCTTGACCCGGCGAATGGCGCGGAACAGCCCGTCTCCGATGAGCGGGATCTTCTTGATGAAATGCGTGGTGCGGCGCTTGGTGCGGAAGTAGCCCTCCTTCTGCCGCAGGCGCGCCATATGCATGGCGAAACGTCCGATGTTCTTGGATATGGACATTTCATTCTCGTTGATGATGATGACAAGACGCAGTCCGGGACTCACGTTGTTGAGTGCCTCGTGGATCATGCCGCCTGTAAAGGCACCGTCACCCACGACTGCCACCGTCCAGGCATCCGAGCCCTTCATCCGATCCGCCTGCGCAAAGCCCAGCGCCGCCGACAGGGACGTGGAGCTGTGCCCCGCGCCGAAGCAGTCATACTCGCTCTCCGTGCGTTTGGTGAAGCCGGATATACCGCCTCCCTGACGCAGTGTCTGCATCCGTTCGTAGCGCCCCGTCAGCATCTTGTGAACGTAGCTCTGGTGTCCGACATCGAAAATGAAGTGGTCACGCGGGCAGTCGAACACCCGGTGCATCGCCACGGACAGCTCCACCACGCCGAGATTGGAGGCGAGGTGCCCCCCGGTTCTGGTAACGGTACGCAGCAGTTCGCCGCGGATTTCCCTGCACAGCTCCGGCATTTTGTCCTCCGGAAGCGCCTTGAGGTCGGCGGGGGAGTGAATGCCGGGAAGCAGAACCGGCGGGAGGGAGCTTTCCGCCCGCGTCCCCGCAGGGATCGGTTCGCCCTCCGGTGTTTTTTTCTGGTTGGTTCCCATTCTGTACATCCTCTTTCCGCCGTGATGGTCTGACTTACGATCCCTCGTATTGTACCACATATTTTTTAATATTTCGTGAACGAACGTC
>ERZ857629.3078-NODE-3078-length-14572-cov-5.901839_pt1 | contig 14572 bp, 18 predicted proteins | sample MGYA00519700_ERZ857629 | MGnify/ENA primary metagenome ERZ857629 (study PRJEB31778, sample SAMEA3449351) | human gut metagenome | biome: human gut; feature: human-associated habitat; material: faeces | place: United Kingdom | collected 2010/2012 ... | reverse complement strand
TGGGCCTTGCTTGCGGTTTTGATATCCAATCTGCTCAAGGCTTGCTCACTCCTTCTGTTTTTCTAATCTGATTATACTATTTATGGTATAAATAGAAATATTTTTAATATTTTTAATATAAATAAATCATAGCATATCCGCCAAATATAAGTCAATATGTATCGATAAGATTTTTTCGAAACGGCCATTCTTCTTTTGCGGGCCGATTATTCACGTTTCAATATATTTCATAATCCCTTTGCCGCCTGCGGGCGGCAAACTCTGCGAGGCTTTTTTGACAGACTAATCCCCCTGTGACGGCAATGCCGTCACAGGGGGACCGTGTACTCAGGCAAAAATCGGGGTCAACGCTTTTTCGAGGGTTTCCTTCTGTGCTTTGGCTTCCGCAAGGTCCTTGCCGAGGGTGGTGTAGTAGGCCTTGATCTTGGGTTCCGTGCCGGAGGGGCGGACGATCACGCTGGCGCCGCCTTCCAGCTTGTAGATCAGCACATTGGCGCGGGGCAGGCCCGTAGCGGCGGAGTCCTCATAATCGGTGACGGAGAGAACCTTGTAGCCGCCGATGGATACGGGAGGTTCTTTCCGCAGAGATTCCATGATCCCGCTCATCTTGTCCATGCCGGAAAGTCCGGGGAACTCAAAGGAATCCACCTGATTCAGGTATCTGCCGTACTGGGCATAAATCTCTTCCAGGCGGGCCTTGATGGAGGAACCGACGGAGCGGTAGTAGGCAGCCATTTCACAGATCAGCATGGAGGCAATGATGGCGTCCTTGTCCCGGACATAGGGGCCCGCCAGATAGCCGTAGCTTTCCTCAAATCCGAAGATGAAACGGTCAACCTCTCCCGCCTTTTCCAGCCGGGCGATCTGATCTCCGATCCACTTGAAGCCTGTCAGCACGCTGCGCAGCTCCACACCGTAGTGCGCAGCCACCGCGTCGGCAAGGGGAGTAGAAACAATGGACTTGACCGCCACCGGTCTTTCGGGCATGGTGCCCTGCTCGATCCGTCCCTGACAGATATAGTCAAGGAGCAGCACCCCCACCTCGTTGCCGGAGACCAGTTCATAGGAGCCGTCCGGGCAGCGGATGGCAATGCCCACCCGATCCGCGTCTGGGTCGGTGGCCAGCATCAGATCGGCGCCGTTCTTCTTCGCCAGCTCCAGCCCCAGCCGAAGGGCCTCGAAAATCTCCGGGTTGGGATAGGGACAGGTGGGGAAATTTCCGTCGGGCTTTTCCTGTTCGGGCACAACGGTGATGTCCGTAATGCCAATATCCCGCAAAACCCGGGTCACAGGCACCAGACCGGAACCGTTCAGGGGGGAATAAACCAGCTTCAGTCCCGCGGTCCGGCACAGGCCGGGACGAACCGTCCGGGCCTTGATGGCGTCATACAGGGCTTCCTTGCAGCTGTCCTCCACCCACTGGATCATGCCGGAGGACAGTCCCTCTTCAAAGGGAACAAGCTTTGCGCCCTCCAGCACGTCCGTGCGGCAGATCTCACGGTACACCGCGGCGGCAGCGTCGTCCGTCATCTGACAGCCGTCGGGGCCGTAGGCCTTGTAGCCGTTGTATTTTGCAGGGTTATGAGAGGCGGTGATCATGATGCCCGCGTTGGCATGGTAGTACCGGGTGGCAAAGCTCAGGGCTGGAACCGGCATCAGAGCGTCATAGATCCGCACATGGATCCCGTTGGCAGCCAGCACCCGGGCAGCTTCCCTGGCAAACACGTCGGAGTTGATGCGGCTGTCGTAGGAGACGGCGACCAGCTGGCTGCCGCCCTGGGTTTTTACCCAGTTGGCAAGTCCCTGGGTGGCCTGCCGGACCACATAAATATTCATCCGGTTGGAGCCGGCGCCCAGAACGCCCCGCAGCCCGGCAGTGCCGAACTTCAGTGCCACGGCAAACCGCTCTTTGATCTCCGTATCCTGCCCGGAAATGGTTTCCAGCTCCGCCTTCAGCGCCGGGTCCTCCAGGGGAAACGAACGCCAGCGGTTATAATCCTCCATATACATGGCAATCACCTGTCCTTTGTTGTATTGATTTGAAAATAAATGTCCGGAATTTACAGTTTGGCGGCAGAAACAACTTCCCGCCGCAGCGGGGGACATTTCGCGCCGAACCCCGCTTTTACGGGATTTTATCTGACCCTACTATAATTCATTTTGAAACACTTGTCAATTCCGGCACGAAAAAAGCCGCTCCCATGTTGGAAGCGGCTTGTTTTCCGGAATTGTTACTCAACCTTGAAGGTGTAGGTAGCGCCTGCGGTAACGGGGGTGGAATCCACACCGGTCTGGGCGTACTCGCCGTCGATGTAGAAAGCCCAGTACTTACCGGTCTCATTGTAGTTCACGGTCTCACCGTTGACGGTATCGACCATCAGGCCCCAGTCGGAATCCTCACCGGAAACCAGCCCCAGCTCCACCAGAGCCTCGCCCACGGTCTCCTTGTCGGTCTTGACGGTGACGGTAGTCTCCACGCCCTCGCCGTTCACCACGGTAAAGGTAAAAGCGGTCGCGCCGTTTCCGAGGGTCGCGCCGTCCTGCATAACCACCGCGCTGTCGTCGGAAGTCTCAGGTGCCTTGCTGCATCCCACGGTACCCATGACCAGCGCCGCAGCCAGCATGACGCACAGAAGGGAGGTAAGCAGTCTCTTTGCAATGCCGTTCTTCATCTTGCATCTCTCCTAACAAAATATTCTTCCGGACCGGTCCCGCGGTCCATAACGGAAGTCTCTGCTGCCGGATATTTCGGCTCGGCGCGGTAGATGCCGTTCGCCTTCTCAGGAGAACCCAATGGCCTGTCCCCGGCATGCGGCTACCGGGCAGAACGGCAGAAAGCTGCGCCTCACGGCGACGGACTCGCGCGGGAATTTCACCCGTTTTCCCAAACAGCCCGGATATTATACCACGGGAAATTCAAAAAATCAATCAAAAACATACATTCCGAAGAACGCGATCAGTCCGTCCCCGGGCGTGTACTCCATACCGCAGGTATCCGCCAGTTTTTTGACAAAGATACAGTAGGCCGACATGCAGGAATACATCAGGTCCGGAAATACACAGGGCTCATTGCGCACCCGGGCGCACTCCCTGCACAGGGAGCATCCACCGGAGCCCGCCATAAAGCCTGGGACGCCTCCGGCCCGCAGCTGCTTCATCAGATCCAACGAGATCTTATTGTGCTGCCCCTTGGCTTTTTTGATGGCGGCATTGTCCGTATAATCCGGAATATCCCAGATGGTTTGCAGCACCAGCGCCTTTCTGTGGGCAAGAACCCGGCGCTTCATTTCCTCCGGTGTGCCGCAGTCCGGCGGACATGCGTAATTTGCCCCATACTTGCCGCACAGATTTTCCTCACAGTAGGAACGAAAGGTGGAATCAAAGACAATATCCCGGGTATCTGCCACGGCCGCTGCCGAAAACCCCAATGCCTCCGCTGCCTGAATCATTTCCTGCTCCGTCATAAAGTTCAGTCCTCTCAACGTATTTCTTTCATTTTACCGCCTGTTTTTTCTCCCGTCAAGTGCCGAAAAATTGCTGCCTTATGTTGAACTTTCGGAAAAGAGCTTTGGGCAGCACCGCGCAATTCGGCAAAAAGGCGGCGGAGACTCGCAGACGCAATTGTGCGGTGCTGCCTTTGCTTTTTCCGCGTGTCGGGGGAGCACGATGCTCTGCTTCCCGAAAAAATCATAAGATGTTATTAAGTTTCGGGAATGGATTGCATTCCCCGGGAGATTATGTTATAGTATATTGGTTTCCAGATTATGAAAAACCGGAGGCAGAGTCTGCATGAAGATTGTCCGTTTTTTTCTCTGTCTGCTTCTGTGCCTGCTTCTTGCGGGCTGCGGAGAACGGCAGACAGAAGGCACCACCGTCCCCCCAACGGAAACCACCACCGAACCCACCGAGGACACCCGGGATCAGGTGGAGGAGCTTTCCATCGTGGTGACGGAATTTGATATTTCCCAGCTTTCCTACTACCCGAATCTGAAGAAGCTGGATCTTTCCGGCAGCACCTGCTACCCCCAGATCATGGAGTATGTCCGGATGAATCCTCAGGTGGAGGTCACTTACACGGTCAATCTGGGCGGTACCATTGCCAAAAATGATACGAAGGAGCTGGTGCTCCCCAAGGGACTGTTTGACCCGGAGCTGGTGCTGCAAAACCTTGCCTATCTGCCGGAGCTGGAATCCCTGTCCCTGCCGGATACGGATCTCCCCCACGAAACATTGGAAACGCTGGAGCAGACCTACCCCAATCTGTCCTTTACCTATACCATCACGCTGCTGGGCACGTCCTACCCCCGGGACACCACCCATCTGGACTTGCCCGGCATGACAGGCCAGCAGGCAGCGGAGGCCGCACCGATCCTTGCCCAGTTTACCGAGCTGGAAACCGTGAACCTGATGAACGGAAACAGCTGCTCCCTCAGCATGTCTGATGTGAAAACGCTGGTGGACGCAGTGCCCGGCGTCAAATTTCACTATACCTTCTCCCTGTTCGGGCAGACCATTTCCACCGATGACGAGACCGTCACCTATAAAAACATCACCCTGAATGACAGCTCTGTGGAGCAGCTGCGGCAGGCACTGGGTATCATGACCGGGTGCAGCGCCTTTATTCTGGATGGCTGCAACCTGAGCAGTGAGGAGCTGGCCGCCATCCGGGCGGACTACGACAACGTGGAGCTGACCTGGCGGGTCCACTTCGGGCGCTACACCTGCCTGACCAACAAGGAGGATATCCGGGCGGTATACCATGTGGAGGACTCCAATGTTTCCGAACTGAAGTACTGCCGGAAAGCAAAGTATATCGACATGGGCCACAACGAAACTCTGTCCGACCTGAGCTTTGTGGGCTGCATGCCGGATCTGGAGATCCTGATCGTTTCCGGGTGCTCCGTGAAGGATCTCAGCGGCTTTGAGAACTGCAAGAAGCTGGAATTTCTGGAGCTTGCCTACTGCGGTTATCTGGAGGATCTGACGCCCCTTGCCGGGTGCGAAAATCTGCACCATCTGAATATCAGCTACACCAAGGTCAGCAGTCTGGAACCTCTGGACGGACTTCCGCTGGAGCAGCTCATGTGCATCCACACCCGGGTAAAGGGTGAGGAGCAAAACATCTTCAAGGAAATTCATGACACCTGCAAGGCAACCTTCTCCGGCTCCCAGCCCTACGGCATCGGCTGGCGCTACGTGGACAAGAACACCTATACCGACATTTACAAGAAGATTCGGGAAATCTGGAACTACGACCAGCTGGACAAGATCACCGCCGCCCAAAAAGCGGCAGAAAACGGATAAACACACCGCCCGCGCCGGGATTTGCTCCTGACGCGGGCGGATTTTTCCAATAACAGGCAAGAGGTTCCACATAAATAAAAATTTGGCGTGCGGCGCAAAGCGCTCCCAGAGGGAGAGCCAGGGGCGCTTCGCGCCAATACTAAGGCAACACCGCACAATTGCGTCTGCGAGTCTCCGCCGTCTTTTTGCCGAATTGCGCGGTGCTGCCCTAAATCTCAATTTAACGTCTCCAAAAAGCGCAAAAAATCCCGGAGCTTCTGGCTCCGGGATTTTGGATCGGAATCAATCGGTGACGTAGGGCAGCAGAGCGATCTGACGGGCACGCTTGATGGCGGTGGTCAGGTCACGCTGATGGGCTGCGCAGGTACCGGTGGTACGGCGGGGCAGAATCTTGCCGCGCTCGGACAGGTAACGGCGGAGCTTTGCAGTGTCCTTGTAATCGATAGCGGTCACCTTATCCACACAGAATGCGCAAACCTTCTTGCGCTTCCGGGGACGCATACGCTGTTCGTTAGCCATGGAAATTCCTCCTTCGTAAGATCTTGTAGAAAAATTCTCTTAGAACGGAAGCTGGGCGTCGTCATCCTCCAGCATCGCGAAATCGGATGCAGGAGCACTGGCGGGCGCGGAATAGCCGCCGTGGCTCTGGGCTGCGGGAGTGCCGTAGCCGGAAGACGCGGGAGCGGAATAATTACCGCCGTAAGCATTTCCGCCGTAGGTGTTTCCACCGTAGGAGGAACCGCCGTCATTGTCGCGCTTGCTGTCGCCGAAGTAAACACTGGATACTCTGACCTCGGCGGAGATACGCTTGTTTCCGTCCTTGTCGGTCCAGTCCCGCATTTCCAGGCGGCCGTCCACAACGATCATGCGGCCCTTGGCAAAATACTTGGAGACAAACTCTCCGGTCTGCTGCCAGGCAACACAGTCAATGAAGTCGGCCTTCCGGTCGCCGCCGTCCTTGGGAGCATAGTCCCGATCGACAGCAATACGGAAACTTGTCACTGCGGTACCGTTGCCGGTACGGCGCAGCTCCGGGTCGCGGACCAGACGACCCATGAGGACAATGTGGTTGAGCATGCTTAGCCCTCCACTGCAGTGGTCAGGCAGCGCATGACGCCGTCGGTGATCTTCATCACACGCTCCAGCTCAGCAGGGAACGCAGGAGCGACTTCCATGTTCATGAGAACATAGTAGCCTTCGGGCAGATCGTTGATGGGATACGCCAGCCGACGCTTGCCCCACTCTTCGATGCCGGTCAGAGTACCCTCCGCCTCCACCATTGCCTTGAACTTTTCCACAAGTGCTGCGATGCCCTCCTCGCCCTGTGCAGGGTCGATGATGTAGAGCACCTCATACTTACCGGTGATCTTAGCCATGTTGTTTGCACCTCCTTTTGGACTTTTGGCCCCCGGTCGCGCCGGGAGCAAGGATATCCGCACACGCGGACTGAATTATTTTACAGGAAAGTTTCCGGAAAGTCAAGTATTTTTTGAGAATAAACGGGAATCCGTGCACCGCGCAAAGCGCCCCTGGCCCTCCCTTTGGGGGTAAGCGAAGCGCAGTCGCGGGAGTGAATGACATGATAAGTGACATGTCAGAGCCGCGACCGGGTTGTCCGCAGGCAACCTGTCACGGCGAAACGCCGTGACTGAGACTGTCAAAAAAGGGCAAAGCCCTTTTTCGACAGTCTCGAATCCTGTATGTATTTCTGGTTTTTCAAACTGAAGAAGTGGGCAAAAAGACGGCGGAGACTCGCAGACGCAATTGTGCGGTGTTGCCTTAAATTTCAATTTGTCTCCGGAATTGCTTGACGGGGGATATGGGATGGTGTATGATATTTGTAAACATTTGGGCGAATGAACGGGGGTGGTTTTGTGGCGGAAAACCGATATCAGAATTCGGCGCTGTGGTTTTACAACACTTATGTAGCGCCGAATCTGGGTGAGGCCCGGGTCTATGTGGATGAGGCTATCCGGCAGCGGCAGGCGCCTCAACCGGAGACTACCGTCCTTCCGTCCCTTCTGAAAGCCGCCCGGTCTCTGGAGCAGCAGAGCCTGTACGCCTGGCAGAGCCGGGAGTTGGTCTTTCTGAAGCAGGCAAAGCTTCTTGCGAACTACGAGGACGACTGTCCCTGCAGCCACGCCTCCGCCCGGTATTACCCCACCTATCAGTCCCTGACGGATGCGGAACTGCGGGGCTACTTCACCTGGCGCACCCAACTGCGGAAAGGCGACCTGCAAAAAGCCCCCTCGACCTTCGCCTTTCTTTACATTTATGAAATTCTGAATCAGGTAGGCGTGGAAAACCAGGCGGAGGGCTACGAAAAGCTTCGGCGGTTCCGGGCGGAATATGTACCGCTGGATAATACGGTGGAGCGGTATCTGGACACGTGGATGTCTGACTACGTGCTGTACTACGATCTTCCGGAATCTCTCCTGCAGGAATCCAAACCGGCCTCCTTTGACCGGCAGCTGGTCACCCTTGCGGAAATTGACCGGCACACCGACGCTGAAATTGCGGAAGCTGTCCGCAGTCTCGCGCCCAGGTGGCTGGGACGTTCCCGCTTTTATGCGCAGAACACGCAGGATATGGACTGGGTGCTTGCCCGGGTACTGCGGGGCATTTCCGCCCACTATGACGCCCGGTGCAAGCGGACCATGGTGGAGTTTTTCTTTGGGCCCCGGCACTGTCAGGCTTTTCGGCCCTTTGAATCCGCTGTCTTTGTGAACAAGGTTCCCCAGCGGGACCGGGATGTTTCGGTCAGCCCCCTGCGGGTCTGTCACTGCCGTCAGGGGCACTGGACGGCGGAGGGCTACAGTCTCTATACCCTGCCCTCGGGCAAGCTGGAAAGCTTTACCAAAGCGGTAGACTGCGCCATGCGGGATGCCTGCGGAGACAGGCACCCGGTAAAGCAGACCATGGATACCAAATGGATCCTGAAGCTGATCGATACGGAGATTCAGGCGCTGCTGGACGAAAAAAAACAGGCGGAGCAGAAAAAACTCCGTCTGGATTTCGGCAAGCTGGACGCCATCCGGAAAAATGCCGACATCACACGGGAGAAGCTGATCGTGGACGAGGACGAGGCTCCGCTCCCGGAGATGCTCCCCGCAGAGGCTCCGGCAGTACCGGCTGCCCCTCTGCCGGAGGTTCCCGGCTGCCCCCTGAACGGACAGGAGCTTCGCTTCCTTCGGTGCCTGCTCACAGGCGAACCCACCGACTGGCTCCGACAGGAGGGCGGGCTTCCCGCCGTTCTCGCCGACAGCATCAACGAAAAGCTGTACGACACCTTTGCCGACACGGTGCTCACCGTGGAGGACTGCCCCACGGTCATCGAAGATTACGCAGACGAACTGAAAGAGATGGTTTCCCTATGAAAATTCCCAAACGAATTGCCCAGACCCTGATCAACTCCCTGAAAGGCGGCGTTGTTCCCCGGGTGGGGCTTCCCTATATTACGGTAGGCAGAAAGGAAGAAATTGACGCCCTGCTCCACGATGTGGACATGATCGCCGACGGCGGCGCTTCCTTCCGGTTCATCGTGGGCAAATACGGCAGCGGCAAAAGCTTTCTGCTGCAAACCATCCGCAGCTACGTAATGGCGAAAAACTTTGTGGTGGTGGATGCCGATCTGTCCCCCGAGCGGCGCCTGCAGGGCACCCGGGGGCAGGGACTTGCCACCTACAAGGAGCTTATCCGGAACATGTCCACCAAAACGAAGCCCGAGGGCGGTGCGCTTCCCCTGATTCTGGATCGGTGGATCAGCAGCGTCCAGCAGGAGGTCATGGTCTCCGCCGGGCTTTCCGTCACAGACCCGGGACTGAACAAAGCCGTTGAAGCCCGGATCGCGCAGGTGGTATGCTCCCTGAACGAGATGGTCCACGGCTTTGATTTTGCGCGGCTCCTGACCGTCTACTACCGGGCAGGTCTTGCCGGAGACGAGGAAACCAAAGCAAAGGTGCTCAAGTGGTTCCGGGGCGAATACGGCACGAAAAGTGAAGCAAAGCAGGAGCTGGGCGTCAATATCATCATTACCGATGACGACTGGTATGAATATCTGAAGCTTTTTGCCTGCTTTCTGACTCAGGCGGGCTATGCGGGACTTCTGGTGCTCATTGACGAGCTGGTGAATATCTACAAAATTCCCAACGCCATCACCCGGCAGTATAACTACGAGAAGATTCTCACCATGTACAATGACGCCATGCAGGGCAAGGCCCATCATCTGGGCTTTCTTCTGGGCGGCACCCCCCAGTGCATGGAGGATCCCCGGCGGGGCGTTTACAGCTATGAGGCCCTCCGCTCCCGGCTTGCCGAGGGGCACTTTTCCGCCGGGTACAAGGACCTGCTTTCCCCCGTGATCCGGCTCCAGCCCCTGACCAACGAGGAAATGCTGATCCTCGTAGAAAAGCTGGCGGACATTCACGCTCAGCTGTATGACTATCCCCAGATTGTCGGGCAGCAGGACATGGTGGATTTTATTGAAATTGAATTCGGCAGAATCGGCGCGGACAGCCACATCACCCCCCGGGAAGTGATCCGGGACTTTATTGAGGTGCTGGACATTGTATACCAGAATCCCGAGGTAAAGGTTCGGCAGCTTCTGGGCTCCGACGACTTCCGGTTTTCCCAAAATGCCGTCCTGTCCGACGCGAAGGAAACGGAATTTGCGGAATTTGAGCTGTAAAAAACCCCGGCCGGGACTTTTCCGGAGGATCCTTCCCCGAAAAAGCTCCGGCCGGGTCATTTTTATGGCAGCACCGCGCAATTCGGCAAGAAGTCTCAGACAGGTTTTTTCCCCAATTCAAAGTTTGGAAAACGAAGGAATACTGTATGTATTTCTTGTTTTTCAAACTGAAGAAGCGGGGCAAAAAGACGGCGGACACTCGCAGACGCAATTGTGCGGTAGTGCCTTATGAAAGGATAACGAAAAAGCACCCGCTGTAAGCGGGTGCTTTTGGTAAATAGCCTTAACTTTAATAGAATGCACCCCCAGACGCTTAGGGGGTGCATTTACAATTTAAGGGAAAGTAGTGATTTTTATCGTTGCTCTTTACTTACGGCACAGGCAAGAATATACACAGTCATCGACCACAAAGAATTTCAGAAAAGTATCCTTTTAAGAAATGCCGATACTCCGGATGATCGGATGCGTTCTCGTATTCTTCCAAAATAGTCTTTTTGTTCCATGCTCTCATTTTATCATTCATTTCTTCATATCGGATAATAGTAAGCAGACCTTCTCGTTCCGCCTGTAAAATTGCTTCATAGGCATCCGGGATAAACTCCACACTGGATATATCGACCGGTATGCTACTGGTAGCGACATCCGGTATTTGAACCGAAAAACCGGAATCTGAAATGGTCTCGGCAGAATAAATATAACCGGATACGCCTTTGTATGTGCTTATCAGAGCATTGGGATAATACTCTTCCAACCGTTGCCGCCCATCTTTACCAAAACCATACGGCCCCCATTTTTGGCATTTTCCATCATAAGAAAAGCCGGTTTCCACGCAATACTTTTCAACGGAATTGCTCAAATAGACCAATACGTTTTCTCTTTTTGTGGAAAAATAAACCAAAGGAATACCATGATTCGAGCTCTGCGGCGTTAGTTGTGTAATACCCTTAACAGATGATGCGTGATAGTACATTAGCTTTCTTTCCTCCTAACGTAATTTATTCCAAGCGCTTTTCGACGGTGTACAGGTACTCGGAAAACTCTCGCATAGGTATATCTTCATTTTAGCAGGTAACCAGCGCCTAAACAATAGAAAAAGTCCACCGTAATTCTATCAAAATTATGATGCTTTGATGGACTTTTCGTAAGTGACCTTAAGATTGCCGTCCGTGTCGGCGGTAATCTTGGTTATGCAGTCTCCACGGCGGATGTAGGCACTCTTTCCATCATCGCTGATATCGCATACTCGCTTTCGGTTTAGATCCTTGACTTGGGTCATAGACAAATACCTCCTTTCGTGAAAAATAAAATAGCCGACACAAACATCCACGGATATGGTATCCGTAAGATGCTCGTGTCGGCCAAACTCACACTGGTTTCGCTCGTCTTGAGCCTATTAAATTACTAGGTGGAAGCGGCTCCCTCTAAATGAGGAACCTGCTTTGTTTTAGGATGGGAGTCTGCTTCCATTACCACCATCGAAATCAGATGATCAAGGGATAGCTCCTCGTATTCGTTTCCTTTCGGCTTCTTAATCCGAATGCTGTAGTGCCCGTCTGGATTTTTAACGGGCTCCCCGATAGGAATTTTGTGAACGGGGGTTTTGATGAGGTGAGGCTTGGAAACAATGTTTTCTTCCATATATAGGTACCTCCGATTACTTCAGTCCAGACTTCAGATAGCTGGTGATGACTGCTTTGGCCCCCGACGACATTCTTGTATCGTATTCACGATCCTTGAGCAACTTATACAATCTGCCTGCAGGACTGTCCAGATGGGAGAAGGGGTCATCAGCTGTCGTAAACATGCGAGTAAAATAGTAGGACCCATATTTGGGGTCGTTTTCATCATCGATGGAGTGTCGGAAGATGAATTCATACTGCATGGCTTGCTCACCCGAACTTTCAAGGTAAAACGGAACGATTAGTACTTCCGCCTCAAGAGCAATATTCTCGCAGGCGAAGATATCATCCGCAAGCACGAAACGAGCATCTCGGTTCAAATACATAGAGTGATAGTACGGCTTGTCCTTTTCGTAAGTGACAAGACCAGATCCAGAAAAGCTATCATCGAGTGCTGCTATGACTCCGCCATTGCACTGCCATTCAACAAGACCAGACTCAGTATCTCGGTAGACTTTTTCAAGGAATTTGGCTGCAAGGTCAGAATTGGAATCTGGAATCTGCAAATCCGTTTCCAGTAGGTGTCTGATGTCAACTTCAAACAAACGAGCGATTTTCCATACGACATCGATGCTTAGCTTTTTTGCAGAATTCTCCTTGGCTGTCCTGGAAATATAACCTGCACTTAGACCAAGCATATTTTCAATTTCTCCGATACGCAGGCTATTTTTTTTAGCAAGAAAAGCAATGTTGCTGATAAGGTAGCGGTTGTCAAAATTTCCGATGGAATCAAGGTATTCCTGGATGAAATCGTTCTGCTCGTCCATAAGTGTACAAAGTCTGCTAGAATCTTCGTCATGCATAAGGCTACTTATGGCGGTTTGAATTACCTCCCTAACATGGAGCGCTTGCAATAATTCCTCAAAATTCTCAGGTTCAACAACCTCAAATGTTTCACCGAGCACTTCGAATTTTCCTTCCATGTGTTCATCAAATTGACGTGACATATCTTTCCTCCTTGAGTTGGTATGATAATTATAATTGTTGAACCGCTGATTGTCAATAGTTCAAATATACATTGAGCACAATTATTACTTGAACCAATAAGCGCAGCATTTCTTTGCGGGGACAATCCCCCTGGCGGCCTTTTGTACTTCCACAGACCGCAATGGCTTTGCCCCGGAGGCGTGGATCGAGCATTGTCTCAACGGAAGCGTAAAAGCAATTCAGATCACTGTGGAGAATGGCGTGATTCTGCATAATTCCATCTCCTTCAACAAAACTTCATCAAAACCTATTGACAAGGTGAAGAAAGTGAAGTATATTAAATGCGTAACTTCATCAAACTTCACCTACATAGTAATTGGAAGATGAAGTTTTGTCAGTAGCCCAGATGAAGCTGATGAAGTTACAAGATGAAATTTATCGAAAGAAGGTATCCTATGACTTTCTCGGACAAGATCAAAGTGGCCAGGGAGCAAGCGAGGCTGACCCAACAGCAACTCGCCGATAGCACTGGCGTTTCCAAGCGGACAATTGCTTCCTACGAGTCCGGCGGCGCAATCGCCAGGGCTTCCACGATGTTGAAGCTCGCAAAAGTGCTGAACGTATCCTCAAAGTATCTTTCCGACGACTCCTGCCTCGACCCAATGGCCGACATTGAGAAAGATGGCTATCTTGAAGAAGCCCGTGAACGGTACGGATCTTCCGGAGCCCGTGATGTTGACCAGCTCCTCCGAGACAATGCTGCGTTGTTCGCGGGTGGTGAACTGTCCCAGGAACAGAAAGACCAGTTCTTTGAGGCGGTCATGCGGGCGTATGTCGCCTGTAAGGATGAAGCAAAGGTAAAATTCGGTCGTAAAAATAAGTGATGTCCGTTTTATGGGACAGTTACCGTTGTATAATTACAGCATGGGGGCAGTATACCCATTTTACATAAGGAGGAGGTAAGCCTGTGTTATACGCAGAAGTGTGCGGCGCAGTCGAAGCCCTACAAAAGAAATACCGCGAAAGCAATCCGTTCCGGCTTTGCGAGGATATGAACATCCTTCTGCTCAGTCAGGCTCTCGGAAACGCCCCAGATGCCATAAAAGGGTTTTACTTAGAGAGCAAGCGGATACGAACGATCACGGTCAACTGTGACCTGCCGGAAGCGGTTCAGCGAATCATTGTAGCTCATGAGCTGGGTCATGCGGCGCTACATCGTCATTCGGGTATTCACGCATTTCACGATATCGGCCTATTCGATGAGAGCTCGCTGTTGGAGAAGGACGCCAATCTGTTTGCTGCCGAGTATTTACTCAGAGACCAGGATGTCCTTGAAACACTCAACCGTGATACCACTTTTTTCTCTGCTGCTGCAATGCTCCGCGTCCCGGCGGAACTGCTTGATTTTAAATTCCGTGTACTAAAGTGGAAGGGCTATAAGCTAATAGAGCCGCCAATCTCGGCGCAGAGCAAGTTCCTTGCCAACATGGAGGTGCCGGATGATGCAGACTGCTACGGTGAATAAGCCGCTGAAAGTATATGTAGCCGTCAAAGCTGATTTTGCCGCTGACGGCACGATGTTCCCAAGGATCATCACTTGGGAGGACGGAGAGAAATATGAGATAGACCGTGTGTCCAATATCCGTCAAACTCCCGCACTGAAAGCTGGAGGCCAGGGCGACCGCTATACGATATGAATCGGCGTTCACCAGAGCCATCTGTTTTTTGAACGCAGTGCGGACCTTACCGGAAACAACATCGGACGATGGTTTGTAGAACGGAGGCATTCTGTCAAGTAGTTTTGAGATACTTTTTGAAAAATCTCCAAAGCACATAGCTGTGCGTAAAGTCAATCAGGCAACATCTGCTTCCTGCAAAGCCATTCTCTCTTGAGGTATTTCGGCATACGGGGCATAGCGGGCACCTCCTTTTCACTGCCGAATTGCCGATTTGCTCCCGAAACGCAGAAACGCCC
>ERZ857629.3075-NODE-3075-length-14575-cov-2.872865_pt1 | contig 14575 bp, 6 predicted proteins | sample MGYA00519700_ERZ857629 | MGnify/ENA primary metagenome ERZ857629 (study PRJEB31778, sample SAMEA3449351) | human gut metagenome | biome: human gut; feature: human-associated habitat; material: faeces | place: United Kingdom | collected 2010/2012 ... | reverse complement strand
CAACAACCAGCACACCCCATTCAATCCGTAAGATAAACAAGCTGCTCAATCGATTGCAAGATAAAGGATAGTTTTTCTCTAATGTACACCATAAAGGATTGCGGTTATGGTATTGCAAAGGGGAGTAGACTATATAATTGAATCCATTTTTATTAACTTATTATTAACTAATTAAAGTAACTGATGAAAAACATGCGACTATTGCTTACAGGGCTGTTATGTTTTATAGCTGTGGGATTTGTATCTGCACAGAATATAAACGTTACAGGTACTGTTAAGGATGCGACCAACGGCGAGCCGATTGGTTTCGCGTATGTGCAGATTAAAGGCACTACAACGGGAACTTTCACAAATGATGATGGAACATTCTCAATTAAGGTCCCAAAGGACGGAGTCCTTATCTTCTCTTTTGTGGGCTACAAGACTACAGCGGTTGAGGTTAAGGGAAGAACTCACATAGACGTTCTAATGGAGAGTGATGCCCTTGAGCTTGACGAAACCCTTGTTGTAGCTTATGGTACACAGAAAAAATCATCTTTCGTAGGTTCTGCAACCCAACTTAAGGGAGAGTCTTTAAAAAAGATGCAAACATCTAACGTTTCTAAGGCGCTTGAGGGTGCTGTAGCCGGACTACAGACCTATAGTTCTTCTGGAACACCAGGTTCTGGAGCAAACATTCAGATTCGTGGTTTTGGGTCTATAAGCGCTGAAACAGCTCCTCTTATTGTAGTAGACGGTACCCCTTATGAGGGAGGCTTGAACTCTATTCCTCCTCAGGATATAGAGTCTATTACAGTTCTTAAGGATGCGGCTGCAAACTCTATGTACGGTGCTCGTGGTTCTAACGGTGTTATTATGATTACCACCAAGAGAGGTATTGAGGGTAAGGTTACCATTACTTTTGATGCTAAAGTTGGTGTTAACTCAAGAGCTGTTCCTGCATACGATGTAATGAGAGATCCCGGCCAGTATTATGAGATGGCTTGGGAATCTATGAGAAACGCTGTTTATTACACAGGAACTATAGCAGATCTTGCAGCGGCAGGCAGATATGCCTCTACCAATCTTATTGGTGGTGACGGTGGCTTGGGCCCATACAATATTTACAAAAATGTTGCTGATGATGCAATCATAGATCCTGTAACAGGTAAACTCAATCCAAATGCTTCTGCACGTAAATGGACAGATGATTGGAATAAGGATATCTTCCGTAACGGATTACGTCAGGAATACAATTTGTCTGTATCGGGCGGTTCCGATAAAACACAGGGCTATATGTCTGTTTCTTACCTTGATGATGCCGGTTATGTTCCAAAATCAGGGTTCAAACGTATTGCTGTTCGTACTAAATTAGACCAGACTGTTACAAGTTTTGTAAAAGCCGGTCTCAACCTTGCGTACTCAAATACAGAATATCAGAGATATAATGACAATGAGACTAACAACTACTCTAATATTTTCATGTTCTCACAGAATATAGCTCCTATCTATCCTATCTATCTATATGATGAGAATGGTACCCGCCAGTACAACGCTAAAGGAGAGACCCTTTATGACTGGGGTGAGACAGGACGTGCATACGCACCTACCAGCAACCCTTACGGACAGGCTCTTACCTCTAAGAGAAAAAATATAGCAGATAACTTATCAACAAGAGGTTATGTTAATATTAATATCTTAAAAGATTTGGTACTATCTGCAAATGTTGCATACGATGTGTTCAATACTAAGGAGGATAACTATACGACACCAAACGGTGGTGATGCCAAAAACGTTGGAGGTAGAGGTTATCAATACGCGTATAGAACTAATGTTCTAAATGCTAACCAGTTGTTAACATGGACTCCTTCATTTGGCGATCATAATCTAAATGTCCTTATAGGTCATGAGACAAAATCAGACGAAAACTACACACTTTACGGTCACATGACAAACTTTGTAAATCCAACTGTAACAGACTTTGCAAATGCAATAGTTTATCAGGACCTTTCATCTTATTCAGATGAATATTTCCTTGAGGGTGTATTCAGCCGTGTTGAGTATAACTATGCTAACAAATATTATCTTACAGCATCGTACCGTAGAGACGGTTCTTCTGTGTTTGCAAAAGAGAAACGTTGGGGTGGCTTCTGGGCCGTTGGTGCATCATGGAATGCAAAAGCAGAAAGCTTCCTTAAAGATGTAGAGTGGATAGACTTTTTAAAGGTTAAAGCAAGTTTCGGTACTCAGGGTAATGACAATATTAGACTTAACAAAGTTTATGAGAATCTTTATAGAATAGACAGAGTAGATGGTGACGCCTCTCTAACACAGATATTCCGTGCTGCTCCTGATGTAACTTGGGAGAAGTCAGACAACTTTAACGTAGGTATTGAGGCAAAATTATTTAATAAATTGTCTGTTAATGTTGAGTATTTCATAAAAGAGACTAAAGATATGATCTACTATAGGCCTCTTGCCGTATCACAAGGTAGTCCTTCTAAACAACTTGTGAACGATATGGATATGAAGAACACAGGTGTGGAGATTGAAATTAACGCAGATCTGTTTAGAACTAAAGATTTCTCATGGAATATCTCTTTGAATGCAACTCATTACAAGAACAAGATTACAAAACTTCCTTCGGATTTCCCTGCAGAGGGTAAACAGATTGGTTCTTTCTGGCGTGAAAAAGGTGGTTCACTATATAACTATTATATGTATGAATGGGCAGGAGTAAATCCTGAGAACGGTATGCCTCAGTATTATAAATATGATGATAAAGGTGAGCGCTCTATAGTGAATACTACTTCAGAGGCAACTTATCGTAAAACAGGTAAGACACCTATTCCTGATGTTTATGGAGGTATAGCTACTACTTTGGCATTTAAAGGTTTTGATTTGAGTGCAAACTTTGCATATCAGATTGGAGGTTACATTAATGACTCTGTATATCAAAGTTTGATGAGCGCAGGTGATTCAGGTTCAAACTGGCACAAAGATATCTCCAAGAGATGGACTCCTAACAATACAAAGACCGATGTCCCTCGCGTTCAATTGAACTATCAGGAGGCAAATGCTGCTTCTACAAGATGGCTCACCAAATCATCTTATCTAAGTTTAAGAAACTTAACTTTAGGTTATACGATTCCTCGTGTCATTACCAACAAGATAGGCTTGACTAATCTAAGGGTTTATGTAACTGCAGATAACTTATTCTATACATCGGCCAGAAAGGGTATGGATGTTCGTAAAGATTCAGATGGAAGTAATGGCTTTACGTATTCAGCTCTACGTACAATCTCCGGTGGTTTATCTATAACACTATAATTTTAAAAAGATGATTATGAAAAAATATATATTAACATTAGTTTCAACTGCACTCTTGTTTACAGCCTGCGAGAAGTCTTTTGATGTAAAAGATACTAGTAATATGACAGGTACGGATGCTAGCACAAAGGTTGAAGATGATCCTGAATTCCTTACTTCGTACATAAACGGCTGTTTTGCTTGGTCAGTTCAGTATGCTACCTCTGGTCAAGCACGTCACGATGATTTTGGTTTACTTGGAATATTACATAATCTTGATTTAATGGGTTTGGATATTGCCATTAAGGGATCGTGGAACTGGGGTAGAAATGATATTAATCATGACTATGGCGCTTTTAACTATGTTCGTACTTTTCAGCAATGGAATTACTTTTATACCCTTATAAAGAAAACTAACGAGATTATAGATCTGTTTGGCGAAAAAGATCCTACAGACGCAAATCTTAGAGGATGGCTTGGACAGGCATACGCTTTAAGAGCATTCTGCTATACATATCTTATTCAGTTATACCAGGATCCTGTTGAGGGAACTACTCCTACTGCAAAATTCAGAGATTCTGCTCCAGCCGTTCCTATTATCTACTCTTCAAGAGATGGGTTCTCTATTCAGGAGGCTGAAAAGGTAGGCGGACGTAATACAATGGCAGATCTGAAGAAGGAGATTGAGCGTAACTTTGATTTGGCTCTCCCTCTACTACAGGGATACAAGAGAGCAACTAAGAATGAGGTTAACTATGAGGTTGCTCAGGGTATGGCTGCTCGTTACTATCTTCTTACACAACAGTGGAGCAAAGCTATTACAGCTGCTCAGGCTGCTCAGAATGGATTTGATTTAATGGATCAAAAACGTGTTCTTTCGGGATTTATGGATTTGGAAGATAGAGAGGTTATGTGGGGTTTCCACCATACAACCGAAACAATGACTTCATACGCTTCTTTCTTCTCTCATGTTAGTAACGATAGCCAAGGATATGGTGGTGTAGGACAGTCTGTTCACTGTATAGACCGCAGTCTGTATGACAAGATTCCTGCTACTGACTACCGTAAGGCATTGTTCAACGATGAAAAAGGAGATCCTAAAGCGGCTACAGCTGGTGCAAAACTACCATACGCAAGTAGAAAATTTGGTTACAGACCTTCATGGTTACAGGATTATATCTTTATGCGTAATGCAGAGATGATTCTTATTGAAGCCGAGGCTCATGCACGTCTGTCAGATGGTCAGGCAGCCTCTACACTTGCAAAACTTATGGCAAAACGAGACCCTGCTTGGTCTGCAACTAATGTTACTGTAGACGATGTCCTTCTTCAGAGAAGAATAGAGTTGTGGTGTGAGGGCTTTGAGTACTTTGACCTAAGACGTAACGGTTTAACCGTTAACAGAAAGTACGAAGGCAGTAACCACGCAGCCGCTGCTCAGTATGAATTCCCTGCTCATAGCGCAAGCTGGAATTTCCAGATTCCTCGTCAGGAGATGCAGAATAACATGTACATCACCGAGGACGAGCAGAATGCTTGGGTAACCGGTGCTATGTAATTTGCTAATTAACAAATATTTTTTTGTTTTTTTTGCTTCCCGACAAAACAGAAATTGTTGGGAAGTTTATTTTTATATATACCATAATTCTGTTGGTTACTGCCTAAGCTTTATTGATTGTTTCTGTTGTATTTCTCAAAGAAGTTGTTCTCTATATTGTACCACTCCCTTCTGTTGAAGTCTTTTGGAATGGTGTACAGGTAGTACTCTTTGGATGATGGTATGAGGTTGTAGATGAAAAAGTTGTTCAGCGGATGACTTTCGCTCTCCTGCAATCCTATCTCTATTAAAAACGGAGCGGTAAGGGCTTTCGCTATATATGGAAATCTGAATTTGGTGCTGTTGAGCAGTTCATCTGTAAACAGCGGAGCGTATGTTGCGCATCCGCCAATCCTTTTGTCTGTTGCCGCAATGGTTGTTGCAATTACGGCTCCTTTGCCGCAACCCTCCGTAAAAATTTTGTCTTTGTCTGTAATCCTCTTGCTGTCAATAAAATCTACTACCATAGATGCATCTCTGCAGAGCTGCAAATAGTCTGTATCTTGTGTGCTTTTTATAACAACAAACTCAATCAGCTCGGGATTGTCGTTTGGATTAACGGCGCATTCATTCTCTTTGCAGTAGTCAAACCGTATGACGGTAGGATGGCTTCTTTTCTTTAAAAGTGAGAATATACCATCTTTTGGTACAAAGTAGTAACCTTTTATGGTGCGATTGTTTTTGGCAGGGATTTCAACCAAATAGCAATTTCTCTCTTTATTGTCTGTGCTCTTGATCTTTGTACTTTTGTAGTCTAACCGTGCTACCACCGGCTTGTTGTTTATTGCGCCTGCCAAGGAGTCGCAATATTTTGCGGCTGCCTCTTTGGATACCTCTTTCATATTGGGGAACCTTCCCAACCCCGATTCGCTGTCTATCCTCTGCGGCTCGTATGCTATGTTGTATCTATAGTAGAAGTGCACCCCGGAATCTTGCTGGTTTCTTATCTCAACATTGTATATTCCCGGCATGGGGGAGTTAAAGGCAAATGAGATGAGGGTACTGTCGCCGCTATCTATAGATGTTTCCTGAACAAATGAGTATAGGGGCTTGCCCGGGAGCTGTTCAATATTGCATTTTATGTTAAACTTTTCTTTTTTGTAGTTTGTGTTTACTGCAGATAATGAGACTTTTGGGCTTTCATTTCCATAGTATACCCAAGAGCTGTTCATGTAAAGGTAATAGATGAAATCTCCTTTTATGAACTTTAGTTTTTCTTTTGTCCTTATTGGCTCTTCGTAGGCTTTCTGATACAGCTTTATCTCCTCTCCGTTTCTCTCCTGCGCACCCGTATGATGACACAGAGTGCTGCAAACAAGGGTTGTTGCCAATATAAATTTAATGGGGTATGTGATCATCTTTTTTGTCATATCTGCAAGTTCTGGTAATAAGTCTTATGGTTCTCTGTTGTTGTATTGCTTTTGATTATTGATTCTGCCATGTTTCTCACAAGCTCAAGGTTCTCTCCCGTGCTGCAAAAGGTTGTTGTTCCTGTTGAATCTTTGTCGGGAAGCAGATTCATATTTTTTAAAATGTTGGCGGCCCTCTGTGCCACTGCCGGAGCGGGGTTTACTATTTTCATCCGCTTCCCGACAATTTTTCTTATTGGTTCTATAAGAAAAGGGTAGTGGGTGCACCCAAGAACAAGCTGGTCTGCATTCTGCGCAAGCATTGGGGTTATATACCGAGACAGCAGTGCAAGTGCCTCTTCTGTATCTGTTTTTCCCTCTTCGACCAACTCTACAAGTCCGTCTCCCGCCTGCTCTATGACCTTCTTGTTGTAGGCGTATATGTTTCTGGTGTTTTGGTAGAGTGTGCCTTTAAATGTTCCTCTTGTGGCAAGAACACCAATTACCCCTGTCTTTGTATTAAGCGCGGCCGGTTTTACTGCAGGCTCCATCCCCACTATTGGCAGGGTGTAGAGTTTTCTTAACGTGCTTATAGCTCCTGCAGTGGCTGTATTGCAGGCTATGACAATTATATCTGCCTTCTGTGCAATAAGGTAGTCGCAGATGACTCTGCATCTGTCTATTATCTCCTCTTTATGCTTTGGACCGTAAGGACAATTGCCGGAATCTGCTATGTAGAGATAATTGGCATTGGACAGTAACTTTATAAGCTCCTTCCATACGGAAAGCCCACCTACGCCTGAATCGAAAACGCCTATCATTTCTTTATTTTTTTAGGGTGACAAATATACAAAAGAAGAAGCTGAATAAAAAGGTAATCGTTTTACACATTCTATTCAGCTTTATCTGTTATCTGTTTAGGAGACCGTTATAGTCTCTCGCTAAGTATCTGCTCTATCTCCTCCTCTGTAGCTCTTCTCTTGATTATTGTTCCGCTTTGGTCTACGAGTACGTTCTGTGGAATATATTTTACCATATATGGTGTGCCTGCTGCATTCTCCCAGCCTTTAAGGTCTGAAACATGAGGCCATGTCAGACCGTCCTTTTTAATGGCATCTTCCCATCTTGCCTTGTCTGTATCAAATGATACCCCAAGTACCTCAAATCCTTTGCTGTGGTATTTCTTGTAAATCCTTACAAGAGTAGGGTTAAATGCACGGCATGGACCGCACCAAGATGCCCAGAAATCGAGCATTGTAACTTTGTTCTTTGAGTAAACATCTGAGAACTTAATCATTGTTCCGTCTGGAGCTGCCTGTTCAAAATCCGGGGCAACTTTACCGTTTTCAAGAGCTTTCATGCCCTCGATTGTAGATGCAATTTTCTTTACAATACGGTTCTCCTTAAAGTTGACAGTATCTGCGGCAAATGGTTCAAATGCGGCAAGAAGTTCGTCTAACTCAAGTGAATAAAGATCTTCGTTAAGTTTGTATAGTGCATATAAAGAGGTTGGATTGAGCTTCACATAGTTGTTGACAGCATCGCGGAACGCCTTGTTGATCTCGGTATTTATCTTTATTATCTCCTCTCTTCTCTCTGCTGTGGTCTCCTCTTTCTGGTATTCATCTATAAGCGCTTCAAAGTTATGCTCCTTCTGCATGCTTAGCATTATGTTCTCAAGAGAGTCAATAACGCCCTGTGTCTTTCCTCCTTTGATTGTGCTTATAGACTCTGTAAATCTTCCATCTTCTATTTTTGTGAAATCAAGATCTACAACATAATTCTCATTCTCTACAAACAATCTTGCAAAAGCGTTTCTTTCTTTGCCAGGGAATGCCATGTAGTACATCTCAGGGGTTGTTACTGTACCTGTAAATACAGCTTTGCCGTTCTTTATGGCAACTGTCTGTTTTATAAGGTCTTCACCTTTTTGATAATTTGTCAGCATTAATGAGTCAGATGTTATCTGTGTGCTGTCTCCCTGCAAGTTTACAGTAATATTGTAAGATGCAGTGTTTTTTTTGTTAGTGCAGGCAATTGCTAAAATTGCGGCACCTATCAATAATAAATGTTTCATGTTTAGTTAGTGATTTTTAAATCTTCGTGTGGCCAAGTTAGTAATGTTATTTTGAATCTTTACCTAAAACTTTATTTCTTTAACAATTTTTTAATAATATTGTTGTGTGATTATAACTATATAATAAAAGGGATAGCCGTTTCGCTCGGTTATCCCCTTTATCGCTCTATATAGCTTGTCTGTTATTCCTCTGTAACAGTCTCTTTTGCTAATTTTGCTTTAGCCATTCTCTGATAGTCGTCCATTGAAGCAACAACAAGCTTTTCGTACTCCCTTAAGCCTGTACCTGCAGGAATAGGGTGTCCGCATATAACATTCTCTTTTAGACCCTCCAAGGTATCCACCTTACCGTAGATAGCGGCTTCGCTAAGTACTTTGGTTGTCTCCTGGAATGATGCGGCAGACATAAAGCTGCTGGTCTTTAATGCTGCACGTGTAATACCTTGAAGCACCTGATTAGAGGTTGCAGGTACTGCGTCTCTTGCCTCTACAATCTTCTTGTCCATACGTTTAAGCATAGAGTTTTCATCTCTAAGCCTTCTCACTGTAACAATCTGGCCGGCCTTGAGGTTCTCTGAGTCGCCTGCATCGAGGATAACCTTCTTATCCCAGATATTGTCGTTCTCCTGCATAAACTCCCATTTGTCAACCAACTGCTCTGGCAGGAACTTGGTATCGCCCGGATCAACAATCTCAACTTTACGCATCATCTGCCTTACGATAATCTCAAAGTGTTTGTCGTTGATCTTAACACCCTGCATACGGTAAACCTCCTGTACCTCGTTTACAATGTACTCCTGTACTTTGGTAGGTCCCTGTATTGCAAGGATATCTGCAGGAGATATGGCACCGTCTGACAAAGGCATACCGGCACGTACATAGTCGTTCTCCTGTACCAAAATCTGCTTTGAGAGTGGAACAAGGTAATGTTTCTCCTCTCCGGTCTTTGATTTGACTATAATCTCGCGGTTACCTCTCTTTATCTTACCCATTACTACCTCTCCGTTTATCTCGGAAACAATTGCAGGGTTAGATGGGTTACGTGCCTCAAAAAGCTCTGTAACACGTGGAAGGCCACCGGTGATATCGCCGGATTTACCAATTGCACGAGGTATCTTTATGAGGACATCTCCGGCTTTTAGATCCTGATTGTTCTCAACCATGATATGTGCACCAACAGGCAGGTTGTACTGTCTAAGCTCGTTGCCATCGTTGTCCAAGATCCTTATTATAGGGTTCTTGGATTTGTCCCTCGACTCAATTACAACCTTCTCTCTGTGCATTGAGTACTCGTCTGCAGCCTCCTCTCTGTATGTAAGACCCTCAACAAGTCCGTCATAAGCTACTTTACCGGACAACTCTGTAATGGTTGTTGCGTTATAAGCATCCCACTCGCAGATTCTGTCCCCTTTCTTAACCATGTCGCCATCCCTAAAGTACAGGATGGCTCCGTATGGAATATCGTGCTGTGAGAGTGTGATTCCGGTATTTGCATCAACTATACGCATCTCTGCCGTACGGCCGATTACAATATCCTGTTTCTCTCCGTTGTCAAGCTCTTTTACAATGGTCCTAAGCTCTTCAAACTCCAATTTACCATCATATTTGGTAATGATCTCATTCTCTGTTACGCTGCTCGATGCGGTACCTCCCACGTGGAATGTTCTAAGTGTAAGCTGTGTACCAGGCTCACCAATAGACTGTGCTGCAATGACTCCAACAACCTCTCCCTTCTCTACCATCTTGCCTCTTGCAAGGTTACGGCCGTAACATTTTGCACATACACCTTTTCTCGATTCGCAGGTAAGCACAGACCTTATCTCAACAGCCTCAATAGGAAGCGATTCTATTGTGGATGCAATCTCCTCTGTAATCTCCTCGCCTGCACCTACTATCAACTCACCTGTAAGAGGGTTGTATACATCATGGACGGTTGTACGTCCTAATATTCTCTCGTATAGTGTCTCTACAATGTCATCTTTGTTCTTTATGGCTGTTGCAATAAGACCTCTCAGTGTACCGCAATCCTCCTCATTAATAATGACATCGTGCGATACATCTACAAGCCTTCTTGTAAGGTAACCTGCGTCTGCAGTCTTCAACGCTGTATCTGCCAAACCTTTACGTGCACCGTGTGTTGAGATGAAGTACTCCAATACAGACAGACCCTCTTTAAAGTTTGCCAAGATTGGGTTCTCAATAATCTGAGGACCCTCAGATCCCGATTTCTGAGGTTTTGCCATCAATCCACGCATACCACACAACTGACGAATCTGCTCTTTTGATCCACGGGCTCCTGAGTGAAGCATCATGTATACAGGATTGAATCCGTCGTTATCTGCAGCAATCTGCTTCTCTACGATATTGGTAAGTCTTGAGTTTGTATTTGTCCAGATATCAATAATCTGGTTGTATCTCTCGTTGTTGGTTATCAAACCGTTGTTGTAGCTGAACATAATGTTCTCAACGGCTTTGTAACCCTCTTCAACAAGCTCTTTCTTTTCTGCAGGGATAATAACGTCTCCAAGGTTGAATGATAGGCCACCCTTGAATGCCATTGTGTATCCTATGCTCTTTATATCATCAAGGAACTGTGCTGTTCTTGCAACGCCCGATACCTTAAGAACCTTACCAATGATATCCCTTAGTGATTTCTTCGTAAGGATCTCATTTATATATCCTACTTCCGGAGGTACTACCTGGTTGAATATAACTCTTCCGGCGGTTGTCTCCATCATCTCATATCCGTTCTCGGGGTGCATGAAATCTTTTGGTAGTCTTACGGAGATTTTTGCATGAAGATCCAATCTCTTTTCGTTCAATGCAATGATTATCTCCTCGGGTCCGTAGAATCTCATACCCTCACCCTTTACGTTAGGCCTTGGTTTGGTAATGTAGTACAGACCAAGCACCATATCCTGAGACGGAACTGTGATAGGGGCTCCGTTGGCAGGGTTAAGGATATTGTGAGAGCCTAACATAAGCAGCTGGGCCTCAAGTATTGCTGCATTGCCAAGTGGTAAGTGTACCGCCATCTGGTCACCGTCGAAGTCTGCGTTGAATGCAGTACATGCAAGCGGGTGCAGCTGAATGGCTTTTCCCTCAATAAGTTTTGGCTGGAATGCCTGGATACCAAGTCTGTGTAGGGTAGGGGCACGGTTTAGAAGTACAGGGTGTCCCTTCATCACATTCTCTAAAATGTCCCAGATCACAGCCTCTTTCTTGTCTACTATCTTCTTTGCAGATTTAACTGTCTTTACAATACCTCTTTCAATCAGTTTTCTAATGATAAATGGTTTGTAAAGCTCTGCTGCCATATATTTAGGCAGTCCGCATTCGTGCATCTTAAGCTCCGGGCCAACAACGATTACCGAACGTGCCGAATAGTCTACACGTTTACCCAACAAGTTCTGACGGAATCGTCCCTGTTTTCCTTTCAAACTGTCTGAAAGTGACTTTAATGTTCTGTTGGCCTCTGTCTTTACTGCATTGGATTTCTTTGAGTTGTCGAACAGTGAGTCAACAGCCTCCTGAAGCATACGTTTCTCATTTCTAAGAATAACCTCAGGTGCTTTAATCTCTATAAGTCTTTTCAGACGATTGTTTCTTATGATTACTCTTCTGTAGAGGTCGTTGAGGTCTGATGTTGCAAACCTTCCTCCGTCTAAAGGAACCAATGGTCTCAAATCCGGTGGGATGACAGGTATAACCTTAAGAATCATCCATTCGGGTTTATTGATATCTTTAGACTCTCTGAACGCCTCAATTACGCTTAGTCTCTTTAGTGCCTCTGCCTTTCTCTGCTGAGATGTCTCTGTCTCTATCTTGTTCCTCAATTCGTATGAGAGGTTATCCAAGTCTATCTGAGACAGCAGTTTGTATATGGCGTCTGCTCCCATGCCGGCAACGAACTTGTTGGGGTCTTCGTCGGGAAGCATCTGGTTCTCCTTTGGAAGAGAGCCGAGTACGCTCAAATACTCCTCCTCTGTAAGCAGGTCCAATTTATGTACACCGTTCTCTGCTGCAAGTCCGGGCTGAATGACTACATATTTCTCGTAATAAACTATAGTATCCAACTTCTTAGACGGGATGCCAAGCAGATAACCTATCTTGTTTGGAGTTGAACGGAAATACCATATATGCGCTACAGGAACGGTAAGGGTTATGTGTCCCATCCTCTCTCTACGAACCTTCTTCTCTGTTACCTCTACACCGCAACGGTCGCAGATGATCCCTTTGTAGCGGATTCTCTTGTACTTTCCGCAATGGCACTCATAATCCTTAGACGGGCCGAAGATTCTCTCGCAGAAAAGTCCGTCTCTCTCCGGTTTGTAGGTACGGTAGTTGACAGTCTCAGGCTTTAGAACCTCGCCCGAAGATCTTTCCAAAATCTCTTCGGGTGAAGCCAATCCTATGCTAATTCGGTTGAAATTGCTTTTAACCTTAATCTCTTTCTTAAAAGACATATTATTGTGATTTCTTATTTATTAACAATTAATCCAAATTCACGCTGAGTCCAAGACCTCTTAGTTCGTGAAGCAATACATTGAGCGACTCCGGAATGCCGGGTGTAGGCATAGGATCACCTTTTACTATAGCCTCGTATGCTCTTGATCTTCCGGTAACATCGTCTGACTTTATAGTAAGGATCTCCTGAAGTACATTCGATGCACCGAATGCCTCAAGCGCCCAAACCTCCATCTCTCCAAATCTCTGGCCTCCAAACTGTGCTTTACCTCCCAACGGTTGCTGGGTAATAAGTGAGTAAGGTCCAATTGAACGTGCGTGCATCTTGTCATCTACCATGTGTCCCAATTTAATCATGTAGGTAACTCCAACGGTAGCAGGCTGGTCAAAGTACTCTCCGGTACCGCCATCTCTCAAATATGTCTTGCCATATCTTGGCAGACCTGCCTTGTCTGTATATTCACATATATCCTCCAAGGTAGCACCGTCAAAGATAGGGGTAGCGAACTTAAGACCAAGCTCTTTGCCTGCCCAACCCAATACCGCCTCGTAGATCTGTCCCAAGTTCATACGAGATGGCACACCAAGAGGGTTAAGCACAATATCTACCAATGTACCGTCGTCAAGGAAAGGCATATCCTCATCTCTTACGACTTTGGCAACGATACCTTTGTTACCATGTCTACCTGCCATCTTGTCTCCAACTCTAATCTTTCTCTTCTTGGCAACATAAACCTTGGCAAGCTGCATGATACCTGTTGGAAGTTCGTCTCCTATTGTGAGGTTGTATTTTACCCTCTTAAGCTCTGCATCGTACTCCTTATGAGCTATAAGATAGTTGTTTACAAGAGACTTTATCATGTCGTTGGTATGAGCGTCCGATGTCCAGTTGACAGGATTGATATTCTCATAATCTAATGTCTCCAAAACCTCAAAGCTGAATTTGCTTCCTTTGGCAATAAGCTCCACACCGTAAAGGTCGTTTACACCCTGAGACTCTTTACCTTTAACAAGGATCATCAGTTTGTCTAAGAATTTGGCTCTTAGCTCTCCGGCCTTGCGGTTAAAGTCATCCTCTGCCGCCTGAATCTGTACCTTTGTGTTGTTCTTTATCTTTTTGCCTGAGCCCTCTTTACCTACGCGGGCAAACAGTCTTTTTCCTATTATGGTTCCCGACAACGATGGAGATGCCTTTAATGAAGCATCCTTTACATCACCTGCCTTGTCACCAAAGATTGCTCTAAGAAGTTTCTCCTCCGGAGATGGATCGCTCTCACCTTTAGGGGTAATCTTACCTATAAGAATATCACCAGGCTCAACATTGGCACCAACCCTAATAATACCGTTAGAGTCAAGATCCTTGGTGGCATCCTCGCTTACGTTAGGAATGTCTGAGGTCAACTCCTCCATTCCGCGTTTGGTATCTCTTACCTCCATTATATATTCATCTACGTGAATAGATGTAAAGATATCCTCTCTTATGATTCTTTCGGAAAGAACAATAGCATCCTCGAAGTTGTATCCTTTCCAAGGCATGTACGCAACCTTAAGGTTTCTTCCAAGAGCAAGCTCTCCGTTTTGTGTTGCATATCCCTCTGTAAGAATCTGACCTTTTACTACATGGTCTCCCTTTCTTACTATAGGTTTAAGCAGGATAGATGTGCTCTGGTTGGTCTTGCGGTAGATTGGCAGATTGTAGACTGTAATCTCAGGGTCGAAGCTTACAAATTTTTCATCATCTGTACGCTCGTATTTAACATGAATCTGAGTTGCGTCTACATATACTATCTCACCATC
>ERZ857629.3074-NODE-3074-length-14575-cov-14.029132_pt1 | contig 14575 bp, 12 predicted proteins | sample MGYA00519700_ERZ857629 | MGnify/ENA primary metagenome ERZ857629 (study PRJEB31778, sample SAMEA3449351) | human gut metagenome | biome: human gut; feature: human-associated habitat; material: faeces | place: United Kingdom | collected 2010/2012 ... | reverse complement strand
GTATTGCTTAAATAATTCATGTCCTAATACCTCATATAGCTTATCTATAGCTTCTCTTACAGCTAATTCGCTACAACTATCAATAATAAAAGCTATCATTAATGAACAACTCCTAAAAATAAAAGTTAGAAGAACTTTGTCACTACGTGTGCCGTGGACAGTATCCATTTCTACTATTGGAGTATTTGGATTCTCTTCAATGAATTTAATAAAGTCACTATAAGTTCTTCCAATTCTATAATTAAAATCTTTAGTCACAGAAGTTGTAGATTTCTTTCTAGGTTTATACTTAACTTTTCTAGGTAAATCAATATTTCTAGCAGTGAAAGCATTTTTATCAAAATAATTATATAAGGTTCTTTCAGAACATTTTATTTCTTTCCTATGATGCGTGAAAATATGGAATAAAGATTGACCTTTTAAAACTAGTGGAGATATTATATCATCCATCTTTTTTAATTCCGTTGAAGTTATATTAAGACCTTCTCTAGATGACTTTAAAAGCTCTTTATACTTTGTATCAGCTACTCTAGCTTTATAGTATTGTTTTTCAGCCGTACACGTAGTAGCTGTGCTACATCCGTTACAAACATATGGGTAACGGCTAAGCTTAGAACATTTCTTAGTTGAATATTCATTACAAGACCTATAACAATTTATAAATCTACATTTCTTACATTGCTTGCCACAGCTAGTATTACACAAGTTAGTCTTAGTGCAACTTTTTCGATGTTGACACGGCTGGATATCATTTTGTTTTAGTCTACTTACTTTAAGAAATCTATTTCGTTTAATTTCTTTAGAAATTGTAGTGGGATCTTTTCCAACTCTTTCAGCGATTTCTTTCAATGTATAATTTTAATCTAACTCATATTCAATTATAAGACGATCCTCAATTCTAAGGTGTTTTCCTTTGCATAATTTATAATTTGACATAATTAATCCTCCTGATATGCTAAGGACAAATATCAAATTAATTATATCAAACACTTTGCAAAACTAACTTCTGTTTAAGTAAAAAAATGGAAATCGATTTTTCAATTTACTTTATTTACAAATTTATCAAAATATATTTACATATATTTTGATAAATAGTAAAATATACATGTAAATACTTTTGTTGTAAATAAAAAGAGTGGGAGGTATTTGAAGTGGAAAAAGAGTTAGAATTATTAAGTGGTGTTATTGAAGAAAAGCAATTAAAAGAACTAGTTAATAATGATGTTAATGGTGGAACATGGAGTCCAGTTACACCAGCTACACCTACAACTCCAGTTTCAATGTTAGCTACAGCTGTAACTGCTTTAACTTTAAATGCAGGTGCATGTCCAAGTTCAGCTTGTACAAAATCGTGTTAAATTTAAAACTAAAATATAATAGCTAAAAGCTATTATATTTTAGTTTTTCTATCAATATATACTTATTAATATATATTTAATATACAACTTTATAAATTGGTAAGAAATGGAGTGATAAAGTGAAAAAAGCATTATTATATGTAGGCTCAAAAGCTGATAACTCAATTACTATGAAAGTTGGAAAGAAAATAATAGAAAATATTAATAATTTAAGTTCGGAAGAAATTGAGTGGAAAATTTATAGTTCTAAAGATATTAAAATTAATTCTTGTCTTAGTTGTAACACTTGTTTTCAAACAGGTATATGTAAACAACGGAACCTAGATGATATGGAATTATTAAAGAATTATCTTATTGAGTCTGATTTTATTATGTTAGGTAGTCCAGTATTTGCACATAACATATCAGGAGATATGAAGACTTTTATTGATAGAATTTCATATTGGATGCATATGTTCAGATTAGCAGGGAAAAAATGTTTTGTATTTTCAACTTGTGGGACTAATGGAATAGAAACAGTTACAAGTTATTTAAATAAATGTGGTACATATTTAGGGTTAGATATAATAGGATTTTATAATGCTATAATTTATGATAAAAAAGCAATTAGTAATATTGATTTTTTAGATAAGGATCTTGAAGTGATTAGTAAAAATATTTTTAAAGATGTATTTATAAATAAAAATTTAAAATCAAGTAGGAATCAGGAAATAATCTTTGAGCAGTATAAAAATTATATTGTTACTTTAGGAAATGGAAAAAAAACTTATTTATATAAATATTGGAATGAAAGTGGTATGTTAAATTGCATTAATTATCAAGATTATCTAAATAAGATATGTGAAAATAGACACTAGAGGTGATTATATGAGGTTTTGTTCTAAAGAAAATAAGCTAAGGAAAAAGATTATAAACTCATATGAAATTATAAATATAGATGAGTATATAGATGTTAATGGAATGCAATTCAATTTCTTTTACAGAAGTATATTAACATATTTTATATTTAGATTGAAAAGTGATTTAGAAAACATTCAAATTGAATCATTCATCAAGTTTAATAAAAACAATATTATTAAGGATAATAGTATTGTTTTAGCAAATGAAATAAATTCTATTTGTATTAAAAGTTTAATTTACGATATTAATAAAAAAAGATTAAAAAATGAGTTGAAAGGAGCAAGTACACAAGAAAGATATAATAACTATAATATACTATTTAAAAATAAAGAGTTTTTAAGTGAATTTTTTGAAAAATATCCTGTTTTAGAAGAAATACTAGAAAAAGTTATAGATAAAAGACTTTTTTTAATAAAAGAAATAATTTTAAGACTAATTAATGATAAAAAGGAAATAGAGGAAACTTTTCACTTTAAATTTAATGAAATTATATCTATAAATATAACTTCCGGAGATACACATAATAATGGTAAAAAAGTATCATTAGTTAAAATTAATAGTAAAAATTTGGTGTATAAGCCTCATAGTTTAGCAACTGATATAATATATAATAAACTTATTGATTTTATTAACAATAATTGTTCAAGTATAAAATGTATAAGATACTTAAAAGTTTTAAATAAAAATACATATGGGTGGCAGGAGTTTGTTAAATATAATCCTTGTAAAACGTTAGAGGAAGTTCAAGGGTATTTTTCTAGAATTGGTAGTATTTTAGCTATCTTATATTCAATAGGAACAACAGATATTCATTTTGAAAATATTATTTCTTCTGGAGAAAATCCATATGTTATTGATTTAGAAACTTTAATAGAAAATAGATCTTTATTAAATAATCCTAGAACAGTTGAAGATAACTTTTCAATAGTATTAAATTCATCAGTAATTTCAACAGGAATATTGCCAATGAAATTAAAAAATGGTTTATTTGATTTTGATATGAGTGCGCTTTGTTCAGAAGAAGAACAGAAATCAGATCTATGGAAAATAAATATTTTAGATAATAATAATACAGATCAGATAAAATTTAAAGAAATTAAAGGTATAATTACGAGTAATAGTAATAAGGTGATTTTTAATAATAAAGCAGTAAATGCATTAGATTATCAAAAATTTATTATTGAAGGATTTACTAAAGTATATGAATGTATTTTAACAAATAAAACTTGTATTTTTAGTTTATTAGAAGAATATTTTGCTTTAAATAATGTTGAAGTTAGACAAGTTTTACGAGCAACAAGTGTTTATGCAAAATTTTTAGAAGCTTCTCTACATCCTAAATACCTTAAAGATTTTGGTGAGAGACATAGGATTTTAAATATTATTAAATCAAATGTAAATTTACAAGATGAAAATTTTAAAATGCAATGTGAGGAAGAAGTAAGAGCTCTTATAAATTTAGATATACCATATTTTTCAGCAAATATGAATTCTAAAGATTTAATTGCTAATAGTCATCATATTATTAATAACTATTATCCTAAAACACTTTATGAAACTCTTGTAGATAACATAAATAAATTAAGCAAATCTGATTTAGAAAAACAATTATTATATATTAGATTATCTATATCAACGTTATTGAGTAATTTATGGAATGAAAGGGAAGAGTCTGTAGATATTAAAATAAACTACTTCAATGGAGGAAATAGTTTTCTAAAAAACAGTATATCAATTGGAGATTTCCTTGTTGAAAATGCAATTTGGAATGATTCTAAATCAGAATGTACATGGATTGCTCAATTGATAGATGGAAAAAGAATAAAACTTGGCATGAGTAATTATACATTGTACGAATATGGAGGAACTATAGCATTTTTAATTACTTTAAGTATAGAGACTGGAGAAGAAAAATATTTCAATACAGCTTTAGGGGCAATTAAAACTATAGAGAGATATTATGATAATAAATTATATGAAAAAAAATTGTCTGCATACGATGGGATAGGATCATTAATTTACTTATACTACAAAATATACACTGTAAAAAAGGATTATAACTATTATTTAAAATATAAAAAGTTAATTCAAGAATTAAGGGTAATAGAAATACAAGATAATTGTATAGTTGACTATGTTGGTGGATTATCTGGGTTAGTGGTACTGTTATGCAATATATATGAATATGAAAAGGATGATAGCTTACTTAAAACAATAATTAAATTAAGCAAAAAACTATTAGAAAAATGTGATGAATGTAATCTTACAGGTTTAGCACATGGATATTCTGGTATTATTTTAGCTTTATCTAAGATTTCAAATATATTTAAATATAATGATATTGATAGTGATAAGTATATAGATAAAATAAAGAGATTAATTTTAATTGAAAATAAATATTATGATAATGAAATAAAAAATTGGCTTGATTTAAGAAAGGGACAACAAAAAAAAGATAATATTTTTTGGTGTCATGGATTATCAGGTATATTACTAAGTAGAGTAAAATTGTTAGAATATGATTTCATTGATAGAAGTGTTTTAGAAAATGATATAGAGAATTCTTTAGAAAAGTTGTTGAAATATGGATTTACTGATGAAAAGAACCATTCATTATGTCATGGAATATTTGGAAATATTGATGTTTTACTTAATGTTGGAGATATAACTAATAATATTAAATTGATTGAAAGAGCAAAAATTGAGGCTATAAATGCTTTAGAATACATGAAAAATAATAAAATAAAGTTAGGGATTAGTTCATCCGATTTAATGTCTTTTATGTTAGGACTTAGCGGAATTGCATATGCTTTATTAAGATTAAATAACTTATCAGTTCCATCATTATTATTATTAGATATATAGCTCTATTTAATAGAGATTATATGAATATTTATTTATAAGGAGAGATTATGATGAGTAAAAATCCAATTTTAAGAAGAAAACTAGGTGAAAAAACAAATAATATTTGTGGAGATGTACTTGAAGAAATTAAGCAAAACAATGAAATAGTAGAAGCAATCGAAGATGAAGTTTCAGGAGGAGACTGGGTAACTACTCTTGTACAAGGAACGATAGGATGTTTAGGTAGTTGGGTTCTTGGAAATCCAGGGAAAATTTGTACATGGACTGTTGAATGTCAAAATAACTGCAGAGAATAATGTAAATATGTTAAAAAGCCACTTATATTAGTGGCTTTTTAATTAAATATATTAAGATTGGAGGACTTTATTTACTATGGATAAAAATATAAGTAAAGATGATATTATTGAGTATTGGTTATCGTTATACCCTGAATTTAAAGATGAAAAAGAGTTGGATTATTATTTTACTAAAAATCTAAATGGAAATATAGATGAGATGGTTAATAAGTATTTATCTGAATACTCCATAAAAAATGAAAAAAAATTTTTTTCTTTAGATAATTATTATAATTATCATTTTTTTTCGTTTTATAAAAAGATTATAGAAAATAATATATTTTTTCTTCTTGAAATAATTTCAAGAAGTGAGTTGATTTTAGATAAAAGAATATTTACAAATAATATTATAGGACAGCTATGTGAAAAACTTTATTTTATATGTGAAAGAACTTTAGTTCTAGAAATGAATATTTGTAAAGAAAATGGAGAACTTAAAGGAGATAATGCAGAAGAAAAACTTAAATATTATGAGAAAAATATATTAGAAAATAAAGAATATTTAGAATATCTTTACAAAGATTACCCAGAATTAGTTAAGTTATTAGAAATAACTACGAGTAATTTTTTAAAAAACATATGTGAAATAATAATTTTTACAGAAAATAATATAGATTCTATAAAAAATATATCCAATTCAAAAGATAGTTTAGGGAAATTAAAATTTATAAAAATAGGAATTGGAGATACACACTGTCTTGGCAAATCAGTAGCTAAAATATCATTTGAGAATGACGATATAATATATAAACCACGAAGTTTACAAACTGATATAGAATTTCAAAAAATATTAAAAGAAATTAATAATAATAAAGTATTACCAAATTGTACACTTAGAACTGTTAATATGTTTACATTAAAAGAAATGGGATGGATGGAGTATATAGAATATACAGATTGTAAAAATGAAAAAGAAGTTAAAGAATATTTTAAAAAGATAGGGTCATTACTTTGTATATTATATATGCTAAATGCAGTTGATATACACTTTGAAAATATAATTGCTAATGGAAATGATCCAGTTATTATAGATTTAGAGTCATTATTTCATACTAATTTAGAAACAGATTTATTAGAACCTAATAGTGGTCAAAATATAGCTAGAGATTTTTTACAAAAATCAGTGTCATCTATAGGTATACTTCCATCTAAATTGACTATTGGAAAAGAAAATAATAAAAGAAGTATTGTAGTTGGTGGGTTAGATTTAGTAGAAGGACAATATAGCTTTTTAAAATCTAATATTTTAGATAAATCTAATTTAGATAAGATTAAGATTAAGATGAAAGAATTTAAAATAGAAGAGAACCAAAATGTTCCAATGATAAGAGGTGAAAAGATAAACTCATATGATTATCTAAATTATATTATTAATGGTTTTGAATTAACTTATATGTGGGTAATAAATAATAAAAGTAGTTTTATGCGTAATGTGATAAGGAATTTTAAAGATACAAAAAATCGAATTATAATAAAGCCAACTTTTTTATATAGTAATATATTAAGCATTTCTAATCATCCTGATTTTCTACATAGTAATATAAATAGAGATATTCTTTTAGCTAGAATTGGGTTAGTTCTTAATCAATATAATATTATAAAAAATGAATTAATAGCTCTAAGATTAGGAGATATACCAATATTTAAATGCAATTTTAATGAAACAAATCTGTTAGATGGGTATAACAATATTACTAATGTTAAGTTAAAGGAGACACCTAGACAAGCTTTTATTAATAAAATAAACAATTTAAATTTACTTGATTTAGAAATGCAAAAAGAACAAATATATAATAGTTATTTTTCTAAAAATGCGGATGATGAAATGTCGATACTTAATTATACTATCCCAGAAAGATTTCTTACAATAGAGGAAGCACTTTCAACTTCAATTGAAATAGGAGAGTATCTAATCGAACATAGATTTAGCGGAACAAATATTCTAGGAAATAATGATTGTTACTGGATAGGAAGTAGTATACATAAGATGGAAAATAATGATTGGAGTTATCAAATTTGTGAATTAGATTTATATGATGGAAATTGTGGTATTTCATTATTTTTATTGTATTTATGGAAATTGACAAAAGAAAAGAAGTTTTTAAAAGTAGCTTTAGAAGCAATAGAACCGATTAAAGCTCAACTTAAATATGGTATAAATAATAAAATTAAATTTAGTGGAGCTTTCAAAGGGATTTCAGGTTACTTTTATACATTAAGTAAGTTTAGTAAAATATTAATGAATGAAGAATATGATTTGTTAATAAGTGAGAATTTATGCATTTTGGAAGAATTTATTGAAAAGGATAATATTAATGATATTATCGGTGGGAACATAGGTATGTTAGCAGTATTATTATCTATCTATGAAAATATATTAGATAATAAATTAAAAGAAAATATAATATCAATATGTTATAAATGTTTTAATAAGCTAAAATTAAATATTACTCAAGACTTTGATAATTATTCTATAAATAAAGAGATTTTGAAGTATTCTGGATTTTCTCATGGGGTAAGTGGACTAGTAGCATATCTATATAAATTTTATAAAATAACAAAAGATGAAGATGTAATTAATTTATTCAATAAATTAATTGCATATGAAAGAGATGAATTTAAAAATGATGAAATATTAGATTGGTATATAAATAATGAAAATGATGAATTAGCTTGCGGTTGGTGTCATGGATCGCCAGGAATACTTTTAAGTAAAGTTATTTTAAAAGATTTAGGTTATACGGATCAATATATAGATAAAGAAATTGATATAGCATTAAGAAATGTTCTTAAATCAGGTATAGGAAATAATATTTCGTACTGTCATGGTGATTTAGGAAATATTGATATACTATTATATTATTCAAAAGTTTGCAAAGATAAAAAAACTGAAAATTTAACTTTACAAATATTAAGTTCATTATATCAAAATAATTTAAAAGATGGATGGAATAATAAAAATAAATCATACTCAAGATATAAGGGATTACTGATTGGATTATCAGGAATAGGTTTTTTCTTGTTAAATAAAGTTAGTAGTTCTTCAATTGATCATTTTCTATGGATAGAGTAATATGTCTTATTAGTAGTAAAAATAATCACAAAATAATATTTTATACTAATAAGTTTTATAGGAGTTGAGTTTTTTGAGAAAAAAAGTTAAAAATATTAAGCAGTTAACTCAAACAGAGTGTGGGATATGTTGTGCTGCAATGATTTTAAGATTTTATAAAAGTAATGAGTCTTTAAAAGAATTACAAGAGTATTCCGATATTGGTAGGGATGGAATTTCTATAAGTGAATTAAAAAGAATATTTATAGAAAGAGGTTTTGATTGTAAGATATTGAAAATTAATAACTTTGAATCTTTAAATTCTATAACGAATCCATTTATTGCATATTGGGAAAATAAACATTTTGTTGTAATTGAAAAAATAAGAAAAAAAAAATATTATGTTAAAGATCCAGCATTAGGTGATAGAGTATTCTTAGAAGATGAATTTAAAAAATATTTTACTAATTATATTTTAGTAATGAATCCAACAAAACAATTTAATCCCCAAAAATATAAAAAATATAATCCATGGAAAGATATTTTACTTGATATTTCACAAAAAAAAATATTAATTTTTACAATATTATTTCTTTTAGCAGCAACTTATTTGCTTACTTTAACTGTTCCTAATTTAATTCAAAAAGTTGTTGATAATGTTCTAAATAATAATGATAATGGATTTTTATTTAAGTTTAGTTTAGTTTTTCTTTTAATAGCTTTAATTTATATAGTGTTGTTAACTTTAAGAGGTTTAAAATTTATAAGTTTAAATGTTTATTTATCTGAAAAGCTTGAAATCAGTACGTTTAAGAGACTGTTATCAATGCCATACAAATTTTTTGAAGTTAGATCAGCTGGAAACTTACTTTTTAGTACAAGTGCTGCAAGTGTTGTAAAAGATATAATAGCTAATGGTATGATTAGTGGATTAATAGATATTGGTGTAATTTTTATTTTATTTCTATATATGATAAGCAAATCATATACTTTATCTTTAGTAGTATTAGTAATTTTTTTGATAAATATTGTTAATATGATAATTCTACAACCAAAGTTAAAAGCTATTACTAACGATGAATTAACAGAAAAATCAAAGTCTCAATCAATACAATTAGAATCATTAATGTCTATAATGTCAATAAAAATTGCATCTATTGAGGATGAAATTTTTAATACTTGGAAAGAGAGCTATAAAAATGTTCTTAAATTATTTATAAAGAGAATGTCTTTTACTAATATAAATAATGTTATAGTTGGTACAATTCAAATATTTGCACCTGTAATAATAATATTTATTGGTATTAATGAATATTATTATGGGAATATTTCAATTGGAGAAATTATTGCATTTCAGACAATTACATCTACTTTTTTCGGATTAAGCAATTCATTAATTAATCTATATAATCAAGTAATAATGGCAAATGAATATTTAGAAAGGGTTGGTGATATATGGTATAACAGTATAGATGAAAGAGAGGGACTTAATTTAAGTAAAAATATAAATGGTAATGTAACATTAGAAAATATTAGCTTTTCATATTCTAAAAATTCTTTACCTGTCCTTAAAAATATATCATTAGATATTAAAGCTGGGAGTAAAGTAGCTTTTGTGGGTGTTTCTGGCTCTGGTAAAAGTACTCTTAGTAAAATTATTGTTGATTTATATAAACCAACAGAGGGTATTATTAAATATGATTCTATTAAATTACAGGATTATAATAAAAAAAATATTTCAAATCAAATTGGAATTGTAGAACAAGATGCAATGCTGTTTAATAAAACTATATTTGAGAATATAAAAATGAATAATGAAGATATTTCATTAGATGAAGTAAAAAAAGTCTGTGAAATAACATGTATTTCTAAGGAAATTGAAGAAATGCCTATGAATTATAATACTCTTATTTCTGAAATGGGAATGAATCTCTCAGGTGGACAAAGACAAAGGATATTATTAGCTCGTGCATTAATTAATAATCCTAAGATTTTAGTTTTAGATGAAGCAACAAGTAGCTTAGATAATATAAATGAAAAAAAAATATCTGATTATTTATCAAAGAATGGTTGTACAAGAATAATAGTAGCACATAGGCTTTCTACTATTGTCGATGCTGATAAAATATATGTATTATCTAAGGGAAGGATTGTAGAAGAAGGAACACATGATGATTTAATGAAAAACAAAGGAGTATATTTCAATTTATATAACAATGGTGAAAATTAATTATTAGTTTTAAGAGGTGATTTAAATATTGGAAAATATAATCGAAATTAAAGACTTAAGTAAGAAATATTTGAATAATCATGTTTTGAAAAATATTAATATTAATATTAAAAGAAATGAAATTTATGGCCTTATAGGAAAAAATGGGGCTGGTAAAACTACATTAATGAAAATCATACTAGGATTAGAGAATGCAACAAAAGGAAATTTTAAAATTATACCAAATGAAAATAATAAGAGTAATATAGAAATAGGAGCTATAGTAGATTCACCAGCGTTCTATCCTTATTTGTCTGCAAAAAATAATATTGAGTATTATAGAATATTAAAAGGTATTAAAGATAAGGAAATAACTTCAAATTTATTAAAGTTGGTAAAATTAGATAAAGAAGGAGCAAAAAAATACAAACATTTTTCATTGGGAATGAAACAACGATTAGGTCTAGCTTTGACATTACTATCTAAACCATCTTTATTACTTTTAGATGAACCTATTAATGGGTTAGATCCTGAAGGTATAAAAGATTTTAGAGATATTTTACTTGAATTACATCAAAAAACTAATACAACAATTATTATATCAAGTCATATTCTTAGCGAATTATCACAGCTTGCAACTCAGTATATCTTTATTGATGAAGGACGTATATGCGATGTTCTTTCGGATAATGAGTTGAAAAAAAGGTGTAATTATATATTAATAAAAACTAATGATATCAATAGAATTATAGATATTTTAGATTATGATGATGAAATAAATGAGTATAAGATAGTTAATGATGAATATATTAAAATATATTGTAATAAAGATTATAAGCAAAAAGTTATAAAGATATTGAATAATAATGAAAATATTGAATATGTGAAAGAAGAAAATATTACTTTAGAAGAATATTTTCTTAGTTTAATTAATAGGAGTTAATTATGATTTATTTGATTAAAGCAGAATTATTTAAAATGAGTAAAAAGAAGTATAATTATATTTTGTTGGCAATATGTACAATAATGATTATTTTCACTATTGCAACCATGAGAAATATATATATATCAGGCTATCCAATAACAAAAAAAACTTTGTTTGAATTTATGCCAATTACCTTTATTATAATAACTACAGGTATAGTATTCTTTTTGCCTAATTTATCAGAAGAATATAAAAATAATACTATAAAAAACTCAATTATTATGGGGATAAGCAAGAGAAAAATATTATTATCAAAATTTATTTCCTCAACAATTATCTTATTAATATTTGCTATAGTATGTCTTACTGTATTATTATTTTCTTCATTAATATTAGAGCCAGGAGTTGATTTTTCGAATAAAGATATTTTATTTTTTTTATTCAAGTTTTTAGTTTCTTTTCCAACTTTTACAGCTGCACTATCAATTATTTATTTACTTATGATAGTAATTAGAAATGATATACTTGTTGGTATAATATTTTATTATGGAATAATACAAATACCATTTATAGTAACTATAATAGAGAAATTATTTTCATTTAATTTAGGAGTTATAAATAAATTCATAATAATTTCAAATTTATCATTATTACTAAATAATAATTTTTTTATTGAAGATTATTTATTAATATTAATAGTAGGATTTTTTTATACAGTTGGAATTCTATATATTGCATTAACTGTGTTTAATAATCAAAATTTTAATAGGTAAAAGTATGAAGAATATAATTATTGCTGAGTATTATAAATTTATTCATAAAAGAAATATAGTTTATTATACCAATATAATTGGTATACTTTTATTATCTATTGAAGTAATAATTGGTAATTTTTTTGAAGATAAATTTTTATTTTTACTAGATATTATTCTTAATAATTTAGATAGATTGCTTATTTTTAGTATGCTTTTATGTACTATATTATATGAGCCATTTAAATATAATACTCGAAAAAATAATTTAATATTAAAGATTTCTAAAAAGAAAACTTTAATTTGTGGAATTATATCTCAGATTAGTATCCTTTTAATAATAATTTTATATTTTTTTAGTGTTTTTATTATTGGACTAATCTTTTCAAGATATGATATTAAAGAAATATATTCATTTATACAAATATTAATATTGAAATTATTAATATTTATACCAATAAGCTTAGTATTAATTTCTATAGGTAATTGTGTATTACTTATATTTAAGAGTGAACTTGCTCTTTTAGTAAGTTATATATTAATATATAACTTTAATATATTAATTAATATTTTGGAGAAGAGCTTTTTTTTAAACTTAAATAGTATAAAGGAAATTACAATTAATACTCAGATATATTTGCTTAATTTAAATCTTATTTCATTTTATACAATATTAAGATGCTTTAATATATGTTTAATAACATTTATTATTTTCAATGTATTTAATTATTATTTATATGTAAGAGATTAATATTAATAATTAAAAGCATATTAAGATTAATAAATATTAAAATTTTAAGGTGGTGATATATTATGAAATATAATAAGTATTATTTTTCGGTATGTACTGGATTAGGCATTATATTAGGAATAATATATAATCAATTAATAATAGGATTGCTTTTAGGAGCTCTATTGGGAATCTTTATTGATATAAAAGAACAATAATAGTGTAAGTGTACAAAATAGATATAGATAGTAAAGGAGAATTATTAGATATTAGCTTGTATTCAAAGAAGATTCAATCAGAATTAAAAGCATCAGAAACTAAATAATTATATTAAATTTTAACTCCAAGTAGAAAGCAATACCGCCCCTACTTGGAGTTTATTTTATCACTTTAAAGTTTTAATTGCTATGCGACGATTTTTTGACGCTTACCTATGATTTTGCTCCATCTAGAATATATTTAGGTGAGGTATTACAATTTAGAAATATTGATTCTTCTTCAGCGTATACTCATTCTGTATATGTATCAGTTAGTAATAATACATCTAATCAGTATTATAATGAAATATTAGTAACACAACATTCAGATAATATGGTTAATAGGAACTTATGGGAGTTAATATTGAATAAAGGTGGAAACTCTTGTTATATGAGAGACATTGCTTTTACAGATGCTTTTCTTAACTAAATAAATTTAAAAAAAGTACTATTTCGCAACTAAGATTACGAAATAGTACTTTTTTTAAATTTTGTTTATAAATAGTAAACAATTAACTACTATTTTTCTATTATAACATAGTTTATAAATGGCTTGGATTCGTTGATTTTATTTCTTCGTGAAATCTGAATTTAGCGAAATTATTAAAATTCAATAGTAAATACTTTAACGAAATAAATATTTAAAATGTATAAATTAAGGTAAGCGTCAAAAATTTGATATCTAGTTAATGAATAACCTCCTTGCTAAAATTGTATTAATAATTTTTCGGGAGGTTTTATTTTATGAGCAGAAAGCTTAGCAATGAAAAATGGAATGAATTTATAAGTTTATTTTCTTCATACGAAGGAACGGTAAGCAGTTTTTGTGAAGAGAATAATATAAGTAAGACACAATTTTATTATCATAAAAGAAGAATTGAGGCAGCTAGTACTGAAAGTACTCCTATATTCCAAAGTATATCACTTAATGAAGAAGTTAGTATTGATAAATCAGAAGTAACTTCTCAAGAGATTAGAATAGAAATTGGAAAAGCTAATATATTTATACCGGCTAATGAAATAGCAATATTATCAAATATAATTAAGGAGCTTTCAGAATCATGTTAAATATAAATGAAGTTAAGACAGTTTATCTAGCCTGCGGCGTAACGGATTTAAGAAAGAGCATAGATGGACTAATTATGCTTGTAGAGCATCAATTTAAATTAGATCCATTTGAAAAAGCTTTATT
>ERZ857629.3066-NODE-3066-length-14610-cov-3.071865_pt1 | contig 14610 bp, 10 predicted proteins | sample MGYA00519700_ERZ857629 | MGnify/ENA primary metagenome ERZ857629 (study PRJEB31778, sample SAMEA3449351) | human gut metagenome | biome: human gut; feature: human-associated habitat; material: faeces | place: United Kingdom | collected 2010/2012 ... | reverse complement strand
GGCTGAAGACCGGCTCCACTGCCAAAGCCGGATTCTGCGTGTCGGCAACGGCGGAGCGCGACGGCATGACACTGATCTGCGTCATCATGGGCGCGGCAAACCGCGACACGCGCAATGCGGCGGCGGCTTCCCTGCTGGACTGGGGCTTTGCCAACTACGCACTGTACACCTGCCCGGCAGGCAATCCCACCCCTGTGCGCGTCCCGGGCGGCATACAGCCGACTGTCGGCGTGCGCTATGCGGCGTTCTCCTGCGTCCTGCCGCGTGCAGACCTTTCATCGGTCGAGAAGGACATAGAGCTGCCGGAAGCCGTCCCGGCTCCGGTAAAAGCGGGAGACACGGTCGGAAAGCTGACCTTCACCTGCCGGGGCGTGTCATTGGGCGAGGTTACGATCACAGCCGATGCCGATGTGGGCAGAATCGGTTTCGGCGGGATTCTGCGGCGCCTGCTGGCACGGTTCTTCCTCATCTGACGCGCTGACCAACGTCAACGGGGGAGTGAAAAAACTCATTTTGAGTTTTTTCACTCCCCCGTTTTTGCCGGTATTACAGTGCCTTGATCAACACAACGTAGCTGTCCGGCGCACCGTCAAAGCGGATCTCATAGCCAGCCATCAGCTCGGCGCCGGTTCGGACTTCATCGATTCTGCCATCGGTATCGGTCAGGTGATAGTTTTTCTCCGGGTCAAGACCGCGAAGCCTGACCGTCAGCGTTGCGGGCGCTGCCTCCTTCATCCGGAAGACCTGGAAAAAGCCCTCGCCGCGGGACGGATCGAAAAATTCCCAGCCGCTGTCATCGCTCAGCTTCTTGGAACTGTCGGTCAGCGGGTAGTAATCGCTGTACAGGTAGGAGCGTATCAGATTGTACTCGTCCTGCGCCTGTTTGAACAGCCCCCACATCTCCGCAGAACCGTTTGTATAAGTCAGGCTGAACAGTCCTGCGTAGTTGATGCGGAACTGGTGGATGCTGTTGTCGGGACCCGTGCTCTGATTCTTGAAATACGGGAACCATTTGAACAGCTCCTGCGTCATCCCCAGCTTCATGCCGTAGGACTCCTCGGTGATTGTGCCGTCAAAGAGATCGGAGTAATGCAGCGGTACCGACCGGCGCATGGTCTCCAGGTCGTTCCGCCCGCCGCCCGATGCGCAGGAATCAATATACATATCCGGGTAGCGCTCCAGCAGCATATCCCAATACTGCAGGTAGCCGCAGACATACCGGTTTTCGGTCATGCCGGTGCGCCCCTTGTCATCATGGGCTTTCCACGCCGCCGCAGGGTCACAGTTGAAGTCCTGCCGGTACACGCGGATACCGCCTGCATCGTCTATCACCTTGCACACCCTGTCGAACACCCAGTTGACCGCCGCGGGGTTGCCGAAGTCGATAATGTCTCCCTCCAGCCAAATACCCTTCATCACGCGCCCCAGGAGCCAGTCAGCCGAAAAATCGGGGTTATCCGCCAGGAATGCCTGCGAATCCAGTCGCACGACCTCCGGCTCAAACCACAGGATCAGCCCCGCGTTCCGGGAACGCAGAATTTTGGTGATGTCCGCCATCCGGTCCGGGAATCGGTTGGCATCCATCCGCAGGGAACCTGTCAGGGGCCACGCGACCGGCTCGGTTCCGATTCCCGTGTACCAGCCCGCATCCAACCAGAAAGCGTCCAGATTGATTCCGTGGCGGTAGAATTCCGCCATCTTCAGCTTGACGACCGGTGTCGTCACGCCGGAGGACATGGAGGACGAGACAATCATGGTGGGGATGACTTCCTGCTTCTCCCCCGCGCGCGCCATATTGCAGTCGATGAACCAGTGCCGCCATGCGTTGGTCGCGGCGTCCTCGCCGCCTTCATACTCCACGAACGCCAACAGAGGCGTGCGTGCCGACTCGCCCGGCTTCAGGTAAGACGAGAACTTGTACTGTCCTGCCAGCATGGTCACGGCATCTCCCTCCGCGCGGAAATGCGCCTTCCACGTGCCCGGCCAGCCGATGGCTATCATGGTACCGCCGTCGTCATGCTGCAGATTGAAGTAAGGGAACACGTTGTGGGACGGTCTGCCGCTGGTGGATTCCTTCCGGATCCACCGGCTGGTGAGTTTCGTCTCATACGGCTCATACCACGAGGAGCCGGCATCGCCATCGATTCCCTTCAGCACGGCATTCTTCGCGGGGATAGTCACCCGGTAGCAAAGATTGTCGATGACCTTGGTATCGGTGTCGCTCCGGTTCTCGACCGTCACGCGGTACTCATATGCGCCATAGCGCGGATACGCCTTGGCTTCCAACACGAATACGGCATTGATTTCCGGATTTTCCAGCGTCAGGAATGTGCGGGTACCGTCCGCCTCCTTGCTGTCCTTGCGCTCGGTAACGGAAAAGCCATCGCCGAAGCCCTGATACCGCACGCCTCCATAGGTAAAGCTGATGGGGAATTCAGCGGGTGAATTCAACATACTTTCCAAAGGTTTCATGGTTTCCTCCTGCTCCGCCCCGGAGGTTTCCTCTCCGGTTGTTGTCTGTTCGGGTTCTGTCTCAGTAGATCCGCTTGTCGTGGCAATCTCCCCGGTCGCGGTCGCGGTCGCAGACTGCGTTGCATTACCGGAGGTTGCGTCCCCCGTGCTTCCCTGCCCCGCACAGGCAACCGCTCCGATCAGCATACAAACGGCAAGCAGTACGGACGGGCATATGCGGCTCAAATATCTCTGTCTGCTGTTCATGCGTCCTCATCCTCCTTGTTTTTTCCGCGGCAGGCAGCCCCTGCTGCCACGGCGGCGACCACGATGCCGACCGCTCCCGCACCCAGCACGGAAGCGCATCCTGTGTCCGCCCCGACGGTAGCGGATGCTTCGGTCTCCGCCGCCGACCCCTCCGGCACGGCAGAAGTCTGTTCCGTCTCCGGCGTCTCCGTCTGCATGGACGACTCCGCCGTAGCCGCAGAAGTCACAGGGGGGTCGGTCTGCGTAACAGGCTCTGTCTGCGTGACGGGTTCTGTCGCCGTAGTAACGGGCGGCTCGCTCGTGTGGGTTTCTGCCGGCTCCGCGGCATTGGCGTCGTAAATCAGCACGCCGTCCGCCCGGAACAGCTGCTCCACATCGCCGGAAACACTCAGCACAGCGTTTGCCCACGCGCACCAATCGCCGGCAATACTTCCCGCACCCGAGACAGCCAGCCGCAGTGTGCGGATACCGGTCACGTCCACCTCGATCATAGCGAACGGTTGCATATACTTCATCAGATCGGAGCGGAACAGCTCGCGCCCGTCACCGGACACGGAAAAGATCGCGTCCGCCATCGTGATGTCGTAGGCGCTCAGCGTGATGACCATACCGATTCGCGCGGCGAACTTGGTAAAACCGTACCCGGAGATGTCAAGCTCCACATAACTGCCGAAATTATTGTCGCAGGCGTGCATTCCGATGCCTTTGGCATACACCAGCAGATCAGGGGAGTATATGGTCTCTCCGGCGTTGTTGTTCCCGTCACGCGTGACCTGCGTCCCGGCGAGGGCGTTGGAGGACTTCCACGGAAGGTCGGATACGTAGGCGTAGCCGTCCTTCAGCGTGTCCGGCTGATCGTCGGCATTCGCTCCGGAGACCGGCAGAGCCAGCCCGAGCATAGCAAGAGAGAGCAGGAAAGCAAGTACTTTTTTTGTCATGAGAATCATCTCCTCCTTACATCAGCGGCGACAGCAGCCGCAAAATACCCAGCCAGAACCGGTACAGGAAATTCTCCTGCTTCTTTCCGGGCACCACCGGCTGACTGACTTCAAATGTTTGCAGAAAGTCCTGTTTGACCTCCTCTACCATCGGATGATCCACGAACAGGCAGGCGTTCTCAAAGTGCAGGGTCAGCGAGCGGTAGTCCATGTTGACACTGCCCACGACCGCCAGCCGGTCATCCGAAAGGAAGGTCTTGCTGTGGAGAAAGCCCGGCGTGTACGAATACACCTTCACACCGTTGTCAATCAGTTCCGGGTAATGGGATTTTGTCAGCTGGAACACGATCTTTTTATCCGGCACGGCAGGGCAGACCAGCCGCACATCCACCCCGCGCTTGGCGGCAAGGCAAAGCGCACGCGTCATTTCGTAATCCGTTATCAGGTAGGGCGAGAATATGTACACGTACTGCACCGCCTGCGTGATGATATTCAGGTAGACGTTCTCCGCCAGCACCTCGCTGTCCATCGGCGAGTCTCCGTAGGGCTGTACATACCCGGGACAGCGGACGGCAGCCGCACGCTCCGGCAGCGGCAGGAAGCGGGCAATGTCGGCATCCTCCTCCGGATGCAGCGCGTTCCACATCTGCAGGAACAGCAACGTCAGACCGCGCACGCCCTCGCCCTCCAGCCGGACAAAGTTGTCCTTCCAGTCGCCGAAGCGTACCCACTCACCGATATACTCATCAGACATATTGGCGCCGCCGGTATATCCGATATATCCGTCCACCACAAAAATCTTGCGATGGTCGCGGTGGTTCATGACCACCGAATAAACCGGTCGGTAACGGTTGAAGGCGGTACAGCGGATGCCCCGTGCCTCCATCTGCTTCACGTAGTCACGCGGAAGGCAGGTAATACAGCCGAAATCATCGTACAGGAGGCGTACATCCACCCCTGCCGCCGCCTTTTCCGTCAGGATGTCCAGCACGGCATTCCACATGATCCCCTCCCGGATGATGAAATACTCCAGGAAAATGAACCGTTCCGCACCGCGCAAATCCTCCAGCATCCGGTTCCAGCCAGCCTTGCAGTCGGCGTAGTAGCGGGCGTCCGTGTTCCGGTACAGCGGAAAGCCCTGCCGTTCCAGATAGTGGCACTGCCCCGCCACGTCCGCGTCGCCCACGCGGCAACGCATCTGCTCCGTTACGATATCGTCCGGCGAAGCATTGCCGACAGAAAACGGCGCGAGCCCCTGCCGGCTTGTTTCCAGCGCACGGCGCAGTTTTTTCTTGGGCGCCTTACCGCCGGAGAGAAAGTACAGGATCCCACCGAAAAGCGGAAACACCAGAATCGGCACAATCCACGCCATCTTGACCATGGGATTTCCGTTTTTGTTGACGATGATTACAGCGGCAATCAAGGTGACGAAGTTGAAAGCCGCCGCCACGATCATATAGTGGTCACTGAGGCGATGAATGAAGAAGAACATCCAGAACAGCTGTGCGAGAATTGCCAGGCTTACCAGTGTAAAACGTGAGAATACCCTTCCCCACCAACGCATATTCAAGCCTCCTTTCTATGGATGTCTGTGGACGCAAAAGCGGTTCCGGTCCGCCACACACGGCGGGCGGAACCGCGAAAAATGCAGGGTTGTTTTCAGAAAATCTCTGTCGTAACAGGTCAACGATGCTTGCGGCGCATCGACAGGACAGCCGCCGTCGCGCCCAGTGCCAGCAACACTGCCGCACCGGTTGCAACTGACTTGCATCCGCCGGAGGCGGCGCCCGTCGTCTCCGCATCCGTTACGGTCTCGGTATCCGTTTCGGTCTTGGTCGCAGTCGCGGTCTCCGGAGCCTGCGTTGCAGTCGTGACCGTCTCTGTGGCAGTCTCGGTCTCGGGGCCGCGGGCGTTCTCGCGCGTGCTGATATAGCTGTACTTGAAGCGTCCGCCGGGTGCTACGTCACCGGAGATGTAGAAGTCCAGGATATCGCCGGAGAATACGCCCTCCTGCCCTTCGTCATGGACATTGTCCGCCCATGCAAAGTTGACGGTGAAATCGTCGCCGGAAAGTCCGAGATCCGCCTTGCGCACCTTGACGGTCAGGTATCTGCCGTCCAGGGTATAGGCACACTCCGCGACCAACTCGGTATCGTAGCCATTGCCGATGAACTTCTCCAGCATAACGGCATTCTGCGTTGCGCGGGACTTATTGATCACATAGTCGAAGGTTTCCCAGCCCTGGTTTTCCTGATTGCTGTCGATGTACAGCGTCATCCAGAGGTCATCACCCAGCCCCACGACGTCAGATGCGCACTCAGCGTGGAAATACAGGTACTCGTCATCCCGTGCCACCTGTGCGCCGATGAGGTCGTTCCGACCGGAGGTTTCCTTGTAGCTGTGCCCCCGGTATCCGGCGTGGTCGCGGTCACCGATGTTGTTGATGTAGGATGCATAGTACGGTTCAACGGTCTTCCACTGGGACTCCGCACCCTGCATATCAATGGTCTGATTGAGCGAGGGGGTCGGGATGGGATTGACGCCCTTGTAGCGGCGGACATAGTTGACGAACAGGTAGTAGTAGTGATCCTTCAGCTCGCCCTTGGTCGGCTCAAGGTCGCGGCTGAACTCATTGTCAAACTGGTCAACCAGCGCGTTGTTAACCAGGCTGTTGGGACCGCCCCACGGTGTGGGCTGGCGCCATGCGTGCCATTCGTTCCAGCCGGTCACGAAGACTACCATGGGATCCTGCTTCAGTGCATGGTCAAACTGCTCGGAGAAATTATAGCCCCAGAGCGACGCCGACGTTCCCTCCTTCTCGTACCGATCCGGATACGTGGAGGTGTAGGAACGACCCATGACGTGCTCACCGTTCATAGCGGTGATCTCGTGCGTCACGTAGTTATGGTTCACGGCAACGCCGACCGTGATCTCTTCGGGCGTCTTGTTGCGCCGCTGTTCCTTGGTGCCGTAATAGACCGGCTGCGGGTAGGTATGCAGCCATCCCCATTGTCCGACATTGGTCTTACCGTTCAGCAGGTATGCCGCCTGCCCCGATCGGAAGGTAAAGAAATTGCTGATCTCACTGGGCATCGAGCCGGAGTACGCCATCAGCATGGGCTTGTCGTCCAGATAGTACCACAGCTGCTGATAGACGCCGTCCTTATAGATATCATTGTACAGCGACCGGAGCTGGGACTGGCTGCCGCTGTTGTCCCCGAAGGGCAGGAGGAAGGAGATCTTCGGAACCTTCACGCCGTCCTCTGATGCCTTGATCCAATTTTCAAACAGCGCATGGTAGGCACTCTTCCATGTCAGGGAGCCGTTGGTGTTGTCATTGAACACAACATCCACGCCTGCATTCGCCAGCATCTCCGCCTGCTTGCGGAGCACCCACTCATCCGTGGTACGGTAGAAGCCGTAAATCGGCTCGTTCCAGAAGCAGTAATGCCCCGCTCCCCGCCATGCAACGTGGTTATAGTCGTTCTTTGCATCCGGATACTTCTTGAGCAGCTCGGTCGTATTGGTTGCGCCCTGCTGGCCCAACTCCTCGTGCCATGTCCAGTAAAACAGCGCCAGCGTCTTGCCGTCGCGCACGGGACCGACATCCGCAAAAGTCAGCGACTTGCGCCCCAGTCCGTCGGTAAACACCCATGTGTCCGGCATGGCTGCATTCTGGCGGAACAGGCTGTCCGCCGGGACGCCGGTCTGCTGGGACGGCGCGTCCGTTTCCTTTTCTTCCTTCTCAAGTGCTGTGAAGAACGTGGCAGGCTTGGAGGTGAAACGGACGGACAGGCACAGATCCATCTTTTCCTCGCTCCCGCCCACGTACACCAATCCGTGCGTCATGCTGTTGCCTTCCACTGCCCACACGCCGACCTGTCCGCGCGTCTGGCTGACCAGAATGTAGTATTCCCCGGCAGGCTGTGCGTCAAAGGTCAGTTCCGCCATGCCGTTGTCGGTCAGCGGATCAAGAAAAGCGGTCGCAATCGGCTCACCTGCCTCGGTAGTCGTATGATTCCGGTTCCACTTATACAGGGTGAGCTGTGCGGCGGAATCGGACGTGCTCCATGTGCACAGCGACAGCGCCACCGAATCAAACGTACCGTTGATGCCGAGCCGCAGCCCCAGCTTGGTGTTTTCCTCGATCTTCTTCGGAACCTTATCGGTATTCGCCTGCGTATAGGACGTGTAGGTATACGCTTCATCTGCCGCCGCAGGAAAAACCAGAACAGCCACAGCCGACAGCAGCATTACCGCCGCCAGCAGTATTGCCGCCATCCGGCGGAATCGGGGGGTCACGTTCGTGTTACTCATGGTTGCTTCCTTTCTGGAGCCGCCGATTCACCGGCAGCTCTGTGCTCATCATGTTGTATGTGTTGCCAAGGGAGTACTGTGATACGTTGCGGCATCAGCGCCGCGTGCTCCATGCGCCCGACGTGAAGTCGGGTACCGGAACCGGTGCGCTTCCCATTGCGATGGACTGCTCGGACAGCGGTGTGATGCACATCCACGCGGCGGCATCGTAGACGTCGATGGGGCACGGTTCGCCCTTGCGCACCGCCTCGATGAAGGCATCATAGACCAGCCCATCCATACCGCCGTGCCCGCCGCGGATACCGTTTTCCAGGTAGTCACGCCAGACCGGGTGCTGATATTTTTCCAGGTATTTGGTCGCGTTGTTCCAGTTCGGCATCCAGTTGAAGTGATCCGCCTCGGTAAAGTCGCTGTCCAGATACAGCGAGTTATTATCCTCCGTGTACAGAGCGCGGGTGCCGTGCACGGTAAATCCGCGGCTGTACGCGCGGGGGAGCGTGGTATCCAGCGTCAGACTGATGGTCTGTCCGCCGGCACACCGGATGAGCGTACTGACGACATCTCCCTGATTGAAATGTGCCGTTGCCAGCGCGGGATTGATCTCCGGGTGACGGGCGGCGTAATCGTTGAGCCCCACCGCCTTGGTGGACATGGATACCAGCGAAAGCATCCGGTTGCCGCGGTTGATGCCCAGCACCTGCGCGATGGGACCCAGCTCGTGCGTCGGGTAGTTCTCGCAGTTGCGGCTGAGGTAATTGCGCAGGCGGTAATGGCGGTTCTCCTCGCCGCGTGCGACCTCACTCCGCAGATCATGGCAGTAGCCGCCGGAGCAGTGTACTACCTCTCCGAACAGTCCTTCCTTCACCATGTGCATGACCATCATTTCCATCTGTCCGTAGCAGCAGTTTTCCAGCAGCATGAAGGGTGTTCCGGTTCTCTCCTGCGTGCGCACCAGCCGCCAGCAGTCCTCAACCGTGTACGCGCCGCCGACCTCCATGCCGACCGCAATCCCCTTCTCCATTGCCTCATAGGCAATGGGAAAATGCGATTCCCATGCCGACATGATCAGCACCGCATCGACGCGCTCAGGATCGAGCGCCGCATGCCAATCCGTCGTCGCAAAGGGGCGCTCCCCGTAGGCGCGCTCCACCGACGCCGCGCCGCACGCGACACGATCCTCATACAGATCGCACACAACCGTGACGCGCAGTGTATCCATTCCCAACAGCAGCCCGTCCAGCACCGACTGCCCACGTCCTCCAAGCCCTACGGCGGCAACTCTTACCTTTTCCATCTGCGCTCCTCCTTTTATGTCCGGTCTGCGAGTTTGTCCGCCACCTCTTCCGGTGTCCGGACATCGACAAATACCGTGTACCCCTGTGCCTCCAGCTTCTGCTTCTGGAAGCCGAGGTTCTTGTTCATGCGCTGGCACAGCACGATTTTTCCGCTCTCCCGCAGGGCGTTGCACCGGCACTGCAATGCCGCCACATCCGCCGCCGCGAAGGCTTTGCCGTACAGCACCGCCACCTTTTCCCTGCCGCCCTCCGCGTGGAACTTCTTGTCCAGCAGAGCGCCGACCAGGCGCTCAAAGCCAATGGAGAAGCCGCAGGCGCAGGTCGGCGTGCCGGTAAAGCTGCCGATCATGTTATCGTAACGACCGCCGCCCGCAATGGAGGATCCCTTGAAGTCATCGGATTTGATTTCAAAAATCGTGCCGGTATAGTAGCCCATGCCGCGCACCAGCGTCGGGTCAAAGGACAGGCGGAACCGACCGCCGGACATGGTGGCTACGCTGTCGAATATCTGACGCAGATTGTCCGCCACACCCGGCTCCATGACGTCGCCGAAGGCGGTCTCCACAAACGAGAAGCGATCCGGCGCGTTCAGGATACCGTGGAATATCTCCATGTAGGCATCCACGGCGGCAGGCTCACATCCGGATTCGATCAGCTCGCGCCGGACTCCGTCCTCTCCGACTTTGTCGTATTTATCCAGCGTTATAAAGACCTTTCCGAAGTCTTCCTCCGCAAATCCCGCCTTCTTCGCCATGCCCTTGAGCACGCGGCGGTCGTTTACCATGACTGTATTGCCACGAACCCCGACGCTGTCCAGGAACAGCGAGGTAACGTAGATCAGCTCGCTCTCTGCGGTATTGGAGGAATCCCCCAGAATGTCGATATCGCACTGTGTGAACTGGCGGAACCGCCCCTTCTGCGGGCGGTCTGCGCGCCAGACCGAACCGACCTGCAACGCTTTGAAGGGTGCCGGCAGACTCCCGGCATTGTTGGCATAGTAGCGGGACAGGGGGACGGTCAGGTCATACCGCATACCCGCGTCACACAGATCATCCGGATCGGCAGTCTCCGCCGCCTCAGCCAGTTTTTCGCCGCGCTTGAGCACCTTGAAGATAAGCTTCTCGTTCTCTCCGCCCTGCTTGTTCGTCAGGTTCTCGATGCGCTCCATGCAGGGGGTCTCAATGGGCGTATAGCCAAAGGACGTATACACCGCCTTCAGCCGGGCGAGCAGGTACTCGCGCACCTCCATCTCGGCAGGCAGGATATCGCGCATCCCCTTGACCGTTTCTTTGATAAACATATTGTTCTCTGTTTCCTTTCGTTTCCGGAGAGCGCAGTCAACCACGCCCCCGTATGCTTTCGATTGGTTCATTATACCATACTGCGGGCGTTTTGTAAAGTGCTTTTTGCGAAAAAAGACAGAAGCAGTCGTGCGGCTCTGCGGCACGGGTGCGCGACTTTCACGGCTCCCGTTTTTTATTCTTCCTGCGGAAAATCAGTTTCGACTGCACAAGATAGCTGACCGCGAACACGCAAAGGTCTGCCAGTATCTTACAGAGCGGCACCGGCCAGCCGGTCAGCTTCCACAGGTAGAGCATGACGGCGCACAGCCCGATGGATGTACCGGTCAGGACGGCAAACTGGAATACGCTCTTCCGATCCGGTTTTCTCCGGAAGACGAAGCGGCAGTTGATCAGGTAATTGCATCCATTGCCGAGCAGGCGCGAGACAACGATGGCAATCGCATCGCCCGTGTGAGGCAGTCCGTCGCGCAGAAAATAGTGCAGGAGGCAGAAAACGCCGTACTCCAGCAGCGAGGAAAACATGGAGCTCCCCGTAAAGCGGATGGCGCGCAGGTGCAATCGGACGGAATCCAGCACGATGCGCCGATTCTTGCGGGCGTGCGGCAGATCTCCCCGGAGATCCACCTCGCAAAAGCCATCCCCGTGCCGCGAGAACCAGTGGAGCTGTCGCAGTTCATAGTCTGCGTGCTCGCCCTCCAACTCCAGTATTTCGGGAAGGTAGGATGCGTCGCAAACGCGAAGCCCCGTCATATCGGTGGGAACATGCGCCTGCACCAGCAGGTGGAAAACGACGTGCACGAACCCGTTCCACAACCGCGGGAAAAAGGAACGCCGCCTGTCCGGGTGCCGGACGCCTACGACCAGTCGTTTCCGGTTCTCCTGCCGGCGTGCGGCGTCCAGCATGAGATCAAGGTCTTCCGCCAGAAACACGGTGCTCGCCGCCATAATGGCGATCAGCGCACTTCCCGGGCGCGGGTGACCGTCCCCCCAGTCCTCCGGCGGAAGATCGGCAGGAAGCAGTACGTCCCGTATATGGGCAAGTCCGGTGCGGACAGCCGCACCGCGCCCCCTATGCCGGGCATGGTGCAAAAGGATCATGCGTTCGTCCGGCGGCTCGGTCGGCGGCACATCGGCGTCCGGCGCGCGGTCGTCCACAACGATCAACGTGTATCCCCGGTCGCAGATCTGCCGCGTCAGGGCAGCAAAGCCGTCCTCCGTCGGACGGTAATTGGGAACGATGACATATATTTTTTCCATGATGGGAATGCCTTTCTGACAATGTTCTGCCGGATGGCCCGGCAATCCGTACGTATGCCGGCTCATCTCCGGCGTGTCCGCCTATTTTACACGGCAAATGTGCCGGGCACGCAAACAAACTGTTCTGAAAATGTAAATTTTTCCGCATATGCACAAAAAATGCCATACAACCTGCCTGCAGGGCGGAAAATTTACATTCTGCCGGTTGTTTCCATCCCCCGTTTGCGGTACAATGACAGGAGCGACAGAAAACAAGCAGAAGAGGAGGACGGCAGCGTGTTCGGATATATCGGTGTCCACGACGCGGAGCTGCGCCTGCGGGAGCTGGACTGCTACCGGGGCGTTTACTGCGGACTGTGCCGGGCACAGGGTTCGTGCACGGGACAGTGCTCCCGGCTGACTCTCAGCTACGATTTTGCCTTCATGGCGCTGGTGCGCACCGCACTGGCAGGCGACACGGTACAGCTGGAGCTGCGCCGTTGCCCCGTTCACCCGCTCCGCCGCCGCCCCATGGCACGCATCAACGACTCGTTGCGTCTGACGGCGCTGTCCGCCTCACTGCTGGCGTGGCACAAGCTACAGGACGACCGGCGGGACGAGGATCGATTCAGCGGAAAGGGGCTGCGTGCGGCGCTGGCTATGCCTTGGGCGGCATCCGCGCGGCGGCGTGCCCTCCGGCGGTCGGTACTGCTTCCCTGCCCGGCGGATGACCCGCAGGGAGCGACAGACGGCAGGAGACTGGACACGCTGATTGCCGACTCCATGTCCGGGCTGTGCGAACTCGAGAAGCAGGCACCGCCTTCCGTGGATGCCCCGGCGCAACTTTTCGGAGAGCTGCTGGGCGGACTGCTGTCCTATGGGCTGGCGGGCGGAAACGCCCGCATTGCCCGGCAGATCGGTCTGCACACCGGCAGATGGATATACATCCTGGACGCAGCGGACGATTACGCGGACGATGTACGACACGGGCACTACAATCCCTTCCGGTGCCTGTCCCCCGACGGTGTCCCGACCCTGCCGGAAAGCAACCGTGAGAGCATCCGCCTCGCGCTGTGTCGGGAAGCGGAGGGAATCTCCGACGCATTGGATCTTCTGGATATTCCCGACCGGAACGTCAGCGGCGTGATCCGTAACATCGTGGACGAGGGAATGCCCCGCACCGCAAAGCGCATCCTGTTCCCGGACCCCGTCTCCGCAAACAAACGCAGAAGCAAGAGGTATACAAATACATGAAAGACCCATATCAGGTGCTCGGCGTCCCGCAAAGCGCCACCGATGAGGAAATAAAAACCGCCTACCGGAATCTGGCACGCAAGTATCACCCGGACAAGTATCGCGACAGCGATCTTGCCGACCTTGCGGGCGAGAAGATGAAGGAAATCAACGAAGCGTATGACGAGATCAAAAAGCAGCGCGCCGCCGGATCGGGCACGGGCGCAGGTCCCGGCAGTACGGGCGGCTACGGTCCGCGCCCCGGCGGTCAGGGAGCCTACACCGGCTACCGCACCGATCGGACCTACACCTCGTCCGAGCTGTTCGGCATGGCGCGCCAGCTCATCAATGCCGGACGAATCGCGGAAGCCGAGCAGATACTGTCCACGATACCGGAAAGCCAGAAGAGCGCCGAGTGGTATTTCCTCATGGGCTGGGTTGCGCTGGGGCGCCGGCATTTTGTGGACGCCCAGCAGTTTTTTGACCATGCCTGCGGGCTTGACCCGGAGAACCGGGAATACCGGGAGGCACAGATGCGTCTCCGAGAGCAGATGCAGACGGGAAACGCCGGCAACGCGGATGCCAACGACGGCTGTTCGCTCTGCCATCTCTGCACCGGGCTTTTGTGTCTGAATCTTTGCTGTGACACGCGTCACTGCTGACGGAGGTGCCCTATGTCCGAACCGAATCCGCCCCGCGGCAGTTCCCGCGGACGTCGCCGCACAACCTACCGCCTGGCAGTATGCAGTGTTTTCTGCGCGCTCGGAACCGTTATGCTGGGTCTCGGAGCGCTGGTGGAACTGATTGACATCACCTGCGCCGCGCTGGCAGCCGTGCTGTTCCTGCCGGTCTTCTACCGCTACGGAACCGGGTATACCCTGCTCTGCTGGGCGGTCACCTCCGCGCTGGGGCTGATCCTGATGCCGCAGAGTCTGGCGCCGTGGCTGTTCGCCTGCCTTCTTGGCTACTACCCGGTGGTCAAACGGCAGGTCGACAGGCTGCCGAAGCCGCTTGCACTGCTCTGCAAGCTGTGCATCATAGGCGCGGCACTGGCTGTTTACCTCGTCCTGTTCTGGCTCATCATGATGGGAGCCAGCGGCAGTCTGACGGACGTACTGTTCCGCGGCTTCGGCGAGGAAGGCACATCCGCCGCCCTGATATGGGTCATGGTCGGGCTGTGCATCCTCACCTTCTTCCTCTTTGACCTGCTGATAGACCGGATGGCAATCCTGTACCGGCTCAAGTGGCAGAAACGGGCGGAGAAATGGATGAAATAAGGGCACCTCTTAGGAACCGCCCGGAATGTCCGCGTTTATGAGAAAGGAATGGTCATAAACAAATATGAAAGACGGATTCATTAAAGTCGCAACCGCCCGCCCGGACGTCCGGGTGGCGGACTGCGCATATAATCTGAATGCCTGCCTCGACTGCGCCGCCGAGGCAGGCCGATCCGGCGTGAAGCTGCTGGTTTACCCCGAACTGTGCCTGACAGGCTATACCTGCGGGGATCTGTTCCTGCAGGATATCCTGCCCTGCGAGGCATCAGAGGCTCTGCGGCAGTTTGCCGCC
>ERZ857629.3063-NODE-3063-length-14626-cov-2.866996_pt1 | contig 14626 bp, 19 predicted proteins | sample MGYA00519700_ERZ857629 | MGnify/ENA primary metagenome ERZ857629 (study PRJEB31778, sample SAMEA3449351) | human gut metagenome | biome: human gut; feature: human-associated habitat; material: faeces | place: United Kingdom | collected 2010/2012 ... | reverse complement strand
ACGAAAAGAAAATCGCCCTCAGTCCTGCCTATCAGATTGCTGCCCTGCCGAAAGAAAGTCAGGAACAGCTGCTTGACACCATAATTTCCCGCTGTATGCCCATCGAGCTTAAACCTCTGCCGACCGAGGCAGTAGAAAATTTTCTTTTAAAGAAATTTCCCGACGTTTCAGGGGATAAAATCAAATCGGCGGCCCGGTGCAGTGAAGGAAACATCGGATCGGCCGAGCATCGGATGACAAGCGGAAATCCGGAACAGGATGAAATGCTTGAAAAAATGCTTTGGGCGGCGGCTTCCTGCGACCCGGTGCTGTTTGCGGCAAGCTCGATGCCGCTCGAAAAGGACGCAGGTCTGTTTGAAAGGGCTCTCGAACAACTGAGTCTTGCCTTCCGTGATGCCTTTATGAAAAAGGAAGGATTGGGACAGGGACTTTGCCCATTCACAAAGCAGGTCGACGCCCTGGCCGAGAGAAAGACATCAAAGCGTCTTGCCGAGCTTTACGAAATATGCGGAAGATATGCCTTAAGGCTTTCGGAAAATCCAAAGCAAAATCTTTTGCTTGCCTGCCTTTGCGCAGAACTTACCGAGTGATTTCTTGCGGCCTGTTCCGATCGGCAGCATTGCAAAAACTTTAAGCTGCGGCGCAGCAAATATCAAATTAAAATTTTAATATTGCCGCTCGTAGAGTTGCAAAAATATTTAATACTGCGGCATCGCGTTCACAAACCATAGGCTAAACAGCAATACCATCAACGCGAATCGGCAATACCGTTGCGATAATTAAAGCGATAATGAAAATAAATTGGAGTTGAAAAAATGCCCGAAATAATTGGCGTTAAATTTAAAGACAGCGGAAAGGCATATTACTTTGATCCCGACGGCATAGCCGTCAAAAAGGGCGAAAGGGTAATTGTTGAAACCTCTCAGGGACTGGAATGCGGCCTTTGCACCATCGAAAATTCCGAAATTTCCGACGAATTTGAGCATCCGCTTAAAAAACTTATACGGGTTGCCGCAAAAGAGGATCTCGACCATCTTGAGGAAAACCGCAAGAAGGAAAAAGAAGCCTTTTCCATATGCAACAAAAAAATTGCCGCCCACGGCCTTGAAATGAAGCTTATCTCGGTGGAATACACCTTCGATAACAGCAAGATCATATTTTTCTTTACGGCCGACGGACGGGTGGATTTCCGCGAACTGGTCAGAGACCTTGCCTCGGTTTTCCACACACGCGTGGAACTAAGACAGGTGGGCGTGCGCGACGAAGCAAAGCTGCTTGGCGGAATAGGAATTTGCGGAAGGGAATTTTGCTGTGCCGGATTTTTGAATTCATTTCAGCCGGTGTCCATAAAAATGGCAAAAGAGCAAAATCTTTCGCTCAATCCCGTTAAAATTTCCGGAACCTGCGGAAGGCTTATGTGTTGCCTGAAATACGAGCAGGATGCTTATGAATTTCTTCATAAAATAAGCCCCCGCGTGGGTGCCGCCGTTAAAACTCCGTCGGGAGTGGGTACGGTGGAATCGGTCGACCTTTTAAAGGGACGTGTCAAGGTCACTTTTGAAAAGGACGGAGAGACTTCTGTTGAGGTTTTCGACCGCAAGGAGGTCAGAAGTCTTTCTGCTCAAAAAAAGCCTCGTGAGGAAAACCGCGAGGGCAGGGAAAGAACCGACGACGAACAGCAGCCGTCGGATGACCGAAAGGACAAGGAATAAATAATATCGATACCGCACCCGGCAAAGTCCGATGAAATCGGAACGGCAAACGGTTTTACCGGGAAAACTCGCAGGATTATGCGCCTTCAAAACGGCAAGCTGTGATGCCGTTTAAAGGCGTATGATGGGTAGCGGCTGTCAGAAAAGCAGCTATATATTATAATGTAAGCGAATTATATATTGATTTGCAAATAAAAATGTAAATTGAACTGTGTATTGTGATGTAAGTAAAATGTGTGTAATATGTGCGTAACGAATCGGCAAATTTTTATGTAAACCGATTTTAATGGCAAAATAATCACAAATTACCTTAAAAAAATGCTTGCATTTAAAAAAAAATGTGATACAATGCAAATGAAGAGTTGAGGATCGGCCATAAGATCGGAAAAAAATAAATGCATTTTTATTCCCGTCTTGCTTTGTCCTTAATACTCTACCAAGACAAGGAGGTGCAGTTCCAATGGCATACAAAATCAGTGACGAGTGCATTAAGTGCGGCAGTTGTGCAGATCCCTGCCCCAACGAAGCCATCGCCGAAGGCGACGACAAGTATGAAATCGACGCCGACAAATGTATCTCTTGCGGCGCTTGCGAGGCGGCTTGCCCCGTAGAAGCCATCTCCGAGGACTGATATCTTGCTGAAAAAGATATAGTTTTTTCGGTAATCTCGGAGTTTTTTTGTCATTTGTTATATCTTTTAAAAAAAAATAAGACATTTTTACTTGACAAGATGACTTCCGTGTATTATAATCTCGTTAGAGATGCCCAAAATCTTAAAATTATTGAAAAGGAATGATTCAAAATGAAAAAGCTTCTCGCAATCGTTTTGAGCGTAGCTATGATTGCTTGCTTCGCAGTTGTCGCATCTGCTGCTGAAGAAATCACCGCAACCATCGCTACCGTCGAAGTTACCGAAGCATCTGTCGGTACTCAAATTGAGGTTCCCGTAGAAATGAGCAAGTCTCAGTTCGGTTACGGCGCCATCGCTGTCACACTTCAGTATGACAAAGAAGCTCTTGAGCTTGTTAAGTTCAGCAAAGGCACCCTCATCAAGAATTATGAAGACGCTGAGACCGGCGGCACCGGTAACCCCGATGTCGGCACCTATGGCTTCATCTGCGCAACCAAGGGCGTAAGCGAAGGTTCTGCTTGCGTTGCTGTCTTCAAGGTAAAGAAGGCTGTTGATTCTGCAGTCACTGCTGAAGTTACCGCAGAAGTCTACAAGGACGACACCAAGAGCCCCGATACCGATAAGGTTGTTGCTACCGTAGTAGCCGGCGGCACCAAGGTTGCTGTTGCTCCTCCTGTTGAGAGCCCTGTAAATCCTCCTGTTGTTGAGAGCCCTGTAAAGCCTCCTGTTGAGAGCCCTGTAGTGTCTCCTGTTGATGGCAGCAAAGATGCTCCCACCACTGTTGTAACTCCCGGCACCACCAACAACACCACCAACAACCCCAAGAGCGGTGACGCTTCTGCAGTTGCAGTAGCCGGCGTACTTTGCGCAGCTATGGCAGCAGCCTTCGTTATCACTAAGAAATCCAAATAATTTTGGCTCTTAGCTGAAATGTCGCTTAAAACGACAAAACGAAATTTTTAAACAAAAGACCGAAGTCTTAACCGGCTTCGGTCTTTTTCTTTTGCAGTACGGTTTACGGAGCTTTTGGCCCTCCGGGGCTTTTTGCGGTTGGGTGCTTATATTTATATTTAAGAATATGAATTGTTTTTTGATTTTACTTCGTGTCGGTTGACAAACGGCCGACGGAGTGTTATAATTCGAATGAAACGCTCTACTACAATAAAGTGTTAAAGTGAGGTAAAGGTATGAATATTTGGCACGATGCTGACATCGAAAGATTTTTTGAAGCGGTTCTCACCCTTAAAGACATTGAGGATTGCCGTCTTTTTTTTGAGGATATATGCACCATAAAGGAAATACTTGATATATCCCAGCGACTTAAAATGGCCAAGATGCTGTACGACGGCGCAGGATATACCGAGATAAGCAGCGAGACCGGCATTTCCACCACCACCATAAGCCGGGTCAGCAAGTGCCTTAAATACGGTAACGGCGGATATAAAACGATACTCGACCGTCTGGCCGCTGTCGACAAGGAAAAAGAGGAACAATCGACCGAGCAATAACAAACAGGAAAGCCCTGATGTTTTTGCTGATTTGGCAATTTGGCTATTGATTTGTGAAAAGAGATGCGCTTAATATGGAAAAACAAAAGAAAGGCTTTGGCGTTTTAAGCAACCGTGCCAAGGGCATTATATGTATTATATTTGCCGCAATGGGATTTTCGGCAATGTCGGTTTTTGTACGCCTTTCGGGAGACAATCTGCCATCCTTTCAAAAGGCTTTTTTCCGTAACGCCGTTGCTCTTGTTTTCATCACCGTTGTGATGATTAAAGAAAAAAAGCTTTTTTTGCCGAAAAAGCAAAATATTCCCTTTATCTTCGGGCGCGCATTTTTCGGAACAATCGGTCTTGTATCTAACTTTTACGCCATAGATCACCTTGTGCTTGCCGACGCCAATATGCTCAACAAGCTGTCCCCCTTTTTTGCCATTGTCTTTTCGCTCTTTCTTCTTAAGGAAAAGCCGACCTTTGTGCAAATAATCGGCGTGTTCTGTGCAATGTTCGGCAGTGTGCTTATCATAAAACCCGGTTTTGCAAATCCTCAGATGCTGCCTTCCCTTGTGGGCCTTTGCGGAGGAATGGGGGCAGGTCTTGCCTATACATTTGTCAGAAAACTGGGATCGATGGGGGAGGACGGCTCCCGTATAATATTTTGGTTTTCGCTTTTTTCCTGTGTCATTTGCATACCCTTTATAATTACCGATTTCAGACCAATGACGACGGGGCAGGTACTGCTGCTTATCGGTGCGGGGTGCTCGGCCTGCGTCGGCCAGGTGGGGATAACCAAGGCCTACATATACGCTCCCGCAAAGGAAATATCGGTTTATGATTATACCCAGGTCATATTTGCCGCCCTTTTCGGGTTTTTCATCTTCGACCAGATACCCGATCTGCTCAGTGTTGCCGGATATGTGCTTATATGCGGGGCAGGAATAGCAATGTTCCTTTACAACACCAAAAAAGACCGAAAAAAGCGGCTTTTGGAGGCGATAAAATGAGTTTGGAAAAATTCTTTAAAGCCATAATCGACAGCGACAGCGCATCGGTTGTTATTTGCGATAAAAATCATACCATTGTTTATATGAATCCCGCCGCCTGCAAAAGCTATGAAAAGTATGGCGGGGAAGATCTCGTGTCCAAAAGCATTTTAGATTGCCACAACGAGCATTCCGCGGCAGCGATAAAGACGGTTGCGGCGGCTTTTGAAAAAAATCCTAAGCTTAATCGTGTTTTCACATTCCACAACAAAAAACAAAACAAGGACGTTTATATGATCGCTCTGCGGGACGAAACCGGCGAGCTTTTGGGATATTACGAAAAGCACGAATACCGCAATCCCGAAACCTGCGAAAGATATAAGCTCGATTAGGCAAAAGCACAAATGACAACACCTTAGATGTGCGAGAAAGCCTCAATTGGTCGGTTGCCGATTTTATCACTTTTTGAAACCATATCCGCATTTTTGAAAAGCTTTTCCGAAAAGTCTTTTGAGAATGCGGATTTTTAATTTCCACGCCCCGTGGATTGACGGGTGCGGTGTCCTGATTTATACTGAAAGCGTAAAGAAAAGACAGCTCAATATTCAAAGCTCTAATATTCCAAAGCTTAAATATTCAAAGGAAGCGGAAACTGAAATGGATTCTTATGTTACCGGGCAAACGGTCAATTGGCGGTTTGCGAGATGCGGGGTTTTGCTTTTTTAGAAATATAATGCACCCAAATGACAAATATGACAAAACTGATTGTTAAAAGTGACGATAATCGGGGGGGTAATTGTTAATTTAGAATTAAAATCGTCGAGATTAACAAAATTTAATAAGTTGTTTTATGTGTGTTGACATAATATATGTGAAAATGGTACTATATCCATAGAGAGTCAGGGGGTCATAAGTTATCAACCGATTTTTTATGCGAGGTGTTTAATCGTGAAAAAAAGCAGGAAAATACTTATCATCTGTCTTATTGTTGTTGCGGTGGTTGCGGGAGGAGCGGCGTATACCTTCCGTCCGCTGACATTTTCCCAAGCCATAGGCGGGGTAAAGGCCGAGGAAATCGAAAAGATCACCATTTGCAACGGCGAGGACGCAAGACCTATGGAAACCGTTGAAATCACCGATAAATCCGAGATAGAAGAGATCTACGGTAAGATAGGATCGATAAGACTGAAGGCCGTTCCTTCAGAACAGGTGGATGGCTGCGGCTATGATATCTCGGTTTATGTAAAGGGTGCAGACGGGTATATAACATATGAATACGGAAAAAACTTTTATAAAAGGGACGGCTACAAAAAGGGCGTCGGCGGTTTTCTTTGGTATAAAGACAGCTCGTCAAGTATGTGGAATGTACTTTTAGAATATTTTAATAGGCATTACACCGGCGGGATTACAGAATAGCGGCAAAGCAAAAACCGAAAAATTGCGGGGTGTTTATTATGAAAAAAGGTACAAAAGCACTTATCATCTGTCTTGTTGTTGCTGCGGTGGTTGCAGGCGGAGCAGCGTATACCTTCCGTCCGCTGAATTTTGCGCAGGCGGTGGGCGCGGCAAAAGCCGACGATATCGAAAAGCTTGTAATACGCAACGGATCGACGGGAGAAAGAATCGACATTACAAATAAATCCGAAATTGAGGAAATCTATAACAAGGCATCTTCGGCAAGCTTTAAAGCTGCCGTTCCCGCGGACGATCACGTTGGTTGGTCGTGGGGCGTTGACGTTTACACAAAAGGTGCAGACGGTTATATTTCTTATGTCTGCGGCAGCGGATTTAACAGGTACGACGGATATAAAGGCGGGGTGGGCAGCTTCCCCGAGTATAACGACAAAACGTCGACCATGGAAAATGTCATTTCGGAATGCTACCAAAGGCATGGCGGAGAGCTTAGCGCCGATTGAAATTGAGGCTGAACTATGGATCGGCCTATGAAAGGCTAACGGAAAAGATCCGCCCGGCAAGGGGGTCGGGAAAAATACTTTACAACTTAATATTTCATAAAAATAAGTCCCGCTTATCCCATAAAAGATAGGCGGGACTTGCTGTCTTTATACGACTTATTTAAGGCCGTTTTCGTAAGACTGGATCATCTTTTTGACCATCTGTCCGCCGATAGAGCCTGCCTGCTTGGAGGTCAGGTCGCCGTTGTAGCCCTGCTTAAGATTTACGCCGACTTCACCGGCAGATTCCATCTTAAAGCGATTGAGAGCCTCGCGAGCCTCGGGAACGAGAGTCTTATTGCTCTTTGCCATCTTTAGCACTCCTTTACGGTATTTGCGTTTGCAAAATTATTGTGTGTTTTATAGTTAATATTATTATAGAAAATTTATGGTAAATAAAGAAATTGCTTGAAAGGGTTGAATTTCGAGAAAAAGGGGACGGTTGGAGCTTTAAATAGTGCGGTTGGTTTTTCCCACGCGGTATATCTCTGCCCGAGCGCTGATGTTTATTTTCCAGTCGGATTTTTTAAGCTTTTTATACCTCTCACCTTGATAAAGGTTTGGGCAGTCCCGCCTGACATATTTACCGAATTCGAAAATATCGCTGTCAAGTTCGTAAAAGGCGCGGTTGACCGACTGCTCGGCTCTTTCTTTGACCTTTTCGGAAAGCAAAGGGGTTATATCCAAAATATCCTTTTCGGAGATGACGGCCTTTTTTGAATTCACCTCATTGACATTGAATTTCAGCTTTAATTCTATGTCAATTTCGGGAACGGTGTCGGCGGAAGAGTTAAAATCGGGGAAGTGATCGCTATTGGAATTATCGGACGTCTCTTTTGCGGAAATTTTGCAGGAAACGCCCTGTACCGAGAGGGTAAACCTGCCGCTGTCCGAATCGACAATAAGGCTCTGGCGGCTGTCGTATCCCGATATCCAGTTAAACCCCACCGAATCGGCGGGCGACATTATCCCCGACGGCAGATTTCCGGAAAAGCAAAGCACGCCGCATATTTTGACCGTCCGCTCGCTGTCGTTTTCGTTTATGTCGAGAAGGGGCAAAAAGGCGTCGGTTGTGTCGCTTAAATACCGTTCGGTGATGTCCAAAAGCTTGCTTCCGTCGTAGCTTGACGTGTCGGTTCCGTAGCTCATTATTTTGTTTATGCGCTCGGCGGGAAGTATGCCCGATTCGCTGTCGATGGTCAAAAGCTCGGCGGCTTTACAGGCCGAGGCTACCACCGTCACATTCTTTCGTATTTCGGAATATCGGGCGAAAAAATCGAGGACGGTGGAAAGACCCTTGTCGGCGACGCTTCGGGAAATGATAATAACCTGGAGGTTTGAAAAAAAGACCTGCTGTCCGGTTATGGAATTGATGCTCTGAAGGGATTCGTAAAAGGTAGAACCCGAGGCGGTGTGAAGCTCATATTCGTTTTTAGGCTCTTGAAGGGAACTTGGTTTGTAGGTCTGAACAGTCAGGAAATATGTGTCGTTTTCGGTGTCGAGAGCCATTCCCTGAATTATGACCCTGTCCCTTATTTTAACCCGTCCGTTATATCCCGAAAAGAGGGTCAGCACCGCAAGTACAAGCAAAAAGGCAATGGGCTTTTTAATTTTTCTCATCCTTTCTTACGATCTTTTTTTTAGGCGTTAAAAAAGCGAAAAGGGAGGGAATAACCAATGCAAGGACGATGACAAAACAGAACAGTATCCCGGAATACACCCTGCTTTTTGAGGACTGGTAATCCCGCGAAATGAGCGTTCCCGCCGCAAGGGTCAGCACTCCTCCCGCCGCGGCAATAACGGCCGACAATCTTCCTTTTATAAGGTCCTTTATGCAGTCGGAGGCAAGATATAAAAACAGAGCGCATTTTATAAACAGCCCGAGAATCCAGGTGGATGCGTGAAGGGCAGAAAGCCTTTTAAGCTCGCCGAGCTCTGCAATGTCGGCAAGGGCGTAAAAAGGAAAATTTTCAAAGGCCGTCAGTTCTCCGAAAACGGCGCTGACCGAGAAGAATATGATGAACATTCCGATACAGCAAAGGGCTGAAAAGCCTATCATGGTTCTTTTGATATTTCCTCTGACCCTTGGAAGAAGCAGAGAAAACGCAACCGCCTCGGAGGTGTTTGAAACATATACTCCCAAAAGCTCGGCTATGCCTTTTTTGTCGTAAAAACGCGGAGAGACGATATTTAAAAGGTCGAATTTCGAAAAAACCGCCAGAATTATCACCGCCACCGAAATAAAGCCGATGACAAGGGCGATAAGGGCGGTACGGGAGATGGCCTCAAGGCCTTTATATGCTGCGTAAAAAGAGGGAATTATGAGAAGCAGAGGAAAAAACAGTGGGCTTTGATCGGCGCCGGTGGTGGAGGTCATAAAGATGTTGAAACGGGAAAGATTGACGGCCGTGCTCAAAAGGAAAAAGAAACAAAGCAGCACCGCCGTGCCGCCGCCGATGATAGGAGAAGTTTTGTACGCCGATTGCAGGGTCGAAAGGCCGGTTTTTTTATACAGAAAATAGGAGGGCAAAAGAAGAAGCAGCAGAAACGGAAAAAACAGCAGCGAAACAAGCCATTCCTGATTGTTTAAGCTTCCGGCAAAATCAAATGGAAAGGTCAGTGCCACCGAAAGACGGCTTAAAAGCATCAGCCCGAAAAGCTGACCTGCTCCGATTTCCTTTTTAGAGGTCAAGGGCGATTTTCCTCCTTACTGCCGTGGAGATTTTGTATCTTAACGGTTTTTTTGGAGAGCCTTCGCCAGCTTTCGCGGAAGAGGGTATCTCTTACCGAAAATCTGTCGAAGGGAGAAACGGGGGCCGAAAGGGGAACGCCGTATACATTGTGTCCGCACACGGCGGTTATTATTACGGCGGCAAAAAGAACCATTCCGGGTGTTCCGCAAAGACCTCCGATAAAAATTCCCGCAAACCTAAGCAGGGCGCAGGGGTAATATAGGGTGGGCACAACAAAGGAGGCAAGGGCGGTGACTGCCACCACGATGATCATAGGTGCACCGATAAGTCCCGCCGTGACGGCCGCTTCCCCGATAACAAGGCCGCCCACTATGCTGACAGCGTGACCCACCGATTTCGGAAGTCTAAGCCCCGCCTCACGCATTATTTCGTAGATCACGTGGATAATAAGAGCCTCCCACATATTCGGAAAAGGTGTGACGATGCCCGAGTCAAAAACCTTGTGCAGTATGGCGGCGGGGAAAAGCTCGGGATTGTGCTCGCAAATGGCCACATATGTGCCCGATACAAACACGGCAAGAAAGAAGGACAGATATTTTATACATCTTATAAAGGTGGCGAAAAAGGGATTGACGGTGTAGTCGTCGAGGCTTTGAAAATGCTCGGAAAAAAGCAGAGGAACGGTTAGGGCGTAGGGCGTTCCGTCAACCAAAACCCCTATCCTTCCTTCCAAAATCTTTCCGCAAAGGGTGTCGGGACGCTCGGTTGTGCCGACCGAAGGGAAAAGGGAGGCGGAAGGTGTGTCGAGAAAGGGCTGAATATATCCCGAATCAAGCACCGCATCGATTTCCATTTTGTTGAGCCGCTTTTTAACCTCGGCAAGTATCTCCTTGTCCACGGTGTCGTTGAGATAGCATATTGCCACATCGGTTTTTGACTTTTTGCCTATGGTTGTTATTTCGAATTTAAGTTCAGAAGTCTTCATACGCCGTCTGACCATGGCTATATTGTTGCGGAGAATTTCCGAAAAGCCCTCCTCAGACCCTCTTTCCATAACCTCGGAAACGGGTGAGCCGATGCTTCTTGTGGGGGCGCTTTGAACGCCTATACAAAGGGCAAAATCAAATCCGTCGACTATAATGACCGCCCAGCCAGACATAAGAAATCTGAGCAGCTCCTCGATACTTTTGACCCGCTTTTGGTCGGGGGAGGAGGAAATGCTTTTTTCTATAAATTCAAAGCGTTCCCTCCCGTCTGACGGAAGGGCTTTTGCGGCAAGTATTTTTTCGATAACCTGCCGCTCAAGCTGTTCCTTATCCACGAGGTTTTCCATTGTAAGACAAACAAAATCGTGTCCAATTGCCGAAAAGTCGCGATAGATAAAATCATCCGAATCTCCGATCTTTCCTTGTATTACGGTCATATTGTCGCTTAGCGAACAGCCTAAAAAGGCAGAATTGTATTTTGTCAAGATATCCCTCTTTTCAAAATGGGCGGGGCAGGTCAAAGAATTTTGTCGGAAAGAAAAATGCTCAGATACAAGGCGAAAGCGCAGATCATCCTATCGGGTTAACGAGTATTTTAACGCAGTATGTGGGAATTTTTCTCCGCCAACATCGTGCTCGTATGTGTGCGTTGTGGTTAAATAATCTCTTTTTGGGCAAAATAAGCTTTGGTGATGAATTATGTTTGTAACGCTTATCCGCTCGGTAATTTTATATTTTACCGTTATACTCAGTCTTCGCCTTATGGGAAAGCGCCAGATAGGTGAGCTTCAGCCGGGAGAGCTTGTGGTCACGATTATGATTTCAGAATGTGCCGCCGCTCCCATTCAGGATCTCGACCGACCTGCCCTTAATGGTATTATAGCCATTTTTTGCTTGGTTATTCTTGAGGTGCTGCTGTCGGTTGCAACCCTTAAACTGCCGTGGGCAAGAAGAATGCTTGACGGCAGTCCGACTCTCATCATCAAAAACGGGGTTATCGACCAAAAGGCAATGAAGGCCTTGAGACTTACCATCGACGACATCAACGAAAGTCTTCGTCAGCAGGGAGTTTTCGACATTCGCGAGGTGGCCTTTGCCCTTGTGGAAACGGGAGGAAAGCTGAGTGTTAAAAAGAAAAGTCTTAAATCTCAGCCCACTGCCGAAATGCTGGGACTTAGCCCATTGCCCGACAAACTGCCGGTCACGGTTGTGGGAGACGGCAGCACAAACAAGGCGAGCCTTCAAATTTGCGGGATTTCCGAGCAGCAGCTTGAAAAAATTATCGCAAAAAAGAAACTTAAGAAGCAGGAAATATTCTTAATGCTGTTTGACGGTGATAAGGATACCTATTTCGTCAAAAAGCAAAATGCCGACAGCAGGACAAATCAAAAAAGCTGAGTTTTTTGGCAAAAAAAATTGAGCAATCGGCGAGGAAGCAAAAAACACAAAGCAACAGAGAGTTTAAGGAGAAGAAAATGAAAAGACTTTATATTGCTGCCTTACTTTTTGCCGTTGCGGTGGCGCTGTGCATTACAAGCACGGTGGTTACGTCGCGGGTGGAAAAAGAGGTGGGCGAGCCTCTTGAAAAGACCATCGATTTTTTTGAAAAGGGTGAGACCGAAAAGGCAATCGAAAGCTTTTCGGCCGCAAAGCAAAACTGGGACGACATAAAGGAAACCACTGCGGTTTTTGCCTCCCATTCATCGGTGGACGAGCTTGACGAACAGATGACCCTTATCTCGGCTCTTTTAAGCGAGCAAAGTGACGATTTTCTACCGCAAAGCGCTCTTTGTCTTTTAAAGGTACAAAATCTTTGCGACGGTGAGAAGGTAACTGTTAAAGCCCTTTTTTAAGGCAGTTTTCGACCGCAAAAAGTTTTAAAAAATTATCGTCATATGATTTAGAATAAAGACGGCGAAGAAAAATCAGGGGGGATAATTCAAAATCCGAAAGCAGCGGACAGCAATTGAGATTTTCCCGAAAAATCAAAAAACACACATAAAAATCATTAAAAAAATCCGGTCAGGAGGAATGAAAAAATGGGAATAAAAATTGAATCGTCGGGACAGACGGTAACCGCCTATCTCGACGGTGAGATCGACCACCATTCGGCAAGGGAAATGCGGGAAACCATCGACAGAGAGCTTGAAAGCGGCAACGTTAAGCTGCTTATTCTTGACTTTCGGGATGTCACCTTTATGGACAGCTCGGGGATAGGTCTTGTTATGGGAAGATACCGTCAGATAAAATTTTACGACGGCGAGCTTCAGGTGCTTAATACATCATCGCAGATATATAAGGTCATGCGGGTGGCAGGACTGGACAGGCTCTGCCTTATCGAAAGGAGCTGTGTAAAAAAATGATCAAACCCATAAATGAAATGAAGCTTACACTTATCTCCCGTTCTTCAAACGAAAGCTTTGCAAGGGTAGCGGTTGCAGCCTTTGCCGCTCAGCTCGACCCTACGGTTGAGGAAATAGGTGACATAAAAACCGCTGTTTCCGAGGCGGTCACAAACTGCATCGTTCACGCATATAAAGAAACCCTCGGTCCCATTTACATAACGGTCGGAATCTTTGAAAACCGGAAGGTCAGGATAAAGATAAGAGATGTAGGCTGCGGGATTGAGGATGTGGAAAGGGCAATGGAGCCTCTTTTTACAACCGGCGGTGAGGAGCGTGCGGGACTGGGATTTGCGGTTATGGAAAGCTTCACCGATAACTTAAAGGTGCGTTCCAGAAAGGACAAGGGTACCACAGTGACTATGGAAAAGATAATCAAAAGACGATGAGCGGCGCGGTAAATCCACTTCCCCGCAAGACAAAAAAACCGCCCGAGAACGGACGGCAGGTTGAGGTTTCGCTAAACGACGAATTTGTCTCTCAAAATATAGGCCTTGTTCACGCTTGCTGCAACAGGTTTAAAAACCGCGGAGTGGAGTACGACGAGCTTTTTTCGGCAGGGTGTCTCGGGCTTTGCAAAGCTGTAAAAGGTTTTGACCGGGACAGGGGAATAAAATTTTCCACCTATGCCGTGCCGGTCATTTTGGGCGAAATAAAACTGCTTTTCCGTGACGGAGGAAGCATAAAGGTTGGGCGCGCCTTAAAGGAGCGGGCCATGCACCTTTTGCGAACAAAACAGCAGATGACTGTTATCCTCGGCAGGGAGCCGACAATTTCCGAGCTTTCCGAAAAGGCGGGACTTTCCTACGATCAGACGGCCGAGGCTCTTTCGGCAGCCGCTCCGGTACTTTCCTTGACGGTGGGGGATGACGGCGAATCAATCGAAATGGAGGTGAAGGAGGAAGGCTGTGAAGAAAACGTCGTTGGAAAAACCGCGCTTTTTCAGGCTCTTTCCCATTTGAGCGAAGGAGAACGAAAAATAATCGAGCTTAGGTATTTTTGCGGCGATACCCAAAGCCAGGCGGCCAAAAAGCTTGGTACAAACCAGGTGCAGATTTCCCGAAAGGAAAAGGCCATACTTTTAAAGCTGAGGAGTCAGCTTTTGTGAAAAGAGACGGCTGTGTTTTTCAGTTGATTTTGAGCGCAAAAAAAGAGCCCGACAAAATCGGACTCTTTTAGCTTTTATACTGTTTATTCATAACACGGCTGAACAAGCAGCTTTAAGGCTTTTAACTTATTTGCTTTCGTTAAGCTTAAGAGCAAAAGCAGATTTCTTGCGGGCGGCGGTATTCTTGTGGATAATACCCTTTGCCGCTGCCTGATCGATCTTCTTGACCGCCTCTCTTACAGCGACATCTTTATCTGCCGCGGAAGCTTCGATAGCAACGTTAGCCTTTTTAATAGCGGTTCTGAGTGCGGATTTGGCCGCCTTGTTACGGGCAGTTTTCGCCGCAATGACGCGGACGCGCTTTTTCGCGGATTTAATGTTGGGCATGGTCACACCTCCTCTGCAAAGAAAAGTCATAAAATCACGCATTGGATATCATACCATCTTTTCCGAAAAAAATCAACTGCTTTTTCGGAATAAATCCGATTTTTTTACAGATACTTTTTTTGCATATACGCCAAAACCGCCATTTTATCCCGAAACGGAGGGACAGCCCGTGCAGCTGCGCACCGATCTCGCCATTGAAGCCCCCGGCATAACCGCACCGCAGGACGGTGTGTCGTTCTCCACCACGCTCTACTGCGAAGCGCGCATTTC
>ERZ857629.3060-NODE-3060-length-14647-cov-2.684964_pt1 | contig 14647 bp, 10 predicted proteins | sample MGYA00519700_ERZ857629 | MGnify/ENA primary metagenome ERZ857629 (study PRJEB31778, sample SAMEA3449351) | human gut metagenome | biome: human gut; feature: human-associated habitat; material: faeces | place: United Kingdom | collected 2010/2012 ... | reverse complement strand
GAGCAAAACCGACGAGCAGTTCCTGTCCTTCCAGATGCCTGTTGAGGAATGCGGAAATATGCTCATCATGATGGCCAATATTGCCATTTTAGAGCAGTCGACCGAGTTTTGTGACAAATATTATTCCATTCTCGACAAATGGGTCGAATACCTCATCAAATTCGGCAAGGATCCCGAGAATCAGCTCTGTACCGACGACTTTGCCGGACACCTTGCACACAACTGCAACCTCTCACTCAAGGCCATTATGGGTATCGCCGGATATGCCAAGATTCTCCTTGCAAAGGGCGACGACGAGAGAGCCTATAAGCTTATGAACACGGCAAAAGAAATGGCCGAAAGCTTTGTCAAGCGCGCCGCAAACGAGGACGGAAGCTTCCGCCTGGCATATGATCGTCCCGACACCTTCAGTATGAAATACAACATCGTTTGGGATAAACTTTGGGACACCAAACTCTTTGCTCCCAGTATGATTTATTCGGAATTCTGCTCCAATAAAAAGCATTTTAATGCCTACGGTATGCCTCTTGATAACCGCGCCACCTACACAAAATCCGACTGGACGGTTTGGACGGCCACCCTTTCTCCCACCAAAGAGGAGTTTGAGCAGTTTATCGCTCCCATGTGGGAAGGATACAATGTTTCCAAGTCGAGAGTGCCTATGACCGACTGGTATGACACAGTCACCGGATCTATGATCGGATTCCGCCATCGTTCGGTTCAGGGCGGTCTGTTTATAAAGCTTTTGGAAGGAAGATTTTAAAATGTCATCTTCCCTTTCACCCGCTTTATCTCACGCTTTCCCCTCGGTTCCCTCTCTTACACTCGCGCAGCTTTACGGTAAGGACGGATTATCCACCGCATCCGCAAGGGTCAAAAAGCTGAAGGATGAATTTTTTGAGCATTTTTCAGAGCATCCCGACTATCTTTTTTCGGCGCCCGGGCGTACCGAGATCGGCGGAAACCACACCGATCATCAAAACGGCTGCGTTCTTTGCGGAAGCGTTGATCTCGATATGCTCTGCTTTGTAAAGGCAAACGGTACAAAAGAGGTCAGGCTTTATTCCGAGCAATTTCCCCCGGTAATATGCGATATTTCAAAAGTCCGGCCGGATGAAAGTGAGTTTGGAAAATCCGATGCTCTTATAAAAGGAGTTGCCGCGGCTTTAAGAGAAAAGAAATATGATATCTCGGGATTCGACGGAATGATGACCTCCCGCATACCCGCGGGAATGGGGCTTTCATCGTCGGCCGCCTTTGAAATACTTGTGGGCACCGTCTTTTCGGCGCTTTTCTGCGGCGGGGAGGTGGACAACATCGAGATCGCCAAGATTGCCCAATATGCCAAAAACGTTCATTTCGGCAAGCCCTGCGGTCTTATGGATCAGATAGGCTGCGGCGTGGGCGGATGCGTTTTCGTGGATTTTAAAAAGGAGCAATCCCCAAAAATCGAAAATATCAGCATTGATTTTTCAAAGCTCGGTCTTGTGCCATGCGTTATTAACACTCAGTCGGGTCATTCCGATCTGACCGATGATTATGCTGCCATCAGAAACGAAATGGAGCAGATAGCCTCCCATTTCGGCAAAGATAAACTGAGATTTGTCGAAAGTAAGGATTTTTATGATCGTCTGTCCCTTTTGAGGAAAAAATACGGCGACCGCGCAGTACTTCGCGCAATGCATTTCTTCGATGAAAACGAGCGGGCACGAGCGGAATTTAACGCTCTGAAAAACGGCGATAAAGATCTTTTTCTCGATCTCGTAAATCGGTCGGGACGCTCTTCCGAAAGCTGTCTTGAAAATATCTGGTCGATAAAGGACAAGAAAAATCAAGCGGCTCAGTTTACCATTGCCCTTTGCCGCAGGCTCTTAAACGGTGAAGGTGCTGTTAGGATTCACGGCGGCGGGTTTGGCGGAACGGTACAGGCCTTTGTTCCGATCGAAAGGTTCGACGGTTTTAAAAGAGCCGTGGACGAGGTTTTATCACCGGGAAGCTGCTGCAGGATACTCATCAGAAAGGTCGGCGGCTGCATTTTAACCGACGCGGAACAGCCGATCGGCTCTGCGGCTATCAATAAATAAGTTTAAACGCCCTGTTTTTTAACAGGGCGTTTTTTTAACGGTTATTCAATTCAGCCTCTTGCTCGTTCTAAAGTCAATCCATAAGATATGCGACCGCCTAAATGTGAGCAGGTAATTATTCGTTATCGAATTTATCAAGCAATCCAACCGATCTTCTGAGAATAATCAATGCGTCGAGAGCCGATACATCACCTGAGTTGTTGACGTCGCAGGAAAGCTGCAGCGCAGGAGAAAACTTCAGTGCCTTTACCGTGTGCTGGAGGGTAAGCAGGGCATCTCCGATATCGACAACACCGTTGCGGTTAGCATCTCCCGGCTTAAAGTATCCCTTATCAAGGCGGCAATCCGTGAAGGTCACATCGCAGTTTGCAACCGTGACAGAAAGGGTCTGAACATAGTTCCCTTTAAAACTGTGTTTTTTCCTGCCGTTGATATACATTTCATAATAATCGCCGTTGACCTTGATATCGACGTGTACTTTGTTGTTTTGAGGCGACCAGGCAAGCGCCTCGGTGACGCTTGCCGGCTCTCTGCCTTGAGTTTCGCTCGTAAGACCAAACTGGCCGGTATACCAGAAATCGTTTCCGCTCTTGTCCCAAAGCAGGAATCTTGTCGACCAGTAGTCGTTCATGGTAAAGGCGATAAAGCTGTTGCCCTCGTAGTTGTCGTTAATGGTAACATCGGCCGAATAGGTGTATTCACCGAAACTTGCAGGAATAACAAGGGACTGTTCATCATGTGATGCTATACGGTACTTCGTATCATCGACGGTGGCCGTAACATTGCTTATGCAGGCCACAAAGCTTGCGTCATAGACCTCATATGCCTGTATGCAAAGCTTTTTAACCGAGGTAATATCGATAGGATTGCCGGATGAATTGGCATATCCCTCAACCGGGATTTTAATGTGATTCCAGGCGTTGCTCTGAAGGGGTGTGTTGAGCACCGAGTCGGGCAGCTGGGCGGCATAATCGCCGTATGCGTCTCCCCCGTTTTTGAGCTGAGAGTGGTTGAAATCCTGAGAGGAAATGGATATACGGCGGAGGTCTGACTTGCTGAACATATCGCCGTTTGTCATCCACATATCAAATTCGATATATTTGACATTTGAAAAATCAATGCCCCTGGGATCGATTTTCTCGAAGGAAAGGTACATCGCAAGGCCGTTGTTTCCGTTGCTGTAAAAATCAATGTAGTCGCTGGGCTGGGTGGTGGAGCTGTAATTCTGATTTTGGAACATGGTTGCGCCGGAATATCCAACGCCCCAGGAAGACAAATCGGTGCAATCGGAAAGTGTAAAGGAGCGGTCAAATTTTTTCCCCTTCCCTATTTCCGAAATTTTCGTCCTTCTGACCCGGGCGGAATTATAGGGATAGTTAACGCTTGAGAACTCGAGGAAATAATCTCCCGATACCTCAACGCTGTTCCACACCGAGTAGCAGCCGTCGGGGGTGTAGAAAGGAAGGGCGGGACGGGTAAACGTGTCCTCGTCAAATTCGGAATTTATCGAAAGTGCTGTTTTGGAAAATACCGTGGCCATATAGGAAACGCCGTCTCCGTTACCTGTGGCATCCTGATCGGTTTGGAAGGAAATTGCCATTCTTCCGTCGGGCAGGGTTTTTATATAGGGCGCGCCGGCCTTTTTCCCCTTTTTATCGGGGACATATACGTTTTGTCTGAAGGTCCAGTTGAATCCGTCGGGAGAAGTATAAAGCTGAATAACAAAGGGGCGTCCGGAAAAGTTTGTGGCTTCGATAACCATTGCATAGCCCGATCCGTCGGCAAATTTGTCGATAACGGCCATTCCGTCGCGAGAGCGGTGTGTGGTTCCGTTCAGGCAGACATAGAGGTCTCCCCAAGAATTTGTCTCGGGGTCATAGGTCATCATTTCGATGTTCTGAGCAGCCATACTGCTGACACTCTTACCTATACGGTCGGATGCAAAATATATTCTGAGCTTTCCGTCAAGTACCATAAAATACGGCTCGTAAATTCCACCGCACTCGGAAGCATCGCTGACCGCCGTGGTGGCCGAATCGACTATGGAATGCTCGCTCCAGGTATATCCGTCGTCGGTGGATTTGGAAACGCGTATTTCGGAAGTGTAATAGCCGTTGTTCAAAGCGTTGGCACGATAGGCGCAAAGAAGCTGCCCTCCAAATTCTATAAAGGCGGCGTTGGCACAATCAAGGTTGTCGACAGCACCGACGGTTATGGGAGTTTTTGTCCAGGTTTTGCCGTTGTCCGAGCTTCTTGTCAGCTTAATCTTTCCTCTGCCGCCCTCGTCGTTGGTATCAAATGCGCAAAGGACGCTTCCCTTGCTTGTTGTGAACATTCTGGGATAACAGGCAACCCCGTATGACGGATGATAAACATCAAAAACACCGCTGTCGTCCGAGGAATCAGCCGTTACGGTGGCGGGAAGAGAAAACATCCCGATGGCAAGTGAAAGGGCCAGAACAAGCAACAAAACTTTTTTAATGCCGCGACTGATTTTCATATCACACACTCCTTTAAATATTGCAGCAAAAGGGTACATCTTTTTAGGTTATTGTATCACATAATTTTGAAAATTTAAAGTCTTTTTTTGCACAATTTATTGCAGCTTTATCCCACTAAAAGCAAAAGCACCGCACATACAAACAGTACTTACGGCGCATTTACGGTTTTTCGTTTTAAAATGGGGCTTAATTACTGCTGATTTTTAAAGCATCAGCCCTGTGTTTTAGGATTATCACTGTTTTGAAAGGTTATCGCTGCATTAACAGATTGCTGCACCGACAAATTATCGTTACATTGCAAACTGGAAAACGCAAAAAGCAGCGTAAAGCGCAAGAAGCACTATTCCCTGCACCCGCGAAAGCTTTCCCCTGATAAGGGCGGGCACTGTCATTATGAGCATTACGGCAAGCATAAGCGGGCTGTCCACCACAAGGGAGGCATTTATACCGGAAATAGTCTTTTCGGCGGGCAGTGCAAAGGGCGAAAGGGTTATTGAAAGGCCGCTTACAAGCACAAGATTAAAGAGGTTCGCTCCGATTATATTACCGATTGACAGCGCGCCATGCCCCTTTGCAAGGGATGTGATGGCGGTCACAAGCTCGGGCAGGGATGTTCCAAGTGCCACAAAGGTAAGTGCAATAACCGATTCAGGCACGCCAAAATGCTGAGCTATAACCGTTCCCTTGTTTACAAGGAGGTTTGCACCCACGGCAATAAATGCGGCACCGATCAAAAGCAGTATTATATTTTTCAAAACAGAGGGCTCAGCAGATTTATCCGCCGATGTATCTGTCGCATCAGCCGTTTGAGTATTTGCTTTAGTGCCGCTTGAATGGCTTTTTCCGGAGGATGCAGTTCCCTGTTCATCCGCTGCTGTTGATGTTGCGGTTTCGGCAGCAAGCGAAAGCTTCGACTGTTTAAGCGCCTGCCTTATGGTAACAGTCATATAAATAACAAATATGAGCAGCAGCACTGCGCCTGAAAGACGGCTGTAATACCCGCCGGTATATGCAATGGCAAGATAAAAAGCGGCCGCGATAAAGAAAAACAGTACAGGAATCTTAAGGGTTTCCCTGTCCACTTTAGCAGGCTTTATGGCAATAGACAGCGCCGCAATGAGGGCGGTGTTGCATATTATTGAGCCGATGGCGTTGCCGTAGGCGATCTCGCTATGCCCCGACACGGCCGATGTTGCCGACACCATAACCTCGGGAAGGGTAGTTCCGATGGATACAACCGTTGCTCCAATCAAAAGCTCGGGCAGATGAAACCGTTTGGCGATACCGGTAGCACCGTCCACAAACCAGTCTCCGCCCTTGACAAGAAGGACAAGGCCCACGGCAAACAAAAGATAGTTAATCCACATATTTTTCTCCTTAAAAATATAGTTAAATAACGATTTTAAATATCAGCCGCACAGCGCTGCATATTCTGCGCAAATCGGCACGACGTGATGCAATGCAATGCACCGTTATGCAGCGATGCCGGTGCAGAAACGTTTTTTCTTTTTAAAAAAATACAGTTACAAAATATTGCTCAAAAAGATTTCTATTCCGATTGCTATGAGTATTATTCCACCGATTATTGTTGCTTTGTCGGCCAGTTTCATACCCGCCTTTTTGCCGAGAACAAGGCCTCCGGTACATAGTATAAAGGTGACGGCGGCAATTAAAAGAGAGGCTGCAAGCGCCATTGTAAAATTATACTCGGCAAAGGCAAAGCCCACCGATAAAGCGTCGATTGAGGTGGCAATGCCCTGCACAAGCAAAACGGCAGGGGTAAGCTTCCTGACTTTTTCCTTTTCGGGCTCTTTTTTTATGCCTTCGAGAAGCATTTTTCCGCCGATAAAAGCAAGCAAAAACAAAGCGATAAAAGGCACAAACTTTTCAAAACTCTTGAATTTTTCCACGAAAGTATGAATGCAAAACCATCCGGCAAGAGGCATAAGTGCCTGAAAAAAAGCATAAGTTCCGGAAACAGCAAAGGTCTTTGCCTTTGGCATTTTAGGCTCGTTAAGGCCGTTTGCAATAGACACCGAGAAAGCGTCCATTGAAAGACCCACTCCGAGAAGCAGGCTGTTTAAAAAGAATAGTCCGTCCATATATTTTTTCACCTTATTTTGTTTGCCATTATCGGATTAGGCGTTCGCCGAATTGTTCATTTGTCAGGCTGTGCGTCCGACAATATCAATATTCCCTTTGTACCGTGCCTTTTGTAATGCACATCTGTTCCGCGTTATTAAACATCGCATATAGTTTTTAATTCTTTTAGAAACAGGCTTTATGCTTTTAAAAAAGAAAACCGGGTATGAAAAGCCATACCCGGATAAAAACAAGATTATTCACCCATGTATAGCGCAAGGTTACACATGAGTCTCGCAAATTAAAGCAAGCCAGACCTCCTTTCGGCACTGCCGATATCGGTCGAGAATGTTGACTTGCTGCGGACAAACCGCTTGCTACTCCCTCAATGAATGTTGAAATTTTATCATACCCTTAGATCTTTGTCAATAGACAAATGGGATTTTTTGCCCAAGAATTTCGATTTTTGCTCTTTTGTTCCCCACATATCTTTCCCCGTCAAGGGACCATTCGGTGGGCTTTTCAAAGCTAAACTCGGCACGGGATGTGTGTATGAGCGACACATTTGCCGTGTCATATTTGTATGTGAGCAGGCTGTTTATTATACCCTGAAGCTCAAAAATATTTTTCGGAGCCTTTATGAGCAGCATTTCAAAAAGGCCGTCACTGAAGCTTATATCAGGATGCCTCAGCTTTATCACTCCGCCCATAGATGTGGAATTTGCGACGGCACCGAAAATATAATCTCCAGATACATTTCCGCCGTCATAAGTGCAGGTAAGGGCTATGGGTTTTATTTTCATAAGCGCCTTGGGTCCGTCGAGAATATAAGCAAGATGCCCGAGGGCGTTTTTAAACGACTGGGAGGTCATATAAGACGTTTCGGAAAAAGCCCCGAAGGAAGCCACATAAACAAAATTCCGACGGCCGTCCATAAATCCTGCGTCGTGCAAATGCTGCTTGCCGCTTATTATTCTTTTTGCGGCTTCCAAAGGATTAGACGGCAGCTTAAGCCCCGCGGCAAAATCGTTGGTGCTTCCGGCGGGAATGTAGCCTATGGGAACGGAAAGGTCGCTCTTAAGCAGGCCGTTTACCGTGCGGTTTAAGGTTCCATCCCCTCCGCAGCAAACAAGCAGATCAAAATTCTTGCATCTTTCGGCCACATAATCCTCCACCGAGGTTTCCTTTCTCGTCATATAAACGGCGGTTTCATATTGTTCGCCGTTAAAAAGTGAGAGAATATCGGCAAGTGAGGCCTTTATTTTTTTCTGCCCTGCGGCGGGATTGACAACAAACAGAGCCTTCTTCATATGTCTTTCTCACCTTTCGAAAAGATACATCCGCAATAGCCCTGACGGTAAAGCTCATATTCCTTCGACAGAATTATCGACCGCTTATACCCTTCCCGCTTTTTAAAATCGGAGGGAAGATAGTTTTGATATCTTCCGCCGATCTCATTTATCAGAACGGCATTTTTATGGGGGCTGACAGTTAAGGTTGTGGCAAAATAATCAAATCCGCCTTTTTTTGCAATCTCGGCAGCTTTTGAAAGTCTCAGTTCAAAGCACTTTTCGCACCGCGCGCCCCCTTCCCTGCAGTTTTCAAGCCCCTTAACCGCCTCAAAAAAGCGCTGCGGCTCATATTCTCCCGCGAGGAAGGCAACGGGATTTTTATACTTTGCCCTTTCGAGAAGCTTCTTTTGAGTTAAAAGACGCTTTTCATATTCCTCGGCCGGTTGAATATTCGGATTATAGAAAAAAAGGGTTATGTCAAAATAATCCGAAAGATATTCAAGCACATAGGAGGAGCAGGGGCCGCAACAGCTGTGAAGAAGCAGTCTCGGCCGCCTTTCCCCGAGGCTTTGTATCAAAGCGTCCATATTCTTTTGTGATGTGGTATCTTTCATATGCTTCATTCCGTAAATTCAAAACAGTTTTAAAGTTCGGTTTTGCTTTTTTCCGCACAAACAGCAAAAAGCAAATCAATATACATTCCCGTTTTTGCGATAGTCGCGCCAGACATTTTCAAAAAATCCGCCGCCCTGCGGAAGGGGTCTTGGCAGGCGCTCGGAAAATTCGCACTGCACCCTTTGCTCGTTAAAAAGTACCTCGGTAATTTTAGGCTGAGTCTCGGCAGAAGGTGTGGAAAAACGGAACTGTTCTTCAAGTCCTTCAGGCAGTATGCCATCCTTATCGCAACAGATGTAAGAGCCTCGGGAGGCTCCGCCGAGCTTTGCATAATGCTCCATCGCCGAAAGGTAAACAAGCTGAGAAACAAGGGTATCCCGCAGACGGAAGGCCTTTGCAAGCCCCTCGCACCCCCTTGCGCCGACAAAATTTTCAAAGCTTTCAAGCTGCTGCTTGGTTTCTTTTAAAGCCTCGGCGATTTTTTGCCCGTTTCTGATGGCGCCGCCCTTTTCGGACATTCTTCTTCTCGCGCGGGCGGTTTGTTCTTCCACATTATTCTCGTTTGAAAGAAGGCTATTAAGAAGTCTTTGATCGGCCGCTAAAATATTCTTTGCCGTAGCTTCAAAGCCGCTCTTTTCAGGCGATCCGCTGCGGTTCTTTGCGATGAATCTTGCCGCTCTTAAGGAGCCCACCTGTCCTGCGTTAAGAGCGCTTCCGCCCGGGCGGTATATGCCGTGGGTTCCGGCAACCTCTCCCGCCGCAAAAAGGCCTTTAACATCGGTCTGCCACCACAGATCAACCGCAATACCGCCGTTGTTGTGCTGGGCACAAAGGGCTATCTCAAGCATTTCTTTTCTGATATCCACGCCCTTGTTCAAATACAGATCAATTGCCAGAGAATTCATAAGTTCAAGCCGTTCAATGGGCGTTCCGAAATCGGCCTTTGCCTTTTTAAGGTAGTCGGCCGCCGCACCGTCTAAGCTTTCAAAATCTATTTCCTTTAAGCCGAAAGGATTTTCGCGAAAATCAAGAAACACCCTTCTGCCCTTAAGTACACGCTCGCGATAAACCAGCAAATCAATTATGGACGAGCCGTTTTCCACCTTTCGGCAGTCAAAGGGCCACTGATATCCCTTTAAAAAGACCATCGAAAGAGCCTTGTATTTATCCTTAAAAAAATCCTCTAAAAATTCATGTCGGTTCCCGTCACTGTCCACCGAAACGAATTTAGGAAGCACCTGCATATATGTTCCCGATACATTCCATCTCGGTGCAATTGATGCAAGACCGTATTGCCATTCGGTAAGATTTTTGCCCTTTGCCCCCGCTCTGAAGGCAGCGCCGCTTGCACCGTTATGACACTCGGGATAAACGCTGTCGGCATACATTCCCGCAGGCCCTCCGGTGGCATACACAACATTTTTGCAGTTGAAAAGCACAAAGCGGCTCTGCTCTTTTGAAAAATCGAGAGCGCAAACGCCCCTTATCTCGTTTTCCTGTCTGTCGGTTATAAGGGATGTAACAAGTGTGCCGTCGTATATTTTTATATTAAGCTCTTTTGCCTTTTTCTCAAGAGCCTCGGTCATTCGTTTGGAGGTAAGGGGGCCTACCGACGTCGCTCTGGCATAAGGGTCGTGATCGGTCTTATAGCCCACATATTCGTCAAAACGATTGGTGGGGAACTCCACTCCAAGCTCGCAAAGATTCATAAAGCACCGCACCGAAAGAGCCGCCTCGCAAAGGGCGTTGTCTCCGTCGGTGAGCATCCCCGCAAAAAGGTCTCTTGCCATTGCGGCAGGGCAGTCGGCATCATTTCCCGAAAGGCTCATTTTATAGTAGGTTTGCTTGTCTGAACCGGTGTTGCGGGAGGTTCCGCAGTTTACCCCTTCGGTTATGATGGCCACATCGTCTATTCCAAGCTCTTTGAGCCGCACTGCAGCGTTAAATCCTGCCGCACCGCTTCCAACCACCGCCGTGTTAAGATTTATTACCTCAACGTCTTTACCGTTAATATTCAAGGTTATGCTCCTTTTTAAAGTCTCTGAATGTGGAATCCCCCGTCCACGTCGATGGACTGGCCGGTCACGTATTTAAGCTGTCCCGAGCAAAGCACATAAACAGCGTCGGCAATGTCCTCAGGCATTCCCCACCTCTTTATGGGGAGAAGCCCGCCTTCGATAAGGTTGTCGTATTTTTCCTTAACGGTGGATGTCATTCCGGTCATAATGATGCCCGGGCGGATCTCGTTAACGAGTATTCCTTCCCCCGCCAAACGATCGGCAAAAAGCTTTGTTACCATAGAAACGCCGGCCTTTGAAATGCAGTATTCACCGCGGCTGGTTGAGGAGGTATAAGCCGACATAGAGGAAATGTTGACGATATACCCTCTTATTCCGTCGCAAAGCTCATTTGAAAGCATCTCCTTGGCAATTATCTGGCTTAAAAACATCGTACCCTTGGCATTTATGTTCATAACGCGGTCGTAGCTTTCCTCGGTCATTTCGAGAATGTCGTTTCTGACCTTTGGCGCAACTCCCGCCACATTAACGAGAATGTCTGTTTTTCCGAGAAAGGCTCTTGCCTCGTTCAAAAGAGCCTTGCGGTCGGCGCTGTCGGCAAGATTTCCCGAAAAATATTTAAAGCATCCGCCGAAATCCATAAACTTTTCGGTCACATCGGCACTTGGGCATATGTCCATTCCGAGAACCTTCATCCCTGCCGCCGTCAGCTTTTTGACCGTGGCAAAGCCTATTCCTCCGGCGCATCCCGTTACAATTGCAGTTTTCATTTTGCTCACCTTATCTTTTTGAAATTTAAGTGTCGTTTATATTTATTTATGCCGTTTATAATACACGTCTTATAATACACACCGCGCAAAAAACGCTTTATCGGGACGCTATCCTGCGGGAGTGTGTCGACTTATCATTTGCAGTATTTCTTGTAGATGGGCATATATGTTCCGCCGTCGCGTATGACGCAGCCGGGAGTACCGCCCGCACGCATTATTTCGGTACATTTGCTGCAGGCAATACATATCTTTTTACAGTCGAATTTATCATCGACAATATCCCTTGCAAAATCGGGATAGGCAAATATCATTCTGCCGAATCCCGCAAGAGAGAATCCCCCCTGCTCTATAAAGGCCGCCGCAACACCGGGAGCCGCTCCACCGAGGAAGGAAAGCCCCGAGCATATAAGACTCACATCGGGATTGGCCTTTGAGAGCTGCGCCGTGCCTTTAAGCATTCTTGAAACGCCCAAAAGAGGGTGTTCCGGGGGTTCATATCCTCCCGCCGCATAGGGGCGGTTGACATGGGGGTTAAAATAAGGATTACCCATGGTTATGTCAAGCAGCTTAACGCCCAAGGAGGCTAAAATTTTAATGAGCCTGTCGGCCTCGGAAAGATCGGGGGTTATGCCATCCCCCTCCTTAACGCCGAAACCATAGGGATAGGGGAATCCATCGTACACATTCATACGTGAGGTCACCGTAAAGCCGCTGCCGCAAAGGGATATGCTGTCCCTAATACTTTCGCGAAGAAGTCTTGTGCGGTTTTCAAAACTCCCGCCGTATCTTCCCTTCCTCGTATAGGCCGAGAGAAGCTCGCTGTTAAGATAGCGGTGACAGCACTTGATGTCCACACCGTCGAATCCCGCTTTTTTGGCAAGAGCGGCAGCGTCTACAAGGCCGTCATGCACGCGGTCAAGTCCCTCGTCGGTTATTATTCTCGATTTATCTATGGGATTATCTTTTTCAAAAATGGGATTGTTATAGGCAATTATGGGGGCGGGCTTTCCCTCGGGCTTTGAGTATCTTCCCGAGTGGGTGGCCTGCATTATAACCGCCGGCTCATATCCGTTTTGTTTCATTCCCCACTGCTTTATGTTTTCGACAATTCTCTTAAAATCATCGAGATTTTCGCCGTTTATATAAAGTTGGCGGGGATTGGCTCTGCCCTCAAAGCAAACGGCGGTGGCCTCAAACCATATAAGTCCCGCGCCGCCCTTTGAAAGACGTTCATAACGCCTTTTGGTAAGAACGTCCGGACGCCCGTCGGACGTTCCGTCACAGCCCTCCATTGCCTGACAGACAAGGCGGTTTTTAAGGGTAAGATTACCGATTTTGACCTCGTCCTTTAAAATGTCCGTTTGTTGGCAAAAGGGCAGATCGGCCTTTAATAATTCGTTTTCCTTTTTAAAATCCTCAACGGATGTGTATACCTTTGCTTTCATGCTTTTTCTGATACCTCTTTGAAAAATGCTGTGTCGGCTCTGTCGGCAAAATCAACATACCGCAGCGGGTTTAACCCCCGCTTGCGGGCGCTTATCGGAAATATGTACGGTTGAGCTTTAAATATTTGTCCTTGTCGATGCCGCAAAGCTGTTCCTTTGTGACGCGGTAAATCCAGTTGCCCTTTGCCGTGCCTGGGCGGTTCATTCTCGTGTCGCTGCCGTATCCGAGAACATCCTGTATTGGTAAAATAACAAGCCCCGCAGACGAAGCAAAAAGTGTTCTGATAATGTCGTCGCAGCCGCTTCCCCAGTCGTCACCCTTAAAGCCGCAATAGCAAAGCATTCTCTGCCGCGTTTGCTCGTCAAGTTCCCAAAGGTAGCCTAACAGGGTATTGTTGTCGTGGGTGCCGGAATAGGCTATGCAATTTTTAATGTAGTTATGCGGCAAATGAGGATTATCCCCTCCGAGGAAGGAAAACTGAAACACCCTCATTCCCGGCAGACCGCTGTATTTAAGAAGGGCTTCAACCTCTTTTGTGATGTCCCCGAGATCCTCGGCAATTATCAGCTTATCCCCTGCCGTCTGCTTTACGGCGTCGACCAGCTTTTCGCCCGGTCCCTTTATCCACCTGCCGTTTTTAGCGGTGGTCTCGCCGTTTTTGACGGCAAAAAAGCTTTCTATTCCTCTAAAATGGTCGATCCTCAGTCCGTCAAACATTTTAAGGTTGTGAGCTATTCTTCTTTTCCACCAGCTAAAGCCGTCCTGCTCCATTTTGCCGTAGTCGTAAAGGGGATTTCCCCAAAGCTGACCATCGGCCGAGAAATAATCGGGCGGCACCCCCGCCACATCGGTGGGATCGCCGTTTTTGTCCAGCATAAAAAGCTCACGGTTAAAATAAACATCACTGCTGTCGAGATCGACATAAAGGGGCATATCACCGATGAGCTTTATGCCGTTTTTGTCGGCGTAATCTTTAAGCTTTTGCCACTGGGTAAAAAATTCGTACTGTATAAAGCGCCATGCAAAGACATCCTCTGCTTTGGGCGTTTTGACCGTCCATTCCTTCCAGAAGCGGCCGGCGTTTGCCTGTTTTAGCGCGGCAAACTCGCAAAAGTCGGAAAGTTCCTTGTTTTCATCAATAAATTCGTTGATTTCATCCTTATTTTTTGCCCTTTCGGCCGCTTTAAAAAGCAGCGGAAGTCTCTCGCTTTTCAGGCGGTCGAATTCACATACATAAGGGCTTTGCTGCCTTGTGTTTTCAAGCTCAGCCTCGGTTAAAAGGCCTTTTTTTTCGAGAATTTCAAGATCAATAAAAAAAGGGGTTCCAGCAAAGGCTGAAGGGGATTTATAGGGGGAATTGCACTCGTCGCAAAGCCCCGTGGGAAGCACCTGCCAATAGGAGAAACCACAGCTTTTAAGAAAATCCACAAATTCAAACGCGCTTTCCCCGAGACTTCCGCAGGAATAATCCCCGTAAAGGGAGGATATATGCATAAGCACTCCGCTTGCTCTTTCCAAGCTTCTCACCGCCGTTTTTTAAAATATAAATCAGTCGGCTCCCTCGAGCATTTCACTTGCGGCGGCGCGTGTGGACTCGGTCATAACCGTTCCGCCGATTATCCTTGCAAGCTCCTCGATTCTTCCCTCTTTGTCGAGCTTTTCCACCGAGGTCTTGGTCTTTTGCCCGTCGGATGATTTTTCTATAAGATAATGACTGTTTCCCTTTGAAGCTATCTGGGCAAGATGAGTTATGCAAATAACCTGACTGTTTTCGGCCGTTTTGGCAAGCCGTATTCCCACCTTGTCGGCCGCCCTTCCGCTTATACCCGCATCGATCTC
>ERZ857629.3058-NODE-3058-length-14648-cov-6.714041_pt1 | contig 14648 bp, 15 predicted proteins | sample MGYA00519700_ERZ857629 | MGnify/ENA primary metagenome ERZ857629 (study PRJEB31778, sample SAMEA3449351) | human gut metagenome | biome: human gut; feature: human-associated habitat; material: faeces | place: United Kingdom | collected 2010/2012 ... | reverse complement strand
TCTTTGCACTGTTGTATACTATGTTACTACACTGCACATATCATCCGCCCGCAAGTAACTACTGAATTCTTTTGACAGACCCGATTTTATAAATGTCGCAAAACAATTGTTATACTGTAACAGCGAACTGCGCTTTCAAATTAATACCGTGTGAAAACACGGGGCGAAACTCTTGTTTACTGTTTGAAATAAGGAGTTTACCATACTTGTATTAATAACTTCAGCGACTATGTTCTGATTGCTGATAATCACGAAATTGCAATTAGCAAATAAATTTTAAAAAACTGCAAAAACGGTATTGACAATCTCCTGAATTTATAGTATTATATTACCTGTCGCTGAGATGTAATCGAAATTCGATAGAACTTCGATGAGCGATAAAGGCATGTGGGAGCATAGCTCAGCTGGGAGAGCATCTGCCTTACAAGCAGAGGGTCACAGGTTCGAGCCCTGTTGTTCCCACCACATTTGGCCCGGTAGTTCAGTTGGTTAGAACGCTAGCCTGTCACGCTAGAGGTCGACGGTTCGAACCCGTTCCGGGTCGCCAATTTTTGCCTCTGTAGCTCAGTCGGTAGAGCAGGGGACTGAAAATCCCCGTGTCGGTGGTTCGATTCCGCCCGGAGGCACCAATTTAATGCGGATGTAGCTCATCTGGTAGAGCGCCACCTTGCCAAGGTGGAGGTAGCGGGTTCGAGCCCCGTCATCCGCTCCAAGTCAAAAGTATCTGTAACGCAGGTACTTTTTTATTTTACATAATTTTTTGACGAACAAGGGGCTCGAAGGTGTAGCCTTGCGACCGCCGCCAGTGGCGGAAAGAGGGAGCAAAGCGATGTCTGAAATAAGGAGCAAAAGGAAGCATATTTATGTGCAACGCATTGCGACTGTATTTCAGACGGTAAACCTTAAAATTAAGAGCGTTGATGAGGGTTATGGTTACGCACCGCAAGCAGTTGGCGAGGCAGAAATTTTCGCATCAAACAATCCCCGTCATCCGCTCCATTAAATCAGTACAGTTGATGTACTGGTTTTTTTATTTTACAGATTTTTTTGCCAAACAAGGGGCTCGAAGGTGTAGCCTTGCGACCGCCGCCGGTGGCGGAAAGAGGGAGCAAAGCGATGTCTGAAATAAGGAACAAAAGAAAGCATATTTATGTGCAACGCATTGCGACTGTATTTCAGACGGTAAACCTTAAAATTAAGAGCGTTGATGAGGGTTATGGTTACGCACCGCAAGCAGTTGGCGAGGCAGAAATTTTCGCATCAAACAATCCCCGTCATCCGCTCCATTAAATCAGTACAGTTGATGTACTGGTTTTTTTATTTTACAGATTTTTTTGCCAAACAAGGGGCTCGAAGGTGTAGCCTTGCGACCGCCGCCGGTGGTGGAAAGAGGGAGCAAAGCGCTGTCTGAAATAAGGAGCAAAAGGAAGCACATGTATGTGCAACGCATAGCGACTGCATTTCAGACGGTAAACCTTAAAATTAAGAGCGTTGATGAGGGTTAGGGCTACGCACTGCAAGCAGTTGGCGAGGCAGAAATTTTCGCATCAAATAAACCCCATGCAGTAGGTTTTTCGGATTGACATAAAGCTTTCTATTTGTTAGTATGATATTGTAGGAGTTTTTGTACTCTTACAACATATTTTTCCCAAAGGAGGATAGAATTATGGGATTTTTAGATGGAAAAACCGCTGTTATTACAGGCGGAGGAAGGGCTGTTCTCAGCAACGGAGGTTGTGGTTCAATCGGCTACGGCATTGCTGTTGCTTATGCAAAAGAGGGCGCAAACCTTGTTATCACAGGCAGAAATGTCAAAAAGCTTGAGGATGCCAAAGAGGAACTCGAAAGGCTTTACGGAGTAAATGTGTTGCCTGTTCAGGCTGATGTCAGCAAGGACGGCGATAACGAAAAGGTTGTTCGGAATGTTGTTGACAGAGCTGTTGAAACATTCGGCGGAATTGATGTCTTGATTAACAACGCTCAGGCTTCTGCGTCTGGTATTACGCTTGCTGATCATACAACAGAGCAATTTGACCTTGCTGTTTATTCGGGACTGTATGCAACCTTCTATTATATGAAGGCTTGCTATCCGTACCTTAAAAAATCAAAGGGAACGGTTATAAACTTCGCTTCGGGTGCCGGACTTTTCGGAAACTTCGGTCAGTGTGCATATGCAGCCGCAAAAGAGGGAATAAGAGGTCTTACAAGAGTTGCCGCCAACGAGTGGGGCAAGGACGGAATAAATGTCAACATTGTCTGTCCGCTTGCATGGACTGCTCAGCTTGAAAAATTTGAGCAGGCTTATCCCGACGCATTCAAGGCGAATGTAAAAGTGCCGCCAATGGGACATTTTGGTGATGTCGAAAAAGAAATCGGTCGTGCCTGTGTTGCACTTGCATCACCTGATTTCAAGTATATGAGCGGCGAAACCATCACCCTTGAGGGCGGAATGGGGCTTAGACCGTAGTTTTATTTCAAGAAAAATTCTTTTATTCTGTTATTCGGTAAATCATTAAATAAAATTAAAAAAAACATACTAATATGAGTATTGAATTTTTTGTTCATATGATGTAATATCGAGTTACGGAGTACATACAAAAATTACTTTGAGGTGATTGTATGGGAATTTTTGATATAAAGAACACAGATATTTTCAGCAAGGACTATGACCCTGCAAACGCATGGCTTGAGTATAACATTTTTAATGAATGTGTAAAGGACGAAAACGGAGAGTCATTTGATGAGTCCGATGAAAATAATTTTTGGGATTATTTGAAGAAAAACAAATAATAGGTTACAAACAGCGACCGCAGAGTGATATGCTTTGCGGTCGCTTTTATGTGTTGTTCACACACAAGGACACTCGGCATAATATGAGGGTGTAGAGAATAACTTGATTTACGGGTGTTGTGTATGAAAAAGAGCGACATAAGAACATTTGGCATAATCGGCGGTGACAAGCGACAGCTTTTTCTTGCAAAATCAATTTCTGACAGCTGTTACGATGTTTTGCTCGGCGGATTTGACAGGCTTGAAAGCCACGGTTCATTGAGCCTTTGCAATGTTAAAAAGGCAATTTCGGAAAGTGACGCATTGATTTTTCCGTTGCCGTCAATAAGGACAGACGGAACTCTTAACACTCCGTTTTCAAACGAGAACATTTTGCTTGACGGTGACGATATTGAAATTATCCTTAAAAAGCCTGTTTTCACCACGATGAAAAGTAGATTTTTAAAGGCATATCCAAGGCTTTCGGACGGTGAAATTTTTGATTACGGAGCAAGAGATGATTTTGCAATTCTCAACGCATTGCCTACGGCAGAGGGTGCAATTGAATGTGCAATGCGAGAATATGAGGGTACGATTTCGGGCAGTAAGTGTCTTGTTGCGGGATTCGGCAGAATCGGAAAAATTCTTGCTCACAAGCTTGTTTTACTCGGAGCAAATGTTACCGTGAGTGCAAGAAAGCCGTCAGACCTTGCATATGTAAAAGCACTCGGCTACAATGCACTTAATACGGAAAATCTCAGAACGGTAAAGCGGTTTGACATTGCTTTCAACACAATTCCGAAGTTGATTTTTGACAGGGAACTTCTTATGAATACCGACACAAACACCCTTATTATAGACCTTGCGTCCCTGCCGGGAGGGGTTGATTTTGATACCGCAGAAAAACTCGGAATTTATGCCGTTAGGGCATTGTCGCTCCCCGGAAAATGTGCTCCGAAAACGGCAGGAGAAATTATAAAAACTACTGTATTTGACATCATCAAGGAGGTTTACAGGTGACAAAAGCAACCATAGGATTTGCAATGTGCGGTTCCTTTTGCACCTTTTCAAAGGCTTTTACGCAAATGCAGAGGCTTGTTGACTCAGGCTATGATGTTATTCCGATAATGTCGCAAAATGCCTTTTCAACATCAACTCGTTTCGGAAAAGCGGAGGAAACGGTAAAGAGGGCAGAAGAAATAACGGGCAAAGCTGTTCTGCACTCGGTTGTGCAGACAGAACCGATAGGACCTAAAAAAATGTGCGATTTGCTTGTGATTGCACCGTGTACGGGCAACACGCTTGCAAAGCTGTCGCTCGGAATTACCGACACGGCGGTAACAATGGCGGCAAAATCGCATTTGAGAATTTTAAGACCTGTGCTGTTGTGCGTTGCAACAAATGACGCTCTCGGTGCATCGGCACAGAACATCGGCAGACTTCTCAACACGAAAAACATTTACTTCGTTCCTTTAAAACAGGACGATTGCATCAAGAAACCAAATTCGCTTGTGGCTGATTTTGATAAGCTTGAAGAATGCGTAACCCTTGCATTGCAGGGAAAACAACATCAGCCGATTTTTTTATAACAGAACAACAGCCGTCTTGAAATACAAATTTTCAAAACGGCTGTTATTTTATGTTTGGATTGTCTGTGCGAAAGGTCAGATAATCAAGGCTTGTGCCGTAGTAGTCGGCAAGTTTAATAAGCAGGGAGAGAGGGATTTCTCTTTCGCCCCGTTCATATTTTGAGTACAGCGACTGGTCGCACATAAGAACCTTTGCAATTTCTTTTTGCGTAAGGTCGTTGTCCTCACGCAAATCTTTTATTCTCAGTTTCATTTCATCACCGAATAAATTATAAAATAGTACATAGTGTCCTATTGACTTTTAGGACGAATTGTCCTAAAATATAATTACTTGAAAAATAATATTTATTCTGGAGGAATGAAAAATGAGAAAATTATTATCTGTGCTACTGTCTGTTGCTATGACAATCTGTGTTTTGCAAGTAGCATATGTCCAGGTAACTGCGTTAGAAAACAACAATTATTCAACAGCAGATGAAGCAGATGTTGAACCTGTTTCAGTTGAAGTTGTTAAAGCTCCTGAAAGCGTTGTTATGTTTGGAAGTCAAATGCAGGATAGTGAGTTTTTTTGGAATAATGTAGAGGTTAAGATAAGATACAATAATGGAAGTGAAGAATACTATAATTGTTCTGAAATGTATGAAAAAGGTGTTGTTGTTGTAAAAGAAGAACCGAGTATCGAATTAAGAAGTGATATTTTGAGCGTTGATAACCAGAGTAAGAAATGTAAAATTGAATTCTGGATTGAAAACAAGGAAAGTGTCAGAACAGTATTTACTGTTAATATTATAAGTAATCCGTATAGAGTATTAAATTGTGAGATGAACAAACTTCCTGAAAAAACATTTACAGCCCCTTTATGGACAGGTAATTTAGAAAACGAGAGTAAGTTAAACATTGAAAACTCAATAGCGAATAATATGAATGGAGCAGAATTGACTATTGAGTATGAAAATGGTGAAAGGAAAATTTTAGTTTTAGGCAAGGATGTTAAACCTATAAAAACCACCAATAAATCATCTGAATATAGTGTAAAACTTGATTCTCATAATTGTTTAAAGATGAGTGTGTGCGATCTTGGCGATTATGTAGCAAGTGTCTTTTTGACAATTGAATTTAGGCTTGACGAATCCGATGCATGGTCAGAAGGATTAGGTTCATATTTTAAATTTACAGCAAAATCAGCATCTAATCCTAACCCGTCAATTAAGCCTGTAAGCACTATTGACACTCCTGAAAAGCCGAGCGGTAACATTTCTTCCGCAACAAGTGAGGTTGCAACAAAAGACAATGCAGGCAATAACAACACCACAAACGGCACAGCCAACAACGGTGTTGTTGCAACAGGCAACTTTGCAACTCCTGCAATTATCACAGTAGTTATGCTTTCGGCAGTTGCAGTTATGTTTGTATTTAAAAGAAAAAGAATGTTTTAATTTTGTGTGATTGTGTGAATTGATTTTATTGCCATACAATTTTTCAAAGCACCTGACATTAATTTGTCGGGTGTTTTTTCTGTATGATGAATATTGTCGCTTATTCGCATAATTTTTGATGTGATGAAAGCAACCGTATGGCAGTATATTTGTTTCTTTTATAAGGTTTGTATTACCGTAATGTTTGCATTTTTACTTTTTGGCGGTCACAGACCGTTGATACAAAATTAAATTTATAACAAAACTGCACAAAAATTTATGGATAAAGACAGCGTGGGGTATTGCTCATGCTGTCTTTTTGTGTTAAAATTGTAAATAACAAAATGAAATAACGAAGGATTTGTCTATGAAATATTGTTCAAAATGCAAGCGACTGCATAATGATGAAGAAACAGTCTGCAAAAACTGCAAGGCTCAGCTTAAAACAATAACCGATGAAAACACTCCCGTGTATCTGCTCACGGCATCGGGCTTTGAATTGCAGAGAGTTAAAGCCGCACTTGAGGACAGCACCGTTCCGTGTGACGCTACAATCAGAAAATGTGCTGAAAACAGATACAACGCAAATGCCGCAACAGGCTATGACAGTTCATCTTACGATGTTTATGTTCCGTATTCGGCTTATGAAAAAGCATTTGACACCTGCGTCGGAATCGGCGCAATTAAGCTTGAGGACGAAGAAATTCTTGACGGTGACGCGGAATATTCTGAGAATAAAGGCGAAACGCTTGATGATAAGTTCGAGAAGATGACAGGTGCAAAGCGTACTACATTCAGGGTTATAAGTGCCGTTATTTTTCTTTTGCTTATTGCGCTTGCCGTATTCGGTACAGATGCGATAATGAACCTTATTAAAGGATTTTTCGGATAATTCGGTATCCGATTTTGAGATAAAATGAGTTAAAAATGAATGAAATTACGGAGGATTTTTTACAATGAAACAGGAAACAAAGTGTTTGCATTCCGGCTATGTGCCTAAGAACGGAGAACCAAGACAGATGCCCATTTATCAAAGCACCACCTTTAAGTATGATTCAAGTGATGCAATGGGCAGACTTTTTGACCTTGAGGACAGCGGTTATTTTTATACCCGTCTGCAGAACCCGTCAAATGATATGACTGCCGCAAAAATTGCCGACCTTGAGGGCGGTGTTGCCGCAATGCTCACATCAAGCGGTCAGGCGGCTAACTTCTTTGCACTTTTTAACATCTGCGAAACAGGCAGTCACATTGTTGCATCATCTGCAATCTACGGCGGTACATATAATCTGCTCGGTGTTACAATGAAGAAAATGGGCATTGATGTTACTTTTGTCGATCAGAATCTTCCCGAAGAAGAGCTTGCAAAGGCATTCAGACCAAACACAAGGGCAATGTTCGGTGAAACAATTACCAACCCGACCGTGTCTGTTCTTGATATTGAAAAGTTTGCAAGACTTGCTCACTCACACGGTGTTCCGCTTATTGTTGACAACACTTTTGCAACCCCTGTAAACTGTCAGCCGATTAAGTGGGGTGCTGACATTGTTACTCACTCAACCACAAAATATATGGACGGTCACGGTGTTTCTGTCGGCGGTGCAATTGTTGACAGTGGCAACTTTGACTGGCTGAAATATGCCGACAAATATCCGGGACTTACAACTCCCGATGATTCATATCACGGCATTGTCTATGCCGAAAAATTCGGCAAGCTCGGCTACATTACAAAGGCTACTTCTCAGCTTATGCGTGACCTCGGTTCAATCCAGTCACCGCAGAATGCTTTTTATGTTATGAACGGTCTTGAAAGTCTCCATGTGAGAATGGAAAGACATTGCAAAAATGCTCTTGAAATTGCAAGATTCCTCAAGGCCAATGACAAGGTTGCGTGGGTTGATTATCCCGACCTTGAAGATGACAAATATCACGCACTTGCTGAAAAGTATCTTCCGAACGGCTCATGCGGTGTACTTTCTTTTGCGGTTAAGGGCGGAAGAGATTGTGCGGTTAAATTTATGGACAGCTTAAAGCTCTGCGACATTGAAACTCATGTTGCAGACGCAAAGACCTGTATTCTTCATCCCGCAAGCCACACCCATCGTCAGATGACGGACGAACAGCTTATTGAGGCAGGTGTTGCACCCGACCTTATCAGACTTTCGGTAGGTCTTGAAAATGTTGATGATCTTATTGCCGACATCAGTCAGGCTCTTGATAAGATTTGATTTTCTTTAAAAGAAATTAACATAAATTTGCAAAATAAATTTACGGAGGGTTGAATATGTCAGCTTTTGTATCTGCGGTTATTGTTGCGGCAGGCGGTTCTGTGAGAATGGGAATTGCCGACAGCAAGCAGTTTATTCCGCTTTTGTCACGACCTGCAATTGAATACACCCTGAAGGCATTCCAAAAATGCCACCTTATCAAAGAAATTGTAATTGTCTGCCGTGAGCAGGATAACGACAGAATTAATAAAATTATCGAGCTTAACGGTTTCAGCAAGGTTTCAAAACTCGTCAAGGGCGGTGACAGCCGTGCCGACAGCGTGCGTAACGGAATCGGTGCGTGCAGTGAAAATGCCAAATACTATGCTATTCATGACGGTGCAAGACCGCTTATTACCGTTGAAGAAATCGAGCGTGTTGTTGAGGCGGCTTTTGATACGGGTGCGGCAACTCTCGGAACTTCCGTAAAAGATACAATCAAGGTTGTTGACGGTTTCAATATTATAGAAAGCACTCCTATCCGTTCACAGCTCCGTGCCGTTCAGACTCCGCAGGTTTTTGAGCGCGATTTGTACCGCTTTGCTCTTGAAAATGCCGGCGATAATCTCATCAACTTTACAGACGATTGCTCGCTTATTGAAAATATGGGCGGCGAGGTTCTTGTTGTAAAGGGCAATGAGGAAAATATTAAACTGACAACCCCGATTGACATTGTGATTGCCGAGAGTATTCTCAAGTCAAGACAGCAGGGTTGATTGTGCAAAGGAGATTTATATGAGAATCGGTCACGGATATGATGTGCATAAATTTGCCGAGAACAGAAGGCTGATAATCGGCGGTACAGAGATTCCCTTTGAACTCGGACTTCTCGGCCATTCGGATGCCGATGTGCTTGTTCACGCAATTATGGACGCACTTCTCGGTGCGGCGGCTCTCGGCGATATTGGAAAGCTGTTTCCCGATACGGATGAAAAGTACAAGGGTGCAGACAGCATTCTTCTTTTGAAAGAGGTGTGCCGTTTGCTTGCCGAGTACAACTACAGAATTGTCAATATCGACTCAACCGTTATTGCTCAACAGCCAAAGCTGAAACCGCATATTGACGAAATGAGAAAAAATATTGCCAATGCCTGCGGAATTGATATTTCCCTTGTCAGCGTTAAGGCTACTACCGAGGAAAAGCTCGGCTTTACAGGCAGACTTGAGGGCATTTCCGCTCACGCAGTTTGTCTTATTGAACAGTACTAAAAAGTTACAGCTTCAAAAAATGCACATATTTTATTACATACATTCGACACCTTGTTCATATTAATGAACGAGGTGTTTTTTATGTTAAGAAAGGCATTTGTTTCAATAACATTGTGTGCTGTGCTTTTATTGTCGCCGTTTGTCGGATTAAAAGTGAATGCTCTCAGTGCGGACAGCATATCCGCTCCGTCTGCCGTGCTAATGGAATCGTCAACAGGCAAAGTTCTTTTTGAGAAAAATCCACATGAGCAAAGACCGTGTGCATCCGTAACAAAGGTAATGACGCTTTTGCTCGTCTTTGAGGCTGTTGACAGCGGAAAATTAAGCCTTGACGAAGAAATTACTGCATCAGAACACGCCGCAGGAATGGGCGGAAGTGACATTTGGCTTGAAAAAGGCGAAACTATGATTGCGGATGATATGATAAAGGCAACGGTTGTTGTATCTGCCAACGATGCGGCGGTTGCGCTTGCGGAGCATATCAGCGGAAGCGAGGACGCTTTTGTTGAAAAAATGAACAGCCGTGCCAAAGAACTCGGAATGAACGACACCGTTTTCAAAAACTGTAACGGACTTGATGAGGAGGGGCATATAACCTCTGCCTATGATGTTGCGCTTATGTCAAGAGAGCTTACAAAACACGAGAAAATTTTTGACTACACATCAATTTGGCTCGATAATCTTCGTGGCGGTAAAACTCAGATTGTCAACACGAACAAGCTGTTGAAAACCTATAACGGAATTACGGGATTGAAAACAGGCACAACCAACGATGCGGGTTGCTGTATGTCTGCAACCGCAACAAGGGGAGATGTTTCGCTGATAAGCGTTGTTCTCGGCTGTAAAACAGGCAAAGAGCGATTTGCAGATGCGGCGGCACTTCTTGATTACGGCTTTGCGAATGTTTCTGTAAAAGAATTAACACTTCCCGAAGATATGCCGAAAAGCATTGAAGTGAACGGCGGTATGACCGACAGCGTAAAGCTTGAATGTAAGGTTTCTTCAAAAATTGTGGTTGACAAAGGAAACGGTGCTAAAATTACAACCGAAATCGACCTGCCCGACAAGATTGACGCTCCCGTTGAAAAGAATAGGAAGATAGGTACGCTTACATATCTTGTAAATTCAAAAAAGGTGCAGAGCTTTGATATTTGTGCAGGCGATTCTGTTCAAAAAACAAGCTTCGGTGCATTGCTTGAATATGTGTTCGCTTCACTGATTTCGCTTTGATTTTGTCGGAAAATCAAGCGTTTGTGCATTGTTATTAAAAGCAGTACAAAAAACAATGCGGGTTTATTTTAAAAATTCACAAATTGACCTTGCAAAAACGCTCATATTATAGTATAATAAAACAACAAAGATACTTATTGCGATTCTATTTTCGCTATAGGAATTTTGGAGGAATTTATAAATGGCAACAAAGTTAAATGACAAGTATTTAAGTGATTTTATCGGCGAACACGAATATGACGGTGTTGCTGCCGAAGTTAAAGCAGCTCACAAGGTGTTGCATGACGGCAGCGGCCTCGGCAACGACTTTTTGGGTTGGCTCAATCTTCCTACAGATTATGACAAGGAAGAGTTCGCACGCATCAAGAAGTGTGCAGAGAAAATCAAGAAAGATACTGATGTATTCATTGTAATCGGTATCGGCGGTTCTTACCTCGGCGCAAGAGCGGCTATTGAATTTCTTTCATCACAGAACTACAACCTTACCTGCAAGGACACACCGCAGATTTTCTTCACAGGTAACTCAATCAGTTCATCTGCACTTGCAGAAATCATGGAGCTTTGCGAGGGCAAGGATGTTTCCGTAAATATGATTTCCAAGTCAGGTACAACAACCGAGCCTGCCATCGCTTTCCGTGTGTTCCGCGAAATGCTCGAAAAGAAGTACGGTAAAGAGGGCGCAAGAGAGCGTATTTACTGCACAACTGACAAGGCTAAGGGTACACTCAAGGCTCTTGCAGACGAAGAGGGCTACGAAACATTTGTTGTTCCGGACGATGTAGGCGGTCGTTTCTCGGTTCTCACAGCAGTAGGTCTTCTTCCTATCGCAGTTTCGGGTGCTGATATTGACGCTCTTATGCAGGGTGCCGCAACAGCTCAGAAAGAATTTGACAACGATGATTTAAAGACAAACGATTGTTACAAATATGCTGCAATCAGAAATATGCTTTACCGCAAGGGCAAAACTATGGAAGTTATGGTTTCTTATGAGCCGGCTTACACAATGATGTCAGAGTGGTTCAAGCAGCTCTTTGCAGAGAGTGAAGGCAAGGATAACAAGGGTATTTTCCCTGCAAGCGTTATCTTCTCAACAGACCTTCATTCACTCGGTCAGTACATTCAGGACGGCAGACGCACAATGTTTGAAACTGTTGTTCTCTTTGATAAATGTAAAAAAGAAGTTACTCTCGGTACAGACCCGACAAATGTTGACGGTCTTAACTTCCTTTCGGGCAAGACAATGGGATTCGTAAATCAGAAGGCTTTCGAGGGTACAGTTCTCGCTCATAATGACGGCGGTGTACCGAACATTGTTCTTAATGTTCCCGAAATGAACGAATCAGAGCTTGGCTATCTCATCTACTTCTTTGAGAAGGCTTGTGCTATTTCAGGTTATATGCTCGGTGTTAATCCGTTTAACCAGCCGGGTGTTGAAAGCTACAAGAAGAATATGTTTGCTCTTCTCGGCAAGCCGGGCTATGAGGATCAGAAGGCCGCTCTTGAGGCAAGACTCGGATAATTTCTTAATAAAGTATAACAACGGAGGAACTAATTATGGTTACTTTACTTATCGGTAAAAAAGGAACAGGCAAAACTAAAAAGCTCATCTCTCTTGCTAACGAGGCTGTTGCCGCTTCAACAGGCAATGTTGTTGTAATTGAAAAGGGCTCAAAGCTCACATATGATGTTACACACAAAGCAAGACTTATTGATACAGAGCAGTATCTCATCAGCGGTTATGATATGCTTTTCGGTTTTATCAGCGGTATCTGTGCAGGCAACTATGATGTTACTGACATTCTCGTTGACTCAACATTCAAGATTTGTCCGGAGGCTCTTGCAGGTCTTGAAACTTTCACAAAGAAGCTTCAGGATCTTGCCGAAACTGCATCAACTAACATTGTTCTCCTTATTTCTGCTGACGAAAGCGAAATTCCGGAGTCAATCAACGCTGTTTGCCGCAAGGTTTAATTGATACTTAAAACAAATTTATCCCTCTCGATTTTCGGGAGGGATTTTTGTATATACAACTGTATAAATTTAGCACCTCAGTCAATAATAGAAACGGAGGTGCTTTTTTATGAGCGATTATTATAACAGGAACAGAAAGAAGAAACGCAGCCGCCGTGAAAAAATCGGTTTCTACACAGCTTGTTCAATTTGTCTTATTGCAGTTTGTATGGCGGTGTATTCAACCTACAATACATTATCGGTTCCAAATACCAAAACTACTACCGTGACTCAAAGCAATGAGGTTAAGGTCAATGAAAATGTTACAGGCGTAACCCAAACCTTGCCCGAAGTCAAGCTTGATGTCGAAGTTCCGACAATTGTTGCAACCGAAGAACCGGCAACAAATCCGACAGAAAGTTCAAAAAATGCTCTTGAAACAATGCTTTCAACTAATTTGAGCCTGAACTATCCGCTCAATTCAAATAACATTGTTCGTGAGTACAGCGAAAAAAGTGTTTATTTCAAAACTTTGAATGTATGGAAACCGCACACGGGAGTTGATTTCGGAGGAAAACTCGGTGATGATGTAGAGGCAATGACCGGCGGAGTGGTTACTAATGTGTGTGACGACAAAATGCTTGGCAAAATTGTTGAAATTTCAACAGAGAATGTTGTCTGCCGTTACTGCGGGTTAGGGTCGGTTAATGTGAATAAAGGTGATTCGGTTGATGTGGGCTATAAAGTCGGTACAATAGGGGCAGTTCCTTTTGAAGCGGGGGATGAGAATCATATCCACATCGAGGTGAAGATTGACGGTAAATATGCCGACCCGCTTTCTTTCATAAATAACAATGAATAATTGAAATTTTATTGCATACAATATTATTGCAAGCCCTCGTTTCGTTTTAAGGGGCATCAAAAAGGCGGATACTTCTAAGTAAGCATCCGCCTCATTTTTATGATTTTATGTCAATGATAAGAATCACGATTATTAAATTAAAATTCCTAAATTAAAAGTGATTATCTTTCGCTCTCGTGCCATTCTTCGTTACCAAAGATAAAATCATCAAGATCCATAATGACAAATTTCATATAGTACACCTCCTTAATAAAACAATATAGTATATTCAGGAAATGATCGAATATGAGTATTATTTTTTGTTTGAGTTACAAATGTTAATGTAACTGATAATAATGTCAACGGCCTGATCAACTGTCAGGTTTGTGCTGTTAAGGCACAAATCATAGTTGTCCGGAAGACCCCATTTCTTTCCTGAATAAAAACTATAGTAATTTGCTCTGTTCTTGTCTGCCTTCAAAACTGCCTGTTTTGCTCTGGCAGGGTCAATGTCCTGTCTGTCAACAGCTCTTTTAATTCTCTTATCAAGATCAGCATAAATATATACCTTCACAAGTTTCGGATTATCCTTTAGAACATAGTCGGCGCATCTACCGACAACAACGAAATTTTCCTTTTCTGCAAGCTGCTTGATAATCTTGTGCTGTAAAATGTAAAGACGGTCATTAACCGGCAGGTCACCGACTGAAGAAAAGTTGTTACCGTAATTGTACAGTCCCACAGACAATGAATACAAAAGACTGTTGGTAGCTCTTTCGTCAGCGTGCTTAAACACCTCAGGAGAAACACCGCTCTCTTTAGCGGCAATAGAAATGAGCTCCTTATCATAAAACGATATGCCAAGCCTCTCGGCAAGAGCTTTACCGATATCGTGTCCGCCGGAACCATACTGTCTTGTGATGGCAATAATTTTATCAAAACTCATAACTAAACCTCCCGGTATTTGCAATTTGTAAAGTTGTACAGTAGCAACATTAAGTAGCTAAATGTCAAAACTATATCGCTTTACATATACTATAATAACACATTTTTGCGAAAAGTCCAGTCTGTAAAAACAAATTTTACGAAATTTGTACAAAACGAACAAATAAGTCTTATCTAAATTATATAAATGCACAATATAATTGGGTGTGAAATTACATTTAAAGGATAAGAACAAATTTCTTTTTACATATATATGTATATGAAGAGGGATTCAGTGTGTAAAAGGCAGAATAATAGTGAAAAGGCATTAAAAATCAGATAGATGAAAGAATAATATAGAAAATTTGCTGATAATGTAAAAAAGATAAAAAAATTGTCAAAAAGGGGTTTACAAAAGAAGGAAGTGCTGATATAATATCAACTGTTGCGCTGA
>ERZ857629.3057-NODE-3057-length-14659-cov-7.001849_pt1 | contig 14659 bp, 17 predicted proteins | sample MGYA00519700_ERZ857629 | MGnify/ENA primary metagenome ERZ857629 (study PRJEB31778, sample SAMEA3449351) | human gut metagenome | biome: human gut; feature: human-associated habitat; material: faeces | place: United Kingdom | collected 2010/2012 ... | reverse complement strand
TGAAAAAATTTTAAAAAAAGAATTTGCAACTTTGCAAACCCTTATAAAATCTAGTAAAAATTGATTTTTAAATTTATAAATTAAGTCAGTGGCTAATTAGGTATGAACCGGACGCTCTAGCCAGCTGAGCTACATCGCCATGAAAAGTAAGCAATATAAATATAGCATATTTTTTTTACTTTTTCAATATTTTTTAACTAATTATTTCATTTTTTTCCAAATCAAAGTTATTATTCAAAAAATAAACTACTCCATCTTCTTTACATGACTTTGTTGTATATTTTGAAACTTTTAGCACTTCATCTGATGCATCTTCTACCGCTACTCCATATTTAGCATTTTTTATCATTAATAAATCATTATTATTATCACCAAATGTAATAAGATAATCATTTGATATACTTTCTTTTTCTAATAAGATTTTAATAGCATTATATTTATCATTACCATGGTTGATTACTTCAATATATCCCATATCTTCACCTTTAATTATTCTAAATACATCTAAATCATTATACTTTTTAAGTTTATTATAAACTTGGTTTAAGTGTTTTATATTATCATAATATATTTCTATTTTTAAGACTTCAAAAGATATATTTAAATTATCTATAAATCTTTCCTCTATGTATCGTAATTGATATTTATAATTAGCTTTAATATTCCATCCTTCTTCACTACAAAAGCATATTTTTTTATAATTGTTTCCTACTGTTTTTATAATATCATTTATTCTATTTTTATCTATATGATCTTTATATATAATATTATCATTCTTACAATCATAAACAACTGCCCCATTTGACCCAATAATATAATCACAATACTCTTTAAATAGTCTTTTAATATTATTAAGTGGTCTACCTGATGCAATTGCAAATACATTATTATTACGTAATTTATTTATTATATTTTTAGTATCATTTGATATATCAGATTTACTATTTTTTATTAGAGTCCTATCAATATCACTTACTATTAAATATCTCACTTTATCACCTCTTTAAAAGCAAAAACATAACTATTGAAAGTAATAATTATGCTTTTTTTCATGACCTAATGTTGTTGAATCACCATGTCCTGGATATAAAACAATATCATCTTCATATTTTTTAATTTTATTAATAGACTCAATCATCTCTTGATAATTACCTGTTGGAAGGTCAACTCTACCAATGTTATCTTTGAATATAAAGTCTCCGACAAACATAATATTATAATTTCTAAAATAGAAAGTTATACTAGAGCTACTGTGTCCTGGAGTATAAATTACTTCAAAGTTAAATGGTCCAATATGATGAGTATCTTCGAATAGATTTTTATAATCATAGATTTCTACATCATATAATTCGGATAAAGATTTAGCATAAGTATTATGATCAAAATGATCATGAGTAAGAAGTATTGCAAGTGGCTTTAATTCTAAGTCTTCGATTGTTTTTATAATATTATTTTCTTCAGCACCTGGATCTATTATTAAACATTCACTATCTTTATATACTAAATAGCAATTAGTTTTCAATGGTCCAACAGTAAGTATTTCTATATTCATTTCAATCCCTCTTTATATGCATCAATTAACCAAGTAGGATCTTTACAACCCATAAATGGTATTACAGCATTATCGTATTTATACAATTTATCAATAGTTTCTGCACTTATATGTTCTGCATTAGGACATAAATCTATTATTAAATCTGATGTTACCCCTGGATAATCTTCAAATTTTTCCCTAGCGGGTTCTATATCTGTTACAAAAGCTTTATCTGCTAATTTTAGGACTTCTGCAAATTCTTTATAAAAGCTTTGTGTTCTAGATATAGTATAAGGAATTAAAACCGCTACTAATGTTTTATTTGGATATTTTTGTCTAGCAGTTTCAAGTACTGTTTTTACTTCATTAGGATGATGAGCATAGTCATCAACAAGTACTACATCATTTACTTTTTCTTCTTGGAATCTTCTTTTTGCACCACTAAAATCATTCAAATACTTAATTATATCATTATGCTCTACTCCTTCATAATAACATATACCAATACAAGCAAGTGCATCAAGTACCATATGACGTCCATATATATTAAGATTAAAATGTCCATAGAAAGTATTGTTTATATAAACATCAAAACTACTTCCATCGCTTCTTAGTTCTAAGTTCTTTGCTACTATATCATTAAAATCATCAAATCCATAATAAACCATTTTGTCTGATTTAATTTTTCTAACGTTTTTATCATCACCACATGCAACAACTTTATATTTAGTATGATCTGCAAATTGTTGAAACACTTCAACTATTTCATCAACATTTTTATAACAATCTACATGATCATAATCAATATTAGTAATAACTGAATATTTTGGAGTATATAAAAGTAAATGTCTTTCAAACTCACAAGACTCTATAACAAAATTATTAGAATCTTTATCAACTACCCCAGTACCATCTCCGATTAAATAACTTGCTCCAACTGTATTTTGCATAATATGACCAAGCATAGCAGTAGTAGTAGTCTTACCATGAGTTCCTCCGATACATATTGCATCATACTTTTTAGTAAGCTCTCCGATCATTTCATAATATCCATACATTTTACAACCAAGTTCTTTTGCTCTTTTAATAGCATAATGTTCTTCATGAATCGCTGCAGTATATACAAATATCATATCACTAGTAAGCATATCTGCATTTTTATAACACTTTATTCCTCTTTCATTCAAAGGCTCTTCAGTAAAAGAATAAACTTTTGCATCATCACATCCTAATACTTCATTACCCATATCATGTAAAATACATGCAAGTCCTGTCATTCCAGATCCCTTTATCCCCGCGAAAAAATATGTCATTTTTAATCACCTTCTGTAATTATTATATCATAAAATTATAAAATAGTGATTATTTAAATACTCAGATGTAAACAAATGTAAATAAAAACACATAGTATAAATACTATGCATTTCTATCATAAAATTAAAAAATCATTTAAACAACAGCATATAAAGCTTAGTAAATATCTTTTGACTAAATGGTGCTTTATAAAACAATTTATTATTATCACTTTCAATGGCATCAATCATTTGATAAACAATACTAGATATATCAAGAGATTCTATCACATTAAAAAATCTTTTTTGATTCATTACTAGATCATCACTATATATAAAATAATCACTATTATCAATAGACTTAGCAAAACTTTCTATCATTACTTGATTAAAACCAGTTTTATAAGCCCCCGGTAAAATTAGTTTTAATCTTACTTTACTATTACTCTTTTTAAGCTCTTTATCTAAACACATTCCCATCGTTATTAATGCACTTTTAGTAGAACAATAACTACCCAAAAATGGTATAGGCATAAGTCCTGCGAGTGATGCCGTAATTAGTACTTTACCCCTCTTATCCTCTTTTTTCTTCTTATCAATAAACTTCTTAGTTAACTCAAGTGTTGAAAAAAAATTAGTTTCAAAATTACCTCTTATATCTTTAACATCCATATCTAAAAGAGAACCCCCAATACCTATACCTGCTTGATTTACTAAAACATCTATGTCTAAATCATCAAGTAAAGATAAATCTTTTTTACTAGTAATATCCATCTTAAAAACATAAACATTTCTTAAAATATTATCTTTCTTTAATTTTCTTCTTACTGATTTTATTTCTTTATTATGATGCACTGTAATATATACTATATGTCTTCTTTTTATTAATTCTTTTGCAAGACTATAACCAATACCAGATGCTGCACCCGTTATTAATATTTTCATTTATATCACCATAATTAGTATAGACTAAATAACAAATATTAAACTTTTTTCATATAATATTTTAGGTGATTACTATGAATAAACATAGTTTTATGTGTAATTGTTGCGCTTGTAAAAATAAAAGACGAAGTAGTGGTTGCTACATCGGTCTTATTGCATTTTGGGTAATAGTAATATTTTATCAAGCTATAATTACTATATTTTTTACTATTACTTGGAATGCTGTTATATTATTTTTAGAAATAGTATTACTCTTCTTCCTCATTTTTAGGATAATATGGTGAAATAATGTTGTCTGTTTTATATAAATAATCAAGCATTTTACCTACTAGTTTGCAATTATTAAAATCATTATTAGTAAACTCTATTTTATCAGGAAGTGATATTAATATAAAGAATAGTTTTAACTCATTTTGTTTTAATGGATATCTTTTTTGATACAATTCAAGTAAACTAGAGAATTCTATTTTTTCATAATTACTTTTATAAAAGTTATATAAATCATATATAGGATTATCAAACTTAGACTTATCCCAACTAATTAAATAACTATTTTCATTTCTTATTAAGTGATCTAAAGAAAGATTATTATGTATTAGTGCTACTCTTTCTTTTTTATTATCTTTTACTAACTCATACCAATTATCTAATTCATTTTTACAATAGTTTAGTGAAGAATAAATTTTAGATATATTTCTAACTAACAAGTAGTTAGAGGGTGACATATATATTTCTTGTTCAATTAATTCATTTAAATCACTATAATAACTATACAATTTATCTATTTTATTATCAATTTCTTCATATATTTTTTTATAATCATCTATACTTATACTATTATATCTAGTGGTTTTACTGTGAAGAAGAGATACAAGATTAATAAGTTCAATAGCCCTTTCATCATCTGATATATTATAATCTTTTAAATATTCATATAAAACATACTTATCTGATAATACTTTATTGCTAGGATAATAATTAAAACCTCTAGCATCTAAGTAAGAAAATACTTTATTATTACCTTTATTTTCTTTTAAAACATATTCATTATTTACTAAAGTAGCACTTTTTACCTTTTTAAAGTATTTAGGATTTATATTATTTTCTTTAAGTAGTTTATAATCAATCATTAGAATTAGGTATAAGTAGTTTTAAACCAGTAGTAAGATTATCAAAATCATTATAATCTTTTATTTGATCAACTGATACTTTATATTTAGTACAAATCTTTTCAATAGTATCTTCTTCTTGAACAGTATATACTTTATAAGTTAAATATCTTTCATCAGTATCACTAATTATATCAGATTTAATATCATTTAAAACATTAACAGGATCAATATTTCTCTCGTCTACTACTAATTCTTCAATTTTTTTAGTTTCTGGTTCTTCTTTTACTAGTTCTTCTTTTATAGGTAATGAATCTGTCATATCAATTAATTCTTCTTCCTTTCTTTCTTCAGGCTCTTTTTTTACTAAGTTATCTAAAAGCACTGATATTTTAACACAAAGAGTATCATCATTTTTTATTTCATATGAAAAATCATCTATATCAATAGTACAATCATATGTATCATACATATCACTTATTTGTATTTCACATGGTATTTTATAACTATATTCCTCCTCATTAGTAGAAGAACTAATCATTTTATACGTACCCTTTATATAAAAATTACCTGTTACTATATCCTCACCTTTAAGAATTAAATCATTGTCTAGTGATATACTAGTAAGTTCTCCAATCTTAGTTTTAAATAAAATATCTTTTTCAAATGGTATTATTTGTTTCATCTTTAAGACCTCCCTAAAAAATTATATGAAAAAAAAGAGTTATTAGAACTCTTTATAAACTTAACTTATATGGATCAGAACTAGTACCAGATCCTCCGGATATTTTTACATCTGATGATAAAGTTAGAATAGGATACACACAATAATCACCATCATAGACCGGAGCACTAACAAAAATTTTTGTACTTGCAATAAATGCATTGTTAGAAAGGATAGAAAGTTGTGAAATTAACCATACATTGAATGATACATCTAACCAATTATTTGGCTTTTTACAATTTGCAGAGTCATCATAATTAGATAAGTTACTTGTACATTCTTTTGATGCTGCATATCCATAATCACTAGCATACATTAGTGCTATCTTTTTACTTGCATCATTTTGCATTACTGGATTTGTACCATAATAATATTTAGATCTATTTGCTTCATTCTTTCTTTCGTATTGCCACATTACGTCTGATGTAAAACTAAGAGCATTATTATATCCTCCTAGATAATATTTTACTGTTCCTATCATACTTTTTGCATCAGCACTCAATGTATTATAATAATCATGGTTTAAATATGTATTTAATGTTCCTGTTACCCAGTTATTATATGAATTAGTTGTTGTATCATGTGTTGTATTCCAATACATATTTCCTATTGAAGTATCTTTTATTATTTTAATTCTATTTTCTACATTGCCATCTGTATCTTCAGTAGGTATTATTCCTATTATTCTCCATACTTCATTATTGAATGTTACATAATTTTTTACTACTGAGTCTCCTCCACGATATCTATACTCTGTTGCAAACTTACTATCTACTTGTAATGTATTATCAATTGTATGGGTTATTCGTTCAAGTCCATCAGTGCCAACTTTAGCTTGTGCAAACTCTAAAGCACTCTTCCCAGTTTTAATATGTATTTTAATAATATTTTTTGATTCAACACTACTACTCCATTTTGCATATGATGTATTTGTGTAATTGTAAGATATTATTCCTGAAAGTAAAAGCACAAAAATACCTATTAATGATAATAGATATTTATTATACTCTTTTATATCTTTAAATAAGGGGTTTATCTTTCTAGTATTTTGCCCCCTCCCCATACGAATTATTGTTTGTCATAGTTTTACCTCCATAGTTTCTTATAAGTTAATTTTATAATAAAAATAGTACTTTTTCAAGTACTATTTTTCTTTTTATTTCTTCTCCTCAATAAACTTGACACACAAACATTTATTTGCTATTATTGTTCTAGGAGATATTCTAATTGTTGGTACTCCTCTGTTCTGTGCTGCCTTTTGGGGGTATAGAATGGTGGTGATAATTATGTGGAAAGATGTTAATTATGTACGGTTTGATAGCGTTTTGCGTTGTTTTATTGTTATTAATTATTGCAACAAAACATTAATTAAAGAAGAAGTACCAACTCAACTAAGAGTCGGTACTTCTCTTCATATCTAAAAACTACATAGAACAGAGACAGTACTAACCGCCAAATTAGTATATCTCTTTTTTAATATTTCATATTATTTAAAATATTTAACTAAAATATCTGTTCTACTTATAATCATCCTTTTACTATTGATTATCATTTTAGTAATACTTTAAGTAATAATTAATATTAATTTCGACGTCTCTCCACTTAGGAAAACGTCGCTTTTTGTTTCAAACCTGAAGCTGACGTTCATAAAAAACGTGCTTCTATATATATAATATACTACTTTTTGTAGTTTTATACAAGTAATTTCTTTTATTTTTGTAAGGACATTTACTTAATAATATCCCTAATTACATAGCTAGTTATAAGTAATCCTGTACTAGCAGGTACAAAACTATTACTACCAATACTCTTTGCTTCCTTATTTATAATTGGTTTTTCTGTTGATGAAACACAAGTTATTTTTCCTTTGATATTTTCATCCTTCACCCATTTTCTAAGTATCTTTGCTATCTTATCATAACTAGTTTTCCTTATATCAGTTATTTCTAATTTTGAAGGATCTAATTTATAACCAGTTCCCATTGATGTAATAAACTTAATCTTTCTATCTAAACACTCTTTAATCAATAATTTTTTTGTTATTATATAATCACAACAGTCTATTAAGTAATCTATTTTATAATCAAATAGTTCTTTATAGTTTGACTCATCTATAAACTTATCTATTTTTATTACTTTTACTTTATCATTTATATCCATTATTCTTTCATAAAAAGCATCTGTTTTCTTTTTATTTATATTACTTCTTGTAGCAATAATTTGTCTATTTAAATTAGTTTCATCTACCCTGTCAAAATCTACTAGTACAATATTTTCAATACCACATCTTATTAATGATTCTACAACATATCCTCCGACTCCCCCAAGTCCAATTACCAAAACACTTTTTTCTTTTATTTTATTTATATTTTCATTCCCAATTAATATTTCTAATCTTTCTAACATATTGCCTCCATAAAAAAAGAATATTTCTATTCTTCTTCATCTAAATTAGTATATACATCTTGAACATCTTCAATATCCTCTAAAGCATCAACTAAATTATATATTTTTTCTTTATGAGCCTCATCTAAAGATACAGTCATATTAGGTATAAATCTAACTTCATTCATTATTTTATCCTCAATACCAGAGTCTTCTAGAGCCTTATTCATATTAATAAAGTTTTCAAAAGTAGTATAAATAACATATGAATCGTCTTCTACTAAGAAATCTAATGCATCATTATCTAGTGCAACCATCATTACATCATCTTCATTATATGTCTTAGGAAGCACTATAACACCTTTCTTTTCAAACATATAACTAACTGAACCATCAGTACCTAAATTACCTCCACGTTTAGTAAAAGCAGCACGTACCATACTAGCAGTTCTATTTCTATTATCAGTTAAACAATCAACCATAACTGCTACCCCATTTGGTCCATATCCTTCATACCTTACTGCTTCATAATTTGTTGAATCACTAGCATTATGTGCTTTATCAATAGCAGCTTGTATTCTATCCTTTGGCATATTTTCTGCTTTTGCTTTATCAATAATCATTCTAAGCGAAGGATTATTATCAGGATTTTTATCTCCTCCTTTAGCAGCTACATAGATTTCTTTAGTAAGTTTTTGAAACACTTTACTTCTTTCAGCATCTATTAAACCTTTTTTTCTTTTAATTGTTGCCCATTTTGAATGTCCACTCATATTATTCCTCCTTAACTAAGTAGTTTAATTAACATTGGTCCAAGCAGTAAAAGTAATAACAATGGTATAAAAAATATTACTGATACTATACTTATTTTTACTGGCATTTTACTAATTATTGCCTTAGTCTCTAATACTCTTTTTTCTCTTAAATAATCTATTTGATTATACATAGTTTCCACTATATCATTACCAAAAGTATTAGCTTGTTGAATATTTAATATTATATTATTTACCGTATCACTAGGTATTCTTTTCCTTAAATCCTCTAAAGAACTATTTAAATCCTTTCCAAGAGTTATATCTTTTAATACTTTTTGAATCTCTAATGATAAAGATGAATCTATATTCCTTGAAGTTATTTCAAGTGACGTTTTAATAGTCCTTCCTGCCTCAAGAGAAAGCGCAAACACTTCAAAGAAATAAAGAGCATCTTGTTCTAGTACTTTTCTTTTTTCATTTATTTTAGTATCAAGTACAATTGGTATAAATAATACATATACTAAAAATGCAATAATTGGTGCAAGTAAATAACCAAAACTCAAGAAATATAATATCACAAAAAACACCAAAATAGAAGACACTAATCTAATATTTAATAATTTTATTGCATCATATTTAGAGTCTATTCCTAAATATGCAACTTTCTCTTGCATCTTTTTAATTTGCTTTGCACTATATATTTTATATTCTATAATATTTTTTTTGTTTCTCATGTTACCACTCTCTTATTTTTACTATTTTCTTTACTAATACTATATATACTATATATATTAAAATAATTAAAACCAATATTAAATTACCAAGTGGTTCTTTAATAAGGGGTATAAAGTAAGTAGGATCCATAAAATAAATAAGTACAAATATTATAAATGGAATTGCCACGAGTACTTTAAATACAAAATTAGATAGTGCAAGAGTTGAGTTCATTTCATCTTTTATTCTTTTTCTTTCTATAAAACTTCTTTCAATTGATGAGAATATTTTAGTAATTTTACCACCTGTTTCATTTAGTATTACTAAAGATGATGCCATATATTTTACTTCTTCTAATTTAACACGAGAAGCAAATCTATCAAACACTACCTCTAATTCTAAACCATAAGTTAAATCAATTAATATTTTTTTAAATTCATTACTAATTGGACCTTCTAATTCTGTTGATACTAACTCTACTGCTTGCATTATACTTCTTCCAGATTTAAAAGCATTATTCATAATAATAACTGCTTTTAAAAAATCTTGTTCTATTCTTTTTTCTTCTTTCTTTTCTCTTATTTTTAAAAATACATCAAGAATAAAGAAACCAAATAAGAATGATATTAGTATTTGAAAGAATGAAAACATTTTAAACTTTAATATGTTAGATATTATGCTTAATAGTACTGCGAGTACTGAGAATAATATCTTTTTAGATATAAAGTCCATACTAGTTTGTTTATGTGTATCATCTACTACTACGAATTTTTCATATTTTTTGCTATAGTCATTACAAACTTTACTTTTACTAATAGTTTTACTAATTGATTTAATAACTGAGTAATATAAGTTTTGTAGTTTTTCTATAAATGATATTGGTTTATCTGATAAAGCTGTAATAGAAAAGTTAGATATTCTTTTTTCTTTTGATATTGAATTAAGTATTTTTAAAGCAAGTAAAAAGACAATAATTATTACTAAAATTATTATAAATTGCAGTGTAATATATAATTTTTCCATAGTTATTGTCTCCTTTCTATTTACATTAATTTTTCAAATATATCATCTACATCTGTTATACCTTTGCTTTTGATCTTACTATATACTTTAGGAACATACTTGTATAAAACAAATGAACCATTTACTTCACCACTTTCAGTAAGACCTTTTTGTTTGAATGCAAATATTTCTTTTAAATTAATTCTATCATCTTTCAATCCACATACTTCACATATTGAAGTAATCTTTCTTTTACCATCCGATAATCTTTCTATATTAACCACTATATCAATAGCATTTTCTATATATTCTCTTATTGCTAGTACTGGTATTTGAATACCTGCCATAAGTACCATTGTTTCAAGTCTATTTAATGCATCTGATGCTCCATTAGCATGTAGTGTTGATAAAGAACCTTCATGTCCTGTATTCATTGCTTGTAACATGTCAAATGCTTCTTTACCACGTACTTCTCCGACTATTATACGATCTGGTCTCATACGAAGAGAATTTATTACTAAATCTCTTATTGTTACTTCTCCTTCTTTTTCATAGTTCATTGTTCTAGTTTCTAAAGAAATAACATGACTTTGTTTCAATTTTAACTCTGCTGCATCTTCAATTGTAATAATTCTTTCATCACTTGGTATAAATGATGATAAAACATTAAGTACTGTAGTTTTACCAGAACCAGTTCCACCACATACTAATATATTAAGTTTAGCTCTTACACAAGCATCTAAGAATCTTGCCATATATGGTGTAAATGTACCATTTCTAATTAAGTCATCCGCGGTAGATAAGTTTTCTTTAAACTTTCTTATAGTAAGCACTGGCCCATTGAGAGCAAGCGGTGGTATTACAGCATTAATTCTAGATCCATCACTAAGTCTTGAGTCAACCATAGGATTAGCTATATCTATAGTTCTACCAAGAGGTTGTATCATCCTTTGAATTGTTCTTATAATATGTTCATCATTTATAAATGAAACAGAATCATCTTTAATAATTTTACCATCTATTTCAATATAGATTTCATCCGGTGCATTAACCATTATTTCAGTAATACTTTTATCATCTAATAATTCAGTAATTGGACCATATCCATTTATTTCATTTTCAATTAGGTTAAATATATGATTTCTTTCTAAATTAGTCAAATCATAACCCTCAAGTGATGTATTAATTTCATCATTAATGTATTCTTCAAGATACTTACTATCTGATAAATCATTATCTATTATATTTTGTATTATTTTATTTCTTAAAGAATCTAATAAGTTTTTATCTTTAAAAACACTGTAATCACTAACTTCAGAATTAATGTAATTACTTTTTTTATTTTCTATTTCAAATAACTCAGAAAGTGTTTTTCTCATTTAGACACCTCCTCAATAAGTTTTTTTGCAATCAATTCATAATGTTTATTATCTTTTCTATTATTTAATAAAATAGGTATTTGTCCTGATGATATTATTTTATCTATTTTACTAATATGAAGTGTTTTAGGTATAGTAAAATCTATATTAGATTTAATAATAGTTCTCATATCATAAGAATTATAATAGTTTCTACCTAGTATCGATTCATTTAATACAGTAGAATAATTAGTATAATTAGCATCTTTTAGTATAGATATAAAAGTTCTAGTATTTTTAAGTGAATATAAATCATTACTAAATAGGACTAATATACTATCAGAGTTATCAAACAAAATAACATTAGTTTCATTTAAAACATGAGTAGTATCTATAAGAATAGCATCATATTTATATAAAACACTATCTAAGATTAAAGGAATATATTTAGAATCAATCTTATTAGCCTGTCTAGGATCTTTTGGAGCAGAAATTATATCAATATTATCATTATATTTATAGATATAGTCTTCAACTTTTTCATACCTATTATTAGATAAATCAAGAACTAGATTGAATACTGTTTTATCACATTTTAAGTTTAAAGAAAGAGCAATATCTCCCCCGAATAAGTCAAAATCAATAATTAAAACTTTATATCCAAGTAAATGGTAAGATCCAGCTAGATTAAGTGTTGTAATAGTTTTACCTACACCACCCGTTGTGGAAGTAATCGATATAATTTTTCCTTTATCCTTTTTCATAATTAACCCTTCTTTATTCTTATTTTATTGTTTGAATCAACATATCCTGTATAAACAGAATCTAAGTTGTATTTTTTAATTCCTATAATAGAACCAAATATTGAATCCACTTCTTTTTTTAGATGTACTTCACTATTTGTAATATTTATTATTTTAATATCAGCATCATTATCTAATATTAATTGTTCTATTTCTATTTTGTCTTTATTCATTAAAACATAATTCATTGCAATTGAACTAAGATTATCAAGTTTATTATCATTTATTTTAATATAACAAGTATCAAATATATAAGCAAATATTGCAATAAATACTGGTATTAAAAAGACAAATAATACTAATGACTGACCTTTATTGTTCATTAAATAACACCCTCTTGGTAGTTATCTTATATGGATTTTCAAAAAATGATGATGCAAATGGTGTAATAAGATTTACTTTTTTAGTAAGTACTATTTCAAGTTTATCTCCTTGATAATTATACTTCATCGTAGTATCAGAATCTAGTATTTCACTTATTTCATTATAACTTTTTCCATTTTGTTGATAAATAGATACCTCATCCATTACTCCCTCAAGACTGTTTTTGTTATAAAAAACAAAAGCAAAGTCTATTACTATGAATAGTATCATAATAATAATTGGAAGTATAATTACAAATTCCACCAAAGCTTGACCTTTATTATTTTTTTTCAACGCAATAACCTTCTCCAGCTTTAGCACCTTTTTGATACTCTTCACCTACTAAAGCACAAGATGATTTTGTAATAGAATCTTTTAAATAACCTCCTAAAAATGTTACTAAAGATATAGCAAGTACACTTATTAATGCAATTATTAAAACATATTCTACTAAAGCTTGACCTTTATTATTTAGTCTCATCATACATCACCTATTTTCCTACATTAATTTTATTATTTTTTTAGACTATTGTCAAGATGTAAAAAATGATATAGAATAAAAATGGTGATAAGATGTACTTAGTAAATAACAATAATAAGTTAAAGATTAATAAAATAAATAAATTAATTGGTTTAATGTTTAGAAAAGAACCTATTAAAGAAGGATATATACTATATAATTGCAATGCTATTCATACTTTTTTTATGAGGCAAAATATTGATGTAATTATGATTGATAAGAATAATAAAATAGTTTTAATAAAAGAAAATGTTAAAAAAAATAAAATAATAATTAAAAAAGAAGGAATGCATACTTTAGAGTTACCACTAGGTACATCTAGAGAATACAAAATTAATGACATAACAAAAATAATAGATTAGCGTCTATTATTTTTAGTTTAAATTGATAGTTGATATGGATCTTCATATGTTCCAATGCCTGAAGATATTCTTACATTTGAAAAGAGAGTTAGAACTGGTAAAATGGCAAGTTCTCCTTTTCTGACATCGCCCCCATTACCAATACCACCAGTAGGACCCAAGCAAAAAACAACTCCATTACCACCGGCACATGGTGAAAGCATCCATGTATCCTGGCTCTTATCTAACCAATTATTTGGTGTTTTACAATTAATAGAAGTATCGTAGCCACTTAAACTGCCTGAGCATTCTTTTGATGCAGCATATCCATAATCACTTACATACATTATTGCTATTTTCTTACTTGCATCATTTTGCATTATTGGGTTTGGTTTATAATAATACGCGCTTTCATATGCATTATTCTTTCTTTCATATTGCCACATCTCATTTGCATTTGCATATATATTTATATATCCACCAAGATAATATTTTGTTGTTCCTATCATGTTTTTAGCATCATTAGTTAATGTAATATAATAATCGTTGTTTAAATATGTGTTTAATGTTGCTCCTGTCCAGTCGTTAAATTTTTTACCACTGTCATCACATTTTTCATAATCACTAGTTGTGCAATTGTTCCAAAAATATTCTCCAAGTGAATTATTTCTTATTATTTTAAATCTGTATTCTACATTACCAGATGTATCTTCAGTTGGTATTATTCCTATTATTCTCCATAATTCATTATTAAATGTCACGTAGTTATTTACTACTGAGTCTCCTCCACGATATCTATATTCTGTTGCAAACT
>ERZ857629.3053-NODE-3053-length-14679-cov-4.237555_pt1 | contig 14679 bp, 5 predicted proteins | sample MGYA00519700_ERZ857629 | MGnify/ENA primary metagenome ERZ857629 (study PRJEB31778, sample SAMEA3449351) | human gut metagenome | biome: human gut; feature: human-associated habitat; material: faeces | place: United Kingdom | collected 2010/2012 ... | reverse complement strand
GGCGGCAACGGCGGCGCAAGCGGCGGTGACGATGTTCACCCCGACGAGCCTGATGATAACCCCGGCGAGGGTGATTCGGACGACTCCAAGCCCGCGCCCTATCAGGATCCGAAGGTCACCATACGCAGCATAGAGCCTTGGAGCTATGCACTGGGGCTGGATGTGCGGGTGGATGACCCCAGCGGCGTCATTATGCGCGGCATCAACTTCTCCGTATTCAAGAAGGTGAAGGGCAGCGGCGCCACGACTACCGACGAAAATGGCCGCAAGGTCTACCCGGCTGACGACTATAAGGGCAGCTCCACCATGCTGCGCCGTAACCGCGTGGGTACGCAGGCCTTTGCCCTGTCTGCACTGGAACCGGGCCAAACCGTATATTTCCAGTACCAGTATCGCTATAATGCGCAGGTAAAGTATCAGGACGAGACGACCGGGGAGGAGATCATCCGCGTTGAGCGGAAATACTTCTACTCCGATCTGGTGGAGATCAAGCTGCCCACCGTTGAGGAGGGACACATTGCGGCATCGAAAGCTGCATGGAACGTGGCTTTTGCGGAGAAGCCGGAGTCCCTGACACTGAGGGATCTGACGCTGGAGAACACCACGAACTATGATCCGGAGCAGACACATTACAGCTTTGAAAACTTCAAAAAGAACACCCTTCCCTATATCAATCGCCTGGAGCTAACACTGACACCGCAGAGTGGCGGCGAGCCGGTGACGGTTGTGGTGGGCAGCTCTGTGCTGTCCCGTGCGCAGCAGGAGGGAGGGACAGTCTTCACCTCCGGCACACCGAAATTGCAGTCTAACACGGCATACCGCTATACAGTGAAGGCAAAGGATCGGTACGGCAACGAACTGCCGCTAAAGGAAACGGACAGTAGCGTTGGCATGGTATACACCCGAAAGTCAACGCCGGTGGTGACCATCACGGAGAAGGAGAACGTGATGGATACGCTGGCTCTGCACATAAAGGTATTTGATCCGGACAACGCATTGAAGAAGGGTCAGCCTCTCATTCTGCAGGTGACGGAAAGCAAGTCCGGCAATCAGACCAACCTGTACGGCAGCTGGGATACGAACAAGATCTCCAGCGGCGGCACAGACATTACGGAACTGGAACTGAAGGATCCGAAGCACGGCAGTGAATATGAGCTGAAGCTGAAGAGTCTGGCATTCTCCTGCTTGTACAAAGTGGAGATCAGCGGCGACTATCTGCCCCAGCCGGATGCAAAGGACACTCCGGCACAGCTGCCGGAGATTGACAAGGAGTGCTTCGGCAGCCTGACCGTGTACACGGCGTCGCTGTCCAACGGCCTAATTACATTCCAGAGCGGTGTGAGGGATCTGAAGGATACATCGGCGACGATGGAGGCTACCATGACACAGGATACGACATTGGATATCCTGCCGCTGGTGGATGAGTTCCGTGTGCTGCTGCAGGACGCCAAGGGCAATGTCGTCAACCAAACCAGACTGGAGAAGACTCGGCTTTCCGATGGCGGTTACACCTACAATTCGGAGAAGGCGATGGTGGAGCTGGTAAAGGGCAACCAGATGGATCCCCAGGTAGTGCTGTACGGTACGCAGGACAAGTACCTTGGCACACCATGGGACAGCATCATGATCGCGGAGGTACCCGGCACGGAGGAGGACGCAGGCGGCTATACCAGTCCTATGCAGCTGCGGATCATTATGCCTGCCGGCAGTCTGGTATGCCACACCGATTACACCTTTACCATTCAAGCGGTGGTGAAAAAGAGCGGGCAGGAGTACCTGATCCCCGTGAACATGACCAACAACCGCTTTACCACGAAGAAGACCCTACCGGAGGTGGTGTACGACGACCTGTTCCTGGCGGCGGATGTGGCGGAGTTCCTGAACCTGCGTATCACGGATAGAGATGAAACCATCCTCAACGACGGCGAGGTCACGGTGTACCTGTACTATGGCAACTCCGTTCTGGCGGTCCAGAAGATCAAAGCCAACGAGCCAGGACAGAACCTGCGTTTTGATGGTCTGATCGATGGCGGTACGTATACACTGAAATTCGTGGCGGCGGCCTACAATGACGCGGACGGCTACGGCAGCTACCAGACCAACTACCTACTGGAGAGTTACAATCTGGTGGGCGGCAGCGCGCTGAGCGGCGATCTGAACCTTCAGCGGCTGGAGCAGAACAGAGGCGGCGTCGGTCCGAATCTGGTGGACTTTAACAATGTCTACAAGGGCGGGATAAACGACACGTCGAAAAAATTGGTGCCCAGTGATAGCTATCGGACCTACTATATGCGCTGCGAGCCGAAAACGACCTATCTGATCACCAGTCCGGCGGGCGCCGGGGCGCTTCGCGCGGCCTGCTACGCGGGGGGCGATCTGGCGGACAGGCTTACAGACAAGCCTACGTTGACTGGCTATACGGAATTTAAGGATGTAAGCACGACCCGCACGATGCGCTATACCACCACGGCAGACGCGCAGTATCTGTTGGTACATATCGGCTACTTGACCAACAGCAGCAACCTCACGGAGACCAGTATCCGCGACCAGTTCGCTGTGCGGAAATATGATGAAGCCGCCGCGAAAGACACCTTCCTGGCGGAGATCCGCACCACGGTGACGGACAGCAAGGGGTATCTGGGCCGCGCCGGTGAATCCGGCAAGGTCAAGCTGACCATCGAGCGGTCCGACAGTATGGAGATGCCCAGCTACGAGCCTTATCAGAAGCAGGAGCTGACGCTGACCAAGCAGGAGGACAACACGCTGACGCTGGATCAGGTCGTAACACTGGATAAACTGCCCGCCGGCAGCGGCTGGCGCGCAACACTGAGCACCACCTATAAGCGCAGCGAGGTGACGCTGGACACCATCACCTTCCGCACGGATGCGGACTATGTAACGGTGTCAAACCACCGGGAGCTGCTGGCGGCGCAAAGACAAAACAGCAATGCCAACATTCTGGTGGTCAGCGACTTCGATCAGGATCAGAGGGGATCTAGGACCTTCTACGGTACGATCGACTTCCAGGGTCATGTGGTCACGCGTACGATGCCGGAGTATGCCGGTGAGTTCCTGACTTTGGGCTTTGGCGCCAAGCTTCGCAATCTGGTGTACGATTACCCCGATGTTCCGTATTATGTCAACTCCGGATGGTTCATCTACAATGCCGGCGGTGGGTTGGTGGAGAATTTGATCGTCCGCACCCACGGCGTGGTAGTCGTCACGGATGTCTATAAATCCCTGATTGGCTACTTCAACGGTGACGGCGCCATTCTGCGCAACTTTATCGTGCAGCTGGGCGGCGATCTGGTGACACAGGCTGAAGGCGAGGGGCTTAACGCCATTATCAGCACCAACGGCGGTATTCTGGAGAACGGCTACGTCTACGGAAAGAACGGCGCCGGTTTTGTGGCTGGCGGCGACAAGGGCGGCGCACTGTTCAGCACCAGCTATAAGCAGACCAACATCCGCAACATCTATGTGCTGCTGGACAGCTGGTATGAACAGGCGACGGAGGAGGATTCCGGTCTGCTGACCCAGTTTACCAGCGGCGAGCTCCAGCGTGTGGCAAACTGCTACGGCGTGGGCGACTACTACCGCGTGGGTAAGGGCGAGGGCCGCACCTATCTGCTGCCCTCTGACACCGTTCGCCTGACACGGCCTGCGGCATCTTCCAGCCTGTTTGGAAATGTCTGGGCGCTGACGGGACGCAAATACACCTTCGAGGGCAGCGCCCTCCACGGCGATATCAACAAGCTTTTTGATATTGACTGGCAGAAGGAGATCCTGGGTGACGCCTTTGATGTAGACGGTTGTGTCCCCATGGGTTTCTATCCTCGGCTGAATCTGCCTACCTGTATGCAGAAGTATCAGGAGTATATCCATCTGCCGGTGCTCAATGACGAGGCAGCGCCCAAGGTCGTGAATGATGGCTGGGCAGACGGCGCATACACGCACGGCTTAGATAGCGGTTACATCAAGCTGCGTTTGCGCAATGACAAAAGCTACCGCATTGATGGCGTGAATATCAAGGGCTTGGTGACGCAGGTGATGGAGCAGCACATGGCGGGGGATGGCCTGTACGATGTGATACTCAATGTGCAGATCAGTGCCGACGAGCCAAATTATGTCAGCGCCTATGAGGTGACGGGCGTGCTGTACAACAACGGCATCGGCAGCACACGCGAAGCCAAGCAGGAGTATACGACACAGAATATCGCTTTCTGGAAAGAGGTGGCGACAGCCTCGGATTGGTCGGATATCAACGACCACATGGAATGGAACTACAAGCTGACGGCGGATATCGACTTCGCCAAATCCGGTCTGACGCCCGCTATGATCATTCTGAACGGCAGCAAGGTCAATTTTTCGTCGTACGGAAGCTTCACCGGCAAACTGGACGGGCAGGAGCATATCATCCGCAACCTCAGCCTGGAGAATCTGACGACGCCTTTCCTCATTTACCATATGCAGCACGCCGAGCTGAAGAACCTGCTGGTGGAGGGAGTGACTATCAGCTCCTACCCTGTTACCAGCTACAACTGCGGCTTGGTGCATACTGTCAACAACGGCAGTGTCGTGGAAAACGTGCGTATGCGCAACTGCTCCGTCAGCGGCGGCGGTTATCTGGGCATGATAGTCGGCCAGATCAACCAGAGCCGGATGCAGGGCTGCTCGGCCGTGGATTGCCATCTGTCGGATGTGGATGTGGGCAAGGTCCTCTATGCCGGCGGTCTGGTGGGTTACGCCAGCACCAGCCTGATTCAGGACTGCTACACCCGCAATATGGATATGACCCTGCAGGACACCGTGTCGGTGCGTGCCGTCGGCGGCCTGCTGGGATTTCAGAGCAGCGGTATCCTGCGTGATTGCTATACCCACGGCACCATCAATGTGTCCGGCAACTATGTAGGCGGTATGGTGGGCGAGGTCACCTCCGGCGATAACGCGCCTGCCGTGCAGACATGGACCTATGTGGATATCCGCCAGACCTCCGGCAACGTGGCCGGCGGCAGCCATGGGCGCACACGGTCGGAGAAGAACGGCGTCGTAATGGGCAATGTGGCCGGCTCCGGTGAGGATACCGCCCGCTATGCTCCGCTTGGATATGGCACACCTGCGAAGACAGACCGCCTCTTTGCCTACAAAGGGCAGGCCGTCACCGGCGTGAAGCCTGGCGAGACAGGAAAAAATACCTGGCTGACGCTGCTCTCCGGCGAGGAACTGGGCGAGGCCACCACATGGCAGGACCGGGTGCGTTTGGGCAGCGCATGGAACTACGAGGTCGTAAAGCAGGGCAGCGCCCCGCTGCTGCTGCTGGATTGCAGTCGTGAGGGGTGGCAGCAAGAGAAGGTCCTTCTGCCGGGCCAGAGCGGTGACCCCACGCTGACGGTGAATTCGGCACAGTACAGCGACAACGGAAACTATAAGTATCTGTTGCAGGCGAAGCTGCACCATCCCAAAATCGAGAGCGAGGTCATACAGGAGCTTTATGACGAGGGTAAGCTGACGCTTACGCTGGACGGTATGGATCTGTCCGATGCAGCCATCAAGGATTCGTTGACAACGATAACGTTGGCTAAGGACAGTCAGGATTCGGAGAGCACCCTCATCACCATCGGAACGAAGAAATTCGCCAAGGCCTTTGATATCTACGAGCTGCGGGTGCGCTATACTGAGCCGGAGAGTGGTCGGGAGCGGAATATGACCGCACAGATCCAGTACTTGAACAGTGACGGTACGATCCACCAGAACTGGTGGGAGGTACCCGACCTGACCACCTGGAACTCTTTGATGCCGGAACACGGCAAGACCGAGGAAAATGTGCTGATCACCGGAATGGTGGACTTCGGCAAAAAAACTACCCAGCATAGGAATCTAGTATTCAACCGGCTGGCCGGCAGGGACGAAAACTGTGGTTTCACGAGCTTGGCGTATATGTCCAATAACAGCGGTGACCCGTGGATCCAAAAGGTGTCTGTTTCACTGGAGAACCTGAAGTTTACCGCTATGGAGCTTGACTTCAGCCCGACCGGCGTACAGCGGCCTATGACCGGCGCGATCCTCAGCGTTGGCTCCGCTTCCAAGCTTCAGCTGGATGGCATAAACCTGACGTGTAATCGCTATTGCAGAGGCTACTTCGCCTTTATCTCCATGACCACCGGCAACACGGCGGATGTGGAGATGCACAAGATCACCGTGTGGGATAAAGACCAGAAGAAGGGCGGCGGCTCCGCCTATACCGCGGGTTTGATCGCCTATGCCAGCGGACCGGTGGTACGGGTGACAGCAGATCAGATAAAGGTCGATATGCCGATGAACAGCCATGTGGGCGGCATCTGCGGCAGGATGGAGCTGTACAGCAGCTTCACCACTGACGATCACGTTACCAACCTCGAGTTGACCGGACGGACATATGTGGCCGGTATTGCGGGATTCAGTCAGAGCAGCAATTCCAATAACGACAGCGTCAGCAAAGGCAAGATCACCGGAGAAGATCGCGTGGGCGGCCTGTTTGGAAACATCTATGTGAGCGGTTCGAGGGAGCATAGCAACTGGCTGGTGGAGGATATGACCATCACCGCCACCAGCGGCATAGCCGGTGGTGCGCTTGGCTCGACCGCATCGATCAGCAGTCAGAATGCGGTGGTGAAGAACTGTACCATTGAAGGTACCACCGCCGTGGGCGGTCTGCAGGGTGCGATGACGGCAAACGCCGCCACCGGCGTTACCCACAGCAATACCCAGATACTGCACTGCACGATTCGCAATGTGGGAACCGGCAGTGAAGATCCCAGCTCCATGGGTACCGGCGGTGTGATCGGACGGTTCTACGAGTCGTATCAGCCGCATTTCCTCGGCGCAGTGGTGCGTGACTGCACCATCGAGGGCAAGAGCAATGTGGGCGGTTACATAGGCGCCATCACCAACGCTAAGAACGACCGCTTTGAGAACATCTATATCGCGGAGGATGTGACCATCACCGCCACCAATCAGGCGGCGGGCGGCATCGTCGGCAGCGGCGACAATGTTACCATCAAGAACTGTGCTGTCGGCGCCACGGTCAAGGCATTCTCTAATGCAGGCGGCATTATGGGTGAGGTACGGCTGCGCAACGGCGATATCGTGACGGTCATCAACAACGTCTACTTCAAGGGCCTGGTGACCGCCACCGGCAACTATGCAGGCGGCGTGATCGGTAAGGTGAACACCGGCGCGGTGCGTCTGACCGATGACAACCTGAAGAACATTCTGGTAGCTGCGGATGTGCGCACAGGCGGCGATATGATCTCTCTGTGGGCCAACTGCGCAGTAGCCTCCGCCAGCGCGGGCACCGGCCTGGTGTACGTCTGCGAGGATTCTCTGCTGAACGGCCAGACCGCCAAGGCCATTGTGGACACGGCGGCGTCTGAGGGCAAAGCCCCCGACGTGACGCCGCAGCGTCCTGCCGATGAAAAGGTGAAGCTGCTTGTACCGGCGGCGGACTTTGCCGAGGAGACATTCTACAGCACCAGAGGCTTTGCGAGCACGGAATGGGACTACACGGATCTGACGACGTATATGCCCTTCACCAAGCTTTATGGCAGGGATATGGGTGTCTGCGATACAGCCAAGACGTACAACGGCAAGAGCGTGGGTATCCTCCTGCCGGAGGCGGAAACGCTGGGGCAGAAGACGGTAGTCTACGCCTCCGGTGTGGATCGCATCAACGTGGAGGTGCCGCTGCCGACGAGCGCTGAAGTCACCGTGAACGGAAAGACCTATACCCCTGACAAGGACGGTGTGGTGACGTTGGGCTACCGCTTCTTTGGCGAAGATGTTCAGGTGGGTGAAGAGACCTACACGGCAGACAGCCTGTCGCGCAAGGTCATGACCTGCGGCGACTGGTGGTACTACATCAAGGACGGCAGCATCCACTACGGCAATGCCGTCGATACGAAGTCTGAGATGACGGAGCAGGGAACCGTTGCAGATGTGACGAACGCCGTACATCTGTGGCAGGGGCTTGCCCTGACTGCGGACGGCAAGGTATACAGGTTGAGCGGCGGTACAGCCACCGAGGGAGCCGAGCCAGCGGAGGAGTGGAAGCAGCTTGATACGACGCCCTTCTGGATGGAGGGCGACGTAAGGGTGTACTACAATTTCTCCTACTATAAGGAAGAGAAGATCCCCTATCGGGTGTTTATGCTGGAAGGCGCGCCGTACACAGTGTCGCCGGCACAGCATGTGCTCTATGACGGTGTGATACTCAGCTCTAACACAGAGTACGGCGTTACCAATCGCTATTTTGCTCTGGTGGATAAGAACAGCGGTACACTGACCGCCTATCTGAGCAATATGCTGCTGGGCGGCGTGGACAATAAGGGTATCGTCCAGATCTCCAATAATCTGGGTTATAAAGGCACGGTACTGCTGGCGTATTACGCGGACGGCAACGTGGTTGGCGTGGACTACACCACCGGTAAGGAGGTTTGCTCCACGCGCACAGCGGGGCAGAGCTTCGCAGCTTATGTGCGGCAGACGCTGACCGGTATCTTTCGCGGCGGAACAACTGTCCGAACAGACGGCAGCTTCTTCGATGCGGAAACGGTTCGAGATTTGTTAGGCGAAACCGGCGGTGTTGACCAGAGCGGCGGCGCGGCCATCGGCGGCGGTACCGGCGCCAACGGTACGGCCGTCACGAAGCCCGGTGAAGCGGAAACGCCTGCCGGCGGCGGCGATATTGCGGCAGGAACAGGCGAGAGCGTTGAAGCCACCGGAGACGCCCAGAGCGGCGGACAGTCTCAGGCTGCCGGCGCAGGCGGGTCTGTACCGGATCAGACCGGGACAGACAGCGGTGCGGCCGGCGGAGAGACCGGCGCTGCCGGGGATGTGACAGATATCCCCACGGGCGGCGACGGGACGGCCGATGGCGAGATCACCGGCGCAGGCAATACCGACAACGCGGGGAGCGATCCGGATACCTCCGAAACCACCGATGGATCCGACGGCACGGCCGGTGCGCAGGACGGACAGGCCGAGGCACAGTCGTCGGTGCTGATGGAGCTGTTTGGCTCGGCAGTCCCGGCATATTCCACGCGCACCGGACGCTATGAGCTGCTGGATACCGCCAGCCTTTCCGCAGGCGGACAGATGACCCGTGAGGAGGCCGTCCAGCAAGCACAGGCGGCCGCCGATCAGGCTGAGGACGGCACACAGAGCGCCAACGGCAACGGCAGTACGGCGGATAAGTCGGCAGAGCCGGAGCAGGCGGAGGGCGAGAGCGGCTTCTCCGTGGCATGGGGTCCCAACCGCAGCCTCAATGCCGGAGAGCGTCAGGGCTTTACGCTGATCGCGCTGGCGGCGGTCATCGCCGGTATCGGCCTCGTGATCCTCTATCGAGTGGTCATCCGCAAGCGCAGAAAGTAAAGAAAGCTCCGGGACGTCCGCTATGGCGGACGTCCCGGGGAAGCAACGCAGATCCGGGGGCGCTGCCGCCGGGAGGCGGCTGGAAACAGCCAAACATCAAAAAGAGGAGCGTTAACATTATGAGAGAAGAAATGGAATCCATTTGGAATGCCATGAAGGGTCAGCATTATAAGCGGACCATCCGGCAGTTGACGGAAAGCATCAAGGATGTGCGCTCTCTGGATGACGCGCTTCCGGCCGCGCTGGAGATGGTTTTGAATGCGATCCATGCACAGACCGGCACATTCTGGTTCTACGACCGCTTCCGCGACGGGCGGATCCACCCGCGGGTGGCCTGTGACGGCGCGAATATGGCTGAGGTCAGCCTGCTGCCGGGCGAGGGAATCGCCGGGCAGGTCATCCGCAGCGGACAGCCCGTTATCATCCCGGATTGTCAGGCCGACCCACGCTGGGCCGGCCGGGTGGATGAAAAAACCGGCTTCCAGACGAAAACCATGATCTGTGTACCCATGAAAGCGGATGGCACCGTTTTCGGCAGCATTCAGATCATCAACAAGACGGACGGCCTGTCCTTTGACGAGAAAGATCTTGCCTTTGCCGAAGGACTGGCGGATGAGATCGCGCAGCTGTTGTGGTGCAACGGGCTGCTGGAGGAATACTTGGATGCCGCCCGGCAGGGGCAGGCAGGCAGTCGGCGGGAGCCCTCTTTCCGAGAGGTGCTTCTGACCGGCACAGAGAAGGAAATGGAGCATCGGCTGCGCGGCATGGCGGAGTTTTCCGCGCTGCGCTGCGGCGAACAGCAGGAGGTGCTTCGTTTGGCGCAGGAGATGCGCGCATATTTTGTGAGAAAAAACTGAGATAGGCTCAGTTCAGGGGGGATCACGCGATGGATGCATATAAGTTTTATGTACTGGGCTGCAGAGGCAGCCGACCGGTTTCCGGTGTAAATTGCCAGCAGTTCGGTGGTGCGACCAGCTGCTATATCATCAAGGCGGGGCAGCACGCCGTTGTATTGGACTGCGGTACCGGCCTGTATCAGGCCGAACCCTACTTGAAGGACTGCACACAGATCGACATTCTGCTTACCCATCTTCACTATGACCATATTCTTGGCTTGCTGGATTGGAGCGTTTTCCCGGAGACAGCCCACGTGCGGGTGTATGCCGGCGTGGAGCACTATTCGCGTCAGTATAATCCCACGGATATCCTGAAGGTACCGTTTTGGCCGATCTCCCCGGAGATCGGTGAGACGATCTGTGTGGGCTGCCACAGCACGGTATATCTGAATGAGCGGGTCTCCGCCCGCTTTGCGCCGGCCAACCATCCGGACGACGCAACGATCATCCGGGTGGACACGGATAACGGCTCCATGTGTTTGGTCTGCGATTGGGAGCACGGCGTGGATGTCCCCGCAGAGATGGTGGAGGGCTGCTCCTTCATCCTGTATGACGGTATGTTCACGGAGATGGAGTACCCCAGCCGGAAGGGATGGGGACACTCTATTTGGCAGGAGGGCGTCAAGCTGGCACAGAAGATGGAGATACCGCATCTGGTGATCACCCATCATCTGCCGGAGCGCTCGGATGAGGATCTGTTGGCTATGGAGGCGTATGCACGCCATGCATTCCCCGGCATACACTTTGCCCGCGCGGGAGATGTGTATGCCATGAGTGGAGAGGACGAGACGATATGAACAAGAACACCGCCTTTGCATCGGAAGCAGAACAAATGGATCATGTCAGAACGGTCATCGACAGTATGACGGCGGATATGCGGGATCACCCGGATCCGCGGCTGGCGATGGAAGCCATGCTGGAGGCTGTTGCAAAAGCGGTGTGCGCGGAGGCAGGGACGCTTTGGTTTTACCATCGCTTTGAGGATGGGCGCATCAGTCCTATGGCCGTATACGGGGGCGGTGAGCTGGAGGGCATCTACCTGCTGCCGGGCGAGGGAATCGCCGGGCAGGTGGTGGACAGCGGCGAGGCGCTGGTCATTCCGGATTGCCGGCAAGACACGCGATGGACCGGGAAGGTGGACACGGAGACAGGGTATGTCACAAGGACGGTGCTCTGTGTGCCGCTGAAAACGGAGGGTATGGTCTTTGGCGCTATTCAACTGATCAACAAGGCGGAGGGCCGGGCATTCGACCGGCAGGATCTGGCTTTTACCCAGCAGCTGGCGCAGGAGATATCCCACCGTGTGCAGGACCATCCGCTTTTGAGGGACTATCATGCGGAGGGCGGCGCCAAGATGGGGCTTGTTATGGAGAACGACGCCCGCAGATGCATCATTGAGCAGATATCCACATACATGGACCCGGCCATCGTCCATGAGATCCTTCGCAAGGACGGAAAGCATAAGAAAAGTATCGAAACAGAGTATATCGCGGTGCTGTTTGCGGATGTACGCGGCTTTACGCATTTAGCGGAAAACCTGACGCCGGCACAGCTGATTTCCTGCCTTAGCGACTTTCTTGCGCTGACCAGCAGGTGCGTACACCGGCACGGCGGCATTGTGGATAAATTTATGGGCGATTGCACCATGGCCTACTGGAGGCTGAACGAGGATCCGGAGGCTGTTGCGGATGCCTGTAAGGCTGCACTGGCGATACAGCGCGAGGCGCGAGATTTTGCGGCCCGGCTCTATCGGCAGACGGGGCTGGAGATCGGCTTGGGCATCGGCGTCCACGCGGGGCCGGCACTGCTGTGCCATGTGGGTGACGAACAGTATATGGCATACACCGCCATCGGCGATGTGGTCAATACCGCCTCTCGCTTGGAGGACAATGCACCCTCCGGCAGCATCTACATCAGCCATACGGTGGCGGAACAGCGGAATGGCGTTGGAACGGCGGCTATTCTGGAGGGCGGCATACTGCTCAAGGGCAAGGAGTCTGTGTTTGAGGTCTGGCAGCTGACGGAGTAACACCGAAGCCCGAACTATTTGAACAACGTATGCGCCGCCTGCACCCGATAGGATGCAGGCGGCGCATTGCCGTGAGGGAGGAATCAACCATGATTTATACGCAGCACTATGACTCGCCGCTGGGCGGCATTTTACTGGCGGCGGATGAGAGCGGTCTGACCGGCCTCTGGTTTGACGGAGGGAAGCACTTTGCCGAGGGACTTCCGGCGGCTCATATCCGGCAGGAGACGCCGATTCTCGCGGCGGCCAAGGGCTGGCTGGACATCTACTTTACCGGCAGAGAGCCGGACTTTCTGCCGCCGCTGCATCCCGCCGGTTCCCTGTTCCAACAGGCGGTGTGGGCGCTGCTCTTGCAGATCCCCTACGGACAGACCGTGACCTACGGACAGCTGGCAGCGCGTCTGGCGGCGGAGCGGGGGCTTGCCCGGATGTCCGCGCAGGCCGTGGGCGGCGCGGTGGGACGCAATCGGATCTCCCTCATCATACCCTGCCACCGCGTATTGGGCGCGGACGGCAGCCTGACCGGATACGCCGGCGGGCTGGATCGAAAGGCAAAGCTGCTGGCGTGGGAGCATGGCAAATAAAAAGAGGACACGGCGCTGTCCCTGTATCGGGGACTGCGTCGTGTCCTGCTTTAGTTGTTCGTCGGTCTGCGGTGCGGGCAGACGGCGTTTTCACATGGCGTTACGCGTCGTACAGGCCCAGGATCACGATACCGGCCACCACCAGCGCGATCATGGCGTAGTGCTTCCAGCTCAGCTTCTCCTTGAGGAACAGGCGGCTCCACAGCACGGAGGCCACGCAGTAGGCGGAGATGATGGGTGCGGCCAGCGCCACATGGGCCGTATCCGCCAGCGCGTAGATGTAGGCGAACTGACCGGCTGTCTCGCAGATGGCGCCCACGTACTTGGGACCCTCCCGCTTGGGGACGAGCTTGCTCTTTTTGATGAGCACCACATAGATGAAGCACACGATGGCGGCCAGCAGGAACGTCAGCTCATAGGCGCAGTTGGCGCTGTCCTCGTTCAGCGTCTCCAGCACGCGGCTGTCGGCGAAGGTACCCAGCGCGTCCAGCAGACAGTAGACCACCGGCAGCGCCAGCGCCAGCACGGACTTGGCGTAGCGATGGTTGCTGGCCTCCTGCCGGGCGGCCCGCAGGTCGTCGTCCTCCCGGGCCTCCACGATGCCAAGGCCGATGACGCCGACGCAGACCAGCGCCGTGGCGACCAGCTGTGCGGGTACCAGATCACCCAGACCGCCGGTGGCCAGCGCCAGCACCGCCACCAGCGCGCCGGAGGAGTTGCAGATGGGGGAGGAGATGGACAGCTCGATGTACCGCAGGCCGATGTAGCCGATGGTCATGGAGCTGATGTACAGCAGGGACACCGGCAGGTAGATGAGGATGATGCTGCCGTTGATCTCCGTGCCGTTGATGAAAATTTCGTAGGCCGCGTGGAGGCCCATCACAAGGCCCACGGCCATGACCATCTTGAGATGGCTGTACTTATCGTCCGCATCCTGACAGCCGATCTTGCTGAACAGGTCAGAGCCGCTCCAGCAGATCAGAGCGATGAGGGAAAACCAAAACCACATAATATTCTCCTCTTTTAGTTTACATAAGATTTATATTTCGGGAGAATACAGCGGGTGGCGGACGCCGTCGAAAAGGGTGGTTAGGGAGAAGCATAGATACCTCTGCAAGTTTACATAATTAGAGTGAGATGAGACCGGCCTCCAGCATCTTCTGCAGGCTCATCAGGATGCCCAGCTTGGCGTGATACCACGTCAGGCCACCCTGGAAGTACACGGCGTAGGGCGGACGGATGGGGCCGTCGGCGGAAAGCTCGATGGAGCTGCCTTGCACGAAGGCGCCGGCGGCCATGATGACCTCACTGTCGTAGCCGGGCATGGCCCACGGCTCCGGCGTCACATAGCTGTCCACCGGTGCGGCGGCCTGAATGCCCTTGCAGAAGGCCACCATACCCTCCCGGCTGCCCAGCTCCACGGCTTGAATGATGTCGTGGCGGGTCTCGTCGGCGGCGGGTACCACGCGGAAGCCCAGCTTTTCATAGCAGGCGGCGGCGAACACCGCGCCCTTGACGGCGGCGGCGGTGACGGTGGGAGACAGGAAGAAGCCCTGATACAGCTGGGTCAGCAGACCCAGATTGGCGCCGACCTCCCGACCCAGGCCGGGGGCGGACAGACGGCGGGCGCAGCGGTCGATAAGATCGGCCCGGCCGCAGACATAGCCGCCGGTGGGGGCCAGACCGCCGCCGGGGTTCTTGATGAGGCTGCCCACGATCATGTCTGCGCCTACGTTGGACGGCTCCCGCAGCTCGGTGAACT
>ERZ857629.3049-NODE-3049-length-14687-cov-2.639147_pt1 | contig 14687 bp, 14 predicted proteins | sample MGYA00519700_ERZ857629 | MGnify/ENA primary metagenome ERZ857629 (study PRJEB31778, sample SAMEA3449351) | human gut metagenome | biome: human gut; feature: human-associated habitat; material: faeces | place: United Kingdom | collected 2010/2012 ... | reverse complement strand
CGGCTCGCCGAAGGCGAGACGGAGGGATGATAAACCGCCTCCCCAGGCAAACCGGGGAGGCGGTCATTTTTTTACATTCCGGTATATATATCCCCCGCAAGGAGAACGAGGCATTCCTTCTCTTCGCCAAGCGTGTTGATATACGGACTCACGGCGATAGGCACGGCGTAAACGTGGAAAGAGTTCCAACGCGAGAGACGGTCAACGCTGCCGGGGACGATCACAAAGCACGGGTACTGATAATTGCGCTCAACGGCGAAGATGCACGTCATCTCCTTGCCGCCGGGGACGAGAGCGCCGGTGCGCGCCGTGATGATGCGCATGGCGTAGATCTCCATCCAGTACGGCTCCTCGCGGAAGGAATCGTCCGAAAAACACTGCGCGATCGAAACGTTTTTGGCGCGCAGCGCCGCATAAGCGGAGTTGAAGAAATCCTGATGATCCGCGCGCTCCCAGAGATCGGCGGTCTCGCGAAGGAAGGCGAGCTGGTTTTCCGTGAGCGTGAATTCCGGCTCGCAGGTGCCGAGAGAGACGAGCGTCTCAAGCCCGTCCGGCGTAAAGCGCCCGGCGGTGAACGTGCCGGTACGTGTGTAGAGGTTTTCCGCGTCGTAGGAAAGCGTTCCCTTGCCGTCCATGAGCCCCGCCGACCATTCGCCCGTATAGGTGAACGGAACGCCGGTCTCGCTCTCGCCGGTGAAAACGCCTTCGCCGTCCGGCAGACCGTCGCAGCCGTCTCCGGCGTAGCTTCCGGCCGTTTCGCGGCCTTCGACGGAGACGATGCAGTGCTCGTCCGTCAAAACGCCGGGGCCCGCGGTCTCGCCGCCGCTCCCGCCGTACCAGGTGAACTGCTGCCCGGCGGCGTTCTCGCCGCCGAAGAGCCCTTCGCCCTCGGGGCCGGCGCTCTCAAGCGGGCCGGTGTAGGTCCCGGAAAAGCGGCTGCCGCCGTGCAGCAGTGTCCACGGCAGATCGGCTGCCTCGCCGCGTACCGCCGTGCCGCCGGAAAATTCGCCGGTGAACGAAGCGCCCGAGGCGAGCGTGAACACGCCCTCGCCGTCCGGCATGCCGGAGACGAGCGAGCCGGTGTACGTTCCGTCCTCCACGCTACCGAAGAGTGCGGCGCGGCAGGGAACATTTTCCCCATCGCCGGTGAGAAGGCGCTCGGCAGTGAGCGTTCCCTCAAACCGCCAGCCGTCGCCCAGCACGGTGCCGGTATAAGTGCCCTTGGAAAGCGTGCCGGTGAATGCCGCGGTTTCCCCGGGGAAGGAGAGCGTGAGAGGCTTATCCGTCAGCTGCTTCGTGCAGCCGGCGAGCAGGAGAAGCGAGAGCAGCGCCGAAAAGAGAAGAAATCGTTTTTTCATGTGCTCTCCTTTCAGCCCGGCAGCAGCTCGCCCGCGAGAGAGCGGGGCAGCATGTCGTCCGTGGCGGAAAACTCCTGATATCCGTGGCGCCGCCGCGCCGAATCGTCCATTTCATAGAGATCGGACGCGCCGCGGTCGCGCCGCACCGCCATTTCGATCTCCACATCGTAGGTGTACCGCTCGCCGCCGCGCAATATCTCCACCCAGCCGTGCGGCGCTTCTTCCTCGCCGTAGGTGCCGCTGACGATCTTCGCATCAAAGCCGAGTGCGCGCGCCGCGGCCCAGAACGCCGAGGCGTAGCAGTAGCAGTTGCCGCGGCCGGTCGAGTACATCGTGAGCGCTTCCTGCGTTGCCCAGCCGACGTCGCCGGTCTTGTAGTAATGGCGGCGCAGATAGGTGAAGCTGTCGCGGACATAAAGATACATCGCGCGCAGCATCTCGTCGCGCGTCATGGAATCGTCGGTCGCCTCGCGCAGCGCGGCGAGAACGTAGCCGTCAAGCTCGGCGTTGCCGGAGGTATAGCGTCCGGCACTGTCAAAAAAGAGCGAGCCGGAATAGGCGTTTTTGAGAAAATAGCCGTCCGCTCCGGCATAATAGAGCTGCGAATCGATCAAAACCGGCCCCTCGGCGGGGCGGCCGTCCGGCCCGTCCCATACGGCCGCGCCGTCTGCGGCGGTGTAAATGTCGCCGCTGCCCCATTCGCCGGGGATAACGTCCGGATAAAACGCCGTCTCCGTATCGGTGGCGGGCAGAGAGAAGAGCCGGTCAAAAAATACCGCGGCCTCGGCGCGCGTAACGGTCTCACCGCCGTGCATCGCAATGGCCGTCATGGCGTTTTCTATGGCGTCGGTCGGAAAAGCGCCGTCAAGCAGCGCCGCGAGCGATACTTCCGTGAGCGGGAGAGAGGCATCGTCCACGGCAAGCGTGATACCGGCGGCGTGCTGCACGGCGTCCGCGGCCTCTCCGGCGGTCAGCGTATCCGCACCGCGGAAAAGGCCGTTTTCACAGCGCATATACCCCGCGGCGTACACCGGCGCGGCAGTGGCCTCCGGCGTCGGTTTGACCGTTGCTTCAGGTACGGGCGGCGGCGTGACAGACGCCGGAGCGGGCGTGCGGAGAAGGCTGACGCCGGGACAGAAGAGCGCGAGCGCCGCGAGCAGCATGACGGCAAGCACCGCGCCCGCTACGATGAGCCAGACGGTCTTTTTCTGGTTTTTCACCGGTTTTTTTGTTTCGTTTACCTCGGCCATGGAACGCCTCCGAAAAGAAAGTGTGCAGGGGATGAGGATAAGAATGAGCGGCGCGCGGAGCGCCGCTCAAAAAAGCCTCGCAGAAGTTGCGCCTGCAGGTGCAAAAAAGTTTAAAACATTTTTTGCCGGCGGCGTGAACGCTGGTAAAACTGCTTCCCGGCTCGCAAACGTGCGAGCAAAGCGAGTGCGCTGCGGCGCGCTGCCGTCCCCGTCAAACGAGAGCCATGCAGCGCAAGGCTCTCGTTTGCGTGTTTACAGTAGATGGACGCCGCGGGCCTTGCAAAGGTTCACCGTTTCTTCATCCCAAATTCCGGATTGTACCTCGCCGATGTGCGCGCAGCCGATGAGCAGCATGCAGAGCCGCGACTGGCCGACGCCGCCGCCCATCGTGAACGGCATTTCGCCCGCGAGCAGCGCCTTGTGGAACGGCAGCTTCCGGCGGTCGTCGCACCCGGCGAGCGTGAGCTGGCGGTCCATGCTCTCGGGGCTGACGCGGATGCCCATGGAGGAAACCTCAAACGCGCGGTCGAGCACGGTGTTGCGGAAGATGATATCGCCGTTCAGGTCCCAATCATCGTAGTCGGGGGCGCGGCCGTCGTGCTTCTTGCCGGAGCGGAGCGTTTTGCCGATCTGCATGATAAAGCAGGTCGGGTGTGTTTTGGTGTACTCGTTCTCGCGCTCGGAGGGCGTGAGATCGGGATACATATCCTCCAGCTCCTGGCTCGTGATGAAGGATACGTCGCGGCTCAGATGGGCGCGCAGCTGCGGGAATTCCCATTCCAGCTCGTCGCCGGTCATGCAGATGGCCGTTACGATGCGCCGCACGGCGTCCTTGAGATAGTCGGGATTGCGGTCCTCCTCGCGGATGACCTTTTCCCAGTCCCACTGGTCTACATAGACCGAGTGGATATTGTCGAGCACCGGCTCGTCGCGCCGGATGGCGTTCATGTCGGTGTAAAGACCCTTGCCCTCATAGAAGTTATACTCGCGCAGCGCCCAGCGCTTCCACTTTGCCAGAGACTGCACGACCTGGCACTCCGCGCCGTCCACGGCGGGAACATCGAAGGAGACCGGACGCTCGATGCCGTTCAGGTCATCGTTCAGGCCGGTATCGGTGCGCACGAACAGCGGCGCGGATACGCGCTTGAGATTCAGCGCCGAGCCCAAATTCTTCTGAAAGCTCCTCTTGATAAATTCGATGGCTCTCTGCGTCTCGTAGACGTTCAGCCGGGGCGTGTACCCCTCGGGAATGATGCAGCCGCTCATGTTTACCCCTCCTTGTAAGAAATTTTTTATGAGATATGCGCGGCAAAAAAACTAAATTTGATACGCTTCGGCGAACTTCCGGAGATGCTCCCGCAGCGCGTCCACGGCGCTCTCCGGCGCGAGGAGCTTTATGTCCCCGCCGAACGAGCACAGCCAGCCGAAAAACGGCGCGCTCACCGCCACCGGCACGGTCACGGTGAAATATCCCTTGCGCGAGGGGATGAGCATGGTGTCCGTGCCGAACCGGTCGATCACGGCACCGGCGAGCGTATCGCGGCATTCGAGCCGGATGTTCTCCGGCGTACCCGAAAACATGCCGAAATGGGCGCTTGTATACGCGCTCATATCGAGCGCGGCGAAGGCCTTGCCCCCTTCGCGCCCGTCTCCGGCGGTGCACAGATCGGAGATCTTGTCCACGCGGAAGTGGCGGATCTCGGAAAAGGCGCTGTCGTAGCCGATGAGGTAGTAGTTCTCGTCGTCCCAGAGCAGGGCATAGGGGCTCACGTCGTACCACGCGCCGCCGCGGCGCAGAACGCGCCGGCCGTGCCCGTCGTATCCCGTGTAGTGGAACCGGATGCGCTTGTCGCCGTTGATGGCGGTGTGCAGCTCGTCCACCAGATAATATATGGATTCGTTCATCGCCTTGATGCGGTTTTTGACGACGACCTGCCGCCGCAGCTCCTTGGCCTGATGCACGCTGGTCAGCCCTTCAAGCTTTGCGATCAGCTCCAGCGACTTTTTGCGCGTAATGAACCGCGAGGACTGCACGCTGTCGGCCAGCAGCCGCAGCTCCGGCAGCTGGAACACCCGCTCGCCGATGTACCAGCAGGTGATGTTCCCGTCGCGGACACGGATCAGATCCAGACCGAAGGACTGCAGGGCTTCCAGATCGCTGTAAATGCTCTTGCGCTCGGCGCTGATGCCCTCCGAGGCGAGATACTCCAAGAGCTGCGCTGTGGTGACAGGGTGTGCTTCGTCGGAATTGCGCTCGAGATACTGCCGGAGAAGCAGCAGCTTGAGCTTCTGATTGGCAGAGCGTGCCACGGCGGTCTCCTCCCAAAGGTTTTGTTATGGAAAATGTTTTTGCCATTATAATACCAAATCTTTCACAATGCAATGGGTAAAAGACATTGAATCCGGGCCGGGAAAAGACTATAATAAAGAAAAATGACGAAACCTTCGCGCGGCGCCGCTGAAAAAGAGCATTCCCCGCGGAAAAGAGAAAACCGGAGCAATTTATGGAAAACCATCGTTTTTATCTTTCAACGATCGCCGCCGACGCTGCCGGTACCGCGCGGCAGTACGCCATCGGGCTGGAGATCGCGGAATACTGCACCGCCTGCAACATGGACGAGCATTTTCCGGAAACGGACGCGGCGGTGCGCGAAAAGCTCGCGGGGATCGCGCGCGTGACGCTGCACGCGCCGTTCAACGAGCTTTTCCCCTGCGCCATCGATCCGCGCGCGAGAGCTCTCGCCGCGGACCGCTTCCGTGAGGCGATCGCCCTTGCAAAGGGCTACGGCGCGGAAAAGATCGTCATCCACGGCGGCTATAATCCCCAAATGTACTATCCCTGCTGGTATACGGAGCAGTCGGCCCTTTTCTGGAAGAACTTTCTGCGCGAAGACCCCGGCGTGGACATCGTGCTGGAAAACGTGCTCGAGGAAGAGCCCGAATATTTGCTGGACATTGTCCGCTCGGCGGACCATCCGCGGCTGGGGCTCTGCCTGGACATCGGCCACGTGAACGCCTATTCTGCCGTTCCGGTGATCGAATGGCTGAAGCGCTTCGCGCCGTATCTCCGGCATTTTCATCTGCACAACAACGACGGCTCGTTCGATGCCCACGCGCCGCTCGACGAGGGCAGTATACCAATGAAGGAATTTTTGCAGAGAGCGCTTGCACTCTGCCGGCGGCGACCTTTACGCTCGAACTGCAGGAGGACACGGCGCGCGGCGCGCGCTGGCTTTTAGAAAACGGATTTATCACCAAGGAGACAAACTCATGACACTCAGAGAATGGACAGCAAAGATCACGCCGCCGGACGCTGCGGCCATGGAAGAGGCGCGCCGCCGTCAGGCGCAGCTTGCCAAGCCCCCCGGCAGTCTCGGGCGGCTCGAAGACCTCTCCGTGCAGCTCGCGGGGATCACCGGGCGCGTGCATAACAAGATCGAAAAAAAGCATCTTCTCGTTTTTGCCGCCGACAACGGCGTTGTGGACGAGGGCGTTTCGAGCGCGCCGCGCTCCGTGACACTCTCGCAGACAATCAACCTTACGCGCAGCAAGACCGGCGCGGCGACGCTCTGCAAGCATTTCGGCTGTGAGATCACCGTCTGCGACGTCGGCGTCGCAGCGAACATCCGCGAAAAGGCGGTGCTATGCCGCAAGATCGCCTACGGCACGAAGAATATCGCCCGCGGCAGCGCCATGACGCGCGAAGAGTGCGAGCGCGCGGTGCTCACCGGCATCGAGCTTGCCGCGGAAACGGACGCGGACGTGCTCGGCGTCGGCGAGATGGGCATCGGCAATACGACGACGTCCTCCGCCGTGCTCGCGGTGCTGCTGGGCGTGCCCGTGGAAGCCGTGACGGGACGCGGCGGCGGCGTAACGGATGAAGCGTTCGCCAGGAAAAAGGCTGTCATTCAAAAAGCCATTGCGATCAATGCGCCGGACAGAAACGACGCTCTCGACGTGCTCGCAAAGGTCGGCGGCTTTGATCTTGCCGCCATGTGCGGCGCATTTCTCGGCGCGGCGGCGACGCGCCGCCCGGTCGTGATCGACGGGCTCATTTCCGCCGTGGCGGCGCTCTGCGCCTGCCGGATCTGCCCGGACGTGCGCGCGTATCTTGTGCCGAGCCACGCCTCCTATGAGATCGGCTACAGGCTCGCCATGGACGAGATGGGGCTGGAGCCGATGCTGCTGCTCGGCATGCGTCTCGGTGAGGGCAGCGGCTGCCCGCTCGCCTTCGAGGTGCTGGACGCCGCCTGCGCCATTATCAACGATATGGCGACGTTTGACGAGGCCGGCATCGACGACGGCTATCTCGACGAGATCCGCGAGGGCGATAAGTTCACCGTGGAGGGCGCGCAATGAAAGCATTCATCTCCGGCGGCGCGAAAAACGGAAAGACGACGCTTGGACAGGATCTCGCTGTTTACCTCGCCGCGGGGGAAAAGCATTACTACGTTGCCACGATGATCTCCGCCGACGCCGAGGACGATGAGCGCATCCGCCGCCATATTGCCGACCGCGCGGGGCTGGACTTTGAAACGATCGAGTGCCCGCGGCGCATCCTCTCGTGTCTGGATACCGCCGACAGGAACGGCGTGTTCCTGCTCGACAGCGTCACGGCGCTGCTGCAAAACGAAATTTTCCCGCCCGAGAAAAACTACGCGCTCGATCTCCCGGCGGCGGAGCGGTGCGCACGGGAGCTGCTGGAATTTGTCCGCTCGGTACGAAGCGTCGTGCTCGTGAGCGACTATATCTTCTCGGACGCCGGGGAGTATGACCCCATGACCGAGCGGTACCGCCGCGCGCTCGCCGGGATCGACCGGATGCTCGCGCGCGAATGCGATACGGTCGTGGAGCTTGCCGCCGGGCGGCGCATCGTCCATAAGGGGGTGCTCCCGTTTTGAAAAAGTATCTGCACGCTCTGGCCATGTGCCGGAGCATGTTCTGCGCGATCCCGTGCTTTTGGCGCGTGTGGGACGAGAAAGCGCGCGATAAAATGCTTCTGTTCCTGCCCGTCGTCGGGCTGGAGACCGGCGCGATCTGGGCGCTTCTCGCGTGGCTCTGCCGGTATCTGGCGCTCCCGGCGCTTGTGCAGGGAGCGGTACTCGGCGCATACCCCTTCGTCGTGACGGGCTTCATCCATCTCGACGGCTTCATGGACGTGACCGACGCCGTGCGCTCCTGCCGCGATCTTGCGCGGCGGCGTGAAATTTTGAAGGACTCCCGCGTCGGCAGCTTCGCCGTCATCGGCGTCGTGCTGCTCGCGCTGTGTCAGACGGCGCTCTTCGCTTCGGCCGAGGCGGCGGGCCTCTGGACGCTTGTGCTTCTTCCGGCGGTCAGCCGGTGCGGTTCGGCGCTCGCCGTAACGGCGCTGCGCCCGATGTCCACGAGCCAGTACGCCGCGCAGAAAAAGCCGAAGTCGCACATCATCGTTCTCTGCGCCCAGCTCGCGGTTTATCTCGCGGCGGGCTTTCTTGCCGGGTGGCGCACGGGGGCGGCGCTCTGCGGCTGTCTTGCCGGGTACGCGCTCGCGCTCCGGAAAGCGTTCCGCTCGCTCGACGGCATGAACGGCGACATTTCCGGCTATGCGCTCACGCTCTCCGAGCTCTGCGGCGCGGCGGTATGGGCGCTCATCTGAAAAAAGGAGAAACATCATGGTTTTTATTTTCGGCGGCGCCTATCAGGGCAAGACCGATTTTGCCAAAGAAGCCTTCTCTCTCGCGGAGGGGGACATCTTTTCCTGCTCCGGCACGGAGATCGATTTCTCCCGCCGGTGCGTGGATAATATCGAAAACTTCACGCTTGCCTGTACCCGCGCGGGGATCGATCCGGTCGAGTATTTCCGCGTACACCGCGGCGAGTGGGAAGAGAGCATTTTTATCTGCCGGGACATGTTCTGCGGCGTTGTGCCGATGGGCGCGGAAACGCGCGCGTGGCGGCAGGATACCGGACGGCTTACGCAATATCTGAGCCGCGAGGCCGAGCATGTGAGCCGCATTTTCTGCGGTCTGGAGCAGCGGCTGAAATGAGGATCCTTCTGCTGCGCCACGGCATCACCGAGGCAAACGAAAAGCACCTCTACTGCGGCAGCACCGATCTGCCGCTCTCTCCGGCGGGCCGCACCGCGCTTCGGCGGCAGGAAATGCCCGCGCCGGGCACACGGTTTATTACGAGCGGCATGCGCCGCTGCAATGAAACGCTGGAAGCGCTCTTCGGCACCGTGCCTTATGAGATCGAGCCGGACTTCCGCGAAATCGACTTCGGCGATTTTGAAATGAAGAGCTACGAAATGCTGAAGGATGATCCCGCTTATCAGGCGTGGCTCACCGGCGATAATGAGAAGAACGTCCCGCCGAACGGCGAGAGCGGGGAGCATATGACAAGGCGCGCTCTTGCCGCCGTCGCGCGTGTACAGGAAGCCGGGCGCGACGCCGTGATCGTGACGCACGGCGGCGTGATCGCGGCGATCATGGCGCACCTTTTTCCCGAGGGAAAAAACCGCTACGAGTGGCAAAGTCCGAACGGCGGAGGGTATGTGATCGAAGACGGAAAATATACGCCGTTTTCTCCGCGCTGACCGGCAAAAAGCCGTTGAAAGAGCGGCCTTTTGCCTGTATAATAAAATCGTTATGAACGTTTATGTGCTGGACATTGCGCCGCTGCGCGGCCGCGAGCGGGAAGCGCTCGCACTGCTGCCGGAAGAGCGCCGGGAAAAGGCGCTGCGCATCCGGAGAGAGGAGGCGCGTCTGCGGAGCATCGGCGCTTCACTGCTGCTTCGCGCCGCGGGGATCGAACCGCCGTTTGCCTGCGGCGAACACGGAAAGCCGTATATCCCCGGTGGGCCGCATTTCTCGCTCACGCACAGCGGCACGCTCGCCGCGCTTGCCGTGAGCGACACTCCGGTTGGGCTGGACATTGAGAAGATCGCCCCTGTGCGCCGCGCCGCGGCGCGCGCTCTCACGATCGAGGAGCGGGACTATATGAAGGCCGATCCGGAACGGCGGTTTGCCTATCTCTGGACACGCAAGGAGGCCGTGCTCAAATGCACCGGCGCGGGGCTCTCGCAGCCGATGAACGCCTTCTCCGTGCTGGGGGATACGGCGTCGCCCGAGGGCGCAGTAATCTCGCTTTACACCGTGGAATACGGAAACTATATGCTGTCGGCGGCTGCGGCGCGCTCGGCGGTATTTACGCCGCAGCGCGTCGATGCTCTGGAGCTTCTGTAAGGAGGATACGCTATGGAACTGAGAGAAACCGGAAAAGCGGGCGCGGCAGCCGTGCTGCTCTGGCCGGATGACGGCCTGGACGCCGCCGTATTTGCCTCGGTCGTCCGCTCGCTGGAAAAATCCTGCCGCGTGCTCGTTCCCGTGTTTGCGCCGGAGGAACCGCCGGATGCGCGTGTCGCCGCGGTGGAGAGCGCTCTGCTCGCCGGGTACGACGGGCGCATCTGGGGCGCTTACGGGCTGCGCGGCGGAGGAAGTGCGCTTCTCTCGCTTCTCGCGGAGGGCAAGGTGCGCGTGCGCACCTGTGTCGTGGAAGGCGCGGTGGAGGTCCCCGCGCAGGGGTTGCGGGAATTTTCCGGTACGCTCTTCCATTGGAAAGGCAGCAAGGATAAGGGCGCGGGAAAATCGTGGGAGGCGCTGCATAAGGCGTTTCCGGTGCTGCGCTCGCTCACGCTGCGAAAGCTCAAGGCGGGGCAGAACGTCGCATCCATCCGGCCGGATATTATGACAAAGCGGCTTTTGAAAGCCTTCGGCAGCGCCGGTACGGTCCGCGTGAGCACGCTCGTGCCGCACAGCGCCTCGCGCGTTTGGCGGCAGCTCAACCGCCGCCCGGCGGGAAAGGCGCTCGGATGCCTCCGGACGATGCAGCCGCTCCGCCGCACTGACGAGGATCGGACGCAGATCATCGAGGGCGCGGCAAAGGGCGTTCCGCTCTGGAGCCACATGACCCGCGTGGAGCCCTGCGGGGAGTACGGCGCGGTGTGCGTCGATCAGGTGGAGATCTCCGCCGGAGCGCTTACTCCGGCTGTGATGCGCGCTGCGGAAATCTATCTGAAAGCGGTACAGAAGAGCAGAAAGCGCCAAATGCGAAGAGAATGACGGATTCTAAAAAAATCGGAAACAGATGCACTGTTTCCGATTTTTTTGCGAAATTTGTTCATTTACCTATTGAATGTTCGGCTCTTGTGGATTATAATCACCAGTGTATGATAAATAACAAACACACATAGGAGGAAATAGATAAATGGCAGAACGGGAAACCGAGGACCGTCGAGTACGGAAAACAAAAAAACAGCTTCGCGGCGCGCTTACGTCGCTGCTTCTCGAAAAGGACATCAGCCGTGTCACGGTGCGCGACGTGGCCGATCTCGCGGACGTAAACCGCGGCACATTTTACGCGCACTACAGCGACGTGTACGATCTTCTCCATCAGCTTGAGGACGATCTCCTGCGCCGTCTGGACGATGTCGGCAGCCGCCACAACGCCCGCCAGTCGGACGGGAAGACGTTCCGGTATCTGACCGATCTCTTCACGCTCGCGAGCGAGTATTCGGACATTTTCTACACGCTTTACTGCCGCAGCGGAGATTCTGAATTTCAGGACAAGATATTCAACAAGCTCAAGTACCAGTACCTTTATGAGTTCCTGTCCATCTTCGGCGGGAGCGAGTCCGAAAAGCTGGACTACTGCGCCTCGTTCATCGTGGCCGGCATGTGCACGCTCGCCAAGGTGTGGATCGAAAACGGCATGCGCGAAACGCCGGAGGAAATGGCGCGTCTCGGCGGCGCGTTCGTGATGCACGGCGTCGAAATGCTCCAGTGATATGAACATCGTCCATGTTCTGGAAGCGGGCATGCTCGTCTGCTTCGGCATCTCATGGCCGTTCAACATCGCAAAGTCCCTCCGTTCCCGCACCGCGAAGGGCAAGAGTGTTGCGTTCGAGCTTCTCATCATCGCAGGGTATCTCTGCGGCCTGGTCGGGAAGTTCATCCTCGGCAATTTAAGCTATGTGGTGTTTTTCTACATTGCCGACATTCTCATGGTCGCAGCCGACCTCGTCCTGACGCTCCGCAACCGCCGTCTCGACCGCGAGCGCGGCGGCTGAAATTTTCCCTGCTTCAAAATCAAAAAACCGGAGAATCGCTATAAGAAAGGCGTTCTCCGGCTTTTTTATAAATAATGTTGTAAGAGAAAATACCGACTTATTGCAAAGTGCAAAATATCGTGGTATTCTTTTGTTGAACCTAAGCATCCCGGCGGGATAGCAAAAGGCCCCGCCGACCGGCGGGGCCTTTTGCTTTCACACACTGTGAATCCGCAACTAAATGCGGTAAGGGCGCAGAACGCTTATTTGAACTTGTAGTGTAATCCCAAGTGGTAGTAGGGATCATCTATATTTTTAGCATAATTTTTGAATTTGTCAATAGAGGAGAGCCAAAATGGAAGAGAAAAAAACGATCCGGCCGCATTCTCCGTATTATATCGGCCTTGACGTAGGCACAAATTCCGTCGGCTGGGCGGTGACCGATCCGGAATACAACATTTTGCGCTTCAAAGGAAACTCCATGTGGGGCGCGAGATTGTTTGAGGAGGCAAAACCGGCGGCGGACCGGCGCGCGGCGCGCATTGCCCGCCGGCGTCTGGAGCGGAGAAAACAGAGACTTCTGTATCTGGAAGACTTTTTCTCCGCGGAGATCGGGAAGTCTGACCCGCTCTTTTTCCGCCGGCTGCATGAAAGTGCGCTCTTTCCGGACGATAAGACGGCCGGAACAGGGAAATACACGCTTTTCAATGACCCGGATTTTACGGATCGGGATTATCTGCGCCGGTACCCCACGGTGTATCACCTGCGCAGCGAACTGGTGCATTCCTCCAAGCCGCACGACCCGCGGCTCGTATTTCTGGCGCTGCACCATATCATCAAGCACCGCGGGCATTTCCTTTATGAGACATCGGAGAACGGCGACGAATGCCCGACGGTAGACGCTGCGATGCAGGAGCTGACAGAGTATCTCTCGGCGGAAATGAATGTGGAGCTGGGATTGGAGCCGGAGTACTTCACGATCCTTACCGACCGCAATATGCGCATATCCCAGAAGAAGGCGGCGCTGCGCGCCGCTCTGGGGAGGTCGGTGCAGACGGAGGAGAGCGGCGCGGATATTCAGGCCCTGTCCGATCTGCTTGCGGGGGCCAAAGTCAAGTTGGCTGCGCTCTATGACGATGAGTCGCTCAAAAATGCCGAACCGGCGAGCGTCGCACTGAGCGACGATCTGGACGCCGTGTTTGACGCGCTCTCGTCGGCGCTGGGCGAGCGGGTGGAGCTGCTGCTTGCGGCAAAAAAAGTGTTTGATGCGGCACGGCTGTCGGAAATGCGCGGCGGCGAAGCGTATCTCTGCGATGCAAAGGTCCGTCAGTATGAGAAAAACCATGCCGACCTTCGTGCGCTGAAAGACTATGTGAGAGAAGCGGCGCCGGATAAATACCGGAGCATATTCTATAAAAACGCGAAGTTCCCGAATAACTATGCCGCCTACAGCCGCTACCGTTCGGAGAGCGGGGATAAGACCTGCAAGCAGGAAGACTTTTGCGCGTTCCTCAAGTCTGTGCTGCCGAAACCGGCGGCGGAGCATCCGTTTGCGCCGCAGTATGCGCAGATCGAAGAGAAGACGTTTCTTCCGCGGCTGACCGGCAGCGAAAACGGCATCATCCCGTATCAGCTCCACCGGCAGGAGCTGCGGAAAATTCTGGATAACGCATCGGCGTATCTGCCGTTCCTGCTCGAAGAGGACGAGGACGGCATCTCTGTGCGCGAGAAGATCGAAGCGGTGTTTTCCTTCCGCGTGCCGTATTATGTCGGGCCGCTGAAAGGCCATTGGGCGGCGCGAACCGGAGAAAAGGTCCATCCGTGGAATTTTGAAAAGACCGTGGATCTCGACGCGAGCGCGGCGGCCTTTCTGAAAGACCTGATCGGAAAATGCACCTACACCGGCGCGCCGGTGCTGCCGAAGGACTCTCTGCTGTACAGCGAATTCATGCTTCTCAACGAGCTGAACCCGCTGCGTCTCAACGGAAACGAGCTCCCGGTCAGCGTAAAGCAGCAGTTGATCGAAGACCTGTTCAAAAAAGAAAACCGCCGCGTGACGAAAAAACGCATTCTGGACTATCTGGTCATGCACGGCTATGCCGCAAAAACCGATGAGATTAGCGGCATTGATGACCCGGTGAAGACCAGACTGCGTTCGTACCACGATTTTGCGCCGCTCATCCCCGTGCTCGGCGAGGAAGCGGTGGAAAAGATCATCGAAGGAACGCTGGTATACAGCGACGACAAGCGTATGCTGCGCCGCTGGCTGAAAAAGAATTTCCCTGCGCTGAACGAGGACGATGTGCGGAAGATCTGCCGTCTGAAATATGCCGATTGGGGTCGGCTTTCCAACGAATTTCTTACGGAGTTGTACTCCGCCGCCGATGAGCAGGGAGAAGCGCAGAACATCATGGATTTTCTGCGAAATACGAATCTCAATCTCATGCAGCTGCTCAATGATCCAAAATATGGGAATCTGGCAGCTGCGGCGGAAGAGCGGCGGCTCGCCCGTTTCGGAAGCAACAGTCTCCGCTCACAGCTGGACGAAATGTACATTTCTCCCGCCGTGCGCCGCAGCATCTGGCAGACGCTGAAGATCGCCGAAGAGATCACCCATATCCGCGGCGGTGCACCGGAGAAGATATTTGTTGAGGTAGCCCGCGGCGAAGACGCGGCGAAAAAGGGAAAGCGGACAAAATCAAGAAAAGAGCAGCTGCTGGAGCTTTATAAAGCCTGCGAGGAGGATAGCGGCAAGCTTTACGACCAGTTGGCGGCAACGGACGAGAGCAACCTGCGGAAAGACAAGCTGTTCCTTTACTATACGCAGTTCGGAAAATGTATGTATTCCGGCGAGCCCATCGATCTGGAAACGGCTCTGCGCGATGATACAACGTATGATATCGACCACATCTTCCCGCGCTCCCGCATCAAGGACGACAGCATCGAGAACCGCGTGCTCGTAAAGAGCGTTCTCAACCGCGAAAAAACGAACAC